>Ga0209755_10000174_pt1 | contig 121197 bp, 116 predicted proteins | sample TergutCo191P1_FD_187301 | JGI IMG/M metagenome (GOLD analysis project Ga0209755, IMG submission 187301) | Cornitermes sp. P1 segment gut microbial communities from Petit-Saut dam, French Guiana - Co191P1 (SPAdes) (version 2) | ecosystem: Host-associated > Arthropoda: Insects > Digestive...
GAATTAAACAAAAAGCTAGCAAAGCATCTGCAATGGAGCAATCATAAAACCATGAGGGTATTGGGAAGGAAGTCGCCAGTTGAGAGATTGGATGAGTTTTTTGGGTCAGGTCATTGACAAACGCAAAGGGCTCAAAAATTTTTTAAAATTTGTGCTTGATTTTTTTTGTTTTTTGTGTTATGATGGGTTGGATACGTATAACTATTTTGAGAGGTGCTGCATGATAAGAGGTTTATATACATCAGCAATTGGCATGGGAATACAGCAAAAGCGTTTGGACGCCACGTCAAACAACCTTGCCAATGCGGACACCGCGGCGTTTAGGCGGGATGTGGTTGTTACTCAGGCTTTTTCAGATGTTTTGGCACTGCGCGTTCGCGATTATGAGATGCGCGGTTTTGGTGTGGTCGGCAACATGAATCTTGGACCAATGTCTTTAGGTGCTACAATCAACACCGTCCACAGGGACTTTACCATGGGGCAGCTAACCCCTACCGGCACGCCTTTTGGGCTTGCCCTTGACAATCAAGGCTTTTTTATGATTAATCATGTAAGTATGGCAGGGACGGAAACTTTAATGTTTACTCGTGACGGCTCCTTTACCCTTAATGTGGATGGGTATTTGGTGACTATGGGCGGGTTTTTGGTGCTTGACGAAGATGGCGAGGCGATTAACATCCCAAATGGCGAAGTGACCATACATCCAAACGGTCAAATTGAGATAGAAGGCTCAATGATTGCTACACTTGGGCTTGCAAACTTTGAATCCCTGGCGGACATGCGCCCCTTTGGGCACAACCTTTACACCGCCATCCCTGAAGCCATCCCTACTGCCTTTAATGGTAATGTTTTGCAAGGCGTTAGAGAATCTTCAAATGTAAATGTGGTCCAAGAAATGGTAAATATGATTACAATCTCCAGAGCATACGAAGCAAATGCCCGTATGATTAGTATTCAAGACGAAACCCTACAGCAAGCTGTTAATAATATTGCTAGAATGTAGAAAATCAGGAAGGGGAAATAAATTATGATGCGTTCCTTATGGACGGCGGCCTCGGGCATGTCGGCACAACAGACAAATGTGGATTTGATTGCACACAACCTTGCAAATGTGAATACCACGGCTTTTAAGAAAGAAAGAATGGAGTTTCAATCTCTGTTATACCAAACAATGCGCAGAGCCACAATGGATTCTGCCACTATGATTCAAGGTCCGACCAACCTTCAGGTGGGTCTTGGCGTGCGCCCCATTGCCACCACCAGAATCTTTGAAATGGGCAATTTAGAGCGCACAGACAATCAGTTTGACTTTGCAATCAATGGTCCTGGCTTTTTCATGATTCAGCTTAATCCTGACACCATAGCCTTTACCCGCGACGGCAACTTTAGGCTAAGCCCAATGGAGGACGGTCTTATGCTTGTTACTCCTGAAGGACTTCCAATTCTTGACATTGACGGGGAATTTATTGTTTTTGGTGAGGAGCTTAATTTGACCACCATGGCGGTGGGCGAAGACGGCACAATCCTTTTCACCAGCCCAGAGGGCGATATTGTTGACGAAGGTATTCAAATTGCTATGGTGCAATTTCCAAATGTGCAAGGTCTTGAAGCTATGGGCAGAAACCTATTTTTGCAAACCCCAGCCTCAGGCGAGATGATGCTTGAAGCCGATGGCGAGGTTAACACCTTATCCGTGCTTTTGCAAGGCTTTTTGGAGTCCTCAAATGTGCAGCTTGCTGAGGAAATGGTACGCCTGATTATTGCCCAGCGCGCTTATGAGGTTAATTCCCGCACAATTCAGGCTTCTGACGAAATGCTACAGCAAGCTAATAACCTAAGAAGATAAGGGGGTTAATATATGGATTTTTCAGCAATTAGCACCGCTAACCCGTTTTTGCAGCAAGCGGCTATGCACACCCAAAACCGCAGTAATGTGGTTGATTTTAACTGGCAAGCCCTTGAAGGTGACGACAAAGCCTTAATGGCGGCGGCAAAGGAGTTTGAAACATACTTTATCCAAATGATGTTTAGAGCCATGCGCCAAACAGTGGATACATCAAACTCCCTGATTCCTAGAAGCCAAACCGAAGAAATATTCCAGGACATGCTTGACGAAAAAACAGCCCGCGCGGCTGTGGAGGGCGGGCAGGGCATGGGGCTTGCCCAGCAAATTTTTAGGCAAATGAGCTCATCTCGCACTCCTGTCCAAGAAGCTTTAGTTTATCAGGGCAAGGACAGCTACCATCCCTATTATGACGGCTCTTATGGAAAAATTCTTGATAACGATGAAGAATAATAATCTGCCACCCCGTACTATTTGAGGGGTGGCAAAAATTTTGTTTTTTTGATATTGTAATTTGATAGCAATTGATGTATACTACAATTAGGAACACAATAAAAACAAGAGAGGAAGATTTTTATGACTTTACAAAATTTCCTAAATGCCCGCATTGCTGACTTTGCGGTGATGTACATTAAGCTGCACCGCTTTCATTGGTTTGTGGAAGGGCCGCTGTTTTTGCCGCTTCACTCAAAGTATGAGGAGTTGTATGACGAAGCGACTGGGCTTTTTGACGAATTTGCCGAGCGTTTACTGTCAATTGGCGGCACCCCTGCCTCCACCATGAAAGAATACCTAAATCTGGCTGGGATTAAAGAAGATGGCAATGAAGTGACGCCAAAAGATATTTTCACAACCCTTATAAAAGATTATACATTTTTGGTGGACGAGCTAAAAAAAGGCGTTAGCATTGCCCAAGACGAGGGCGACGAACCAACAGCCGACATGTTTATCGGCACAATAGCTACATTTGAAAAACATGTGTGGATGTTCAAGCAATCAATAAAATAATCTGCATTTCGCCACCTCGCACTTTGGGGGTGGCATTTTATATACTGCCGGTCTTGGAGCGGCTGGCTGCGGCGAATCCGCGACTTGTAACTCAAAATTTTGTCCTTCCATATGATGGCTTATGACATATGGGAGGGGATGTGCATGTGTAAATATTCAATTACAGGTGGGCGGCGGCTTGAAGGCGAGACCAGCATTGGCGGTTGCAAAAACGCGGTTTTGCCCATATTGGCGGCGACAGTGGCTGTGGGGGCTAGGAGCATCATTCATGGCGTGCCTGACATTTCTGACACTCATGTTAGCATGGATATTCTGCGCCATTTGGGCTGTGATGTGGTTTATGACGGTCATGTGATGGTGGTGGATTCCTCAGGGGCATCAGGCGGGCGGCTGCCTGAAAAGCAGGCACGCTCCATGCGCTCGTCCATTTTATTTGCAGGGGCGCAGCTTGGGCGGTTTCGTAGTTTTGACGCGCCCCATCCTGGCGGGTGCAAGCTGGGAGCACGGCCTATTGACATTCACATAAGTGCTTTTAAGCAAATGGGTGCTAAATTTGAAAGTGACGTAAATTCCATAAGTGCCCACGCAAAACGCCTTCGGGGTGCCAATATTATCCTTGATTTTCCAAGTGTTGGGGCTACCCAAAATATTATATTGGCAAGTGTGCTGGCTGATGGGTATACCCTGATTCAAAATGCTGCCCGCGAGCCTGAGATTGTGGATTTGCAGGGGTTTTTGCGGGCTGCGGGGGCTTATGTTGCTGGGGCTGGCACTTCTACCATTGTGGTTAAAGGCGTTAAAAAGCTTCATGAAGTTGAATATGAGATTATGCCTGACAGGATTGTTGCTGGCACTTATCTTGCGGCGGGGGCTATAACCCGCGGCATCATTCGGCTTAATAATGTGAATCATGAGGATATTTTGCCTGCCACCGATGTACTTAAAGGGATGGGGGTCAAGCTTGTTCACGATGGCTCAAGCCTTGTCGCCTGTGCCAGAGGCGTTGATTTGCGGCTTCCCAAAAAGCTTGTGACCGGGTGCCATCCTGAGTTTCCAACTGACATGCAGCCCCAGTTCACCGCACTTTTTGCCACAGCCCTTGGCGAGTGCTTGATTGAGGAGAATGTTTTTGAGGCACGCTCGGCGCATATTCCTGAGCTTAATAAGATGGGGGCGGATATTGTCAATATCAATGACAATCGTTTCCATGTTAAGGGTGTTGAAAGGCTAAATGGCGAAATTGTTACGGCAAAGGACTTGCGCAGTGGTGCGGCGTTGGTACTGGCGGGACTTGCGGCGGATGGTAACACCATTGTTCGAGAAATTGAGCATATCCAGCGGGGCTATGAAGCTCTTGACAAGGATTTGCAGGCACTTGGCGCGGATATTACATTGATTGACAACTCAGACGGCTCAAATTAGAGCCGTCTTTATTTTTTTGTTGACGAATGGATGAAAGTGTGCTAAAATATTTTGCGAGGTGGTTTTTTGAGTGAAATAAAGCTTGGGCTTGAGCGGACTCTTGCGGTTTTGGAAGTTCTTGGCAATCCTCATGAGAGGCTCAAATTTGTCCATATAGCAGGCACCAATGGCAAGGGTTCCACAGCAGCTATGGTGGCGAATATCCTGAAAAAAGCGGGCTATAAGGTGGGTTTGTACACATCGCCATATGTAAGCTGTGTCACCGAGTCCATGAGCATAAATGACGTAAACATCACAAAAACCCGGCTTGATGCTATGGTTGGCGGGCTTTTGGAATATATCAACAGCCAAACAGACAAGCCCACAGAATTTGAGATTATGACCCCTTTGGCTTTCCAGTATTTTCTTGAGGAAAAGTGTGATATTGTGGTGCTGGAGGTGGGGCTGGGCGGGCGGCTGGACGCCACAAATGTGATTGGTTCCCCTGAGGTTGCCGTTATCACCCCAATCGGGCTTGACCATATGGAATTTCTCGGGGGCACGGTAGAGAGCATTGCCGGCGAAAAGGCTGGAATTATCAAGACTGGGACTGTGTGCGTGTGCCATGCCCAGGTGCCCAGTGTGCTTGATGTGATTCGCAAAAAGTGTGCCCAAAATGATGTGGAACTTAGGGTTGTGACCGAGCCTGAAACCGAACTTAAAGTGTCGCTAATTGGCGCGCATCAGCGTTTTAACGCTGCTGTTGCCATCCAGGTGGTGAATGTTTTAAGGCAGAGGGCGTGGAACATTCCGCCTGATGCGGTGACGGACGGGCTTGCCACTGTGAAATGGGCAGGGCGGTTTGAAATTTTGAGCGAGAGCCCGTTGTTTGCGCTGGATGGGGCGCACAATGCCCATTCGGTCCAGTCTGTGGTGGACACCCTCGTAAGCCTTTACAAAGACAAAAGAATCACCTTCATATATGGCGTTTTGGCAGATAAAGATTATAAAGCAATGACAGAAATACTACTGCCAGTAGCCGAAAATTTTATAACAATCACGCCGGATTCGCCGCGGGCACTGCCTGCGTCTAAACTTGCTGATTATATAAACAGCCGTAGCAAGCCTGCTGTGGCATATGACACAATAAAGAAAGGAGTGGCAAAAGCACTACATGCTACAGACAGTAGCAGCATTATCTGCGCCTTAGGGTCGCTATATATTTTTCAGGGCATAAGAGATGCCCTGAAACACTAACCAAATTCAGAGTAGAAAACATGCGTTAAGTGCCGCCGGATGGGAAGTTGCCGGTGGACGAAAAGTCCGTATTTACGGGCTTGCGGTGTGTTTTCGCGTCCGCTGGGAGGGATTTTTTTTGAACACAAAACCAGATATTAGAAAAGATGTTTTAATGCTCACAACAATGGGGCTTTTAATCGCCCTGTCAATTGTTTTTCGCGGCTGGCTATCCATTATGATAACACCGCAATTTCGCCTAAGTTTCGATTTTTTGCCTATTGCCCTTATTGCCATGAAATACGGGCCGCTGCACGCGGGCACAGCCGCCATGATGGCGGATTTGATTGGCTTTTGGATAATGCCCAGGGGCGCGTTTTTCCCAGGCTTTACCCTTACGGCGTTTATGATGGGTGCCACCTACGGAATTTTCCTAAACAAAAGCGCCACCAGGTTTAGCCTTGTAAACATAAGCGTTGCGGCTGTTGTTGTGGTGGTTTTCATCCAATGGGGCTTGGAGACCCTGTGGCTGACGTTCATCATGGAAAGTCCCTATTTTGTCCTGCTTGCAGGGCGCATAGTCCGCACAGTCATCATGCTGCCGCTGCAAATAATCACGATTAAAATGGTAGCTGAACTTGCAAAGCGGGCAAAGCTCTTATAAACCGACTGTTTCCTTGATTATACGAACAATCTCCGCCGTGGGCTCGCCTGCATCTTGGCATGCGAGCCGCATGGCGGCTTGGTATGCTCCGCGGTCGGCATACACAATTTTTATTGCCCCTGCAAGGATTTCCGGGGTAAGGGCTTCTTCTCGCAAAACCATGGAAAAGCCCTGTTTTTCGTAGCTTTCGGCATTTAGAATTTGGTCGCCGCGGCTTACCCCTTTGGGCAGAGGAATCAGGATATTTGGCTTGTTTAACGCCAAAATCTCAGCCAGTGAGTTTGCACCTGCACGGGACACAATAATTTTACAAAGAGCAAGCAAATTCCCAATGCCGTTTGTAACATATTCAAACTGGCGATAGATGCCTGATTCTAGGGAATCATCCCTATTTCCTTGCCCGCAAATGTGTAGCACATTAAAATCAGATGTAATTTTTGGCAAACACTCACGAATCAAATTATTTATAGCTGCCGAGCCGCTTGAGCCGCCCATTACCATCAAAACAGGCTTGTCGTCAGAAAAACCGCACATCTCGGCACCTTTAAGTGCCGAGCCGTTCAAAATTTCTTTCCTAAGGGGCGTGCCCGTGCGCACCGCCTTGTCAGCAGGCAGCCCTGCCAGGGCTTCTGGAAAAACATAGCAAACTTTTTTGGCGTGGGGAATGGCAAGTTTATTGGCAAGCCCCACTGTAATGTCCGATTCGTGGATAATAACGGGAATTTTCGCCATCTTCGCCGCATAAACCACAGGCACAACCACAAAGCCCCCTTTGGAAAAAATTACATCAGGCTTAATTTTTTTCAAAATTTTGCGAGCATCATTAATCCCCTTCACCACACGAAAGGCATCTGTAAAATTTTTAAGGCTTAAATAGCGGCGTAGCTTGCCTGTGGAAACCCCGTGGTAAACAAGCCCTGCACCTTCAGCCAAGCCCTGCTCCATAGAGCCTTTGCCGCCAATGTAGTGTATTTCAAACCCTGCCTCCAAAAGTTCCGGCACAAGTGCCAAATTGGGCACAACATGCCCCGCAGTGCCCCCGCCTGTTAAAATTATTTTCATACAAATACTCCTATACTTGACTTTTATTATATTCTATGATACAATATTTTGGAAACATATGCAAGTGCGAAAATAAAAAGGTGGATTTTATATGTTAGCACGACGAAAATTTAAGCTTGCTCTCCTGATTGCAGCCATTTTAACAGTGTTTGCAGCATGTGGCGAGCGGGAACCTCAAGCACCGGAAGACCCGCCATATATTCCTGAAGTTTCCATTGTGGATGAATATCCCGACCCCCCTGAAAACGGGGGCGGCATAGAGCTTATAACCCACATTCCCAGCTATTTTGTGGATATGACCGTCGAGCCCCATGGGCGTAGGGTCAGCGGGGTTATGCTTGTCGATTTTGTAAACACCACAGCAGGCTATTTGGACAGGGTCTATTTTTGGGCACCCACAGCTCTTGAGGTTTCAGCAGCTTCGGGAGATTTGATTCATCTTGAATTTCTACACACAGAAACTAAGCTTAGGCTGTATTTGGACGAACCTTTGCCCCCTAGGGAGCTCCTTAACATTGCCCTTATTTTTGAGGGTCAAGCAACCCACATTAGCCGCTCTATAGGTGCAAACGCCCATGCCATGTGGTTTGGGAATTTTTTGCCTACACTGGCTGTTTTGGATGGTGATGGCTGGATTGTGCACCCGGATTTTTCGGTTGTTTCTAATTTTTCAGTCAACATTACAACCGGTTATAATTATCATGTGGTGTCCACAGGCTCAAGGGTCAGCACATTAAGCCTTGACACCAATTTTGTAACTGCCGATGCGGTATTTGTGCGGGATTTCGCCTTTGCGGTCCTTTCTCCTGTTTATGAGGGCTTTAGAATTCATTACCCCGAAGGCAGCGACTTTATCACCTTTTATCATAACACTTATTTGCAAACAGACTTTTATGATTATGAGCCTCATCCTATCCTATACGCCGCCACCCTTGCCTGGGAACATTTTGAACAGACCATTGCCCCAAACCCCCACGGCAGCCTGCAAATCGTGGAAATTGATTTGCAAACAGGCTCTCAGTCCTTTCCTGGGGTAATTTTTATGGATTCGTCGTACATGGGCTCGCCAAATGCCCACGTAAGCATCACCCGCGAAATTGCCGCCCAGTGGTTTACGGGCACCGTAAGTGCAAACCCCGAGGAGCCTTGGCTGACAAGCTCTTTGGCAAGCTTTTTGGCAATGGAATTTACCCTGCACCCTATCCAGCTTTCATACGCCATGAGGCAGATGCACAGGTCAAACCCTGATGACATAAGTCCCAATACCAGAGGTATTATCTTTTTATATGCTTTGCGTAATGAAATTGGCTCAGGCAATTTTAACGCTCTGCTTCAGGCGTATTATAATCATTATGCCTTCTCCATAGCCACAACTGCGGGCTTTTTGGAGCTTGCAAACGAATTTGAGCCCCTTGATGACTTTTTTGACGCATGGCTCTTTGGAGAGACCCTGCCCTATTTGCCCGACATTACAGGCGACCCTGATAGATTTTAATGCACAGATGAAAGGAAGTATTTGCATGAAAATTACTGCTATTTCAGCCCCAATGGGCGCGGATTTTGGGCTTAATGCCGCTTTCAAAATCGCATGTGACACTCTAACCGAAACAGGGGACGAGGTGAAAACCTACAACCTAGCCGCCATGAACCTAGGCTTTTTTGACGAGAAAAAGGCACCCCACGCCAGCGAAATAATGCAGAATATCGACACATCAGACGGTGTGATTTTTGCATTTTCCACCGCATTTCCCGCCCCTTCTGCCCTCCTTATCTCATTTTTTGAATTTTTTACAGATATTGCCTTTAGAAGCCATTTGAAAAATAAGCCTTGCCTTATTATGGCAGTTTCCCAGAAAGGGGTGGAAAGGGCTGCCCTTGAGGTGGCAGGTGGGATGCTCACCGAGCTTGGCGGCTTTGACGCGGTCAGGGTTGCCCTTAATCCAGCTGTGTCAAGCATTGTCCAAAATGATGTCATTGAGCTCATCGAACGCCAAGCCGAGGACTTTTACCGCATCTTGCGCCAAAACCGCAAATACATCCTGCCACAACAGAATATAGCCATCGACCTAGAACCTGCCCTGCCCCAGCCAAAGTCAATAAATGTAAACGAACTTTACGAAAAACACGGACTAGATAATATGACCGCTCAGCAACAAGAGGACATTGCCAAAATATCCTCTATGTTTGCCAAAAAATTCATAAGCAGTGACGGTCAGGTCAAGGAGCGCGACCCGGTGTCGCTGACCGCCCCCAAACCTAGTGCTGGGCGCAGCACAAAACAGCTCACCGCCACCTTGCCCCACCGCTTCAACCCCCACCTGGCCAAGGACATGCAGGCAACAATCCAGCTAAACATCACAGGCTCAGGGGGGTTTGAAGGTTACCTCGCCATCACCCCCACAGACTGTTCCTTCCACGAAGGTGCCCCAGACACCAGCGACATCATAGTAATTGCCGATGCCAAAGCCTGGAACGACGTCCTAACAAAAAAAATAACCGCCCAAAAGGCGTTTATGATGGGACAACTAAAAGTCCGTGGAAACTTTGTACTTTTAACAAACTTTGACCAGATGTTTAATGCTGTGTAATTTCGTGAAAGGAGCGTAAATGATGACTACTGTTGATTATACTTTGAGCCTTGATGAAAGGGATAAGCAAAGTGCCGAGGAGGTCTTTAAGGAGCTTGGTATGACACTTTCAACTGGAATAAATGTTTACATCAAAACTGTTAGCCGTCAGCGGCGTATACCTTTTAATCTGACCTTGACTGAGACAATTCCTGCTTTGACGGACGCGTCCGAACAAGAGGAAAGAGATAAGATTTTTACTTCGCTTAGAGGAGTTTTGGCAGGGCACGAAGTTGACCTTGACAAAGAAAGAGAGGAGAAGATATTGTCACGATGAGAGCGTTGCTAGACACAAACGTGATTTTAGATTTCTTTCTTCTGCGCGAACCTTTTTTAGATGACGCTGACCGAATATTTGAGATGGTACGCAAAAAGCAAATCCAAGCTTTTACAACAGCTAGTTCTATAACAGACATCTATTTTATAGCAGCAAAAAGGTTAGGCATAAGTTCCGCCAGAGAGATTGTGCGCGACCTATTAAAAATAGTCAAACTCATTGCTGTCGATTATAATGACTGCGCAACTGCTCTAGATTTGCCTATGTCTGATTTTGAAGATGCTTTAATCGTAACTTGCGCAAGCAAAGAGGGCGTTGATGTTATCGTGTCCAATGACAAAGAATTTGTACAAGCAGGCAAAAACCTTGCAATTGTTGTTAGCTCGCAAACTTTTATTGACCAGATGTTTAATGCTGTGTAAGGAGGCTTTATATGCTTGACAAAAGCATTGATTACAAAAATGTGATTATGAAAATTGAATCCGACAAAATAAATGACATTGAAAGCCCTATGCTGCCTGACGGCTTTTCGTTTCGGTTTTTTAGGTCAGGGGACGAGGAGCACTGGGCGCGAATTGAGGCTTCAGTTTTGGAATTTGATTCAGCTGATGCCGCAAGGGCTTATTTTGAAAGAGCATATTTGCCCCATAAGAAAAATTTGGAAAAACGCTGTATTTTTGCCCTTAATCGGGACGGGCTGCCCATTGCAACTGCAAACTCGTGGTTTGCTGACAGCAAAGAGCTTGGGTATCAAGCGTCTCTCCACTGGGTAGCTGTCTGCCCAGACTATCAGGGACTGGGGATTGGCAGGGCAATAACTAAGCAAGCCCTGATAAATTTCCAAAGCCTTGAGCCAAATAAGCCTGTCTGGCTGCACACCCAAACATGGAGCCACCCGGCTATAAGGCTATATCACAACCTAGGCTTTAGCATAATGAAAACCGAAAGACTAGCCAATAACAATACAAAAGACGGGAACCCAAAAATATACCGAAACGATTTTTATGAGGCTATTGAGGTGCTAAGGGACGTCATGGATGACAAGGATGTTAATGAGCTTATATCTACTAAATAAAACGCACCATACTGTCACCCTGCGCTCACGTCAGTCTAATTTGTGTAACAGCCCACAAACCCAGTCATTGCGGGCTTGACCCAGGGTCCCATCAAGTTCGCGGAATGATTATACAGCGAAGGAACGTTCGGCTAAACCGAGAGGTGATGGTTATGTTGACACCCAGGCTATATCGAGATTGTAGCCATGAGCTACTTTACCAAGCTGGGTATTGAGAAGTTTGGCATGACGTTTAATTTTACGCAGGGAAAGGAAACGGCTGATTATCATGCTTTTATGTGCCAGAAGTATTTTTTGGATTTTGTTGAGGAGCTTGAGATGCCCGCTCATTGGTTGAAGGGGCTAAAGGTGGAGGGCAAACGTGATAAAGTTGGCAATTTGCGAAGATGAGCAAGCCACAGCAAGACAAATAGCCCAGTTCGTGCAAAACTGGGCTTTTTTGCGTACCCACACAATCTGCATAAGCCATTTTGAGAGTGCCGAAGCCTTTTTATTTGCTTACGAAGATGATAAAAGCGTAGATTTATTACTTTTGGATATACAAATGGGCGAGATGGACGGAATGGCTTTAGCTCGCAAGATTCGAGAGGGCAATGAGCGGGTGCAAATCATTTTTATAACAGGCATATCTGATTATGTGGCGGAGGGCTATGATGTTTCGGCGGTTCATTATTTACTAAAGCCTGTTAAAGAAGAAAGATTATTTGTAGCCTTAGATAAGGCAGTCGTTAGCTTGTCTAAGCCAAAACGCACGATTTCTGTTGACACAGCGGAAGGCGTTGTTCTCATTGTTGTGGATAATATTACGCATATTGAAGCCCTAAACAACGAACTTGTAATAACCACAAAAGAGGAAGCTATTAGCTGTAAAATGCCTTTATACAAATTGGCGGAGGTTATTTCGGATGAACGCTTTGTGAAAACCCACAGAAGCTATTTGGTGAATTTAGCACATATAAAGCGTGTAACTCGCACCGAGATAATTTTGGATAATGGCGCGACATTGCCCCTTTCACGCAGATTGCACAAAGACATAAATAACGCACTGATGAAATACATCACAGGAGGCATGGCATGATATATGTAGTGGTTATTATTTTGGTAGCAACCCTGACTTTCTTTATCACTCGTCATATTTACTTGCGCCTTGCCGAGGGGAGAATAAGCACATATTTTAATGAAACCACCCTGCGGCACTCTAACGAGGTGGAAAATATTTATATGCAAATGCGCGGATGGAAACATGATTACCACAATCATATTCAAGTTTTGAAGGCACATCTTGCGCTTGTCGAAATGGATAAAATCGAAGATTATCTAAATGGGCTTGAGGGTGACTTAAACGAAGTGGATTCAATCTTGCGCACAGGCAATGTGATGATTGATGCGATTTTGACAGCAAAACTATCACTTGCAAAAGCTAAGAAAATCGAAGTAAATGCAAAAGCCATTGTGCCGCCTGTGTTGCCAATTGCCCCTATTGATATTTGCATCGTTGTTGGTAATCTTTTGGACAATGCAATTGAAGCCTGTGAGCCTTTGGGCGAAGGAGCGTTCATGCGAGTGTATTTGGGTGTGCATAAGGAAATGTTTTACATTAGTGTGCAAAATTCTGATGGTGGCATAAAGAAAAAGATTGGCACAGGGCAGGGGTTGTTTCGGATTGACAAAATTGTTGAAAAATACGGAGGGAGCGTTAACAGGCAAAAGGAGTCAGGAGTGTTCGCCACAGAAATAATGCTTCCGATTTGACCGTTCACCTTAAAAATCATACCACTCACACATTATTTTTATTTTGCTCGGTTTTTTATGATATGCTTATTTCGAGGTGATAACATGAGGCAAAATATTAGTTATTTTGTTAGGGATAGCTGGCAAAAGGGTAAATCCGTTATACTCGTTGTTTTGGCGCAAATATTTCTTTCTGTAGCACTTGCGATTGTGGGAATTTTTTTACCTGCAACCGTTGTGCAACAGATTACTTTTGGCGCAGAAGTTCAAGTGTTAATTACTACTATCGCTGGCTTTACAGCGGTCACAATCATTTTGCAAACAATCAATCGCTATCTTGATTCTTCATCAAGCGGGCGGCGTGAACGTCTTTTGTTGCTTGCCCTTTGCGATGCGACTGAAAAGACTCTGCGCACAGATTTTGCAAATTTGGAGAGCCAGTCTTTTACAGATGCACAAGAAAAAGCCGTAGGGCGGGCATCAGGCGGCAACTCATCCCACATGACGATTTGGGAATGTTTCAAAAACTTAGGTGCTGGAATCCTTGGTTTTTTTGTTTACATTGCGGTGCTTTCCGTTGTCCATCCTTGGGTGTTTTTACTCGCCGCCAGCACATGTGTAATTGGAGTGGTGGCGCGCCACAGAGTTAATGTGTGGCGGCATAAAAATGACGATTTGCAAGCGATACCCGGCAAACGCATACGAAACATTAACCACATGAGTGAACGGGCTGGACTTGCAAAGGATTTACGCCTTTTTGCAATGACGAGATGGATAAAGGACCTATTTACCGCCAACATGGATATGCTTTACAGTTTTCGCAAAAAAGGCGAAATCAGAAACGCCCTTGCAGGAGTAGCAGATGCCCTTGCCATTTTTGTGCGTGAAGGTATCACGTATATTTATTTGATAGGGCTGGTGCTGGCTGGCGAGATTTCGCCTGATACATTTGTTTTGCTATTCGCCGCTGTTGCAGGGTTTTCTGGCTGGATTTCAGACATTTTGCGAGAATGGGTTGAGCTTTCACGCCACTCAATGAACATAGGCAGGATGCGTGAGTTTTTGGAATATCCCGATAAGTTTAAGCGTACAGGGGGAGTGGAAATTCCTAAAACTGCGGCATATTCTCTTGAATTAAAAAATGTGAGCTATAAATATCAAGGCGCAGATGATTTTGCTGTCAAAAACATTAGCTTGCACATAAAGCCCAGCGAAAAACTGGCGGTGGTGGGTCTTAACGGTGCAGGGAAAACTACACTTGTAAAGTTGTTGTGCGGGCTATATGACCCGACTGAGGGCGAGGTTTTGCTAAATGGCATTGATATACGAGAGTTTAATCGTGAAGAATACTACGCTTTGTTTACTGCTGTTTTTCAGGAGTTCAACATACTGCCCGCTTCAATCGCTGACAATATAGTGCAAGATACAATGCGTGATGACAGGCGTGTTGAAAATGCCGTAGAACTCGCCGGCATACAAAATAAATTATCGTCACTGCCAAATGGCTTAGAATCGCTTCTTATCAAAGAGGTGCATCTTGATGGCGAGGAGCTTTCTGGCGGCGAAACACAGAGGATGATGCTGGCTCGTGCGCTATATAAAAATGCCCCAATACTCATTCTCGATGAACCCACAGCGGCACTTGACCCTATCGCAGAAAGTGAACTTTATAATCGCTATGATGAACTTTCCAAAGACCGCACATCGGTGTATATTTCGCACCGCCTAGCTTCAACCAGATTTTGCGACCGTATTATTTTGATTGACAGCAAGGGCATAGCTGAATCAGGAACCCATGAGGAACTTGTGGCAAAAGGCGGCAAATATGCCGAGCTTTTTGAAATACAGAGCAAATATTATCGCGCGGGGGTGGTGTTTTAGATGCGTACAGTAATCCGTGGACTTAAAATAATGCACAGCGCGTTTCCACGCCCTGTTTTATTAGCTAAAACCCTTGATGCCATCATAGCAGCCCTGCTCCCCTTTATCAACATTTGGTTTTCAGCACTTATACTAAGTGAGCTTGTGGGCGGGCAAAATCGAGATAGGCTACTATTTTTGGCAGTCCTTGTAGTTTTGCTTAATTTGACCGTGCAATGTGTATCACATTTTACAAGGTCATGGAAAAATTATTGCGAACACCCACAAGCTGATTTGACCCATAACATGTACACAAACAAACTTTTCAGCATGGACTATGCCGATTCTCAAAATGCAGAAGTGCGTAAGGAATTTTCTGAACTACTCAGCCATCAGCGCAGTTGGGGTTTTGGTTTTCGGCAGCTACTTTCGTTTTATGACGAAATCATAGGGAGTGTAACAAGGCTGATTGTATCAGTAGGATTTGCCTTTTCGCTGTTTACCTTGAGAGTGCCTGAAGGCTCTGGCTATGCGTTTTTAGATGCTCCTTGGATGTACTTAATTATTTTGCTGATACTGGGTGCCTTAATTTTTCTAGCCCCCTATATACACACGATTGGTGGTAGAGTGTGGCAAAACATAGCAAGCGATAATATGCAAATTGACAGAATGTTTGACTATCACTACAGCCGTATGCTTTCTCCCGGGGAAAAGGCAAAGGATATTCGCATCTATAAGCAACAAAAGATGATTATGCGTGATGTGGCAGGCATAGCCGACATGAGCGACTTTTTGCAAGCCGAGAGAAAGTATGCACGATTTGCGGCTTTGTCGCAAGCAGTAACCTATACAGCAAATGGGCTTATCTTTCTTTATATCGCCCTAAAAGCCTATGCGGGTGCATTTGATGTTGGCGGAATTGTTTTATATGTTGGCGCAATCACGCAGTTTAGCGGTGGTTTTTCGTCTTTGAATCATGTTATTGGCGAAATCAAAAACAACAACCCCTTCCTTGAACGCGCCTTTAAGTTCCTAGATATTTCTAATAAAAAATATCAAGGCACAATTCACATTGAAAAGCGCGAGGATATTGACTACGCAATCGAATTTCGCAATGTTTCGTTCAAATATCCCGAAAGCGATTCATTCGCGCTTAAAGACCTTAATCTCACGCTAAAAATCGGTAAGCGTATGGCAGTTGTAGGCGAAAATGGCAGCGGAAAAACTACCATGATTAAACTATTGACGCGCTTATACGACCCTACCGAGGGCGAAATCACGCTTAATGGCATTGACATTAAAAAATACAACTACGATGAATACATGGCTATTTTCGGCGTGATTTTTCAAGATTTTGAGCTGCTGCCATTTACACTTGGTCAAAATGTGGCAACGAGCGTTAAATATGATGAGGGGCGCGCTAAAGAAGTCTTGAGGGTAGCAGGATTTAATGACAGACTAAAAACCCTGCCAAATGGACTAGACACCTACCTTGGAAAAGAGTTTGAAGAATCGGGAGTAGAAATGTCAGGCGGCGAATCGCAAAAAATCGCCCTCGCCCGCGCATTATACAAAAATGCACCCTTCGTCATACTCGACGAACCCACCGCAGCACTTGACCCCATTGCTGAATATGAGGTTTACACTTCCTTCAACCAAATTGTGGGAAACAAAACAGCCGTATACATTTCGCACCGCCTAGCTTCATGCCGTTTCTGTGACGATATAATCGTTTTCCATAAAGGGCAATTGATTCAGCGGGGCAACCACAATGAATTACTTGGCTGTACAAAAGGCAAGTATCACGAGCTTTGGAGTGCACAAGCGCAATACTACACAAATACCGAAACAGCCGAATAAACAAAAACAGGGCAGAGAACGTATTCTCATGCCCTGTTTTTGTTTATTCGTAAATCAATTTTGCATAGATTATTTCTTCGCCAATATGCGCTCCGTTAGAGACAGTGCTCCACCTCAAGCCAGCGGTGCACTGCACAATCCTTGCCCAGCCGCGCCCTTGTTCTACAAACTCTGCCTGATTCCTCACAGTTCAACTTGCGAACCTATAGAGCCGTGTTCCTCAAACCGTTTGCGGCACTTTTCCTTGGTCATTGCAAAACACTCGTCAAGGTCAAGTCCAAGCTCATTTGCCAAAAGTGCCAGAGCAAAAATTACATCACCCATCTCCATAGCAAGCTTTTCATTAACTACAAGTTCACTTGCTCCGTAGTCTGTGCCGCGCACAAGCTCCTTGCCAAGCTCCCCAACCTCTGACACAAAGTCAGCAAACCTAGTCATAGCATCTGCGCAAAGACCGTAAACTTCTGACATGCGCGCCGTGGCATTTTGAATATCTTTCATATATTATTCCTCTCTAATTTCACAAGGATAATTCCCAGTAAAACAGGCGTCACAATAGCCAATGTCATGCACATCAGGGATTATTTTTGGCAGGTCCTCCACCTCCAAAAAGGCTAGGGAATCAGCTCCAATAACTTGCCGCACCTCGTCAAGGGTGTGGTCGGCGCAGATGAGGCTTTCTCTGGATGGGACATCTGTGCCGAAATAGCATGGGTGCAGGTACGGAGGGCTTGCTAGGCGCACATGAACCTCGCTGGCCCCTGCTTCTCTCAGCATTTTCACGATAATGCTAAAGGTCGTACCGCGAACCATAGAATCATCAGCAACAACCACTCTTTTGCCTGCTATATACTTTTTGATGGGGTTAAGCTTAAGGCGCACGGCGGATTCGCGGGACATTTGGTCGGGGCGGATGAAGGTGCGCCCTGCATAACGGTTTTTGCCAAAGCCCTCCTCATATGGTATGCCCGATTCCTCTGCATAGCCCATTGCGCATAATGTGCCTGAATCTGGGGGTCCAAGCACAATGTCGGCGTCAACTGGGTGCGCACGGGCAAGAAGCCGCCCCGCCAGCCGCCTTGACTCATTAACAAGCTGCCCATGGATGACAGAATCAGGGCGGGCAAAATAAATATATTCAAACATGCAAAGAGAGCCTGGGTTTTTGCCCACATTTACAGTGTTTGAAGTCATAACACCATCTTTGACGAGTATTACCTCACCAGGCAGCACATCCCGCACAAACTCCGCATCCACCGCATCCAGTGCGCATGTTTCAGATGCAAAAACATATGAGCCGTCTTTTTTAATGCCAAAGCATAGTGGCCTAAAGCCAATAGGGTCGCGGGCTGCAATCATCTTTGTAGGCGACATAATGACAATGCAATACGCCCCTTTAAGTACGTTCATAGCAGCCACCATGGCGCGCTCAAGGGAGCCCTCAGAAATGCTAAGCCTAGCTATTGTATACGCCACAACCTCGGTGTCAGTATAACTTCTATAAATCGCGCCAAATTCGCTATATTCTTTTCTAAGCTGTGCTGAATTGGTAATTGAGCCATTGTGGCAAATAGCCACTTTTCCATATCTATAGTCAATAACCAAAGGTTGGGCTGCCTCCTTGTCGCGGCGCGAGCCCGTGCGGCTGTAGCGGCAATGCCCCACCGCCATGGTGCCCTCCATTTCTTTCAAAACATCAGGTTCAAGATTTTCATCAACTTTGCCCACGCCTTTTATGCAGGTAATGTCCTTATTATCATTAATCGCAAGCCCGCAAGCCTCCTGCCCGCGGTGCTGCAAAGACATCAGCCCCAAATAGGTCGAAAGGGCAAGCTCACCCTTTTTAGCATTTTGATTGTAAATCCCAAAAACTCCGCACTCCTCGTTCACCTTATCCAAAAACATGCTCTTTATCCCCTTTCATCTATTGCTGTAAATGCTTGTGTATCTCGCTAAGGAAGTATTCTGCTGATTTTAATTGGCTTGTTACGTCCTCTTTGCTGATGATGTAAAAATCGTCGTAGTCGCATTCATTTCTGACAGTAAATAAGTTTTCTATAATGTCGCAGGGCAAGCACACTTCGCATGGCATGAAAAATTGCGTAATACGAGCGATTTGCCGCGCCTTTGTAATCACTTATATCAATCAGTGCCTTTGCAGACCTAAGGCATTGCTCGGCTTGCTCATACCGATAGTTTGACATATCTTTAACGTGTTCCATAAATTTCCACTCCCTCTGAAAGTACATTCCTATAAAAAGGCGATATATGGAGCCTGCTCATAAATAGACTTTCATTGTTTAGCATTGTGCTGACGATTATGTCATTTTCGAATCCAATGTCGCCTGCCGCTCTATCAATTTGTTCTTTCAAGGGCTTATACTCAGCCTCACCAAAATCCCCAAGAACCATTATATCCAAATCCGAATACTCCTCATAATCACCACGCGCATACGACCCAAAGAGGATAATTTTGCGCAACTTGTCGCCCATGATGCCTTGGGTATCGCAACTCAATTTTTCAATCACAGCACTAATTGTGGGGTTTAGCTTAGTCATTATCGCAAATCCTCCCATCCTTTTTGGTCTAACATATTATATCAAACTTCGACAGCTTTGTCAAATATGCCAAATCAATCCCAATCAGCACTCAAAACCTCACCTGTGCGCATGCTGACATAAACACCAATAATGCCCCCTTCGTGGCGAACCGTCACATACCACGCCCGCTGAAACCGCTCAAAATCCCGCTCGGGCTGTGCGGCCGTTCCGCCGCCCACAAATTCAATGGCAATCTCTCTTGCTTCTTCACGGGAAATATTGCTTGGTAGAAACATAAATACAACTATAGCTGCAATAATAGCTACAAACACAACTATAGCTGCAATTACTATGCCTTTTTTGCTTGTATGGTTATTTTGTCCAGACATGTCATGTCCCCTTTCAAAACACAAAAGGGTGACTGTTTCCAGCCACCCCTGCGTTTTATTCAAATCAATCAAGAATTTCAGTTACAACGCCAGAGCCAACGGTGCGTCCGCCTTCGCGGATAGCAAATCTAAGCTCGTTTTCGATTGCAATTGGCGTGATAAGGTCAACGGTAAATTCTATATTGTCGCCAGGGCGGCACATTTCAACGCCCTCAGGCATGGTAATAACGCCTGTTACGTCCGTTGTACGGAAGTAGAATTGTGGACGGTAGTTGTTAAAGAAAGGAGTGTGACGCCCACCGTCTTCTTTGGTCAATACGTAAACTTGACCTTTGAACTTCTTGTGACCCTCAATGGAGCCTGGCTTAGCAAGAACCTGACCGCGCTCAATTTCGTCACGGGCAACACCGCGAAGGAGCACGCCCACGTTATCACCTGCTTGAGCAGAGTCAAGAAGCTTTCTAAACATTTCAACACCAGTAACAACTACAGAACGCTTCTCGTCAGTCATACCAACAATTTCTACGTTGTCTTGAACTTTCAAAACGCCACGCTCAACACGACCAGTAGCAACAGTACCGCGTCCAGAGATTGTAAATACATCCTCAACAGGCATCAGGAATGGCTTGTCATGCTCACGCGCAGGTTCTGGAATGTAGGTATCCACCGCTTCAAAAAGCTCAACAATTTTGTCGCCCCACTCACCAGCTGGGTTTTCCAAAGCCTCACGGGCAGAGCCCTTGATGATTGGAGTGTCATCGCCAGGAAAACCTTGCTTATCTAAAGCTTCGCGAACTTCCATTTCAACAAGCTCAATCAAATCTTCATCAGCAATGTCGCATTTGTTCATAAATACAACAATCTTAGGAACACCAACTTGGCGAGCCAAAAGAATATGCTCGTTAGTTTGAGCCATAACGCCGTCAGTTGCAGCAACTACGAGGATTGCGCCATCCATTTGAGCAGCACCGGTAATCATGTTTTTAACATAGTCGGCATGCCCTGGGCAGTCAACGTGGGCATAGTGGCGGTTTGGCGTCTCATATTCAACGTGTGTAGAGTTGATTGTGATGCCCCTGGCTTTTTCTTCTGGAGCTTTGTCAATTTTATCAAAGTCTACAACTTCGCCCAGTGCATAACGCTGGTGAAGCGTTTTTGTGATAGCCGCTGTTAGCGTGGTTTTTCCGTGGTCAACGTGACCAATCGTTCCCACGTTCACGTGGGGCTTGTTTCTTTCAAACTTAGCTTTTGCCATTGTACATTTTCCTCCTTAAAAGTGGGCATTTTACCCAGTTCAATCTTCTTTTTAACATTATAACCTTAAATTAAAATTTTTGCAAGCACAAATTTATAAATTCCTACTTATCCTTTAGAGCCTGCTTTTCCATAACAGACTTTGGCACCTGCTCATAATGGTGGACTTCCATGGCATATTGCCCACGGCCTTGGGTCATGGAACGAAGCCTAGTGGAGTAGCCAAACATTTCAGCAAGGGGCACAAAGGCATGGACAATCATAGCACCTGAAATGGATTCTGTGCCGTCAATACGCCCGCGGCGGCTGTTGATGTCACCGATTACGTCGCCCATGTATTCCTCGCCCACGGTAACGTCAACCTTCATAATGGGCTCAAGTAGCACCGCATCACCTTTGCGCATAGCTTCTTTGAAAGCCATGGAGCCTGCAATCTTAAAGGCAATCTCAGACGAGTCCACATCATGGAAACTGCCGTCATAAAGGGTAGCTTTTACACCAAGCACAGGATAACCGCCAATAACGCCGCTTTGCATAGCTTCTTTGATTCCAGCCTCGATAGGTCCGATATATTCTTTTGGAATTGTTCCGCCTACGATTTTGTTTTCAAAGATAAAGCTGTTTTCTGAGTCATTGGCATCAATAGGCTCAAATTTAACCTTACAATGCCCGTATTGACCCTTACCGCCGGACTGCTTGACATATTTGCCTTCAACATCCACAGCCTTTTTAAAGGACTCACGATAAGCCACCTGCGGATTGCCCACATTAGCCTCAACCTTAAACTCACGAAGGAGACGCTCCACAATAACCTCAAGGTGAAGCTCGCCCATACCAGCGATAATGGTTTGCCCAGTCTCGTCATCAGTATAGGTTCTAAATGTCGGGTCTTCCTCAGCAAGCTTTGCAAGTGACAATGACATTTTATCCCTGCCAGCCTTTGTTTTAGGTTCAATGGCAATGTGAATAACAGGCTCAGGGAAGTTCATAGACTCAAGGATTACAGGGGCAGAGTCGATACAGATGGTGTCGCCTGTGATGGTGTTTTTAAGCCCCACAGCCGCAGCAATATCCCCCGCAAACACCTTGCCAACTTCCTCGCGCTTGTCCGAGTGCATTTGGAAAATGCGGCTAACACGCTCTTTTTTGTCCTTGGTCGCGTTGTAAACATAATTTCCAGACTCAAACGTGCCTGAATAAACCCTGAAAAATACAAGCTTTCCAACAAAGGCATCATTAACAACCTTAAAGGCAAGGGCAGAAAAAGGCTCGTCATCACTAGAATTGCGGATGATTTCCTCGTCCTCTTTGCCGGGTTTCATGCCTTTAATCGCCTCAACATCTGTTGGGGCTGGCATATAGTCAATAACACCATCAAGTAGCTTTTGCACGCCCTTTTTCTTGTAAGCCGAGCCGCAAAAAACAGGGATGATGTCAACGGCAATACAAGCCTTGCGCAGTGCCACTTTAAGCTCGTCCACCGTTACATCTTCTTCCATAAGGACTTTTTCCATTATGTCCTCGTCTGTGTCAGCTATGGCGTCAATCATGACCTGACGGGCTTCTGCGGCTTTGTCAGCCATGTCTGCCGGGATGTCCATTTCGGTAATCTCGTCGCCATCTTTGCCGCCAAAGGTGTAAGCCTTCATGGTCATCAAATCAACAAGCCCAGTAAATGTGTCCTCAAACCCAATGGGAAGTTGCACAGGCACAGGATTCGCCGCCAAACGCTCGCGAATCATGTCTACAACATTCATAAAGTCCGCACCCATAATGTCCATTTTGTTAACATATGCAATACGAGGAACTTTATATTTGTTAGCCTGCCGCCAAACAGTCTCAGATTGGGGCTCAACACCGCCCTTAGCGCAAAAAACAGAAACCGCGCCGTCCAAAACGCGCAAAGAACGCTCAACCTCAACAGTAAAATCCACGTGACCCGGCGTATCAATTATATTGATACGGTTATCACCCCAAAAAGTGGTGGTGGCAGCAGAGGCAATGGTAATCCCGCGCTCCTGCTCCTGGTCCATAGAATCCATAACAGCCGTACCCTCATGAGTATCGCCCATCTTATAAGTTTTACCTGTATAAAACAATATTCGCTCAGTAAGAGTCGTCTTACCAGCATCAATATGAGCCATGATGCCGATGTTACGAGTCTTTTCAAGCGGGTATTCTCTTTTTACCACAATTGCACTCTCCTTAATGCTTAATTAGTAGCATCTTTACCATGTCGCTCTCTGATTTTTTTCTCAACCCAAGCGACATCTTCTTCTTGCATTATGGCCTCCATTGCGTTTACCATATCATCTAGCCCAATAATTTTGTAACCCTTATTGAGCGAACGAAGCGCAAGCAAGCTGTATAACTTATCTCTGTGAAAAGTTTGCATTTTATAATCAGTAACCATAAAAGGCACCTCCTTATTAAAAAACAATCTCTCCATGCAGTTCAAAAAAATCATTTCTAGTGACCGAAAAGCCCACAGCGTCATAAACCTCGCCGCGCACCTTCCTGATGCCCTCTCTGCGCATATGCTCTGCAAAGCCGACTTTTTCAGCAAGCGCAATCATAGGCAAATTGCCCGACCATGTTTGGGTATACAAGACATCCACGGGCAAGCTCTCGAACAAATACGCCATCCATAGGGTCAGGGCATTTTTGCCATAGCCCTTACCCCGCACATCGTTCGGTGGTATAACAATGCCAAGCTTTAACCTATCATCATCACCCTTTACAGAATCAAGGGAATAAATGTTAGGGTCACATGCCCTGCTGACAGAGCCAATATGCCGCCCGCAATCAGTCATAATCTGCAAACGGACATAAACATCAGGAACAGATGATTCATAATATGCAAGCTCGTCCAAACGTGCTTGCATACCATCTTCGGCATATTTTTTTGGGCAATAACCCTCGGCATCTTTCCACCAAGGGGCATTCCAGTTGGTCCACTCGGTCTCGCGGGTATACCAATCCTGCCAGCCTGCAAGGTCGCTCTCAAGCAAGGGGCGCAGTATGATGTTTTTGTAACTCAAAACCAACATAAATCACCTCTTTGCAGCGTTCGCCATGCGTATCAAAGACCAGTTAAAGCTTGACGCCTGCACGGCATCCGCCAAATCCCATAAATTGTCAACCAGCCGAACCTCCACACCCCGCTTAAAAAGCGCAGTGAAAGCATCATCAATCTTTGTGACAGATATAGGCACTTGAGCAGTTTTACTGACATAATAGCCCGCAATAGCATCCTGAAGCTCAAACCCCGCTGGGTCAAACTCATACACATACAGCCGGCAATCGCAAACAGCCTTAAACCACCCATGCTCAATGGCGACAACATGCCTAAAGCTTGATGAGAAAAACCGCAAAGCTTCATCACCATCAGCCAAGCCCGCGTGGGCATGATACGTCACACGAGGGCAATCCCTAGGAAGCAGATAGTTTGGCAGCCGCCACTCATCCACCGCCCAAACCAGCCCGACGCGCTCCACATCAGCACGGCTAGGCACCCGAGGCTCAAAAACCCGAATCCCAGCCTCCTCACTCACATGAAACAGCCGCATCAACTCTGCAATGTCTCTCTGAATCTTTTTAGCATAGCTAAAATCTCTTGATTGTCGGGGTTAATTTCTAAAGCCTTTTCAAGACCATTAATAACTTCTCTAACAAACGCCTTAAATTGAGAATCTGTCATTCCGCTCAACACTCCTGTCATATTAGAAGTCACCTCCAAAAATCGCACTTAATTTAAGCAAACCTCTCGTCCGCATCAAAGTCCAGCCCAAAGTCATCTTCAAAAGGAATAAGGTAAAATTTGAGCCTTGACAAAGCGGTGTTGTATGCAAGCAATAATCTTCTAAGGCACACTTCAAAAAGTCAACACTCATAAACCAAATCCCTCGCGACAACTTATAAGCTACCACTTAAAGTGGCTAAACGCACGGTTAGCATCCGCCATTTTGTGCATTTCTTCCTTACGGCGCACTGCCCCGCCTTGCTGGTTCAGCGCGTCAAGGATTTCATTTGCCAGGCGTTCTTCCATGGTTTTTTCACCACGGCGGCGGCTGTAGGTCACAAGCCAGCGAAGCCCCAAGGCTTGCCTGCGGTCAGGGCGAATTTCCATAGGCACCTGATACGTGGCACCGCCCACACGGCGGGCTTTAACCTCTACTTGGGGCATAATATTGCCCAAAGCTTCCTCAAAGCACTCTACAGGGTTTTTGTCGCGCTTTTCTTTCACCTTTTCAAAGGCATTATACACAATGCCCTGCGCCACGCCCTTTTTACCATCAAGCATGATGGTATTAATCAATTTGGCAACAACCTTGCTTCTATACAGCGGGTCAGCCAAAATTTCCCTTTTGGGTACATGTCCTTTTCTCGGCACGTCTCTTCCCTCCTTTTGGGGGTTTAGCCCCACGGTACTCAAGCCTGGCTCTACCAGACCTGCGCGGCCTGTTCCAGAGGGTTGAAAGCGCGTTTCGCACTCTCAAGCCTCCAGAACAAGCAGTTTAATTTCTTTTACATAATCGGAACTTCTTTACCTAGCGAACTGTACACATCGGCTGCGTCCTCAGGATAATCAGCTCCTCACTACTTCTTAGGACGCTTCGCGCCGTATTTAGAGCGAGCCTGCATCCTGCCGTTTACGCCAGCAGTATCCAGCGTGCCGCGCAAAATGTGGTAACGCACACCGGGCAAGTCACGCACACGCCCGCCGCGAATCAGCACCACGCTATGCTCTTGCAGGTTGTGCCCTTCGCCAGGGATGTAGGCTGTAACCTCCATGCCGTTTGAAAGACGCACTCTGGCGATTTTACGAAGTGCAGAATTAGGCTTTTTGGGCTTGTCTGTCCTAACCGCCGTGCACACACCGCGCTTAAACGGATTTGGAGCGTCATATCTGCGCTTTTTAATGGTGTTCATGCTTTTTTGCAGTGCAGGGGAGCTAGACTTGCGAATCTTTTGCCCGCGCCCTTTTCTCACCAATTGATTAAAAGTTGGCATAACTTTTTTCCTCCTTTCCAAGCACTAAAAAAATAGTGCCACAAGAATATCAAGACATTTTATCACATAAGGCATATGTTGTCAATACCAAATTTGCATTTTGTTTGACTTTATGTTATAATTTTCATAAAGAGGTGATTTTTTGGAGTTATGGTTACTTTATGCAGTCGGGGCTGCGGTGTTTGCGGCACTTGTTACTATTTTTGCAAAAATTGGTATTAGAGATGTGGATTCCCATTTGGCTACAGCCCTTCGGACTGTGGTGGTGCTGGTATTTGCATGGGTTATGGTGGCTGTGGCTGGGACTTTTGGCGAGATTGGCTACATAACAGGAAGGACCTGGGTTTTTTTGGTGCTTAGCGGGCTTGCTACAGGGGCTAGCTGGATTTGTTTTTTCCGCGCCTTAAAGCTTGGGGACGTGAATAAGGTTGTGCCTATTGATAAATCCAGCACTATTTTGACTATGGTGCTTGCTTTTGTGTTTCTTTCAGAGCCGCTTGGGTGGCTGACCATTGTGGGTATGGTGATGATGGGGGTGGGCACTTGGCTGATGCTGGAGCTTGCAAAAAGGGGCCCGGGGACAGTCCCAAAGAGCGTGGGACAGTCCCCTATTATCTACGCGGCCTTGGGGGCTGTTTTTGCGGCTTTGGTGGCGATTTTTGGCAAGATTGGGGTGGCGGATATGGACGCTACGCTGTGGACTGCTATTCGCACTATGGTTGTTTTGCCTTTGGCATGGATTGTCGTGCTTAAAGCGGGGTCGGGCAAGCAGGTCAAGGTAATAACGCCTAAAAGCTGGATTTTCCTCACGCTATCAGGGGTTGCCACGGGGGCAAGCTGGCTTTTGTTCTATCACGCCCTTAAAATCGGCAATGCAAGCGCGGTTGTGCCTATTGATAAGCTCAGCATCCTGCTCACAATGTTATTTGCCGGCATTTTTCTCAAGGAAAAGTTCTCCAAAAAAAGCCTAATTGGGCTTGCACTGCTGACCATAGGAACACTTTTGCCGATTGTGATATAAGGCTGCAAAACACCGCTCCTAGTTGCCGTCACCCCGCGCTTGACGCTGGGTCCCCTCAATTTCGTCAAGTACCTATACGCGACTTATTCGCTCGGCTATCTTGAGGGGACCCCGCGTCAAGCGCGGGGTGACGGGATTTGTGCGCTGTCGGGCAAAAACAAGACAAAAACAAGACAAAAACAAAATCCCCGATGTCGGGGATTTCGCATCTCGCATCTAATTAGCGGTTTGTGTTGGTGCTGTTGTTTTTGTTTTTGTCTGTGTTGTGAGTTTGGTCATGAGTCGGAATATCGTTTTGCTGACCTTGTTGGCCTGCACCTTTATGGTTGTTTTTATTATCCATTTCGCAAACCTCCTTTCGCGGGGTTAAAGTGTTTGTAGCTTCCGTTAGCCATCTGCGAGCCGAAAAGCCGCATGCTTCAAGCGGTTTTCGGTGAAGTAGAGGGATTACGGAAGGTAAAACACTTCCTTTACGAAAGTTATTATTTGCAAGTTTTTGAAAAATATGCAAAAAAGTTTAATAAGCCAGCGCAACCACCCCAAAACCGCTGAAAAACGCCACCAAAGCCGTCAGGCACCCCCCTACAAGTTCCTGCACCGTATGCCGTTTCAGGTATAATGATGCCCAAACCACAAGCCCAAAGAGTATTACCCCAGGCAAAGCCACCTGCCACTGGACAAAATACACAAGTATGACAATAGGTCCAAAAAGCCCGCACGCGTGCCCGCTTGCCCTAAATTTTACGACCTTATTTGAAATTAAAAGAACCACATATGAAAGAAAATATACTATAAAGATAAATAGCAGCCCCTGAGACGGCTGGGCTATTATGCAGTAGATAATACCTGCTGTATAGCCGACAAATGTAAAAATAAACGCCAAATTGCGCTTACCCTCGTGCCCTTTGCCCTTGAAGCCGGGAATGACGTATGAAAGGGGATACGCCGCACCCGGGATTAGGGCTAAAAATGTGATTGCGAACAACAATTGATTAAAATTGTCAAAAACTCCTAAATCAAAAATATAAAGAATTACAAGCAAAAGCCCAACCCAAGCCGCAGGAACAGAAGTTCCCCTAATAATTTTTGCAAAAATATCCTTAGCCTTACTCATAAAAAAATCCTCCTTTACACAATAGTTACACTTGTAACTCCAGTAATTTTATGATACACTATACAAAGGCTAAGGTCAAGTTACATTCAAGGAGGATTTGTTATGGCAGCTACAAAAAATGCCCAGCTTGTGAAAAATGACACAAAGGAATTTATAACTCAGGCACTTATTGTTTTGCTGAAAAAGAGTAATTTGAGCGATATAACCATTTCTAAGGTGGTTTTGAAAGCAGGGGTCAGCCGGACGGCGTTTTATAGGAATTTTGAGAGCCTGCATCAGGTGCTGTATGAGCATTTTAAGGACAAGTTTGGCTCCATATTTATGGACATGCGCAATTTTGCCGAGGAATCGGACAGACTGGACTCTTACGTCAGCTTTTTCAATGACTTTAGCGAGGACATTATTTTGTCAGTCAGCCGCGGCTATGAGCCTATTATCAACGAGATTTTTATTGGCGAAATTGAGAATTTTTATGGCAACAGCCATAACAGCTATCATATTGCATTTATGGCGGCAGGGGCTTATGCAGCGTGGAAAAAGTGGCTTTTTAGCGGTTCAAAAGACCCTATCAAGACCATTACTGATACCATTGGGGTTTTTAGTAAGGCAATGCACGGGGCAACGCAGAAAAGTCAGGGGGTGGTAGCGTGAAAAAGGTGGTTTTGGCTATGTCTGGCGGGGTGGACTCGTCGGTGGCGGCACTGCTTTTGAAAGAGCAGGGGTATGAGGTTTTAGGGGTCACAATGCAGGTGTGGCAAAGTGAGGATGCCCTGGAGCTTTCAGCGCGGGGCGGCTGCTGCGGTGCTACGGCTGTCACGGACGCCCGCGGGGTGTGTGCTGCCCTTGGCATAGGGCATTATGTGCTTAATTTTCGTGATGTGTTTAGAAAGACCGTGATTGAGCCATTTGTGGCAGGTTATTTGGCTGGAATTACCCCTAATCCTTGTATAGCTTGCAATAGATATGTTAAATGGCAATATTTGTATGAAAAGGCGCGGCTTTTGGATGCAGATTTTGTGGCTACCGGGCATTATGCCCACATTGCCCGCCACCCTGACACAGGGCGGCTGAGCATTGCCCGCTCCCTCTCGCCAAAAGACCAGAGCTACGCACTTTACAACCTTTCACAGGAAGCTTTGGCGCGTACTCTGTTTCCTCTGAGAGATTTGCCAAAAGAGGAGGTGCGCCGCATTGCCCGCGAGAAAATTGGGCTTGATATGGCAACAAAGCCTGACAGTCAAGAGATTTGCTTTGTGCCTGACAATGACCATGGGAAGTTTTTGGAGCAGTGGCTGGGACATGCCCTGCCTTCAGGGAATTTTGTGGACGGGTCGGGCAGGGTGCTTGCCCCCCACAAAGGGCTTGGGCTCTACACCATAGGGCAGCGCAAGGGGCTTGGCTCGTTTGGCGCGCCCATGTATGTGAAGGCAATTGATGCTCACACTGCGTCTGTCACCTTAACTCCAAATGAAGAAGAACTTTTTGAAATCAAAATGACAGTAACTGACATAAATTTCATGACCCATCCCAAAATAGAGGGCGAAATGGAGTGCTACGCAAAAATACGCTACGCCCACACCCCGGCACCTGCCACCATCTGCGAGGAGGGCGGGGTAATCACATGCAAATTCAAAAAGCCCCAAAGAGCAATAACTCCGGGGCAGTCTGCTGTGTTTTATGATAATGAAGGGCGGATAATATGCGGAGGGATAATTGTCTAAACAGATTTCCCCGTCACCCCGGACTTGACCCGGGGCCCCATCAAGTTAGCCGAATGACTATACAGCGAAGAAGCGTTCGGCTAAACCGAGGGGACCCCGCGTCAAGCGCGGGGTGACGGTGGCTATAGTTTTTCTTGGCGGATTAGGTCTGCTACAGCGGCTATATCCGGGGCTATCACCCTATCTTTCATCATTGCAGGAACTTTGGCGCGTATTTGCTCGTAGAGGGGCCTGGTGGCGGCACCTAGGGCACTTGGCTTTTCGCCAAACCATTTGTCCTGGTTTTCGCTCCAATCAGGCTTAATAAGCCGCAAATCTATAGCTTGGGCAGCGGTCAGGGCTTCCATAGCCACCACTTGCAGGGCGTTTTCGATAATTTCAGCAGCTTTTCGGGCGGCTATTGTGCCCATGGATACGTGGTCTTCTTGGTTGTTGGAACTGGGGATAGAATCCACGCTGGCAGGGTGGGCAAGAATTTTGTTCTCAGACACCAAGGCCGCTGCGGCATATTGTACAATCATAAAGCCTGAATGTAGTCCTTTTTTTGAATCTTGTGCCACAAGATAGGCGGGAAGCCCGTTTGACAGGTCAGGATTCACCATACGCTCTGTGCGCCGCTCGGAGATTGACGCCACCTCCGCCATTGCAATGCCCAAAAAGTCCATGGCAAGTGCCACAGGCTGACCGTGAAAGTTGCCGCCAGAGATGGCATCGTCCCCAAAAATCAGCGGATTGTCCGTCACGGCATTCATCTCATTTTCAATTATATCTGAAACATAGTTTAAGGCATCTAAACTTGCTCCTAAAACCTGAGGAATACAGCGCAGGGCATAGGCGTCCTGCACGCGAAAGCCCCCGTCACGGCAGGGCACGGAATTATTAATAAAAGTCGAGCCTTTTGTATGCTCAAGGATTTTGGCAGAAACACTGCGCTGCCCCACCTGCCCGCGGACTTGGTGGATGCGGGGGTCAAAGGCATCTGTGCGCCCATTTAGAGCCTCAAGTGACATGCTAGCCACCTTCTCGGCAGTTATAAAAAGCTCCCAAGCATCATACACCGCCAAAGCACCCACAGCAGTCATGCACTGAGTACCGTTATTAAGGGCTAAACCTTCTTTTGCTTCAAGAACAATCTGTTTAATACCAGCTTTTTCCATAGCATCCGCACCGCTCATGCGCACACCCTGAAAAATAGCCTCCCCCTCGCCCAGAAGCGGCAAAACCATATGAGACAGCGGGCAAAGGTCGCCGCTTGAGCCCAGAGAGCCCTTTTCAGGTACAATTGGCGTTACTTTTTTGTTGAGCATGTCAATTAAAGCCTGTATAAGCTCCAGCCGCACCCCCGAATAGCCCTGGGACAAGGACTTTGCCCGAAGCAGCAGCATGGCGCGCACCACATCCTCAGAAAACGGCGCGCCCACCCCTGTGGCATGGCTGACTATCAGGTTTTTTTGCAATTCCTGCACATCTGCCGCATCAATTGCCTTATTGGCAAGGGAGCCAAAGCCTGTGGTGATGCCATAAACAATCCGCCCCCCCTCAAGCATCTGCTCGACAGATGCACGGGACGCCTTTATTTTGTCAATAACCACATCATCAAGCTCAACCTGGACATAATTCCGCGCCACCTGCACAAGCTCCCCAATAGTCAGGCTTTTATCTGAAATTTTTATCATCGGTAACACCTCCATAAAAATTATAACTTATTTTCTTGGATTTATCAAGTATATCCTTGACATTTTACTCAAAATGAGTTAGAATACTAAGTGACTACTTTGCTAGGGGGTTATTATGGAAATTAAACTACCGAATATTTTGCCCGAATATCCTAAATTTGCGGAGGGAATACGCCGCGCACCCAACAGGGGCTTTCGTTTGACCAAGCACCAGGCGGCTTTGGCACTTTCAAATGCCCTGCGCTATGTGCCTGCCGAGCTTCATGAGATTTTGGCACCTGAATTTATGGAAGAACTTGTGAGTTTTGGGCGCATTTATGCCTACCGTTATCGCCCTCAGGGGCGTCTCTACGGCAAGCCTATTGATGAATATACTGGAAAGTGCATTGAGGGCAAGGCTTTTCAGGTTATGATTGATAATAATTTGGATTTTGAAATTGCCCTTTATCCCTATGAGTTGGTCACTTACGGCGAGACAGGGGCGGTGTGCCAAAACTGGCTGCAATACCGCCTTATAATGCTATATTTACAAAATTTAACACAGGATTTAACATTGGTTATTCAAAGCGGGCATCCCCTTGGGCTTTTTCCGTCAAACCCCAGCGCACCGCGGGTTATTGTGACCAATGGACTTTTGATGGGAATGTTTGACAATTTGACTGATTTTGAAATTGCTGCCCAAATGGGTGTTACGAATTATGGGCAAATGACCGCTGGGGGCTTTATGTATATTGGACCTCAAGGGATTGTGCATGGGACTTATAACACTCTTTTGAACGCTGGGCGCATGAAGCTGGGGCTTGGTGCCGGAGCGGACCTTTCTGGCAAGCTTTTTGTGTCAAGCGGGCTTGGCGGCATGAGCGGTGCCCAACCTAAAGCCATTGAGATTGCAAATGGGGTAGGCATTATTGCCGAGGTTGACCCTAGCCGTATTGCCACGCGCCACAAACAGGGCTGGGTTAAGGCTGTTTGCAAGACGCCCAAGGAGGCTTTTGAACTTGCGAAGGTTTATCAGGACAAGGGCGAGCCCTATTCCATTGCCTATGACGGAAATATTGTTGATTTGCTTGAATATGCTTGTGAAAATAATGTCCACATAGACCTGCTGACAGACCAAACTAGCTGTCATGATGTGTATAATGGGGGGTATTGCCCGCAGATTAGCTTTGAGGAGCGCACACGCCTGCTGACGGCTGACCGCGCCGAATTTGCCCGCCTTGTGGACGAAAGCTTAAAAAAGCACTATGCCGCCATCAAGACCCTGACCGACCGCGGCACCTATTTCTTTGACTATGGAAATTCTTTCTTGAAAGCACTTTATGACTGCGGAATCAAAGAAATCAGCAAAAATGGGACTGACGAGAAGGATGGGTTTGTTTATCCTTCATATGTAGAAGATATTTTGGGACCTGAACTTTTTGACTACGGATACGGACCATTTAGATGGATTTGCCTGTCAGGCGACCCTGCCGACCTCAGGAAAACTGACGCGGCGGCAAAAGCCCTAATCGACCCCAACCGCCGCCCTGCCGACCGTGACAACTATGTCTGGATTGAGGATGCTGAGAAAAACGCCCTTGTAGTGGGCACCCAAGCCAGAATCCTCTACCAAGATGCCGAAGGACGCACAGCAATTGCCCTAAAACTTAACGAAATGGTGCGTAGAGGTGAAATAGGTCCAGTAATGCTAGGGCGCGACCACCACGACACCGGCGGCACAGACTCACCCTTTCGCGAAACCTCAAATATCAAAGACGGCTCAAATATTACAGCGGACATGGCAACCCAATCCTTTGCCGGCAATGCCGCCCGCGGCATGTCCCTAATCGCACTTCACAACGGCGGAGGTGTAGGCATTGGAAAATCCGTAAATGGCGGCTTTGGACTAGTCCTTGACGGCTCAAAACGCATTGACGCCATAATAAGAGACGCCATGATGTGGGACGTGACCTGCGGGGTCGCCCGCCGCTCCTGGGCAAAAAATCCAAACGCCATGGAAACTGCCGCCTTGTATAACCAAAACCATGATGGGCATATAACCCTGCCATATGTAGCTGACGAGGGCTTGGTTGCTAAAACCATTGAAAATGTAATGAAGTAAGCATACGCGAACACTGTATGAGCACTGCCATTTTTCGCTCCACTGCCATCCGTCATTCCGCGCTTGACGCGGAATCCCATCAAGATAGCCGAGGGGGCAAGGTGCGCATAAGTGTTCGGCAAAACCGAGGGGATTCCGCGTCAAGCGCGGAATGACGATGATTGCTGGATGCGCAACTTGTAAGCCTGAGTTCTGAGATAGGAGATGTGTCATGAATGAACCGAAATTAACCGATGTGCAGGCAATGGACAATCACACTCTTATTTTGACCTACGGCATGGACGAAAAGCGGGTTTTTGACGTTTCTTCATATATCACACCCCATGAATTGTATGAAAGCTCAAAAGCTAAGTGAGGTAGGATATGCGCAAATATAAGGTTTATTTGGATACATCTGTGATAAGTTATTTGCACCAGCCTGATTCGCCCGAAAAGCAGGCTGAAACGCTGGCTTTGTGGGAGCAATTCAAGCAAGGTCAGTATGATGTGTACTTGTCACAAATAGCATTGGATGAAATAAATAAATGCAATCCTCAAAAATTAGAAATTTTGCACACCCATTTGAAGCAAATTGATTTTACGCTTTTAGAGATAACCGAAGAAACAGGACGCGTGGGAATGAAGTTTGTCGAAAGTGGTGTTTTGACAAGAAATGACTTTAATGACTGCCTGCATTTGGCAAGTGCTATGGTGCATGAGTGTGATTTTGTTGTGTCATGGAACTTCAAAGACATTGTAAACATTAGAACTGCTAGAGGTGTAAAAGTTGTTTCGGCACTGATGGGGTGCAGGGAGATAATGATTTATTCTCCTCTATCATTTCAAGAAAGGAGTCACGATAATGGATGAACCTGTTTTGAGTGAGAGATTTGATGTTGAGGATATTCGCAAATTGCGAATATATCAATCCAAAAGGCGTATAAACATGACTTTTGAGGAGTTAAAAGCCGATATTGAAAAGGGTGCTAATGAATTTATGGCTAGCATTGAAGAAATACGAAGAAAAAAACAAATGGAGGAGTCAGTATAATGACGAAGATTGTTAAATGTATTCCCAATTTTAGTGTTGGGCGTGATGAAGGGATTATTGAGGGGCTGGCGGCTGTGGTGCGCGGCACGGCTGGCTGCACTCTCCTTGATTATAGTGCAGATGCCAGCCACAACCGCTCTGTGTTCACCTTTGTGGGGGACGTGGACGGGGCTATAGAGGCGGCTGTGGCACTGGCAAAGTTTGCTGTGGAAAATATTGACATGACCCAGCACAGCGGCGAGCATCCACGTATGGGTGCTGTGGACGTTATTCCTTTTGTGCCTGTAAAGGGCGTTAGCATGGACGAGTGTGTGGAGCTGTCACGGCAGGTTGGCGAGCGCATTGCCGCCGAACTTTTGGTGCCTGTTATTTTGTATGAGGAGTCTGCTGCAAATGAAAAGCGCAAAAACCTTGCGGCGGTACGCCGCGGGGAGTTTGAGGGCATGGCAGAAAAACTTGCCAAAGACCTTTGGAAGCCTGATTTTGGACCTTGTGCACCCCATCCCACCGCAGGCGTGGTTGCCGTGGGTGCCCGCCAGGAGCTTATTGCTTTTAATGTGAATTTGTCTACAAATAATGCTGAAATTGCTAACAATATTGCCAAGGCATTGCGCGGCTCATCAGGCGGCATGAAATTTGTCAAAGGCATTGGGCTTTATATTGAAGAAAGAGACATGGCTCAGGTTTCTATGAATCTGGTTAATTATCCTGTAAACGCGCTGTACCGTGTGGTTGAGATGATTCGCTTTGAAGCGGCGCGCTATGGCGTCTCCATCATTGGCACAGAGCTTATCGGGCTTGCCCCCATGAAGGCACTTATTGATTCTGCTGAATATTATTTGCAGATTGAGAATTTTGATTTTGAAAAGCAGGTGCTGGAGAATCATCTGCTGTAGAGGGCTAGAATGTCACTCTGACCACTAGAGTGTCTAGAGTGTCACCCTGTAACAAGTGCGGGGTGACATAGTAAGGAGAGGGGAAAGAAGATGCTGGATTTACTAATAACTGATGCACATTTGGCAACACCCCTTGGGACGGCTGCCAAAAGCGGCGACCATCAAGGCGCGGTTTCTGTGACTGCTGGGGCGTCAATTGGGGTTAAAGACGGCAAGATTGCTTATGTTGGGCTGGATGCGCCAGCGGCTGCGAGGACTTTGTCTGCAGGTGGGCGGCTGGTGACACCGGGGCTGGTGGACGCGCACACTCATCTGGTTTTTGGCGGGTTTAGGCAGCATGAGTTGGCTTTGAAGCTTAAAGGTGCCAGTTATATGGAGATTTTGGCTGCAGGCGGCGGCATTTTGTCCACTGTGTCTGCCACCCGCGCTGCAAGTGCTGAGGAGCTTGATGACAAGGCAAGTGCCTTTTTGGTGGATATGCTTGAGCATGGCACAACCACAGTTGAGGCAAAAAGCGGCTATGGGCTGGATTTTGAAACAGAGCTTAAGCAGCTGCAAATTATTGCCGATATAAATTCAGACCATCCAATGGATATTATTTCCACTTTTATGGGTGCCCATGCTGTGCCGCCCGAATTTAAGGAAAATCCTGATGGTTATGTTGACTTACTTGTCAATGAAATTATTCCCAAGATTGCAAAGACTAAACTTGCGGAATTTTGCGATATTTTCTGTGAAAAAGGCGTTTTTGATGTGGAGCAAAGCCGCAGGATTCTCACAGCGGCGCGAAACCATGGCTTTAAGCTAAAAATTCATGCTGACGAGATTGTGGATTTTGGCGGGGCGTCCCTTGCTGCTGAGCTTTCGGCTGTGAGTGCGGAGCATCTTATAGCCGCATCTGATACAGGGCTTGACGCCCTAGCGGGGGCTGGCACTATAGCTGTTTTATTGCCTGCCACCAGCTTTTATTTGGGCAAGCCCTATGCACGGGCTAGAGATATGGTAAACTTAGGCATCCCTGTTGCCATTGCCACGGATTTTAACCCTGGCAGCTCCCCAAATTTTAATATGCAGCTCCCTATGACTTTGGCATATGTAAATTATCGCTTGGACCCTAAAGAAATTTTGACGGCTGTTACCCTTAATGGGGCGGCGGCTGTGGGGCGTGCGGACACCAAGGGCACAATTGAGACGGGCAAGGATGCAGATATTGTGATTTGGGATTGCCCTGACCTTGACTACTTATTTTATCGTTTTGGAAACAATCAGGTGCATACTGTGATTAAGAAAGGAGAGATATTATGAAATTAGTTGATTTGAATGTTAAGGATTTTGCTCAAAAGATGGCGTCTAGTGACCCAACGCCCGGCGGCGGCTCGGCAGCTGCACTTTCTGGGCTTGTGGGGATTGCCTTGGTTGAGATGGTGGCAAACCTCACCATAGGTCGCAAAAAATATGCTGAGCATGACGAGCTTATGCAGAGCATTATTAAGGAAGCAAAAGTATTGCGCGAGAAATTCCTAAATGCTATTGATGATGATGCTAAGTCCTATGACGCGGTGTCACGCGCTTTTAAGCTGCCTAAAGAAACAGACGAGGAAAAAGCTGCACGCTCGGCAGCTATCCAAGAAGCCACAAAAGGTGCCACGCTCTCACCTTTTGTCATTACCGAGCTTAGCTTAGACGCCATGAAGCTGGCGCATTCGGCAATTGGCAAATGTAACACAAATGCTGCGTCAGACCTAGGGGTTGCCGCTGTGAATTTTAGGGCAGCTGCAAAGGGTGCTTGGCTTAACATACTTATAAATCTTGGCGGCTTAAAAGACGAGGAGTTTAAAGCCGACATTAGAGTAAAAGCAAAGGCACTTCGCAAAGAAGCAAAGGCACTTGCAAAAGAAATAAAAGCTTTTGTGATTGCTGAGATTGACCAGTAACCCGAAACGGAGAGAAGCTAGCTGTGAAAAATATTACCATCATACGTATACTTATTGTGTTGTTTGTAGTCCTATCAGGTGCAAGCATAGTTTTTGTGTGGATTGCAGATGCGACAGGCATGTATTTGACCAAAGCGCAGCAAGAGCGTTATGACTTTTCCGTTGCCACAGGCAATTTGAGGGCAAGCTCAATCTATTTATCCCGCCAAGCAAGCCGTTTTGTGGCTTCTGGGCGTCCCCGCAATTTGGAGTTTTACCTTGACGAGCTTGATGCAGACCATATGGGCATTTTGTATGAGTTATTTTCAAGACACGAACTGACTTATGAGGAGTTTAGGCTCCTTTACCTTGTCCGTGAGAGCTTCTACCTGTTTAGGGATTTTGAGTTTAGGGCGTTTGCCGCCATGGAAGCCGGAGATTATGACTTGGCGTTTGAACTTATTTTTGGTCCTGCTGTGCGGATTTATTCAAACGCCTTTGAAAGCTATTTGTATGAACTTTTTAACATCAATTCAGCGCGGCAATATGGAATAATTGCAGACGCCATGGCCAGGGACAGCCTGTTTAAGGTTTTGGTGCAGGTGGCTGTTGGTATTTTTGGCGTCATTAGCGTGGGAGGGATGTTTTATCTTTTAGTTGCTGTAAAAAATTTCCTAAAGCGTGAAAAGGATGCCAACGAAATGACCAACCTCATTCTTGACCACGCGCCCATTGCAGTAAGTATTTGGGATGAGGCAATCAATCCAATTCGCGTTAATGGGCAGGTTGCGCAAATGCTTGACCTTGGCTCAAAGGATTTGTATGTTACCAATTTTTTAGAAACATCTCCTGAATATCAGCCTTGCGGCACGCTTTCGTCTAAAAAAGTTCTTGAGGTTATTGGAGAAGCTTTTAGAACAGGCTTTGTGTACACCGAATGGATGCACCAAACCTCAAAGGGCGACCTTGTGCCCTGTGAAGCAAAATTAATCAGGTTTACAAGTCAAGACATACCTTTGGTTGCAGTATATATTATTGACTTGCGCCAAGCAAAAGCCATTATGCAGCAGGAAGCCGCCATGGAAGCCATGCGCAGCGAGTCCCAAGCAAAGACCCGCTTTTTGGCGCGCATGTCCCATGAGATTCGCACCCCACTTAGCTCCATCATGGGCATTGCCGAAATTCAGCTGCAAACAGGTGCCCTAAACGATGTAACAGAAGAAGCCTTTAACCGTGTTTACAACTCATCCAACATGCTTTTGACCATCATTAATGACATTTTGGACATTACAAAAATAGAAGTTGAAAAAATGGATATTAATCCTGCCCCTTACAAAGTTGCCGGGCTTATTGTGGACGCAGTGCAGCTTAACTCGGTGTATATAGGTTCGCGGGGCATAGACTTTAAGCTGGATGTGGACAAAGCCTTGCCTGTCAGCCTTATTGGTGACGAGCTTAGACTTAAACAGATTTTTAACAACATATTGTCCAATGCTTTTAAGTATACTAAAAAAGGCATTGTGACCCTTAGCATAGGCATGGAAAAAGGAGAAATTGACGACGAAATTACCCTTATTGTCACAGCTTCGGACACAGGCATTGGCATGAGCCCTGAGCAAATTGAGATTTTGTTTGTTGAATATCAAAGGGCAGACACAAAGGACGTGCGCCATGTGGAGGGTGCTGGGCTTGGTATGAGCATTGTTTACCAGCTTATACACCTGATGGGCGGCACTATTGACGTGGAGTCAGAGATTGATGTGGGCACCACCATCACAGTGCGTATGCCCCAAAAGATTGACAGCTTTGAATCCCTTGGAGCTGATGTTGTTCGCGAGCTTGAAATGCAAAAGGAAAGTCATGTTGCTGTTGTGCGCAATAGATATAAGATTGTTCATGAGCCTATGCCATATGGCAAAGTGCTTGTTGTAGATGATGTGGAATCGAATCTTTATGTGGCAAAAGGGCTTTTGATGCCTTATGGGCTTTCCATAGATACTGCATCAAACGGGCAGGAGGCTGTGGACAAAATCCGGGCAGGTGAGGTTTATGACGTTATTTTCATGGACCATATGATGCCTAGAATGGACGGTATTGAGGCAACTCAGCTCATCAAACAATCAGGATATACCCACCCGATTGTGGTGCTTACGGCAAACACCGTTAAAGGGCAGGCTGAAAGGTTTTTGGCACACGGCTTTTCCGCATTTATCTCAAAGCCCATTGATGTGCGGATTTTGGACGAATGCTTGCTGCAATTCATACGGGATAAGCAGCCTGCTGACGTCATCCAAAAGGCGCGGGCGACTTCCAAAACTGCTTCAATGCAGGGCATAGGTCACAAAAATGAGCCGTCAGAAATTCCTTATGAGCTTTTAATGGCGTTTTTGCGGGATATAAATAGGGTTATTGGCGTTATTAAGCCAATTGCCCAAGAGAATGTCTTTGATGCCGACAATATAAAGCGGTTTATCACATCTGTCCACGCCATAAGAAGTGCCCTTACAAACCTTGGCAAAACGGAGCTCTCACGGATTGCTTCCGCCCTTGAAAGTGACGCCCACGAAGGCAAAACTGACGGGCTTTCACCTCGGGTTCTTGAGTTTGTGGAGCGTCTAGGCGAGGTGGCAAGCCAGCTTGAAGCAGGCAGGGACAAGACGCTGCTTGGGGATTTTGATGATGACATTGGATTTTTGCTGGAAGGCCTTGGGCGTTTAAGTTTGGCATGTGACAATTTTAACATAAAAGACGCAAATAGGGCAATAAGCGAGATGCTTGAGGCATCTCTTTCCAAAAGTGCCAGAGACAATATTAGTGAGCTTTCTTTCCACTTGTTAAGCGGCGATTTTGAGAATACAGCCTTGCTTGCAAAGCAAATCGCTACAAATCTTGAAAAAAGCAGAGAGGAGAATTAACATGAAAAAAACCATTTTGGTTGTTGACGATTTTGAAAGCAATCTTGCTGTGGCCCAGGAGGCACTTGAGGAGGACTACACTGTAATCACAGTAGTCTCGGGAGAAGACGCCCTAGAATCAATGAACAACACCGTGCCTGATTTAATCCTCTTAGACATTGACATGCCGGGCATGGACGGCTTTGCCACCCTCGAAAACCTAAAGGCGCACAAAAACTACAAAGGCGGCGTGCCCGTTATTTACATCACTGCCATGCACGACGAAGATATGGAGTTTAAGGGCAGAATGCTAGGTGCTGTGGACTTTATCACCAAGCCTTTTTGTGCCGTCACTTTGCGAGAGAGGATTGAGCTGCACCTAAAGTAAAGGAGGAAGGTTATATGTTTGCTGTAAAGGCAATTTATGATGGTACTACTTTCAAGCCTGTAGAGCCTATTTCTGTTGATGGGGAGTATGAGGTGATAATTACTTTTGTTGAGCCTGTAAAGCCGGATGCCCAAAAGCCAAGAAGGCGGTATTTGCTTGAGCCAGACCCGAGTAAATCGTTCAAATTAGGGCTGCGGGAGGGCGAAATGAAAATACCAGATGATTTCAAAGAACCTTTAGACGAGATGAAGGAGTATATGTATTAATGCGCTATATTTTAGACACTCACACACTCCTGTGGGTAATATTTGAACCAAATAAGTTATCGTGCGCAGCTAAGGACATTTTAGTGGACACAGATACGCGTAAATTTGTCAGCATTGCTTCGGTCTGGGAGATAGCCATAAAAAACCGCATCGGCAAGTTGCCGTTGTCTGCAGGGTTTTCGGGGGTTTTATCTGACCTAAATGAGCTTGGCTGTGGTATTGTTGACATAGCTCCGGGGCATATCGAAGTTTACAGAAACCTTTCCCTGTTGCATCGTGACCCCTTTGATGGAATCATTGTCGCAACTGCGCTGACAGAGGGCATGACAATTATAACTGCAGACAAAAACATCCAAATGTATGACGCACCATGGGTTTGGTAAAACACTAAAGACTAAGGAGATTGATTATTATGGATATTTTGAAAGATTATTTGGCGGCGGGGAGCGTGAATCATGCCATGTTGCAATTTGTGGCAAATCTTGATTCGGTGGCTAAGCTTGCCCCTGACATTGCTCATTCGATTGTCAAGGAGCTTCGGGACCAGCGCAGCCATCTAAAGCTCATTGCTTCTGAAAATTTTTCGTCTTTGAATGTGCAGGCGGCTATGGGCAATTTGATGACAGATAAATATGCCGAAGGCTCTGTTAGAAACCGCTATTATGCAGGTTGTGACAATGTGGATGATATTGAGGACATTGCCCGCAAAGAAGCCATGAAACTTTTCGGTGCCGAGCATGCCTATGTGCAGCCCCACTCAGGCTCAGACGCCAACACCGTGGCGTTTTGGGGCATTTTGCGCAAGCGCATCCAAGCTCCTATGCTTGAGGAAATGGGCTATGAAAATATTACGGATTTGCCAAAAGAGAAATGGGACAAAATGCGCGCTGCCCTTGGCAACCAGAAGCTTTTGGGCATGGATTTGGCGGCGGGCGGGCATTTGACCCACGGTTTTAGGCATAATGTGTCCTCCCAGATTTTTGATTGCTATAGCTATGGAGTAAGCCGCGAGACTGGGCTTTTGGATTATGACGAAATTCGTAAACAACTGCACGAAATCAAGCCTTTGATTTTCTTGGTAGGATTTTCGGCATACACCCGCCCCATTGACTTTAAGAAGTGCCGCGAGATGGCAGACGAGGTGGGGGCTGTGCTAATGGTGGACATGGCGCATTTTGCGGGCTTGGTGGCTGGCGGGGCAATGACAGGCGTGAACAACCCTGTGCCTTATGCCCATGTTTGCACCACAACCACCCACAAGACCCTGCGCGGTCCCCGCGGCGGGATGGTTTTGTGTGTGGAGGAGTTTGCGGACTTTGTGGACCGCGGCTGCCCCCACGTGCTGGGCGGGCCTCTGCCGCATGTTATGGCAGCAAAGGCGGTTGCCTTCAAAGAAGCCCAGAAGCCCGAATTTAAGACATATGCAGCCCAAGTTGTAAAAAATGCACAGGCTCTTGCAGCAGGACTTGAAGAAAATGGAATCACAACCTTAACAGGCGGTACAGATAACCATATTGTGCTGGTAAACGTAGGAAAATTAGGCATGACAGGTCGCCAAGCAGAAACAGCACTTAGAGAATGCGGCTTCACCCTAAACCGCAACTCCCTGCCCTTTGACGAAATGGGGCAATGGTACACCAGCGGTCTGCGCCTGGGCACCCCAGCCCTCACAAGCCTTGGCATGCTTGAGCCTGAAATGAAGCAAATAGCCGCCATCATGGCAAAAGTGCTAAAAAACGTCACACCCGCCACCACAAAAAGCGGTGCCAAAAGCAAAAACAAATATACCCTAGACGCTGACATCCAAAAAGCATCCCACGACGAAGTTAAGCAGGTCCTAAACAGATTTGTCCTTTACCCAGAAATTGATTTAGACTTTCTAGGGAAATACTTTGAACTATAAAAAACAGGCAGCCGCTCTCGGCTGCCTGTCTGTTTGCGGTTAATAATCTGCTAGGGTTGCCAGCACGTTTTTAAGGCGTTGGCACAGGGTTTCTATGATTGCGCTGCCGATATTCGCGCTGTTGTCCATAAATTTCATTAGGGTGTCTCGGTGGATTTCTGTGACTACTGTGTTTGTTGATGCGACAACATCGGCGGTGCGGGTTTCGTTTAAAAACAGTGCCATCTCTCCAAAGAGGTCTCCTGGCTTTAGGGTTGCTAGGAGCTTTTCTTGGGCTGTGCCGCGGCCTTTGATTACACTTGCTGAGCCTTCGACGATAAGATACATAGCCTTGACGTCACAGTCACCTTCTTTAACAATTATTTCGCCTGAGTTAAATCTTTTGCGCTCGCCAGGCACATTGCTTATGGAAGGTGAGTCTAGGTGCCCAGAGGTATTGGCACTCCACACTTGCTTTTGGGCAAGGTCTTCTACATGGTCTTTTTGCGCCATTTTTTCAAGGCTTTCAACAAGCTTTGTTATATTTGCTGTAGAGCCTGTTATGTTGCCTACATTCTCTCTTATTATGCCTGTAGAGCCCTTTATTTCGTCTATCATGGTGCTAAAGGTGCCGACAGAGCTTGCAAGGTCCATAAGTGCCCCTGCTATTGCCTCGCTGTCGCTTTCATTTTGCCCAACCACAACAAGAATCTTTTTTGCCAAAGAGCCCATTTCTTCAGCTATAACGCTAAAGCCCTTGCCCAGCTGCCCAGCATGAGCAGCCTCAATGGACGCATTGATTGAAAGTATATTGGTGGTGCGCGCCACTCCGCTTATTTGCCCGTAGCTCACAGCAATTTTCTTAAACTCCTCTTGCAGGTTGCTAAGGGTGTTGTGCATCTTGGTGCCGTGGGCAACGGCAGCTTCAACACGGTTGTTAATTTCTGTTGTGTCTTCAGAAATTCTGATGTTGTCACCGTTTAGCTTGTAAATCAAATTACTAACCTCTCCAAAGTGGCTGATTACCGAACGTTGAAACGCCATCTGCTCATTATTTAAGCCTTTAACATATTCAACACAGTTTTCCTTAAAGTTTATACCAAGGCACATTGCCATTGCCATATCTTTACAGGTTTTGTAGCCGCAGGCACAGCAGTCATAAACCTTCTCCTGCTCGGTTGTTTTAAGCATGTCTCTATAGGCAGCTTCAAGCTCTCTGTCCGTTATATTGCGGAAGTTTCTTGTGACTTTTTTATCATAAGTGCACATAAAGTCACTAATGTTAAGATGTTTGAATTTTTCGTTAAGGGCGTCAAGGTGGGGGTATTTTGAGTCCGAATCCACGCCATCAGGGGCTGCCAGCGTCATTTCGGCAAGCTTTGCATGCCTATCTTTTCTTACTTTATATGAGTCAATTTGGACATTGGCATTGTCGCCATGCCTAAACTCGGTGGCGGTGCCATAAGCGCAGCCACGCCCGCAATTAAGCACGTCAACCAACGTGGGTATCATGTTTTCTTTGCGCCACACGTCATGCTGCTCCTTAAAATGCCTTAAAAAGTCGTAAACATGAAGCTCACCTTCGGCTTGCACAACAAAGGCATCCCTGCCCAAATAAAACTCCACATTTTCGCGAAGTCCGCCAGGCACAGGATACAGCGAGCCTATGCCATAATCAATTTCGTCATCAATTTCTTCATATGAGTTTAGGTTAATGCCGTTATCCTTAATATGTTTCATAATGTTTGCAAATGTTACGTTGTACTGAATCATGCCTTTGCCGCGGGTGGCTTCCATCTCATCTTTTTTGGCAATACATGGGCTTAAAAATGCAAATTCATCATTCACATTTTGGTACTGTTTCAAATAGATAGCAGAGCACATCATAGGGCTTTGTATGGGCATAAGAGTATCAAGAAGTTCAGGTTGGTGCTTTTCAATATGGCTGACTATAGCAGGGCATGGCTGAGATATTTTGCCAAAGGCATTGTTTTTTAATATGTAGTTTAGATATGCCCATGTGGTGATGTCCGCGCCAAAGCTAACGCTGTAAAAGCTGTTTACGCCCATGCTTTTTAAGTATCCCAAAATCTTTTTGTAATCTTTGGAATAAGTTAACAAGAAAGCCGGAGCAATGAGCAGGGAAATTTTCCTGCCGGACTTTAGAGCATTGAAAAAAATTTCGGTGTCATCACGAAATAGTCGCACATTATGGGTGCAAGTGTCAAGACATGTGCCGCACAAAATACACTCTTTGTCGTCCAAATGGAGCTTGCACAGCCCATTTTCATCCAAAACACCAACGTTTGCTTCTAATGTGGGGCACTCACGAATACAGTTGTTGCAACCTATGCAATATTCCGCGTCTGTGTAGATAAGCCCATTGTCCAAATGCCTCAAATCCATTGGCAATCACGCCACCTTTCGGGTAATAAAATTAATTGTGTAAGCATAAGTATACCACATTTTATTTTTTTGCGTAGGACATGTAGGAGGGTATTTCATAAATTTTTTTAAGAAAAATTCAATTAAAACCTATCTAACAACTAGGAATTTGCCAAAGTTTACAAATTTCCAAAAAAAATCTTGCAAAACTTTTTTTAATGTGTTATAATACCTATTTGTTACTAAAAAATTCACACACATCCTGCGAGATTCCAGATGGGACAGGCTTGGGATGTGGAGGAAAAATCTGGAGGTGCGCTTATGGGCGTAGTATCAATGAAGCAGCTTTTGGAAGCTGGGGTACACTTTGGTCATCAAACCAGACGTTGGAACCCGAAAATGGCAGAGTATATCTTTGCGGAGAGAAATGGAATCTACATCATTGACTTGCAAAAGACAGTGAAAAAGGTGGACGAGGCGTATCATGCTGTGGCGGATATTCTCAAAGATGGCGGCACGATGCTTTTTGTAGGCACGAAAAAGCAGGCGCAAGACTCAGTGCGTGAGGAGGCTGTGCGCTGCGGAATGTACTATATTAATGAGCGTTGGCTTGGTGGTATGCTTACGAATTTTCAAACAATTCAAAGCCGCGTGCGCCGATTGAAAGATTTGGAAAAAATGGAAACTGACGGCACATTTGATGTGCTGCCTAAAAAAGAGGTTGCAAAGCTTTTGCACGAAAAGGCAAAGCTTGACAAAAACCTTGGCGGCATTAAGGAAATGAAAAAAGTTCCTGATGTTTTGTTTGTTGTGGACACCCGCAAGGAGCATATTGCCATTAAAGAGGCGCACACCCTGGGGATTCCTGTTGTGGCAATTGTTGACACCAACTGCGACCCTGACGAAGTGGATTTTGTAATCCCAGGTAATGACGATGCCATTCGCGCTGTTAAGCTGATTGCAGGGCTTTTGGCTGATGCTGTTATTGAAACTCGTGATGGAAACATTGACTCAGAAATTGATGTGGAAGATGACGAAACCCACGAGTATGGCGACGAGGAACTAATTGAAAATGACGGTCAGGAGGAATAATATATGGTTACACCTGCAATGATTAGAGAATTGCGCGAGATTTCAGGGGCTGGCATGACAGATTGCAAACGCGCCCTTGAGGAAACAAATGGCGACTTGAAAGAGGCTGTGGCGTACCTTCGTGAAAAGGGGCTTGCCGCCGCTGCTAAAAAGGCTGGGCGCATTGCTGCCGAGGGGCTTGTCGCCCTTAAAGTCAGTGGAGACGATGCCTTTATTGTTGAAGTAAACTGCGAGACGGATTTTGCCGCTAAAGCTGATAATTTCAAGAGTTTTGTGGCGGATGTTGTTGACCAGATTGAAGGCTCAAAGGCTAACGACATGGACGCATTTATGGCGGAACCATGGGGCAAAGGGGAATATGATTCTGTGGCGGATGCCCTAAAAGGCAAGATTGCTACAATTGGTGAAAACCTTAATATCCGCCGTTTTGAGCGTATTAAGAAGCAAAAGCCTGGTGTGATTTCCAGCTATGTCCACGGCGGCGGTGCTGCGGGCGTGCTTCTTGAAATTCACACGGATTCAGCTGACCCTAAAGTTGCCGAAATGGGCAATAACCTTTGTATGCAGATTGTGGCTATGGCACCGAGATTCCTTAATGTTTCTGAGGTTGACCAGGATTATCTTGAGTCTGAGCGCAAAATTCTACTTGCACAGGCGCAAAACGAAAATCCCGACAAGCCAGAACAGGTGATTGAAAAAATGGTCGAAGGGCGTATTAACAAGCAACTAAAGGAAATTTGCCTTGTTGAGCAAGCTTATGTTAAAGATGGTTCAATGTCCGTCAAAGCCTATGTTGAAAGCGTTTCTAAAGAAGTGGGCGCACCAATTACACTTGTAAAATTCGTTGCCTACGAAAAAGGCGAAGGCATTGAGAAAAAGGAAGATAATTTCGCCGAGGAAGTTGCAAAAGCCGCTGGTGGAGGGAATTAATCAGAAATTTATTGATAAGGCTGTCTTGGGGAAAGCAGAGCTTGCTCTTTTCCCTGAGATGGCTTTTTCTGGCTTTAGGGTGAGGGCTGTCGCACAAATTGGAATGATGTGACAGGGGACCACTTCCTGCGAGCTCGATTTCATCAAGAGAGGAATTGTAAGCGTGAGAAAATACGCCATTGTCAGAGAGCCTTTAGAGGGTGTAAAAAAAGTCATGATTTATGAATGTGCCGATGGGGTATATTTGTTTAAGTTTAGAGGCGTCCACGAGGATTCTGCTGGATTTGCAGACGAGTGGTATAGTTTTGTCGAAGATGCCGAAGAAGATGCTGCAAGATATGGTGTAGCCGAAAATGAATGGGTGCATATAGATGACCCTATGCCCAATTGTCAACACGACATCATCACGCCTGTACGTATCAAAGGGCGTAATGAAGGGAAGCCGCAATGGGGGCATTATGAAAAATTAGTCAACGGGGAATGGGTCGATTTTATCCCTATTGAATGAAATGTTTTGATGAAATGAATAATCCAAATCTTTTAACCACTCCACCACAAAAATACGCACTTGACAATTGATAGTTAATAATTTATAATTAATCATCGAAATAAAGCTGTGCCTGACAACCAGCTTGTAAAATATTAAAACAGGGAGTGTGTTTTTTATGAAAATTTCTGTGAGAGCCATGGTTTATGTGGCTTTGGTTGCCGCTGTTTATGCGGTTGTGACGAGCATGCAGTACACTATTGGCTTTGGGGCGATTCAGATTCGGGTGGCAGAGAGCCTGAATCTGCTTGCTTTTTTTAATCCCATTTTTGTGCCTGCTGTTACCCTTGGCGTGTTTTTGACCAATCTTTTGTGGTCGCCCTTTGGGCTTATTGATGTGGGGCTTGGCACCCTTGCTACCGTCATTTCGCTGGGGCTTATCCGCATTACCAAAAAAACCACAAATAATTTGGGCTTGGCAGCGGTATGGCCTGTGGTTGTAAACGCGCTGATGATTCCTATAGTCATAATTTATGGCGGCGGGGGCTTTGACGGGGGGTTTAGCTGGGCTACATATTGGACATTTGCAGGGCTTGTGGGGGCTGGGCAATTTATCGCAATAATTATTATAGGTTATGTGCTCTTTAGGGTGCTGATGGCGAAATTTCCCCATTTTATTAAGATTATTGAAGAAATTTAGATTACCTAAGAACTGCAAAACCATCCCGATATATACTGCGGTGGATTGTACCTGTGTAGAGCCCCACACCTGCCCTGCGGTAAAGCTCATTTACAGTGACAAAGCTAAAGCCTTGGGCGGCTAGGTGCTCCATTGCCATTTTTGTGCCAAGGATGGAGGATTCGTGGATGTCGTGGACTAAGATGACAGAGCCGTCTCTGGCACGGCTGATTATATGGTCGCGGACCATGATGGCGTTTAGATAATACCAATCCCTAGGGTCAACGCTCCACAGGACCACGGATTTACCTGCCTCATAGGCTACGTCTTGCACTCGCTGGTTGACACCTCCAAAGGGCGGGCGCAAGAGTGTTGGGCGGTAGCCTGTTATGTTGTAGATTATTTGGTTTGTATGTGCAATTTCATGGAGGATTTGGTGGGGCTCAAGGGCGGTCAAAAGGGCGTGGCTGTAGGAATGGTTGCCGATTTGATGCCCCGCATTGTGCATACGCGCAACAATTTCAGGATTTTCGTAAGCTGACGCGCCCAGCAGGAAAAATGTGCCGAATTTGCCGCGCTTTTCCATCCAGTCAAGGAGCATGGGGGTGAAGCGGTAATGAGGACCATCGTCAAAGGTGAAAGCGACGCGAGGGGCAGGGGTGATGCCCACCCAAAGCTCCTCAAATTCGCAAAAAGGCAGGGCGAGGACCGCGTAGGGCTCGCCAGCCTTGCCTGTATAAATATGCAGATAAATATAATCATAGTCAAATGTAAAATATTCATTGCCTGTTAATTCAAAGCCTGCGGCATATGCCAGTTGGTAGAAAACCTCGCGAAAGTCCGCATCAGGGGCAAAAAGCTCACAAGGCTTGATGCTTTCACCTTCGTCAAGGTCAAAATTTGTCACATGGCGGCGTGCGACAAAGCCGTCAAGGTCGCCATAAAACCGCAAGTCCACCAAAAGCCCCAAAACACCGCCATTGTAGGCATGGGTGTGAGGGCGGGCATAAAAAGAACCCCTTGAATTTTGACTTACAAAGGCATCAACAAATTCTGAAATTTTTGCGGCGGCAAAGTCGTTAAAGGCTTGATTTGTACTGATTGGGTGCACTAGGTCGATAATAAAGCCATTGTCCTCTTGGCGCAGGGACCTAAAATTTTGGTCGGTCTGCCAGTCGTAGCGTAGAGAGCGCACCTCTTGGTTAAAGCGCGCATATTCAAGGTTTTCAGGTGGTGAAAATGACAAAATGCCCTCGCCAAAAGTCGGAAGGCTTTCTTCGATTATAGAGCTTCTGGAAAAATTGTCCACTAAAACAGGCGGACTGCTCCCTGCACGCCTGCTGCACCCCGCCAAAAACACCAATAAAACAACAAAAACAGCCGCACCCATTAACTTTTTCACTTAGTCCACCCCGAAAAATTATTTCCTAATACCATTATACATCATTTTTGGGAAAATTCAATAGGTTTTTTCAGGTTTTTTTAATTAATTCAACAAGAATTTGTGAGGAGACCAGCGCAGTGGCTTCTACAAATGCAGGAAAATCCTCATGGGCGGTGCCGTCGGCTTTGTCGGATATGGCTCTGATTGCCATAAAGGGCACATTTACAATGGTGCAGACATGCGCCATGGCAGCCCCTTCCATTTCCACACACAGCACCTCAAAATTGCTCCAAATACCCTCTTTTGTGGCAGGGTCGTGGATGAATTGGTCACCTGTTGCCATTTTGCCTATATGGCATTTATTTCCAGTGTTTTCAAGCACCTTGTCTGCAATCTCTTTTGTTAGGCTTGTAAGATTTTGACATGCGCCCCAAAAAAGTTCGGGAGTGCCGGGCACTTGCCCGCGGGGATAGCCAAAATCGCCCACATCCACATCATGCTGCACAAGCCCAGTGGCAATAACCACATCGCCAATTTCGACTTCAGGGGCAATGCCGCCTGCAACCCCCACATTGACTACCTGTGAAACATCAAAATGGGTGGTCATGACGCTGGCAGCGTGGGCGGCGTGCACCTTGCCCACCCCGCACCGCGCCACCACCACAGGCCTGTCCTCCAAAAGACCAAGGTGGAAAATTATTCCACCAATGGACTTCTCAGTCACATCCTGCATTTTTGCCAAAATATGTTTAATTTCAACTTCCATAGCACCTATAATTCCGGTCATTACTCTTTTCCTCCTGCGGTTTCAAGTATTCTTGCAAGTGCTTGTGCTTCTTTTGCAATTTCTTCTTCATCTTTGCCTTCAATCATTACGCGAATAACAGCTTCTGTGCCTGATGGGCGCACCAGCACCCTGCCCGTGCCTTCAAGCCTTGTCTCAATTTCAGCGACCATGGCATCCACCATAGGATTTTCCATAAGAGCCTGTTTAGCCTCATTTGCCACTTTTGCATTAACAATCACTTGAGGCAGTTTTGTCATGACAGTATTAAGCTCAGACAAGGTTTTGCCTGTTTTTGCCATAATCTCGGCAATTACAAGGGCGGTCAAAATCCCGTCTCCTGTGGTTTGGTGCTCCATGAGTATGATATGCCCGCTTTGTTCTCCGCCCAGCATATATCCGCCTTTTTTCATTTCCTCAAGCACATATCTGTCGCCAACTTTTGTTTGAAGCAGGTTAAAGCCGTGCTCGCGGGCGGCTATGGTAAAGCCCATGTTTACCATAATTGTAGAAACCACCGTGTCCCCAGCCAGCTTGCCTTCCGCCTTCATTTGCATGGCGATAACTGACATAATCTGGTCGCCATCCACCACATTGCCCGCCTCGTCCACAGCAAAGCAGCGGTCGCCGTCCCCATCAAAGGCAAAGGCAACATTTACATCATTTTCCTTTACGAATTTAACAATTTGCTCCATGTGTGTAGAGCCACATTCGTGGTTAATGTTGATTCCGTCGGGCCTGTCGCCAATTGACAGTACCTTGGCACCAAGCTCGGTAAAAACCTGAGGTGCCACAGCAAAGGTCGCTCCGTTTGCACAGTCCAAAGCCACCTTAAAGCCTGACAAATCAATATTTTTAATGCACTTTTTCAAAAAGCCTACATAATCGTCTTGGGGGCGGTCATAAAACAGCACGCGCCCAACACCTGCTCCCCAAGGAAGTGTGATTTCGTCAAGCTTATTAATAGTTGCTTCAATTTCGTTCTCAATTTCGTCAGAAAGTTTATGCCCGCTGGCTGTCATGAATTTTATGCCATTATCCTCAAAGGAATTGTGGGAGGCAGACACCATAACCCCTGCACTTGCCCCGTGGAGCTTCATTACAACAGGAAGCCCTGACGTGGGCAAAACCCCGAATTTGATTACATCCACCCCCACAGAGCAAATGCCCGCGGTCATGGCGTGGACAAGCATGTCCGAGGACAGTCTAGGGTCCCAAGCAATGGCAATACGGGGCCTTTCATTCCCGGTGTGCCCTTTTGTCAGCACCAATGCCCCCGCCTGACCCACTGCTGTGGCTTTTTGGATGGTTAGTTTTGTGTTGGCTCTTTCTCTAATTCCGTCTGTTCCGAATAATCTTTTCATTTTGTCTCCCCTTTTATAATCAGTTATCAGTTTCTTCATACTCGTATTCATAATCTTCATAAGGCTCGTCGTCATCTGGCTCATAGGGCGGCGGGTATTCGTAAGGGTCGTCATATGCCGGCAAATCGCCAATTACAACGGTTAAAGATGGCGGCACGCCTACGATTTGTGCCCGCGGCGGAATGTCAATATTTAGGTTGATTTGATGCTGTCCGTAGCCAAACCATGTAAGGTCAATGGAGGCAGCAGGGGAAACAATCCCTGCCATAACGCTCTCTAAGGCTGCAATTGTTACATTGACCTGCTCTGTTAAAATGTTTGAGACGGCTGTCAGCCCTGTAACAGTGACATCTTCACGATTGATGGTGAATGTGCGGGTTTGTATGGGCTCAATTTCTATATTTACCGTGGTTCTGTAGTTCATTCTGTCAACCAAATAAATTCCTGACGGCAGATAATTGTTGACTATAAAGCTTTGGCTAAAGCTTGTGCTTCTGTCATGAAGCTGCAAGGTTTCAAAGTAAAGGGGCGAAAGGTTGTAAATGGCATCTGCGCTGCCAAAAACATTAAAATATCTTTGGGTAAGGCTTGCGCGAAGCACTCCAAAGCCAGGTGCCGGGTCAGTATAGCTTACGTCATTAAACCTTACCACACCCAGCTGATAAACAGGCACGTAAATGTGAACATAACTGCTAAATTCTACATAAGCAGGAACAGCAACATAATTGCCATCAGCATCCACTGCCCTTGGGCGGTAATTTTCCAAAAGTAAATGGTTATACCGTCCGTTCATATCAGCTTCCACAACCAGCCTGTCAATGCGGTTTATAGCCTCTGACGGGCCTGTTAGAATTAAAGTGGGCGGGTAATGGGTTGCCTGCTCCTCAATGAGGATAAACCCGTATTCCACATCCCCATACCAGTAAAATTCCACATCCACATGCCGGGAAATGATTCTGTCCAAATGCAGCACAACTGTCGAAGGACTAACGCTGTCGGGCATGCGATGCACATCGTCAAAATTGCCCACCACATTAACGCCTACAGACAGCCTTGTGGTGCCGCCTGCCGAGTATAGTATATATGCTTGAGACAAATCAATATATGCCTCAATATTAAGGGCATCTATATTACGCTGAGTGCCCCGCACAGTCACATAAATATTTTGGTGGATTAATTCTTCATAATTTGCCAAATGTATAGGCTCGGCAAGCCCCAAAAGCGAGTGAGCGTTTCGCACCTGAAGCAAAGCACCCACATCCCGATTCGCCATAGGCTCTATTGTGTTAAGCACAAAAAACCATAAAGCGAATGCAATTATAAATGCAATCATCTTATATGGCAAATTGGCTAAAAATCTTTCTTTTAGGCTGTCGTTTTGTTTTTCCATGGGCATCATACCTTTTTACTATAATTCGGTGCTTCCTTAGTTATTTTAATATTATGCGGATGGCTTTCTATTAATCCGGCTGATGTGATTTTTATAAACTGCCCGTATTCGCGAAGATGCTTTATGTTTGGGGCACCTAGGTATCCCATGCCGCTCCTAAGTCCACCCAGAATTTGGTTGATGGTGGTGCTGACAGGGCCTTTGTAGTCCACACGCCCTTCGACCCCCTCAGGCACAAGCTTTGCGGGGGAGTGGCTGCCCTCTTGGAAATAGCGGTCTTTGCTGCCTTTTTCCATGGCGGCAATAGAGCCCATGCCCCTGTATGACTTGTATTGACGCCCTTCGTAAAGCTCAAGCTCCCCTGTGGCTTCGTCACAGCCTGCAAACATGGAGCCCATCATAACAGCAGAAGCTCCAGCGGCAATGGCTTTTGTCACATCTCCAGTGTATTTTATGCCTCCGTCAGCAATGACGGGAATGCCGTGTTTATTAGCTTCTGCGGCACAATTCATAATGGCGGTCAACTGGGGCACGCCAACACCGCTCACCACGCGGGTGGTGCAAATGGAGCCAGGACCAATGCCTACCTTCACACAGTCTACCCCCGCCTCAATCAAGGCGCGGGTGGCGGCAGCCGTTGCCACATTGCCTGCTATAACAGGCAAATCCTCATATTTTGCCTTAATTGCCTTAACCATTTCAATCACGTTAATATTATGCCCATGTGCCGTATCCACAACAATTATATCAACTTTTTTGTTAACAAGTGCCTCCACCCTATCCATGGTCTCGGCATTGACGCCCACAGCCGCCCCAACTAAGAGCCGCCCTTTGGCGTCCTTGGCAGAATGTGGAAATTCAATGGCCTTTTCAATGTCCTTAATGGTTATAAGCCCTTTAAGTTCGTTGTTTTCGTTAACAATTGGCAATTTTTCAATTTTGCTGCTCACAAGAATATCTTGAGCTTCTTCAAGGGTGATTCCTTCATGTCCTGTGACCAAATTGCCCTTGGTCATCACTTCATAAATGCGTTTTGCCTTTTTGGACTCCTCAGTTTCAAAACGGATGTCACGATTGGTAATAATTCCTACAAGCTGACCATTTTCTACAATGGGCACCCCTGAAATCTTATAATGGCTCATAAGATGGTCGGCTTCGTGAACAAAATGGTTGGGGGAGAGGCAAAAAGGGTCGGTTATGACGCCGTGCTCGCTGCGCTTGACCTTATCAACCTCACCTGCCTGCTCCTCAATGCTTAAATTTTTGTGAATAATCCCAAGCCCTCCGTGGCGTGCCAGGGCAATTGCCATGCGGCTTTCTGTCACCGTGTCCATTGGTGCAGAAATTATGGGCGCACTAAGGTTAATGCCCTCGGCTAGCCTGGTGGCAAGTGATACATCCTTAGGCACAACATCCGACTGAGCAGGCACTAACAGCACATCATCAAAGGACAGACCCTCTCCTAATACTTTTTCCATAAGCTTCATCCTCCTCTTACTTATTTTTTATCTTCTACTTTTTTAGTTAGCAAAATTTCCATCATGTCAGCATAAATGCGCCCAACATCATTTTTCCAGTTATTGCAAATGAGCAGTGCCTGCTCTTTAGACACCACAGAAACACTAAGCTCCATCAAAACATTATCATCTTCATACACAGCGCATTTAACCAAATATTCGTCGTTATCATGCTGATAAAAATGGTTGGCTGCAATCTCCAAATCCCGCTTTACCGAGTTGCGGTTTTCTTGGGCATATTTGGAAATGCGGGCTTTAAGATAAGGCGGGATGTATTGGGCAAAAGTCTCTAGAGCCTTTAAACCCTCGTCGGTTATGGTGTAGCGGGTGGTGTTTTCAAGCTGGCTCGAATCCAAATAGCCCGCCTCGACCATATCTTTCAAATAAAGCTGCACATCATAATAGTTCATGTAATTTTCTTCCAGGGCAAATCTGGTAATTTGGGTGTTTGAAATGGGCATGTCAATCTTGTCCACCAGATGAAGTATCATAATTTTATGCTCTAATTGCTTGCGGCTTGACACCTGCGGCAGTATATTTGTTTGCGCCATGCTAACACCCCCCTATTATTTACCAAACTTTGGAAATAAAATAAAAAAATATTTCTCTTGATTATAACAGGTATTTGGTGGTAAAATCAAGAGGGTGGAGAAAATTATTTTTTGGAATTTATTTACAAGAGACTAGACACTAGACACTAGACACCAGAAAGAAAGATTTTGTCTAGTATCTAGCGTCTAGTATCTAGTCTCTAGAACGGAGTGACTATATGAAAATAACCCTTAAAATGGACGACCTAGCCCGGCAGGTTTATGTTGTGGCAGAAAATGAAGCTAAGCTTAATGACCATGAGACCTTGACTCCTGAGCATTATTTGTATGCCATACTTTTATTTGACGCAGGGGCGCATTTGGTGGTGGGCAGCGGCGGGGACATTGTTCGGCTTTCCCAGGATTTGGTAAGTTATTTTGAAGGGTATAGGCTTAGGGAAGTGATGGAGGTATCCTCGGCATCAAATGAGTTTGAGATACTTTTGGCAGGGGCTGCCAGCTTTGCCCTGCTTTCAGACAAGATTGATGTGGGCATTGAGGATATTTTGGTTGCTATGCTGGATTTGGAGGACAGCTTTGCCGCCAGTGTGCTAAAAAAGCATGGCGTGCATTTTTTGAAAATTATTAGCTTTTTGTTTAACATACCTTATGAGACACCTTATAAGCCTAAAGCTAAGTCTATAGACCATCCGCAGCCAATACCTCTTGAAGAAATTCTCAAGCAGCCTGATAAGGTGAGTGCTGAAGGGGACAAGCAAGAGCCCAAGGGCAATCCCCTTGAAACCTACGCTGTAAGCATGGTGGACAGGGCAATGGAGCAGGGCTATGACCCACTTATCGGTCGTCATGCTGAGCTTGAGGACATAATGCTCCTTTTGTGCCGCCGCACCAAGAACAATCCTGTGCTGGTTGGCGACAGCGGGGTGGGCAAGACCGCCATTGTGGAGGGGCTTGCCAGCCGCATTGCCGCGGGCTCGGTGCCGCCTGGGCTTGTTAGTGCAAGTATTTACCATATTGATATGGGCATGCTTTTAGCAGGGACAAAATACCGAGGGGAGTTTGAGGATAGGCTGATTAGCATTTTGGAGGCGGCATGTGAGGAAAGGCACGCCATAATCTATATTGACGACATTCATACTGTGATTGGCACAGGCTCGTCCTCGGGCAATTCCATTGACGCGGCAAGCCTAATTAAGCCTTATTTGGGCAATGATAGGCTGCGCTTTATTGGTACTACTACATTTGAGGATTATAAAAAGTATTTTGAGAGAAATCCTGCCATTGTGCGCCGCTTCCAGAAAGTGGATATTCATGAGCCCTCCCGTGAGGAGACCATGGAGATTCTTTTGGGGGTTGCCCCAAAATATGAGGAGCATCATGGGGTGAAATACACCGCAGAAGCCCTTGAAGCCGCCATTGACCTGACTGCCAAATATGTCCACCATATCCGCCTGCCTGATAAGGCTATTGATGCCCTTGACCACTCAGGTGCTTATGTTGCCTACAAACGGCTGAAACTGCGACGGGGACGCCCTTATATTAATCCTGAGGACATTGAAAAGGCAGTATCACTAATGACGAAAATTCCTGAAACTTCCATTTCTGCTGACGAGAGACAGGGGCTCATTAACCTTGAGGCAAGGCTGAAAGAGCAGGTTTTTGGGCAGGATGACGCCATCCGCTCGGTGGTGACCAGCATAAAATCAAGCCGCCTAGGGCTTAATGACCCTGAAAAGCCTGTGGCGAGCCTGCTTTTTGTGGGAGCCACAGGGGTGGGCAAGACAGAAATTGCCAGAACCCTTGCAAACACTCTAAATATCCAGCTTTCGCGCTTTGATATGAGTGAATATCAAGAGCCGGCATCGACAGCAAGGCTGCTTGGTGCAGCCCCCGGCTATGTGGGGCATGGCGACGGCGGGCTTTTGACTGACGCTGTGCGCAAGCACCCCCATGCGGTGCTTTTGCTGGATGAAATTGAAAAAGCCCATCCAAGCATACTAAATGTGCTTTTGCAAGTGATGGACTATGGCAAATTAACGGACACCCAAGGCAAAACCGCGGATTTTCGCAATATTATCCTGATTATGACCTCAAATGCAGGGGCTGCGGACGCCGCTCGAAAGAGAATAGGCTTTGAGGACAAAACAGACCACACCGCCATGAAAACTCAGGTAGACAAGCATTTTCCCCCTGAATTTCGCAACCGCCTAAACAAAATCGTCCAGTTTAACCCCATGAGCCGCGACATGGCACTGGGCGTGGCAAAAAAAGCCCTAGGCGTCCTTGAGAGCCGCCTTGCAGACAAGGGCATCACTATCCAAGCGGACGAGGACGCCTTAGCCCATATAGCAAAGCAGGGCTTTTCCACCGAATACGGTGCAAGAGAAATCATCCGTATGGTGGAAGGGCAGGTTAAGGATGATATTGTGGAGTGTATCTTGAAAGGTTTAACCTCCAATATCATCCAATTATCAATTGTCAATGAGCAATTGTCAATTAGGCAGCCGCTGCAGATGGTGCAGCTGGCGCAGAAGCTGGAGGTTGTTATGCAATAACGGTAAAACTAGAAACACCCTAAGCTGTCACGGCTTAGGGTGTTGAAAAATTTCCAAGCTTATATCCATTGTAAAACGCATCCACAGCAAGTTCTAGCGTTTGTTGAGTGAATGGTCTAAATTGCAAGTTGTAGTAAAATTCACGCATCATTTTCCCAAATGGCTCGCGTTGGGCTGTATTCAAATCATTGTTGCTAGCATAACCCATTTCGTTAAGCATTTTGAAGGTGAATATATTTACAACAACTCGTTCGTTTATGTAAAGAAATTTCTCTGGCAAGTTGTTTTTCTTGGTTTGCGTATTTGCTTGCACAGGGCGTCTGCGTATCAACCAATACATTGAATATCCATATTCCTTTTGCGTGTTAATGTGTTTTATGTTGTGAAAAGGCTTTAACCTGTAAATATCTGTAAAATAATCAAGAACAGCTAGTCGCAAATACTCCTCGTTTATCGTAAATTGCTCTGCTGCGCCTATCTTGTTTACTACCCTTTGTATGTCATCTAGCCAAGAACTATATCTGCCAGAAACCACTTCTTTAGTGAAGGCTTTACAAATAAACTTATATTTTTCATCAAATTCCATTTTGTCAAATTCCACACCAGTCACACCATTTCATTAAATTCTTTTGCAAGGTCAGAATCAAGCCATGCGTCCAATTGAGCACTTTGCCTGGCGGTTTTTTCTGCAGAAAAAGGATTTCCATCATTTGGAAGAGTTGGCATTGTGTAATAACCGTTTTCAAGTCTTTCCATAAACTCAGCTGTTGATTTTTCAATATCAATATTGATTCTTGTTTGCGTAATTGCTTGTTTTTTCTTCCTTCTAAGTTTGTACATAGCAAGACCCCCCTCAACCTTATTTTTAGTAATTATATGTAGTAAAATCATACAGTAAAACAAAATAACATTCAATTACATAACATCCACTGTATCATAGCTTATGGATTTTGTCAATTTATTTTTTGCATAAAGCCAAAAAATTACCCATAACGTAATTTTCCAACGTAAGCGGGAGCATGTAATCAAAATTAAAATTAACTCTTGACAAAATTCTCGTTTTGCCGTATAATGTATTCACGAACGGCCCCTAGCCTGAAGTAGTCAGGTTGGGGGTGTTTTATCTTATATTTTTTGGGGTGATTGCGTTGGCAGATAAGCTTAAGCTATATGGGTTTAACAATTTAACTAAGTCACTTAGTTTTAATATTTATGACATTTGTTATGCGGGCAGCTCGCGTGAGCAAAAGGAGTATATTGCTTATATTGACGAGGAGTATAATTCTGACCGCCTGACTGAACTACTTCTTAAAGTTACAGATATGATTGGGGCGCATGTTTTGTCTGTCAGCAAACAGGATTATGAGCCACAGGGAGCCTCTGTCACTATTTTGATTGCCGAAGAAGAAGTGAAGGTAAGTGACGCTTTGGTGCAGGTGCCCAAAGATACTGTTATTGCCCATTTGGACAAAAGCCATATAACTGTCCATACATACCCTGAGTCCCACCCTGAAAACAACATTTCCACGTTTAGGGTGGACATTGACGTGTCCACTTGCGGGCAGATTACCCCACTGTCTACGCTGGATTATTTGATTGGCAGCTTTGATTCGGACATAATCACCATGGACTACCGCGTGCGCGGCTTTACCCGCGACTGTGACGGCAAGAAAATTTTTATGGATGAAGATTTGACAAGCATACAAAAGTATATAAAGCCTGAAACCTTGCTTCTTTATGATGTGATTGACATGAATATATACCAGCACAACTTGTTCCACACCAAAATGATGGTTAAAGATGTTGACTTAAAAAATTATTTGTTTAACTCGGATGTTTATGAGCTGCCGCCCAAGGTGCGCATGGACATTACAAATAATATACACAAAGAGATGATTGAGATTTTTAGTGGGGTCAATGTATTTGGATAACTACAAAGGGCTTTCACAATTAAACGCGCCTATTATGGAGGCACTTGAGGGACTTAGCCGCCGCAGGGTGGTTTCTTTTGACGTTCCCGGGCACAAGCGGGGCAAAGGTAATCCTGAGCTTACGGAATTTTTGGGAGAACGTGCCCTTGCACTTGATGTTAACTCCATGAAACCGCTGGATTTTTTATGCAATCCTGAAGGGGTTATTAAAGACGCGCAGGAGTTGGCGGCTGATGCCTTTGGGGCGCGTCACGCCTTTTTTATGGTAGGCGGCACAACAAGCTCGGTGCAGGCTATGATAATGGCGGCTGTACGGGCGGGGGATAAGATTTTATTGCCTAGGAATGTGCATACGTCCGTTATATCTGCCCTAATTTTGACTGGGGCGGTGCCTGTGTATATGGACCCTGGCACCGAGCCTGAGCTTGGCATTTCCCTTGGCATTGACCCGCGTGATGTTAGGTATGCAATTGAAAAAAATCCTGATGCTGTTGCAATTTTGCTTAACAATCCCACATATTATGGCATTTGTTCGGATTTGCAAGCTATAACAAAAATGGCACATAATAATGATATGCTTGTGCTGGTTGACGAGGCGCATGGCACGCATTTTTCCTTCGGGGCGGGGCTGCCTGTGTCTGCCATGGCGGCTGGGGCGGACTTTGCGGCGGTGAGCATGCACAAATCTGGAGGCTCGCTGACCCAAAGCTCCCTGCTTTTGTTGGGCGCGCGCCCTGATGCGGCGCATGTTCAGCAGATGATTAACCTTACCCAAACCACCTCGGCTTCATATTTGCTAATGTCAAGTCTTGACATTTCTAGGCGGCATTTGGCTTTGAATGGGGAAAAGATTTTTGCTGAGGTGGCACATCTTGCTGAATATGCCAGAAATGAAATAAACAGCGTAACTTCTGGGTTTTATGCCTTTGGCAAAGAGCTTATAAACGGCACATCTATATTTGATTTTGACATTACAAAACTTTCTGTAAACAGCCTAAAAATCGGGCTTGCAGGCATTGAGGTTTATGACATACTGCGGGATGAATACGACATACAAATTGAAAAGGGAGACATTGGCAATTTTTTGGCATATATTTCCATTGGGGACACCATGAAGGAAATAGAGCGGCTGTGCTCAGCCCTTTTTGACATCCGCCGCGTGCACAAAAAAGACCCAAAGGGCATGATGAGTCATGAATATATCCACCCGCAAGTGGTAATGACACCGCAGGAGGCGTTTTATGGCAAAAAGGAATTTGTGGCACTTGGGGCAAGCCAAGGTCGCGTTGCTGCTGAAATGCTGATGTGCTACCCGCCGGGCATCCCGGTCTTTGCCCCTGGGGAGCGCGTCACCGCTCAAGCCCTTGATTATGTGGTTTATGCCAAGGAAAGAGGATGTAAATTTAGCGGCACTCAGGATGTGGATTTGGAGAATATTTTGGTGATACAATAGTAGATAGGAGATGGCCAAAATGAAAAGAATTTCTGGAGCTTTTGCTGTTTTGGTGTTTGGTCTTGCCTGGCTTGTGGCGTGTGGGGCGAATGAAGGCACTTCGGGTGAGGTTTTTACCCTTTCTTTTGCCCATAATGTGGGGGATGTGCACCCGCGGGGGTATATGATTCAAGGATTTGCAGACCTAGTTTATGAACGCTCAAACGGGCGGCTTGTGATTGAAGTTTTTTCCCACGCCCAATTTGGTAGTGATTATGAAGTGATGGCGCAGATTGTAGAGGGAACTGTGGACATGACTGCAATTTTGTCAGCAAACATGTCGCATATTGTTCCAGAGATTGCATTATTTGACTTGCCCTATCTTTTCTTTAGCATGGAGCAAGCTTGGGATGCCCTGCAAGGCGGGCTTGGCGAGCAGCTTTCAAACCTTTTGGCACGGCAGGGACTTGTTAGCCTTGGCTATCAAACAGCGGGGTTTAGGCATTTGACAAATAATGTCCGTCCAATCTACTCAGTTTCTGATATGGATGGTCTGAATATACGTGTTAGCCAAAGCCATTTCCTTATTGCTCAGTTTCGAGCGATAAATGCAGGAGGAATCTCAATTCCTTGGGGGGAGCTTCCGGCTGCATTTGAGGCAGGGCTTGCCGACGGGCAAGAAAATCCCCTTCCCACCATCATTTCCGCTGGTATTTATGAAATGCAAAATTATTTAACCATAAGCAACCATAGTTTTACTGTATATCCCGCCATTATATCGGCGCGCACCTACAACAGCCTGCCGGAGGATTTGCGCCAAATCCTCCGTGACACTTTTATCGAAATTGACGCCCTGCAATGGGCTGCAATTGCAGAAGCCTTTGACGAGCAGCTGGCGTACCTGTACACCACAGGCATTTCTATCAATTATTTAAGTGCGGATGCTATGCAAGGCTTTAGGGACGCCACCCAAGGGGTTTATGATGAATTTTCACTAATGCCTGGCGGCGCGTCTTTGATTATTGTTGCTGCAAGGTATCTTGAGTAGGAGGGTTTTATGGAGCTGTGGTTTTCAGATGTTCACACCCCAAACGTAAGGCTTGACATTAAGGTCAAAGAACATCTTTTTAGTGGTGTAAGCGACTTTCAGCGCGTTGATATTTATGAGACCTATGAGTTTGGGCGTGTGCTAATTTTGGATGGTGTTATTATCCTGACTGAAAAGGACGAGTTTGTTTATCATGATATGCTGACCCATGTGCCAATGGCTGTTAATCCTGAGATTCAGCGGGTTTTGGTCATTGGGGCTGGGGATGGGGGCATTGTGCGGGAGCTTTCTCGTTATGACTCCATCAAGACCATGCACATGGTTGAAATTGACAAAATGGTGGTGGATGCGTGCCGGGCTTACCTGCCCCAGACGGCGTGCAGGCTTGACGACCCGCGCCTTGAGCTTTTTTATGAGGACGGCTTAAAATTTGTGCGGCAAAAAAGCAACGAATATGACCTGATTATTGTGGATTCCACCGACCCTTTAGGTCCTGGCGAAGGGTTGTTTACTAAGGAATTTTATGGCAATTGTTATAATGCCCTTACAAAAAATGGTATAATGGTAAACCAAATGGGTGGCACAGTTTATGAGGGCGACATTTCCGTGATGCAGCGTTCTTACAAACACATAAAATCAACTTTTGACGTGGCAAGGGCTTATCAAGCCCATGTTGCCACATATCCCGGCGGCTTTTGGCTGCTGGGCTATGGCTCAAAGGGAGCCCATCCTATAAACGAACTTAAAGCAGACATTTGGAATGCCCTAAAACTTGACACCCTCTATTATAACACCGCCCTGCACACAGGCTCGTTCGCCCTGCCCAGCCATGTTCTGAAATTACTGGAGGACGCATGAAATTTTTCAAAAGCAAAAATTGGGAGCTGATTAAATACGGGGTAGGCATGGCAAGTAAGCTTTTTCTTGCTATGACAATACTTAATGTTATTGTAAGCTTTTTTGACGGCACATTTGACGCTGACCAAGCAGCCATTATCTCAAACATTCTAACCATATTCTTTTGTGTGTCAACTGTGTTTATCATAGAGCGCATGAAAACCAAAATGTGGCTAAGAATCCTCGTAGCCTATGTTTTGCTAATGGTTTTAGGAAACGGCTTTATACTTGCAATGGGGATTATGCGAGGCGAGGTGCCTTTTTTGGAAAATTACGTAAATAATTCAATAACTCTAACCATAATGTTTGCTATAACCAGCACAATAGCACTTACTGTGGAGCATGTGCAGGAAAAAGCGAAGAAAAAGGCGGAGGAAGAAAATAATAATTCACATTAGGAGGAAAATATGGGAAAAATTTTAATGATTGGTGCTGGGGGCGTGGCGGGAGTTGCTGCGCATAAGTTTGTGCAAAACAGTGAGGTTTTTAGTGAGATTATGATTGCTAGCCGTACAAAGGCGCGGTGTGACGAGCTTGCGGCTAAGCTTTCTGGGCGCGGGGTTAAGATTCACACGGCACAGGTGGATGCTGATAACGTGCCTGAGCTTGTGGAGCTTATTAAGTCCTTTGAGCCTAAAATTGTGGTCAATCTTGCCTTGCCTTATCAGGATTTGACGATTATGGATGCTTGTTTGCAGACTGGCAAGCATTATTTGGATACGGCAAATTATGAGCCTAAGGACACGGCAAAATTTGAGTATAAGTGGCAGTGGGAGTACCACGAGCGGTTTAAGGAAGCGGGGCTTATGGCACTTTTAGGTTGCGGGTTTGACCCTGGGGTGACTGGGGTGTTTTCGGCGTATGCGGCTAAGCACCATTTTGACGAGATTCACCAGATTGACATTTTGGACGCAAACGGCGGCGACCACGGCTATCCTTTTGCCACGAATTTTAATCCAGAAATTAACATTCGCGAGATTACGTCCAAAGGCAGATATTGGGAAAATGGGGAGTGGATTGAGACTGAGCCGCTTGAGATTAAGCGTCAGTACAATTTTAAGGAAATTGGCGAGAAGGATATGTATCTCTTGTATCATGAGGAGCTTGAGTCTTTGTCCAAAAATATCAAAGGGCTCAAGAAAATCCGCTTTTTCATGACTTTTGGCGAGAAGTATATCACCCACCTTAAAGTGCTTGAAAATGTGGGCATGACGGCGATTACACCTATTGACTTTAAGGGGCAACAAATTATTCCGCTGGAGTTTCTAAAGGCGGTGCTGCCTGACCCAGCCAGCCTTGGGCCGCGTACCGTGGGCAAAACCAATATCGGCAATATTTTCCAGGGAATTAAGGATGGAAAGCCTAAAAATTACTATCTGTACAATATTTGCGACCATCAGGAGTGCTACCGAGAAGTGGGCAGCCAGGCGATTTCTTACACCACAGGCGTGCCTGCCATGATTGGCACAATGCTTATGATGGACGGAACTTGGATGAGGCCTGGAGTTTTTAATGTGGAAGAATTTGACCCTGACCCGTTTATGGACGCGCTGAATAAGTGGGGGCTGCCTTGGCATGAGTGCTTTGACCCTGTGCTTGTTGATTAATTTTTGAAATTTGTACTTTACAACGGGGGATGTTTGTGGTATAATGGGTATAATAAAAGAGCAGGTGTCGGGAAACACCTGCTCAGGTCGCTGCAACCGCAGGGCGGGCTTAGCGGCTAATCTCCGTTTAATGTTTAGAACAAAATTCAGAGAATAACCGTCCGCGCTTTGGAGAAGGGGGCGGTTATTTTTTTCTATCCATTACATCCATAATTTTTACAAGCAGCGCGATTAGCGCGATAGTTGCGATAACTGCTTCATATGGTGTCATTTGGCTTCACCTCCTTGCGGAGATTAACCAGCTATAGTTCCGCCCTGTTCTACAGCTTTTACATAATAACACATTTTTCGGGATTTGTGTCGAATGTAACGTAATTGTAATATTTACAGTTTGGAGGGTTGAGATGATTCTTGAGCGATTTGCAGAGATATTACATATTGAAAAGGGCTGGTCTGGGGACAGGAAATATTGCGTGACCACCCATGAGGGCTAAAAATTGTTATTGCGAATATCGCCCAAATCCCACAAGCAGCACTTGAAAATCATGTTTGACATGATGGGCGCGGTTTGCGGGCTTGGTATGCCTACGCCTGTGCCTTTGGAGCTTGGTGAGTGTGACGAAGGTGTGTATACCCTGCAAAGCTTTGCAGACGGAGAAGATTTGCAGGATGTGATACAGCTTTTGCCTGAAGCCGAGCGGTTTGCGCTTGGGCAGAGGGCGGGGGAGAATCTGCGGAAAATTCACACCATCCCTGCGCCTGAGGATGCCGAGGACTGGGCGGCGCGCTTTAATCGTAAGCTTGATAGGAATATCAAAATGTATAATGATTGCGATATACGCTTTGATGGCGATGTTTATATTCTGGAATATATTGAGAGAGCCCGCCTCCTGCTGGCTGGACGCCCTCAATGCTTCCACCACGGCGATTATCATGTGGGCAACATAATACTTGCAGGCGGCGAGCCTGTTATAATCGATTTTGACCGTCATGACTTTGGCGACCCGTGGAAAGAATTTGACAGAATAGCGTGGAGTGCCGAGGTGAGCCCGCATTTTGCAACAGGGCAAGTTAAGGGCTATTTTGGCGGTGATGTGCCTGCTGAATTTTTTGAACTACTTGCCCTTTATCTGGCGAGTAATGTCCTGTCGTCCATTCCGTGGGCAGTCTCCTTTGGGCAAAGTGAGGTTGACACTATGCTAAAACAAGCAAAAAACATTCTTGATTGGTACGACAACATGAAAAATCCTGTGCCCAAGTGGTATTTTGCGGGGTAACGGCGGTTATAGCTTCGCGTTTAGCTGTGCACCTATTAGGATTGTGATTGAGATGATATTTAGCCACAGCATGGTGATGAAAACAGAGGCGATTGAGCCGTAGATTACTGACATATTGGTAAAGTTGTTGATAAAAAAGTTAAACAAGGTGGTGGACGCCGCCCAGACTGCGACGGTGAGGGCTGCCCCCGGGAGCAAGGAGAGCCATGAGTGCATTTTTGCACTTGCGAATTGATAAATTAGGATGACGGCAAAGGTGAGGATTGAGGCTGTTATGGCAAAGCCTGCTAATCCGAAGGTGGCGGTTAAAAATCTTGATTCAAGGGGAATGAGGGCATAGATGGCGTCGCCAAAGACTATGGTTAAAAGAGAAAGTATTATGCTTGCAGCAAGCAGCAGCACCAAAAGCATGCAAATAAGCCATTGTTTGATGATGTGGCGGTGGTCTTTTTGGTCGTACACTCGGTTTATGCCGCGCATTATGGCGCGAAAGCCGTTTGCCACTGTGAAAAGGGACAAGAGCAGGCTGCCTGACAAAAGCCCTAGGTTTCTTGTGCCTGTCACCTCGCCTAGGACATCGTTTACGACCTGAGCAATGTCGGCAGGCAGCACGGTGGAGACCTGCGCCATAAGATATTCAGGCTCTAAATCAAAATAGCCAACGAGCGATATAAGAAAGATTAAAAATGGAAAAAGTGCGAATATAAAACGGTATGTGAGCTGGGTGGCAAGGGGCATAATCTCATTTGCCACCACATCTTTTTTTATTTCCCAAACAAATCTAAAAAACTTTTGCATGACAAAACTCCCAACTTATGCTATAATATTTTTGAAAGGCAGGTGAGGATGTGGAAAAACAGGTTAAACTTATAAGAATTGCTGATATTGTGCTTATTGTGCTTATGGTAGTATTAGCTGTAGGGCTGATTTTTATTTTTGCGCGTACATCTGGGGATGTGGGCTATGTGTCTGTGCAAATTGAGGGCGAGGTTGTTTACAACTTCTGCCTTGTTGATTATGACGGCGAAATTATCGAGATTGTGAGCCCTAATGGGATAAATACCATTTTTATCCAAGACGCTACAGTGCGCATTATAGAAGCCACCTGTCCAGACCACGACTGCGTGCGCTGGGGGACACTGAGTCATCCTTGGCTGCCCCTTGCGTGCCTGCCAAACCGAGTTGTTGTGCGCCTGATTGTCGCCCCGCCTGACCGTGACGACGGCTTGCCGCCTATTGATGCGATGATTCACTAAGGAGGAAAATGTGAATAAAGATTTAGCCAGAAAAATTGCATTTTATGGCGTGTTTGCGGCACTTGCTGTGATTATTGCCTTTATTGAGCGTCAGCTGCCTCCCCCTGTGCCCCTTTTGGGCGTGAAATGGGGGCTGGCTAATGTTGTTGTTATTATGATTTTATATGCTTTTAATCCCCGCTGGGCTGTTAGTATATCGGTTTTGCGTGTGGTTATTGTATCCTTGCTCTTTGGCTCGGTCTCTGCTGCAATTATGGCTATGTCTGGGGCAATGGCTAGTTTTGTTGTTATGTATATTTTCAAAAAAATGGGCATTTTTGGTATTATAGGGGTGAGTGTTGTGGGTGGTGTTGCCCACGGCATTGCCCAGATTGCCGTTGCTATGGTGGTTTTAAGCACACCGGGGCTTATGTTTCACACGCCTGTCCTCGTTATTTCAGGCACTATCACAGGGGTTATTGTAGGTGTAGTTGCGGGGCTTGCCCTGCGCAATATAAAAGTTATTAGGCGTCAAGGAGGGAGTTAATATGTATCAACATAACCAGCACAACCAGTATTATGAACAACAGGGGCAGCCGCCCTATCCGTACCCACCTGCCAAGCCAGCAGGGCCTCCAGGGTCTACAATGCTTTTGGTGACGGGAATATTGCTAATTATCTTTAATGTCATTGCTGCCTTTAATTCACTTGCTACCGTTATGGATATTAATACATGGCTGTGGATGTTTGGCGGGCAATCCATGCGCGTTGTATGGCAAATTATTTATACTGTGGGCATTATATTTTCTCTTGCTGCAGCTGGGCTTGGAGTGGCGGGCATTGTTTACGCAAATAGGGCGGATAAGGCAAAAATCCTGATTTTTGCGGTCACAACTATCCTTGTGGCTACAACGATGTACAATATTGTATATCTTGTCAGCTTTTTTCAAAATTCAGAGGGCATTGCAACGACCATTGGGATTTTTGTATTATTTTCTATGCCAATTGGTTATGTAGTGCCAATAATTTTTATTATTGGGGCAGTGCGCAACAATAATTTCCACAAGAATTTTTATGAGCATACGAAAGCTCAAGAACTAAGCTAGTGAATTGAGTGGATAGAGCTTTCCACACGGTGAATAACTCTGTGGAAATCGTGAAACCGTTCCACGCAGTCTTGAAACCACCCTTAAAAAAGCCCGGAATTGCGCCATTTGTGCGACAAATCCCATAAAATCAGTATTCCACATTCGTATGTGAAAAACTGCGGTTTTGCCCCGTCGTCACCCCGGGCTTGACCCGGGGTCCCCTCAAGATAGCCGAATAACTTTAGAGCGAAGACACGTTCGGCTAAGCCGAGGGGACCCCGGGTCAAGCCCGGGGTGACGGCTAGGGAATCTCTTGAAAAGATATTGATATTTTTGCACTGTTATGTTATACTTAAAATAGGTGATTATATGTTTGTGGACAAAGTGAAAATAAAAATTGCAGGAGGGCGCGGCGGGGATGGCTTTGTGTCTTTTCATCGTGCTAAGTATGTGACAAACGGCGGGCCTGACGGGGGTGACGGCGGCCGCGGCGGCGATGTGATTTTTCAAGTGGATGATAATATGGCTACACTGCTTGATTTTCGTTACAAACGGGCGTTTTTGGCAGAAGATGGTAAGGCTGGGGCTAAGCTAAAGTGCTCAGGGCGTGCTGGAGCGGATATTATTGTGACTGTGCCTAGGGGCACTGTTGTCAGAGAGGCTGAAAGCGGCAGGATTATGGCGGATTTGAGCGTGAAAGGCGAGCGGCGTGTGCTGATTAAAGGCGGGCGCGGCGGGCGCGGGAACCAGCATTTTGCCACGCCAAGCCGCCAAGCCCCAAGGTATGCGGAGCGGGGCAGGGATTCAAAGGCATATGAAGTGGTTTTGGAACTTAAAACCCTTGCGGATGTGGGATTAATCGGCTTGCCAAATGTGGGCAAGTCTACTTTGCTTAGTATGGTTACAAATGCAAATCCAAAAATTGCTAATTATCATTTTACCACTCTTTCTCCTAATCTTGGCGTGGTGCGAAATGCTTATGGCGAGGACTTTGTGCTTGCGGACATTCCTGGGCTTATTGAGGGGGCAAGCGAAGGTGCTGGGCTTGGAGCGGACTTTTTGCGTCATGTGGAGCGTACCAAGGTGTTCATTCATGTGGTGGACGCTTCTGGGCTTGAGGGCGAGATGCCGGTGGATGCCATTAAAAAAATTAACAATGAGCTTGAAAAATATAGCTCTATTTTGAAAAGCCGCCCACAGATTATTGCGGCTAATAAAATGGATATTGTGCCTGAGGCAGAGGAAAATTTGCCTGAAATTACCGCCTACTGCAAAGAGCAGGGATGGGAGGTTTTTCCTATTTCTGCGGCGGGAAATCAGGGGCTTGACGAGCTTATGGCAACTGCCCACGCAATCGTGAAAACCCAGCCTGATGATGTGGTTTTTGAGGAGGACTATATCGAGGAAGTTCCAGACTTTACAAAGCCTGCCCCATTTACTGTCACTGCCCTTGAGGAGGATTATTATGTGGTGGAAGGGGTTGGCGTGGAAAAAATGGTAGGTTATACAAACGTAGAAACTGAAAAAGGCAATGCGTTTTTCCAAAAATACCTCAAGGATAAGGGCATTATTGCCGAACTAGAAGAAATGGGAATTAGCGAGGGAGATACCGTGCGGATTTATGACCTTGAGTTTGAGTATTTTAAGTAGGGGTGCGAAGTGCGCGTCAGCAACCCCATCAAGATAGCCGAATGACTTTAGAGCGAAGAAGCGTTTGGCAAAACCGAGGGGATTCCGCGTCAAGCGCGGAATGACGGTATTTTTAAGAGTAGCGAAAAAGAAGGGTGGCATAAAATGAATCTGATTTCAAAGATTATGAACAAGTTGAGTTGTTTGGATGAGGATGAGGTCTTTGCTGATGACCTTTATTACATCGAACTTGCACGACAAGAGTATATAAATGGAGAAACTACTAAACATAGTGACATAAAATGGAAGGAGTAGGGGATATGAGTAAGTTCAGGGGGATTTTGATATTTTTTGTTTTGGTTGTTTTTGTGGCGTGCGGCTCGGAGGGCGGCAATGGGCAGGATTCTTATGTGCCTAGTGGTGAGGGCGTGCCGCTTATGTGGCATGTGACAAGCCCTAGCGGGCGGACTATGTATTTGTTTGGCTCTATTCATGCGGCGGATAGCAGGGCTTATCCTTTGCCTGATTTTGTCATGGATGCCTTTAACCGCAGTGATTATTTGGCGGTGGAGGTTGATTTGACTGCCATGCCGCCACTTGAGGATTTGCTCGCCATTAACGAGCTTATGATGGCTGGGCCTGGACGCTCGATTATTGATTATATTGGCTTTGAGCTTCATGCCCGCGCGGTGCGGCTGATGGACAGGTACAGGCCAGCAGGCTGGATGCCCATGACGGCAAACGGCTTTGGGCCTGCGGTGTGGATGTCGGGGCTTTTGAGCATTGTCATTGAGGCGTCTGGGCTGACTGCCGAAGAGGGCATTGATATGTTTTTCATTAATGAAGCAAATGCTATGGGCATGCCTATTTTGGAAGCCGAATCTATGCTCTCGCAAATGGCTATGCTTGCGGGCTTTTCACCGCCTTTGATGCTTGCCGTTATCGAAGATGCCGTCATTGCCGCCGAAAATCTTGATGAAGCCGCAGCCCAAATGCTTGAGATGTATGACGCATGGCTTAGGGGCGATGCCGAATGGATGCTTGCTCTAAATGCTGCTGGCGACTATGCCTTTGAAATGTTAGGGCTTGATTCAACATATATTCACGAGTACAATTATGGCTTTCTGATAGCCCGCGACCGCGAAATGACAGAGGTTGCCCGCGGCTGGATGGCGGATGGCAAACAGGTGTTTTTTGTGGCAGGGCTTTTTCACTTTTTGCATGATTATAGTATAGTGCATTTGCTTACTCAAGCCGGGTATGATGTGCAGTTGGTGCGTCCATGAAGGTGATTTTGTCTGAGGGCAATCAGGTTGAGCGGGACGGGGATAAGGTGGAGCGGCCGCGGCAGCCTTGGTCGGCCCACGTGATGCGGTTTGTGCAGCATCTTGAAGGCGATGGGCTGCCTGTTGAGCGGTTTATTGGCTTTGAAGGTGGTAAATGGGTTTCTGAGTTTGCAGATGGGGATATGGTGCATCCTGGGAAATGGAGTGATGATGCACTTTATGGGATTGGGCGGATGGTTGCAGGTTTGCATGATTCGGCAAGGAGATTTGTTCCTCAAGATGATGATATTTGGCAGCCGTGGTGCCTGCGGGAAATTGGCAGGGGCGAGCGTATAATCTGCCATGGCGATATTGCCCCTTGGAATCTCATAACCGATAATAAAACGCCCAAAGTGCTTGTGGACTGGGAATATGCAGGACCGCTTGAACCCATGGTGGAGCTTGCACGGGTGATTTGGCTGTTTGTGCAGCTTCATGATGATGATTTGGCAATGCTTCACCACCTGCCAAGCCCCAAAAAGCGAGCCGAGTAGGTGCGCATTGTGGCTGATGGCTATGGGCTGTCTGCCAAGGGACGCCGCAGTTTAGTTGAGCAAATTATTGAGGTTATAATCTGCGAAACTGCCCATGAAGCTATCAAGCCTAGGCTTACATTTGATTCTGCCGGCTCTTTGTGGGGGTTTGCATGGCGGACGCGTAGTTTGTACTTCGTTTGGCGAAATAGGGATATTTTGGATAGGGCATTACGATAAGTTAGGGGCGTGTAGGCTTGCGGGAGCAAAAACAGTTACCAGAATATACTAATCAGGCTAAAAAATTTATGGATGACCTTAATAAAAAAGCCCAACAGCGACTTAGAAAAGCGATTGAAAAAATACCTAGGGGTGACATTATACCCTTTAAGAGCAAGCCTGGTCATTTTCGGTTGCGAGTTGGGAACTATAGAGTTATTTATAAATGGATAAGTGATTGTCAGATTCTGATATTTATTATTGATAACAGAGGCGATATTTATTAGAAAGGGGCATTAGTATGGATTTAGTGTTGGAAATACAAGAAATGGCAAGTTTTTTGGATGAGAGCAAAAAAAAATTAGTGCTAGAAATTATTAAAAGCTATTTACCTGACGAGGAGCTTACTGCGGAAGATTTGCTTTTAATTGAGCTTGGTGAGCAGGAATATGCCGAGGGCAAAACTACTAGTCATGCTGATATAAAATGGAAATAGATTCTAAGGAGAATGATTATGTTAAATAGCAAGGACAGAGCGATGCTCAGGGGCAAGGCGCATCATTTGAACGCCATTTTTCATGTGGGCAAGGATGGGGTTTCCCCTGCTTTTGTGGCGGGGGTCAGAGACGCGCTGGAGGCGAGGGAGCTTATAAAGATTGATGTTTTGGACAATTGTGAGCTTGATGTGGGTCAGGCGGCAGAGATGGTGGCAAGCCGCTCAGGGGCTGAGATTGTGCAAATTATTGGGCGAAAATTTGTTTTATATAGAAAGTCAAAAACTAGAAAAGAGGGCTTGTTATGAAAAAGTTTGGTAGGTTTTTGAGTGTTATGCTTAGTTTGGTCTTTATTTTGGGAGTGCTGCCTGCTGTGGCAAGTCCCTTTGTGGAGCTGCCAACGCCTGAGATTGCGCGGGTTACGCAGGTTATTGACGTGAATTCCATAAGGGTGGTTGACGGCAGCGGGCAAGAGGCGTTGGTGCGCCTAATTGGCGTATCCCCAAGCGGCAGCCGCCAGGGCATAGACTTTTTGCGCCGCGAAATTGGCGGGCGTTATGTGTTTTTGATGGCTGACGAGGAGTTTAATGAGAGTTTGCAGCCGGCAGGCTCTGGTCGCTGGAATTATATGTATGTGTTTGTTGAAACAAGGTTTATAAATGCGGAGCTTGTGCTGTCTGGATATGCCATGCTTAATGAAAACCACCGCCATGCGGAGCTTTTTGACGACATTCGCGGGGCGGCAGGGGTGGCACAGCAGGTGGGCCTTGGGCTTTGGGCAAATGAGTCCCGCCAGCCCCATATTGTGCGTTATATGGAGCGCATTAACATAAACACCGCAACTGCAGCACAAATTATTGCCCATACAGATGCCCCAGCTGCTTTGGCTCACCAAATCGTTATTTTCCGCGCATCTGTGCCTTTTCAGCAGATTAGTGATTTGAAGTTTGTGACTACCATGACCCGAAGCTTTTTTGAGGAAAACAGCCACAGGCTGGGGGTTAGCACAAATATTAATACTGCAATTGAAGAAGAATTGATTACTATTTTTAACCTGACCCAAACCCGCGCCATAATTGCATCACGCCAGCCGCAAAATCAAGGGCTGTTTACCGATGTGCAAGAGCTTGTGAGCCGCGGCATTTTGACACAGGCAGGGCTTAACCAAAACCAGCGTTTTGCCTTTATTTCTGTGACGGATGATTATGAAATTGACTTTGCACGCCCCAATTTTAGGGCGAATATGAACCTTGCAAGCCACGCCCAACTGATTCGCGCAGGCACAGGGGCTGCTAATGCAAATACCATTATCACCCAACGTCAACTCCTCCCTCTTAGGAATCTCCATGATTTTACAGTTGGGAATGTTATCCATTTGGCTGACAATCTGCGCCCTTTCACAAATATTAACACTGCACCCAGAAGCGAGCTTGAGAGCATTTTTGGCACATCGCCAATCACTGCACCTGTGATAAACTCCACTGTTGACGCAATTTTGGAGCATAGAGAATTAACACCTTTTGCAAATATCAACGAGTTAGCACCCCTATTGCCGGCGGCTGTGAATTTTGATGTGCTAGCACCATTTATCTACACTCACCAGCCCCCTATGGTGGAGCTTATCAATATTTCCAGAGCAACTGTCGCCCAGATGATTGACGCAGGAATCCCAGCACCCCTTGCAACCTTGATTGCAAACAACGTAGGGCGTATAAACTGGCTTGTCCCAAGTAATATACCTGTAGGCATCCGCAACCAAATCCACCAGCTGCCAGCCGAGGTGCAAGCCCGCCTGAGTGTGCGCACAAATATCAACACCGCTTCCGCTGCAGAGCTTAGAACTCTGCATCCTCTAATGGAAGACGGCATTGTGAGTTGGATTATATCCTACAGAAACGCCCAGATTTTTGGCACTCAGGCAGAGCTTGGCGCGCTGTTTTATACCCTTAACCAAACCGCGCTGTATAACCAGATTTCGAGGTTTATTATATTTAGATAGGAGAATGATTTTGACTATAGCTGAAAGAATTGAAAATGCAAGCCCTTTGGAGCTTACGGTAATCACTCATGAGATTTTGCTTGAGCGGATTGATGCCGCGATTAAGGCGGCACCAAGGAGTCAGGAGTGTGAGGACGCGCTGGACAAAGCGCGGGATTGCGTGGCGTCCCTTTATGAGACGCTGAATATGGAAATCGAGTTTTCTGGGGATTTGGCGGATTTGTATTTGTATGTTAATGGAGTGCTGATTAACGCGGGGGTTATTCGTGAGATGGATGCAAAAAACAGCGAACTGAGCTCGGTTCGCCGTATTATTGCTGAGCTTTCGGAAGCATGGCAAGCTCTTTTTGACGACCCGGATTTGCCCAATAAGCTCAAAGCTGAGGCGGAGAACCCTCAAATTTTTGCAGGGCTGACTTATGGGGCGGATGGGCAGCTTACGGAGTTTCAGGATTTTGACCCTGATGGGGGATATAAAGTTTAGTGAGATTAAGGACGGCATTGACCGTCCTTTTTTATCGCTTTCTCCTGCGTTTTGCAAACATTCCGCCTACTGTGGAATTTAGGGTGCTTTCCATGTCTTCTAACTTTTTCGCCACAAAGTCCCTGTGAGGGCGGTTTTTGCGGATGGGTCTGTATAATACGCGTTTTATTCTGTTTTGTAATTTATTGTTCATTTTATCACCTCGTACTATATTATTGCTTTGGTGGGGAAAACTTGCTAAAAGATTTTGACCACCGTCACCCCGCGATTCCCACACCCGTCACCCCGGGTCAAGCCCGGGGTGACGGCGCATGGGCGCTGTCTTGCCTTCTAGCCTCTAGCATCTAGCCTCTTGCTTCTGGCTTCTCACCTCTTACCCCCACCCTTTAACATCTCTGTAACAATTTCGTCACAATAATTAATAAATTTTTAACTTGCTTTTTGTGGAGATATGGTTTACAATTGTTAAGTACGGAGGTGTGTTTTATGAGGAATGTGTTTTTTACTTCTTTGAGGCGGCAGCCTGTGCGCGGGGTGCTTTTAAGCGTGCTTGTGGCGGTGGCGACATTTGCTTTTGTGGCGCGGGTTACGGAGTTTGTTATTGTTAGTGAAGAAATTGACCGTATTGAGGGGGAATACAGCTCAATCGGAATCCTTGCTCCCATTCGCCCTGATGATATTACCGGCGGGCATGATGTGCGCGGCCTTGCGGACATTGTGGCTGCAAGCCCGCTTGTGGAGCGTGAGGACAGGCGCGTGTTCACCCAAGGAGTGCTGCATGATAACCGTAACGCCACCACCATGCCAGGCATTACCCCTGACTTTTTCAACCCTGCCGCTGAGGGCATTGACATGGATGCAATGGAGTTTTATTTCCTCGCAAGCCCCATATTTTCTTTGGCAAGCCCGGTTATGGTGCGAGATAATTTTAGAAATCACATACATATATTGCTAGATGTACAAGAAATCATTGCAGGAGACCCCAGAACGCTTTTTGCTGGACGGCGGGAGTTTTTGACCGCTAATGACAGAGTGGCTGTGGTAAATTCCCGCACGAGTATGTACTTGCTTCTCACAGACGAGGAAGCTGACCTTTTTGAGGCGGGCTTGTTTGACCCGCTTGCAGGGGTAATAGAGGGCGAGCAGTTTTTGTTTAGAGCCACGCCCACTTTGGACATTGTTTTTCAGGGTACATTTTTAGAATGGGTTTTGCGCCCTTTGTGCGGCGGTGTAGATGGCATTAAAACCGCTGTTATAAACCCAATTTGGGGGTTTGTTGGCACAGTTTTAGATGATGACGCGCCAAGAGATGATGATTTGGTGTTTTATCTTAACCCTAGGCTTCCGATAGATGCCGATTTTCAGGCACAGCTTCAGGAAAATATTGACTTAGCATATGAAAATATTTCGTCTATGATGGTTGTGGGCACACAGGACATGACTGCAATGCTCCGTTTTCAAAGCCCTCTGACAGGGCGGCTGATTGACGGACGCTGGCTCGGATTTTATGATTATTACCATCAAAACCCTGTGGCTGTGGTGCCCATTGGCATGGCGGCGCGCAGGGGGCTTGTTGTGGGCGAAACCTTTACCATCACCCTCAAGGACATGGCGCGTCCTGAGTGGATTGATGCGGAGCATGACAATTACCGCTGGTCGCCTTTGATTGAGGGCTGGTGGCATCCGGCACCTCAGGGCTTTTGGGCGTTAAATGAGGGTATATATTTAGACGAGCGAAATTCCCGCACAATCACCCTTGAGGTGGTGGGTGTGTATATGAACATCCCGCCCGCGGGAGTCAGGCGTCACACATTCCTCAATAATGAGATGTTTGTGCCCTTATCCCTTATGCCTGCGGGCTTTGAATGGGCTGAATCGCCCATGCTGTCTACCATGTACAGCTTCACTCTAGATTCCCCGCGGAGCGAGGATGCCTTTTTGGCTGAATATGGCGAGAGATTGCGTCTTATGGGCTTTATGCCCCGTTTTGCCGCATCAGGCTTTGAGGCATTTGCCGCCTCTGCCGACCCCATCCGCACGTCCATTACCGTAAACTTAATTATTTTTAGTGTGGTATCTGTGTTTATTCTGTTTTTGGTGGTGTTTTTATATGTGCGGCAGTGGCGGCAGGCAGTGGCGATTTCCCGCGCTTTGGGCTCGCCTGCAAACAAAACGCTGGTGCAGATGTTTACTCCTGTTCTTGCCATGTGGACCCCTGCAATTGTGGCAGGCGTGGTGGCTGCGTGGTTTTTTGCCATAAGCCAAGCCCAGTCGTCATTGGGCACTCTTTTGGAAGATGGGGCAGTTATAACGCGCAGTTATAACGAGATGGTGCTTTTGTTTGTTATTATGGCTGTGGCAGTCTTTGGGATGCTGTTTTTTGCGGGCTCAGCCCTGACCCGCCGCCCGGTGCTCGCTCAACTGCAAGGCACAAGTGCCGCAAAAACCCCAAAACGCAAAAAAACTGTCCAAGCCGTGGACGAGCCGCAAGTTTTCGCCATGAAGAAGATAAATGTGCCCCCAAAGCCCTCTACATTCTCAAAAAGCGCGTCAAAAGCGGCGAATTTCAAGTTTATTGGACGTCACATTTTCCGCTCTCCCATTAAGTCCGCTTTAATTGCGGTGGTTGCCCTGTTTTTCGTGGTATCGCTGGGGTGGATGCACAATACTATTTTGGTTACAGAGGCAGAAATTGCCTATTTGTGGGATAATACCATTGTAAGCGGCACAGTGACCCGCAGTGTGGATGATGACAGGGTGCTGCGCGGCTTCCAGTCCTATTTTGGGCACGCCCCCATAACCCAAGATGTGGTTGACCATTTTTTGGCATCAGGCTTTGTGGATACCCTGTATTTGGAGGCTTTGTGGATGTTTGATTATGAACTTATTTTAGGAGTTAGTGATTTTTATGCCTTTGTGGAGCATAACACCCGCACGCCCCTTGATGACGCCCTTGGGGTGCTGGGTGAGGATATTGAGATTGAGTTTGCACATGGGTACAGTTCAGCGGATTTTCATTTTGGCGGTACTGATGCTTCCGTGCCCATCATTATACGGAGCAAATCCCGCCAGAGCAGGCTTATTGACAGTGACCCCCTCAGGCTAAGCGACCCTGACATCCCTGTCCATATCATTGGCTATTTTGCCGAAGGGGTGCATAGGGGAGCAAACTCCCTAGGGCTTGACTCAAACATCATAATCATGCCATTTGCCGCCCTTTTCTACCATACATTTGACTCAATTCATTTTGATGAGGAATATGGACTTGGACTTGGCGGGCTTACATATAAAACCATGAATGTTTTCCTTAATCCCGCAAGAAATAGGGAGGTCCACGAGCTTGAGCCCATGGTGGAGGGGGTGCTGGCTGCAAATGAGGTGGGGCAGCTAATAGGCAGGCTGCCGCTGGAATTTTTCATGAATGATGGGGAGCTTAGGAATATGGTTGAGCCTATGGAGCAAAACCTAAACCTTTTGCGGCTGCTGTACCCAATTGCCATAGCTGTTGCCGCGGTGCTGTCTGTTGGGCTGTCATTACTCGTCATGCTTCAAAATGCAAAAAATGCTGCTATAATGAGGGTACTTGGCAAAACTAAAACAAGAGCCAAAGTCACCCTTTGTGGCGAGCAGGTGATGGTCTGTGTAATTGGCGTGATATTGGGCATTGGGGCACTTTTTGCAATCGGTGTGCAAGCCTTTGATATAGCACCTGTTATGCTTGCTGTTATGTATTTTGCAGGCTCAATTATAGGCTCGATTGTAGGTGCTATCATCATCAGCGGCAAAACACCAATGGAATTATTGCAAGTTAAAGAATAATGCTAATGTAACACAACAACCGTCATTGCGGGCTTGACCCGCAATCCCATCAGGTTCGCCGTAGGACTATAACGCTCACAAGCACTCGCCAAGGAGATGGGATTGCGGGTCAAGCCCGCAATGACGGATTATAGAAAATTTTAGGAGGAAAGACTATGCTAAAAATTGAAAATTTGGTTTATCGTTACAAAAACAGCGACAGAGATGTACTTAAAGGGCTTAATGTTGAATTTGAGGCGGGGAAGCTTAACGCCATTTTAGGACCTTCGGGCAGCGGCAAGACCACGCTTTTGTCCATCATGGCGGGGCTTGACCGCCCCACAAGCGGCGTGGTGAGTGTGGACAATGATTCCCTTTCCGACATGGATTTGGACAAATATCGCCGCGAGCGCATTGCAATGGTATTTCAGGCGTTTCATCTTTTTCCCCTTCTTACTGCTGCTGAAAATGTGTGCTATCCAATGGAAGCAAATGGAGTGGACAAAAAAGAGGCCCATGCGCGTGCCACAAGCCTCCTTGATTCAGTTGGAATTGTAGGGGACGAGCATAAACGCTATCCCTCAAACCTGTCAGGCGGGCAGCAGCAGCGTGTGGCAATTGCCCGGGCTCTCTCCACAGGTGCCAAGGTAATCCTAGCTGACGAGCCCACAGGCAACCTTGACGTGGCAAATGGCGAAGCGGTAATTGAAATCCTGCGCCATCTGGCTCACGACCAAGGGTATTGCGTAATTGTTGTAACCCATAACCTTGATATTGCTGAGGTTTCGGATGTTGTTTACCGTATGTCAGATGGTATAATTCGTGAACATACAAAGTGAGAACCAGCGGTCAATAAACTGACACACGCCTTTTCGGCGGATTTTTCGCCACTCGTCGTCAGTCAAAATCTTGTGACCTTTGGGGTCACGGCGATTTCGCCTTCCTAGATTGGCGAAAAATCGCGCTCGAAAATTCGTGTGTCCCATTATTGACCGCTGGTTCTAATTTATTTTTTGACTAGTTTAGCTAGGGCTGCCGCTGCCGCTGAGGTTGCGGCGGCTTGTTTGTTTTGCTCTTTTATTTGCTCATAAATTTCTTGGCGGTTAACAGGGATGTGGCGGGGGGCTAAGATGCCCAGTTTAACCGAATCGCCTGAGGTTGACAAGATGGTGATTGTTATGTCATCACCAATGACGATAGATTCGCCTTTTTTGCGGGTTAGGGCTAACATGCGCACTCACCGTCCTTTTTTGGTGGTGCGTCAAAAATGCGGGCACGGATTGGGTAACTCTCGTCATCCTTAAAAATCACCTGCCGCCCCAGTTTGTCTATCAAATCAAGCACAATGGGGGCTTTAAGGTTTGCTGTAGAATTTGCCATGTCGTCATGGATGGTCAAGATATTGTAAACTGCAAAGTTTTTGTGGTCAAAGCCCGATTGGGCGTCCTTGGCATATTCTAGAAGTGCCAAAGGGCGGTATTCAGGGAAAAGTGAGGTGGTGTCAATAAGGACAAAGGAAAGCTCTGCATCTTCAACAGACTGCAAAAAGCATATGGTGTTAAAAACCTCGCCCGATTCCCCGGCTTCCTCATGAGCCTCCTGAAACAACACCGCAAACCGGGTGCAAAGGGGAAAGCCCGGCAACCCCTCATGAAAGCTGATAATATCGTCTGGGTTTATTTCAATTGTGCCAAATAATTGAGTGTTAAGAGTCATTTTTTCCTCCTCAATAAAATACGTAGGGACGCGCAATGCGCGCCCCTAACCAGTATATTAGATAAAATTAACCAAAGACAACTGAGAAATCCTCGCTCCCACCTGCATAGCAGCTTGGAACACCGCCTCCACGGCATTAAGGCGCATTATTATTTCCAGATAGTCTATATTTTCGTTTTGGTCGCGAAGCATGCGGAATGTGTCCTCATTTTCATCAAGACGCACAGAAATCATTTCCATACGCTCCATGCGCGAGCCAAGTGCTGTAAATTCGGTGGTTACAGTCTGCATATGCCCATCCACACGCGCCATAATGTTTGAAAACTTTGAATGGAGCATTTCGGAGAAAAAGGCTCGCTCGTAGGCTTGCTGCGCCTCGGTGGCAGGCGGGCTCTCTGATATGTGCACACCGTTTACCCACTGCAATAAATGGTGCATATCAGAAAAGAGCTGCCATGGATAAACTTCCCGCGCCTGAGTGTTTATTGCAAGACTCACATTTGTGCCCACCTCAAACATAATTTCTTGGTTAGCTTGGCTAAAATGGATTCCTGTAGTATGGTCTGTGGTTTCAAAGAAGATTTTCGGATTAAGCTCCCCTTGGAAAAGACCGTCTATTCTGTAGGTAAGACCGTAGCCGCCATAGCCTGGTGGAACTTCGTCGACTGCGGGAACATAATCCGAACCAGGTGTAGTTTGAGCAACTGTAACGCCAGGAAAACGGTTTATCGCAATAGAACCGCCAGTACCAGGAGTTTCTGTGTAAAAAGTAAAGGTCGTTGCAGGAGTACCAGTCTGCAATCCAACTCCGGGTATATTGCTTAGCAGAGTTCTAGCATCGTCAAGCGATGTGTTTTGAGGGATGGTGATTGGATAAGGCGGCATACCATCACGAGCAACTATCAAGCTTACGTCACCTGCTGCAAGTTGGGCAGCAGTAATGGTTATAGGCAAATAAGCGTGTGTATCCACTGGAGTACCAGCAGTAGCAGCATCTCCAAACGCAGTGTCTGGAGTCGGCAAATGAAGTATCGAAATAGTATGTGCTACATCAGTGTCTGGCGGCGTTATTGTCCTAAATGCAATTGTACCTCCATCATCAAATATCTCAAAATCCGCATATGCTGCAAATTGAGATTGCAGGTGTGCAAGTGCTTCATCAAAACTCATACCTACCGCTATTTCAAAACCACCACGTCCTATTTCGTTAACAACGACGTCAGTTACACCAAAGAATGTACCAGGTTCACCAACAAGTCCATCAGGTCCAAAAGTTAGACCCAAGGGGAAAACTGCTGCCCTAGCAGATTCTCCCCCTGCTCCTGCGTTTTGCCCATTTATGCTTGGGCCATGTGCAGTGCCTGTAGTTAAGCCCAAAGTTCTACCAGCTCCAGCAGGTGCTGTAAGCACTATGCCCTGTCCGCCAGTAGCACTTGCAACAATATCTGTAGGAAGACCATTTATAAGACCTATGGCTCCAGCTTGGGTCGTGCCCACAGGTAAAGATATTGTGTGTGGACTTCCATCAACCGTCACAATGATTTGCTGTGCAGCTCCAGTAACAGGAAAGAAAGGAACAGAGATGTTGAGCTCACCAGGCGGAGTCGTTGAAACTCGTGCAGGGAAAGTGTGGGTTAGTGTTGCAGACGATGGAGGCACTGAAGGCTGCGCTGGCGAGCCTGGATGTATCTCAAAGCGGGTTATATCATCTGAGTGCACCACAAGCTCGCCTGTTTCACGGATAAAGGTGATTGTTCCAGCTTGTGGGATATATGGGTTTGGCGCATCATGAAGACTCACCTCGTTAACGGGAAGACCCACTATTGTGGGTGGTAGTTCGATGTCACGCACAAGGTTTCCGTTTGCGTCATAACGGGCTTGGTAGGGCAGGCGCAAAATGTTTATGCCATGAGGAAAACCGGGACCGCCTTCGGTTAATGGCGCACCCACCACATGCACAGTCACATTGGGGTCGCTTTCCCAGCCTGCGGTTTCTCTGTCAGGGCGGTTTAGCCAGTCATATGTCACAACAACCTCAAGATGGTTGGGGTCTGCTGGGTCGCGCCAAAAAACAGCTTCAACATCTCTAAAATCATTGCGGTGAATGGTTTTTGTTATCTCTAAGTCCACCACATTTACAGGGGTAACGCCTGGTGCGGTCGAGAGGTTGTTTTGCGTTATAATTGGCGGTCGGTCGGTTCTAAAGCCTGAAAACAGGTAGCGACCAGCGAAGGTGCCGTTCATTTCGGTGTTTATTTGGGCAAATAGAAGCTCAATTTCGCGGGCTATGGTTTGGCGGTTTTGGAAGGTGTAGGTGCTTGAGGCGGCTTGCACCATCAGCTCGGAGCGGGTGCGGGTCAGGACGTTTGTCATGTTGTGGAGGTTTTGTTCAGAAACTTCCATCCAAGAGATTGCCTGATTGTTGTTTCTTTGGAATTGCTGCACCTCGCTTACATTGGTGCGAAAGCGCAGTGCACGGCTGGCAATAATCGGATTTTCAGACGGATTTTGAATGACCTTACCGCTTGAAAGCTGCATAAACAGCCGGTCTAAAGCAGTGGCATTTCTATTAACATTCATCAAAAGTCTATTAGTGGTCATTGAATTAGTAATACGCATATTTATCTTCCCCCTGCATTATTCATTATTTATTATTCATTGTAGGGACCGACGCCCTCGGCGGTCCGCCTACCACCCGCCCATACGGTTGATTAAAACATCATAAATGCCGTCAATGACGCTAAACAGCCTAGCAGATGCTTGGAAAACCATTTGGTGCTGTATCATAAACGCCACTTCCTCATCAAGGGACACGCCTGAGACTTGGCGACGCTGATTGTCGATTGCGACAATAAGCTCCCCTTGGGATGCGGTAAAGTCGTGGGCTTGACGCCCCACAACGCCTAGGTCGCCTGTGATGGCGGCTATAAAGTCGCCCAAACGCCCTTCTCTAAACAGTCCTCTGTCTTGGGTGATGGTGCTCCAAGAATATACTATATTGTGCCCTGATGGCAAATCGTCTATGTTGGTGGTCAGGCGCATTTGGTCTGGATGACGCATAAGGTGCGGGTTTACGGCAAGGTTTGCTGCGGTTATGGTAAAATAGTTAAATGTGCCGTGACCATCCCAAGGAGAAAATGGTCCGCCGGGGTTTGCAAAGCCCAAAACCATGGCAGCTAAATGGGCGTCCCCTGCAAAGCCTGAAAGCTCGTTAAGGTCAAAGCCATGTATGTGCCCTGTAACGCCGGGGATGTCCGAGCCGTCAAGGCGGCGACCTTCGTTAAAGGCGGCGGCTTTTGTGCGGGCAAGCTCGTTTAGGCGTGCCATAAAGTATGGGACACCCATATAATTTACCGTGCGTCCTGAGGTGATTTCTGTAGCACCGTCAAAAAGAGCAGGAATATCTATAGGAGTACCGGGAGAGTTCATATCCTCTGCCCTAACGTTAAATACGCCGCTTACAGGGTTGCCGTTATGGTCAAATTCCAATCTAAAGTCGGTATAGGGAATGTTGCGGATTGTGTTGCCTATCCGCACTTGAAGCACGCCTGTGGTGGACATGTCCACACGGGAGTCGGTGCCAAAAACAAGGCGGACCGCGTAATCTTCAGGGTTTGCAAAAGGCGGGACCATGGGCGGGACCATGGCAGTGCCCCCTGGAACAACCTGAGGCATATCAGCCGCATCAACACCTGCATGCCCGGTTATATGGTTGATTAATGGAGGTGCAGTAGTAATGGTGACAGCACCTGAAGTGTTTGCAGTCAAGCGGATTCCGCCGCCGCCAAGGGATGCCGTAACGGTAACCCCGGCTGCTGCATTAATCATCTCCACAATTTCAAGGGCATTTCGAGCACCATAAATTACAATGGGGTCGGTTGAAATGCCGGTTATCGCTGTTGTTCCAATTGGAAGCGGAAAGGCAAGAGTGCCAACAGAATGGGTTGCAGGAAGCCCTCCTGTGGTCTGGAAGCGGGCAAAATTGCCGCCATTTCCGTCACGCAGTTGGATAAGCCCTGCAAGCTCGCCTGAAAGGGTTGGAGAATACATATTAAAGCGCATGCCGCTACTCCAGAATATATCGTATTTAACGCCCATTTCCTCGGGGTTTCTGGCAATGGATGTGCCATCGCTCAAGACCCGCTGGCGCACTTCTATTGGGTTGATGTCAAAGTGATTTATAAATACAACGCCGTCAATAAGGATGCTTAGATGCAGGCGGCTCTCCCTAGGGTCGGTGACGCGCCCTGCGGCAAAGTCGGCATTTGTTTCGGTTTCGCGCACCTCTACATTTACAAGTCTTGACAATTGGTCAATAAGTAAATCTCTTTGGTCTCTCAGGTCGTTTGCATTTGAGCCGTCAAGCTCCATAATGAAAATTGAGCGGTTGAGGGCGTTTATTTGCTGTCCTTTTGAGTTTACTTGCCCTATAACAATGGCGATTTCTTGATTAAGGTCGACTTGCTGCTGCCTAAGCTGCTGGTATTGAGAGTTTAGCGAGACCGCAAAGGTGTCCAAAGAGGATAGGAAGTTTCTGCGGTATGTTAAATCATGGGCGTTTGTGTGAAGGTCGGATTGGCGGGAGAAAACATTGTTAATATCACGAGTAATGCCTGCCGCTTCCCCTTCCATCAATATTCCCCGAACCAAGCTCATTACATCATGTTTTGTGTTAAACTGCCCAAGCACGGAATTTTGTGCCCAAAACTTGGTGTCCAAAAATTGGTTGCGAACACGGTGAATAGACGTAATTTGAGAGCCTGTGCCCACCATGCCGCGGCCTGGCGAGCCGCGAAGGGGCATGGTAGCCTGTTGATTTGCCACTTGGCGCGAAAAGCCGGGGGTTTCAGTATTTGCTATATTATGGGCAATGGTGTTCAAATTAGCCCTTGCCGCATTCATTCCTGATGTTGTAACGTGTAGTCCAAAAAACGCAGAACGCATATTCTCACCTCGTTAAAATTTACTTGATGTACCCGGGGACAGTCCCCAAAAGCGTGGGACAGTCCCCTATCCTCTGCCTGCGCCCAGACCGTTTACTAGGCGTTCAATCATGGAGTCTATTATGCTGATTACTCTGGCACTTGAGTTGTAGGCGTGCTGGAAGCGTATCATATTTGACATTTCTTCCTCTATGGATACGGCGGATATGGACTTTCTTCTAAAGTCGGTAAACTCAAGCTCCTCAGCCACGCGGATTACGTTTGAGAGGGCTTCGTTGCCTCCTGTACCCATAAGTGTGATAAAACGGTTATAAAATGTGTTTATGCCTGAAGGTGACCAGTCGCTAAACTCGATTGTGTTTCTGTTCCACTCATGCAGAATGTGGCGCATAACGGTTTGGTCGGACTCACCGTCAAAGGTTAGAGCTAGGCGGGTTGCCCCTGCTTGACCTTCCAAAAACGGGTTTATGCGCAGGTTGCCTAGGGTGTAGCCATCACCTTGGCGTATTTGCACAAACAGCTGCAGGTTTACAACACCGTCGGGGAAAGCGTCGTAGAAGAACTGGGCGGGTGTAAGCTGCTGTCCGTGGTAAATGCCGTCAGGGTGATGTGGCAAGATGGGCGGTGTGCGCGGCGGGCTTCCTGCGCCCCCGTTTGATATATTTGTGGTAAGTGCGTTGTTGAGCAAATTTACCATATGGTTAACTAAAGTGTCAAATTGTGCTTTAACCTGTGGGATGATGGCAACATTCATATCAAAAGTGCGGCGCGAAACAAGGTCAAAGTCGTGCACTGCGCGTTGAACGCCGTCAATTGTTCTGCCAGGCTCCAAATTGTCCAAAAATGCGTGAAGCTCAGCTGCTTCTTCGGCGGTTATGCCGCCAGCTGCTGGATATAAAGGAGCGGCGTCAATTTGCGCGCGAGCATATGCTATAGATGCTGCTGTTATCGCCCCGGGCATAGCAGGAACAGGACCGCGCAAATGGGGTGGTGTATTCAAAAATGCCTCAAAGCCTGTAACTATAGCGGGAATAAGAGGCACAGGGAGGTCAGGGTCAAAAGCTGGGTCAGTAGGCCAACCCGGGTCAGGAATCATCTGGGTCGTTGGGAAAGTGCCGCCTAAAAATGTGCTCCACGCTCCTGCAATTGTTGCAAATGCGGGCAAAGTAGCTCCCGATGGCACGGTAGGAATGGTTGTGAGCCGCGCAATAATATCCTCTCTAGTCTCAGGAGGGGCAGGGGTGGCGTAATTGGAAGGTCCAAGACCGCGGCTAGAAATCAAAGACAGCAAATGGCTACTTTGACCACCATTTATGTTGCGTCCTGATGCGTCAACTGTGGTGTAATTGCGACCAAGCCTATCCCAATTAAATAGCCCAATGGCAAATTCGCTAAATTCAAGAGTGCGGCTTTCGGTTGTGAAAACAGGCTCAACAAAAGGCGACATAGGGGCTGCCTGGCGCACGCCAAGGCGGCTAATGTGCCCGCCTGAGCTTAAAAGGTTGTGCCCGCCATGGGTTACAAGGATTGAGACTGCGCCACGGGGTTCTTCAAAAATGGTTACTTCCAAAAGCCCTGAAAGTTCGTCTAAAAGCACATTGCGCCAGTCAAGAAAGTCATTGGGGTTAAGCCCCATGGACTTTTCGATAACAATGCGGTTGTTAAGGTCATGAACATCTGTAATAATCTGATTTATGCGGTGCACTGTGGAAATTACTTGGTCATTTAGTTGCATTTGATACTCACGCAAAGAACGCTGGGCATCCTCAGCACGGGTGATAAATGTTCCTGCTTGGGACAGGAAATTTTGGCGGGTGTCACGGGCTTGCACGTCGTTGTTAAGCTCGTTTAGAGCCGCGTGCAAATGTTGCAAAGACAGCTGTATGCGGTATTGCCCTTCAAGCTCACCAAAAATAGCATCCAGCTCATTGTGCGTGGACAAGCGGGTGTCCCAATACATCATGCGGGGTGCTGTTTCTCTAAATTGTTTATCAAGCCATGGATTTCTAACTTGGCGAATGCCAGTAGGATTTGTACCAAGACCAATTTGCATAGGCCCATTGGCATTTGTGCCCACGGTGCGGTGCACAAAATGCGCCTGATGAGTGAGCTGGCGTGTATAGCCCTTTGTAGAATGGTTAGCCATATTGTGACCTGTTACATAAAGCCCTGCTTGGCCTGAGCGCAGCCCGCTGACAGCGGTGTGAAGCCCTGAAAACATACGAATCCCCCTATACTATCGAAATTAAATTCTGAATTTAGCTGCGTGAATCAATAAAACTGCCTGTTTCTAAAGAATCATCCAAATCTCCATAACCTGCAGGAACAGCTTCAAAGCTGGAGTGTATAACATTCATGTTAAAATCAATATAATCTAAAGCGTCGCTAATAAATGTTTTTGCGTTGTCATTTGCAGCTTTCATTTCATCTAAAGCCACCACAAACTCGTCCACGGCTGCGACAAAAGCAGGATGCTCAGGCTGAGAGCTTATAAGCTGTTTTAGCATAGTAAAAGTAAGCTCGTCAGGTCTTTTGTTGAGTACGGTCGCAATGTCAGCCATAAGCTGCTCGCGGGTTTTGTCGCCTTTTAGAATTTTGGGCACAATGTCATTTTCAAGTTTTACAACAGCCCGCAAATTTTCAATATCATTTTGAATAACATATTCTTTTTTCTGCACCAAAAGGGCAGTAACCTCTTTAAAAAGCACGGTTTGCCCTTTAACAGTTTCTATTAAGCTATTAATTAGTCCAGCCATAAATTTTCCTCGGATATTAAATTTTAGATGCTAGACACTAGATGCTAGATTTTGGTATTTTCTAGCGTCTAGTGTCTAGATTCTTGCATCTACGATTTTTGACGCAATGTCCATCATGCTGACACTGTATGTGCCTGCCTGCATTTGGGCGGCAAGCTCGGCAATTTTTGCTTCGCGCACCTCAGGGGTGTTGGCCGCGGCGCGGCGGGCTGTGTTGAAGTTTTTTGCAGCCTCTGATGCTTCGTAATAGTCTGCGAATGTGCGTGCATCCTCGCTTTTGCGGATTTGCTGCCTGTCGCTTGTGGGACGTGACAACGCCTGCAAAGTGCTGATTCCTGTGATTTTCACGGTCTTCACTCCTTTTTATAAATTTTTTGTTAGTTCCTTGTAAGTTATTATCGGCACAAAATGCCTTTTATATTAGAGCTAATTTTCAAAATCTGCCTTGGCACGTGAGAAAACAGCTAGATTGGCGCATATAGCACCTTTTTCCATTAAAATTCGTGTACATTCGTTAGCTGTAGAGCCTGTGGTAATTATATCATCAACTAGCAAAATGCGGCAATTGCCCGGCTTAAAGCCGTCTTTTGTGCTTATGGCATTTTCAAGATTTTTTTCGCGCTGGGCGGGGGTTAGGGTGAATTGGGGTGCTGTGTCGCGGGTGCGGGTCAGCCCGTCAATCACAGGCAGGTTTAGAATTTTTGACATTTCAAGGGCAATAAGGGTGGCTTGGTTAAAGCCGCGGGCTTTTAGGCGGTTTTTGTGGAGAGGGACAGGGAGCAAAAAGTCTGCAGCGGGCAGCTCATTTGCGCAAATTGCCCGTGACATGGGAGCGGCAAGGGATTTTATGCCTTCATATTTTAGCTTATGTATGGGAATTTTTGTGGTGTCGTTATAATCAAATGGGGCGGCTGTGCCGTGGGTGCTGGCGCAATGGACGCAGATAAACTCAAGCACGCCATCCATAGCCCTACCGCAAAACAGGCATTTATTGGGGTAAATTGCCCTATAAATGCCTTGGATTAAAGTGTCGAGTTTATTCTTTTTGGTTAAAAATTCCATGAAACTTCACCAGCCTATTTGAGAGCGCGCTGTGGCGCACATTTTCGCGGTTGTTGTCCACCATGCGGTGGATGGTTGCCTCAATCCCTACAATCACAACAAGCTTTTTGGCGCGGGTTATGGCGGTGTACAAGAGGTTTCGGTTAAACAAAAGGGGTGTGCCGCTGTGGATGGGCAAAATCACCACATCATACTCCGAGCCTTGAGATTTGTGGATGGTAATCGCATAAGCCAGCACAAGCTCGTCAAGCTGCTTAAAATCATAATCTACAACCTTATCATCATAAAAAACTACACGCAGAGTATTATTTGCCGTGTCAATATGGGTAACGCGCCCTTCATCCCCGTTAAAAATCCCCATGCCCTCGTCAATCACCGCCCCGCGCTGGTCAAAAACCTGCCAAACAAGCTGATAGTTGTTTTTAATGTGCATTACTTTGTCCCCAACGCGGAATGTGAAAAATCCCATCTGCCGCTCCGTCTTGGACGGATGGGGCGGGTTGAGCACGGCTTGCAGGGTTTTGTTAAGATTTTCCACACCACAGGCAGTCTTTCGCTGAGGGCACAATATCTGGATTTCCGTGGGCTTTACATTCATAAACTTGGGCAGGCGGTGGGCTGCAAGTGAGGCAATAGTCTCAACAGCATTACCAATATTAAACTCTCTAATAAAGAAGAAATCGCTTTGTTTATCATTAATAATTGGGTATGCCCCTTGGTTGATTCTGTGGGCGTTCATAACAATGGCGGATTCCCGCCCCTGCCTAAAAATTTCGTCCAAATAGACCGAGCGAATTTCATTGCTGGCAATTATATCCTTTAGCACATTGCCGGGACCCACCGAGGGCAGCTGGTTCACATCCCCCACCAGCACCAGCCGCGTGCCACGTCTTACATATTTCAAAAGCCTGTAAATAAGCATAATATCAACCATAGAAGCTTCGTCTACAATTATACAATCAGCTTCAAGCTTCATGTCGTCATCCACATTATCTCTGGGAGCCATGCCCTCTCCGCCAAAAAACAGCCCCAGCAGGCGGTGGATGGTGGCGGATGGCATGCCAGTTGCTTCGTTCATGCGCTTTGCTGCCCGTCCTGTGGGCGCGCACAGCACAATCTTTTGCTCAAGTTTATTAAGTATGCTAATAATCGTCTTAATGGTGGTGGTTTTACCTGTGCCAGGACCGCCGGTGATGACCACAACGCCGTTTTTCAGGCACTCCTCCACAGCCACCTTTTGCATGGCGGCAAGCTTGATTCCTGTCTCCTTCTCCGCTTGCTCAATTTCTTTTGGGATGTTTAGCCGGCTTAGCTGACTGTCGCTGTTAAGCTCCATAAGCTTGCGGGCAGTGTAAACCTCGGCATGAAAATGCGCTGCCAGATAAATCGCGGGGGTATCCTCAATCTTTTCAAGTTTAAGCTCATTTTCAACCTGCATATGAATCAAATGATTTTCAATATCGCCCTCTGGCAGCTGCAGTAGTTGTGCCGACCGCTCAACAAGCTCGCCCTTGGGCAAAAACACATGCCCATCCCCTGCGGCAACCTCCAAAAGAACATGGATTACCCCGGCTGAGAGCCGATAAGGCGAATCAAAGGCAATCCCTGACCGAATGGCAATCGAATCGGCAATCCTAAAGCCCACCCCATGGATGTCCCTTATCAAAATGTAAGGATTTTCCTTGATGCGGCTAATGGATTCAGCACCGTATTTTTCATAAATCTTTTTGCACTGATTGGCTGTAAGCCCTAGGGATTGCAGGTGCATCATGGTATTGCGCTGTCCCGAAGTTTCGGCAAAATCCCGCCCCATAACAGCTGCCATGGCGGGGGTGATGCCCTTAATTTTTGACATCAGCGCGGGATTATTCTCAAGCACGTCAAAGGTGGACAGCCCAAACTCCTCAACAATTAGCCGTGCCCGCTTTGCCCCTATGCCCTTAATTACGCCGGATGACAGGTATTTCTCCATGCCGGTCAAAGTGCGGGGCAAAACCTTTTCAACCATAACAGCCTTAAACTGATTGCCATAATTTGGATGTGTCACATGAGAGCCATAAAGCTTAACTTCCTCGCCCTCCACCACATCACTAGCAGCTGTGGCGACCATTTCGGCCTTGACGCCCCCATCCCCCTCAAAACCCACAGAAAACACGCAAAAATCGCCAGCCGAGCTGGCGTATATAACCTGATTTACAATTCCTTGTAAGGTTTCAAAATTGTCCATGGGTTGATTATACGTTATTTTGAGAGAAGTGTCAAGGGTATATAAGGGGTGCCGCCTAAAGGCGGCTAAAGTAACGGCTAAACCCGCTTGACACACATTAGCCGTCACCCCGGGCTTGACCCGGGGTCCCCTCGGTTTAGCCGAACGTGTCTTCGCCCTATAGTCATTCGGCTAACTTGATGGGACCCCGGGTCAAGCCCGGGGTGACGGTGCTTGAGAGCTCCCGACCCTACAGCGGGTTGTGTGGGTTTGAGATTTTTACTTGCCAAGTGTGGGTTATTGTGGTATTATAGTTATGGAGGTGATTTTGTGAAAAAGTTGTTGGCTGTTGTAGTGTTGGGACTTATCTGGCTTGCGGGCTGCGGGTCGTATGATGAGGATTATGAAGAATACGAAAAATATGATGAACAATTCTCAAAATGGTTATATGATATAGACTATCTAATGTATGTACTTGAAAACAATTTCGTGATGTTTGACGCGGTTTATCGGATTCGGGGATATGATATAAATGCCATGGCGGATAGGGCTAGGGCACTGACTTTGCGGCAGCAGGGCATGACACAGGCGCGTTTTCAAAACATACTTGACCGGAGCTTTCGTATGAGCGTTGCGCATTTTGAATTTCAGCTTCCTTTGCCTGAGTTTTTGATGCAGCCTCCACCTGCTGTGCATGGCATACATACAATACTGCCGTATTATGAGGTGCTGTCTTTGCGAGTTCTTGAAGAAGGCAGGATTGCTTACATAGGCATGCGGACTTTTATGATGGACCAAGTGCCATTTGGTCCTATATTTGACTTTTATCATGAAATACAGGGGTTTGAGCATTTGATTGTTGATATTCGCGGGGCTGGGGGCTGGGTGGACAGGTTTTTTCAGACCATTGTTTATCCGAACATAACCGAGCCTATCACGGCAAGGGGTTATGGGTTTGTGCAGACTGGGCCTTATGTGGTGGGCACACGGCACATTCCGATAAATAGCCCTAGATATATGATGCTTAGAGGTACTGGGTTTACGACAGATAGGCGGTTCACGCCCATTCATGAATTTCTTGAAGAAATAAACCTACCAATGCTTTACATAAGTGATACCTATAGGGCGGATTATGGCTTTCGGGTGGAGCGCGCTGCCCGCCCGCGGCTGCATGAGGAGTTTGGGGGGCAAGTTGCATTTGATGGCAGAATTTGGGTATTGATATGCGGCGGGAGTATGTCTGGCGGGCAGATTGTGTCGTGGTTTATAGATGAAACAGGCTTTGCAACCTTGGTGGGCGAGACGTCAGGGGGGTATTTTGGCGGGTATCGTGCTAACATCCATCTGCCAAACAGCGGGGTAGTGCTTACTTTTGACGTGGTGTACCTGACCGATAGCCGCGGGCAGGCTTTTGAGGAGGGCACGCGACCCCATTATTTCAACTTAGAGGGTATGGACGCACTAGAAACCGTGCTTGCATTAATCCAGACTCAATAACCCGCTTGGCGTTAGGGTGTATACCTTTTCGCAAACCTCCTCAAGATACTTCCTATCATGAGAAATACTGATTATCGCGCCGCCAAAGTTGCTTAGGGCATGGCGAATCCTTGGTGCTGACAGAGGGCTGAAATTTCTGGTAGGCTCGTCAAGCACAAGAACATTCGCCTTTTTAAGCACCATATCCAAAAACAGGATTTTAGCCTTTTGCCCGCCGCTTAGCCGCCCGATTTTTCCTGTCATCTCGTCACCTGTGAAGTTTTGACCGCCCAGATAGGTGCGGGCATGGGTTATATCGGCTTTATTTGCTGTGGGGCACAAAAAATTCAGCACAGATTCCTCATAATCCAGCACTTCGCGGTAATTTTGGGGCATGTAGGCGGGAATAACGTCCTTGCGGTCTTTGAGTGTGTGCCAAATCTCCCTAAGCAAGGTGGACTTGCCCACGCCGTTTGTGCCGATAATGCCCACCCGCGCCGCTCCCGCCACATTCAGCCGAATGTCCCGGGCAAGCTCCCTGTCGCCTATATGCAGCACAGGCAAATCCAAATCCAAAATAACCTTTTTAGCAGGAATATGAATTGACGGGTCAAACCCCGCCAAAATGGCTTTTTCAACCTCAGGAATATCCAAAAAATCATCCGCCTGTCGCTTCAGCCTATTCCCTGTCGAGAGCACCGATTTCATCTTCTTCTTGAGCAGCCGCCCGCCCGCAGGGTCGCCGCGGGATATATCCCCCTGCTCATGGTTCACCCGCTCATAAATCTGCCGCCATCTGTCCATCTGCTTTTTATGGTCAGCCCGCTGTTTTTTCGCTACCATCATCTGTTTGTCAAATGCGAGCCCTCGCGCGTCCACATACTCTGCGTACCCGACCCGCGCCACAGTTACTTTGGGCTTAGTCTTACGAACCAGCTGTTCAATATGAATAATCACATTTGCAGTATTTTCAATTAAAGTTTCATCATGTGAAATATACAAAATAGGCTGGCGGCAGCCCAAAATAAAGCCCTCTAGCCACTTAAGGGCGGCAATGTCAATATCATTTGTCGGCTCGTCTAAAAGCAAAATATCAGGCTCATCCATCAGGATTTTTGCAAGTTGAATCTTGATTTTTTCGCCGCCGGACAGGGTGCGGATGGGGCGGGAATCGTCCAGAAAGCCGGGCTCAAGCCCAAGCTGGTGCAGCACCCGTGCGTGCAGCCCTAAGTTCTCGTTGGCAAAATAATCTCTCACAGGCATGTCCAGTTTATCCGCAGGAAAAAACTGGGGCAGAAAGCCCGCCCGCCCCTTTTTCACCACCTCGCCGCCATATTCACAATATCCCAAAATCAGCTCAGGGTCGTACACAAGCTTTAACAGGGAGGATTTTCCATTGCCTTCCTCTCCAATAATCACAGCCTTGTCACCACTATTTAGCACAAAATTAAAATTGTCAATAATTACCTTATCGTTGATATTCAGGCTAATTGTTAAGCCTTTAATCTCCAGCATTTGCCCACCGCCTTTGGCATATTATACCATATGTCCTCAGGCTTGTCAATACTGGCCTTGGTGCCTGTTGCCTCAGTGCTTGATACTGGATTTAGCTCGTCCTCCGCAGGGTTTGGCGGGTTTGTTTTTCGCATTTTCTCACCTCATTTCTAAGTGCTTCCAAGCATCGTCATTGCGGGCTTGACCCGCAATCCCATCTCCTTGACGAGTAATTGCGGGCGTTGCAGTCCTTCTGCTATCTTGATGGGATTGCGGGTCAAGCCCGCAATGACGGCAGGAAGTTTTCACAATTAGCTTGACCTCGCCTAGGTTTTTTATGTATAATAGACTTGAGGTGATAAAATGGAGCGCATCAAAGAGCTGGTTGAGATTTTGACAGCTGCAAATGAGGCATATGACCAAGAAAACAGGCAGATTATGACGGATTTTGAATATGATAGGCTTTATGACGAGCTTTTGGCTCTTGAGGCTAGAACTGGAGTGGTTTTGGAAAATTCTCCCACCCAGTGGGTTGGGCATGAGATTATGTCTGTCCTTGAAAAGGTGCGCCATGACGCGCCCCTGCTGTCTTTGGACAAAACCAAGGATATTGCTAAGCTTGAGGCATTTTTGGAGGCTGGTGCCGGCATTTTGTCCTGGAAATTGGATGGGCTTACTGTTGTGCTAAAATATGCGGGGGGCAAGCTCGCGCAAGCCCTCACCCGCGGCAATGGTGAGGTGGGCGAGGATGTGAGCCACAACGCCAAGTTTTTCAGAAACATCCCAAAAACCATTGATTTTACTGGAGATTTGAGTATTCGAGGCGAAGCCGTTATAAGTTTTACTGAATTTGAGCGGATTAACGATGAAATAGACGGCGAAAAATACAAAAACCCCCGAAACCTCTGCGCTGGCACAATACGCCAGCTCAACAGCCGCGTTGCCGCCATTCGCAATGTGGATTATTTTGCATTTGCCATTTTAAGTGGTGCAGAGTTTTCTAAAAAATCTGAAGGGCTGCAATTTTTAGTTGAAAATGGCTTTGAGCTTGCCCATTACCGCGCAGTTGAGAGGGAAAATGTGGCTGATGCTGTGGAGGATTTCAAAAATTCCGTGGAACATTTGGATTATGCAACTGATGGGCTTGTGCTCACTTATGATGATGTGGAATATAGCGAAAGTCTAGGTGCCACAAGCAAATTCCCGCGGGATTCCGTTGCGTTTAAGTGGGCGGACGAGCTTGCCACCACCCGCCTGCTTGGTATTGAGTGGAACACCTCACGCACAGGGCTAATCAACCCTATCGCCATATTTGAGCCTGTGGACATTGAGGGCAGCCGTGTGGAACGTGCCAGCCTCCACAACCTGTCCATTGTAGAATCCCTAGAGCTTGGAATAGATGACGAAATAAGCGTTTACAAGGCAAATATGATAATTCCGCAGATTGCCGAAAATTTCACAAGAACAGGGGGCATAGAGCCTCCTTATGGCTGCCCTGCCTGCGGCTTTTGTACAGTTGTGAAGGAAGAAAATGGCGTAAAAACCCTCCATTGCCCGTCACAAAACTGCAAGGCGCGGGTGGTGCGGGGCATTGTCCATTACGCCGCCCGCGACGCCCTTAATATAGAAGGTTTTTCCATTCAGACCATTGAAAAGTTTATTGAGATGGGCTTTTTAAGTGATTTTAGTGACATTTACAAGCTGTGGATTCACGAGGAAAAAATCACTGCTCTCAAGGGCTTTGGGAAGCGCAGTTTCCAAAATCTGGTCGATTCAATCGAAAAGTCCAAAACCGTAAATCTTGCCAATTTTATCTTTGGGCTTGGCATTGACAATGTGGGGCTTGCAGGGGCAAAAGCCTTGTGCAAGCATTTTAACTACGATTTGAAAGCCATCCGCACAGCCACCCCCGAAGAAATTATTGCAATTGACGGCTTTGGCGACATCATAGCCCAGTCAATTTGTGATTATTTTGCAGACCCCAAAAATGCCGCGCTTGTGGACATCACCATACCCCACCTAACCTTTGTCAGCCAGCCTAGTTCCCCCGTAACCACGCCCTTTGCCGACAAAACCTTCGTAATCACAGGGGAGCTAGAGCATTTTACAAACCGCAAAGAACTAACTGAAAAAATAGAATCTTTAGGGGGCAAAGTGGTGGGCTCGGTGTCGAAAAAGACCGATTTTCTCATTAATAACGATGCCACATCCCCATCTGCCAAAAACAAAAAAGCAAATGAACTAGGTGTTCAAATTATAACCGAGGAGGAATTTTTGTCTTGGATAAAAAAGCAAAATTAATGCCCTACTTAGCGGCGGTGGGCACCCTGTTTTTCTGGTCCTCTGCCTTTCCCGCGGTCAAATACGCCCTGGATTATTTCTCCCCGGGAGCCCTTATGCTCTTTAGATTCCTAATCGCGTCCGCCGTCCTAATCATCTACTGCGTCATAAAAAAAGTAGCCCTCCCAGCCAAAAAAGACCTGCCCATGTTTGTCCTGTGCGGGCTCTTTGGCATCTTCCTCTACATGTGGGCATTTAATGCAGGCACAGACCTTGTGCCCTCAGGCATAAGCGGTTTTATCATATCCGCTGCCCCTGTCTTTACCCTTATTTTGTGTATAATCTTCTTGAAAGAAAAAGCGTCTGCAACCATATGGGTTGGCGTGTTAATCAGCTTCGCGGGCATTGTGCTCATCTCAATAACCCAAATCACTGAGGGCTTTCAGATGAATGCTGGGGTGTGGCTGCTTTTAGCTGCTGCTGTGTCCACCTCAATTTTCATAGTAATCCAGCGGCATCTCCTAAAAAAATACACCTCCATGCAGTGCACCGCTTATCCTATAATAATCGGCACAATACCTATGCTAATCTTTGCACCAGAGCTCGCCACCCAGCTGCCTAAGGCCACAGCCGCCGCAAATATCACTGTGGTATATCTAGGCGTCTTCCCCGCCGCCATAGCTTATTTCCTTTGGGCATATGCCTTGAGCTTTGCCAAAAAAACTGTACATATCACGAGTTTTTTGTATCTGTCCCCGTTTTTGGCGTCTTTGATGGCGTTTATATGGTTGGGCGAGGTTATACCTGCGCTGGCGTATGCAGGCGGGGTTGTGGTAATTATTGGGATGGTCTTGACTAGACGGTGAGAAATGTGTTGCAAAGTGGGCAAGTATAGGGTATAATACTAAAACACCCCGCACTCACGCACCGTCATTGCGGGCTTGACCCGCAATCCCATCGCTTTCGCCAAACGCCTATGACGCGACTTATTCACTCGGCTATACCGAGGGGACCCCGCGTCAAGCGCGGGGTGACACAGGTAGGGGTGCGGGGTGACGGTATGGGAGAGAGACTCTGAATGGATAATATAAATGGAAAAATCAGTATAATTGTGCCTTGTTATAACGAGGAGGAGAGTGTGCCTGTTTTTTTGGCGCAGGTCCTCGCGGTGCTTGCGGAGATTCCCGCGGATTTTGAGCTTATTTTTGTTGACGACGGCTCCGCGGACAATACCTTAGACGCGCTGCGCACTCTTGCTGCCCAAAACGCTAATGTGAGCTATATAGCACTTTCGCGGAATTTTGGCAAAGAAGCCGCACTTTTGGCGGGCTTGGAGGCAGCCGCGGGGGACTACATTGTGGTGATGGACGCGGATTTGCAGCACCCACCAAGCCTTTTGCCCAAGATGTATCAGGGCATTGTGGGCGAGGGCTTTGATTCTGTTGCTGCAAAAAGGACAAGCAGGTCAGGCGAACCCCCTGTCCGCTCATTTTTGGCACGCAGGTTTTACAAGATGATGAATAGGATTTCAGACATAGAGATGACAGACGGTGCCACGGACTTTCGCATGATGACGCGGCAAATGCTCGATGCGGTGCTGTCTTTGAAAGAGTATAACAGGTTTTCAAAAGGCTTGTTCAGCTGGGTTGGATTTTCCACAAAATGGGTTGAATTTGAAAACATACCAAGGGCAGCCGGCAAAACCAAATGGAGCTTTTGGAAGCTTTTTATGTATTCAATTGACGGTTTAGTGTCATTTTCTGTAAAGCCGCTTGCTGTGTCTTCCTTCATGGGCTTACTATTTTGCCTTTTGGCATTTGCCCTGCTTGTCTTTATTGTGGTGCGATGGCTGATGTTTGGCGACCCTGTGCAGGGGTGGGCATCCACCGTGTGCGTGATTTTGTTTGTGGGCGGCATACAGCTGTTTACCACAGGCATTTTAGGGCAATATTTGGCAAAAACTTATATGGAATCGAAGGGACGCCCAATTTATGTGGTTAAAGAAAGTTCTAACAAAGAATCGTGAAATTATAATGTATCTGTTTTTTGGTGTGCTGACAACAATTGTAAATGGCACATTTCATTTTTTGGCTTCGTGGGGATTGGGGCTTGCCTCGTGGCTCTCCGCCGTGATTGCTTGGGTTTTTGCCGTAACCTTCGCCTTTTTCGTAAACAAGTTTTTCGTATTTCAAAGCAAAGAAAAAGAGGGCAAAGCCGTCACTCAGGCTGCCTTGTTTTTTGGTGCAAGGCTGGCGTCTCTCGGCATAAACGCCGCAATCATGCTTATTTTTGTGGATTTAATGCAGTTTAACGAGCCTATGATTTTTGTAATCGGTCAGGCAGTGGTTTTTGTCTTAAATTATATTGCCAGTAAATTTGTTATTTTCAAATAAAAAACAGGCGGCAAAATGGACTGTAGCTTCGAGATGTCACCCTGTACTTGTTGCGGGGTCCCCTCGGTTTAGCCGAATGCTTCTTTGCTTTAAAGTCACTCGGCTATCTTGAGGGGACCCCGCGTCAAGCGCGGGGTAAGATTTTCAAATAAAAAACAGGCGGCAAAATGACCGCCTGTTTTATTGGGATTATACTTTGAAAAACGAAACAAGTTGTTGTAGCAGCTGTGCTTGGGAGCTAAGTTCTTGGGATGCTGCCGCGGTTTCTTCGCTGGTTGCGGAGTTTGACTGGACAACTTTGCTAATTTGCGCCAATCCGTCAGAGATGTGGGAGACCGCCTCGGCTTGCTCTTTGCTGGATATTGCTATGTTGTTGATAATTTCAAGTACATCGTTTACAGATTCTACAATTGCTGCCAAAGATTCGCTTGTGGAGGCGGCTATGGTCGAGCCTGCCTCAACGCGCTGTATGCTCTCGCCTATCATGCCTGTGGTTTCAGCTGCAGCAGCGGAGGAGCGGCTGGCAAGGGTGCGGACCTCCTCAGCTACAACGGCAAAGCCGCGCCCGTGCTCACCTGCGCGGGCTGCCTCTACAGAAGCATTAAGGGCAAGCAGGTTTGTTTGGAAGGCAATATCTTCAATTGTTTTGATAATCTTGGTAATTGAGTTAGAAGACTCGTTAATAGAGTGCATGGCGGCAAGCATCTGCTCCATGGCGTCTGAGCCCTCTCTTGCACTTTCAGCAGACCTTCCGCTAAGGGTGTTTGCTTCGCCTGCATTTTGGGCGTTTTTGTCTGTTTGCTCATTTACCATGATGATAGAGGCGTTAAGTTCTTCAACAGATGACGCCTGCTCTTGGGCACCTACAGCCATGTCAGAGGCAGATGTGGAGATTTGGGTAGCCCCTGCAAGCACCTGGTCTGCTGCGGATGTAATCTCGCTCATGGTGTTGTTTAGGGTTTTTGAAATGTTGTTAATAGAGTTTTTAATGGCGGCAAAGTCACCCACATACTCACGGGTGATGGACTTGGTCAAATCACCTTCTGCAATCATTGCCAAATATTGGTCAATCTCGCTAATGTAGGAGGATATAACAAGAGCCGTTTGGTCAAAGGCATGTATGGTGTCTCTGAAAATGCCATTGTATGCTGCCGGGTCTGGGTCGTAGCCCCCTGCAACAATCTTGGAATTGATGGTGTCTAGGTTTGTGTCACCTATTTCTAGTTCTTTCATGCCGATTTCAATGGCTTTAAGGGGCATGTACACTGCCTTTGCAATATCGTTAAGCCCGTCCATAATCTTGCCCCAGTCGCCTTCGTATTTTTTGGCATCAATTCTAAAGCTCATGTCGCCCTTGTTTGCGGCGGCGTCAATCATTGCATTTACTTCTGAACTGACGGAGGTAAGGCTGGCAATAAGGTCATCAGCGGACTGGTTCATAAGCTGCTTTTTGCCTGGCAATTGCTTCATGTTTGATACAAACACACCTTTGTTTACATCACCAAGCATGCCCAAAAGATTTACTGTGTCATCAACAAGACCGCTAACTGCACCGTTTAGAGAATCTACCATATCCTTATATCCGCCTTGATATTTGGATGCGTCAACACGGTATTCAATATCACCTTTTACGCTTAGCTCGGTGCCCAAAGTGGAGATGTCGTCAACCATGGTGCGTACCACGCTCACAAGATTGTACACATCCTGCGTCATAACGCCCACCTCGTCACGAGCGACGTCAGAGCGGAAGTTAATGTTGAAATTACCGCCAGAAACAGAGTTTACAACCTTTGCAACCTCGGTGATTGGCTTAGAAATCACTCTGGTGATAAGTACAGCAAATAAAACACCCAAACCCACGCCAACAAAGGTAAGCACCATCATGAATGTAATGGTGGACGAGGAGGTGTCACTCATTTCAGCACGGCGGTTTGTCATGGTGGTTCTTGTGCCGTCTAAAACGCCATATAAGACGTTGAGCATATAGTTGGTATAACCAACACCCAAGTCAAAGGCGGCTACCGCCCGCTGCCTGCTGGCTTCGTCACCAACAACGCCGCCCATAGCAACATCAAACATTTCAGCTACCACACTAATTCTGTAGCTAGACAGTATTAGTTGGAGATATTCAGTTGATGCAATAAGCTCAACTCTCCTGTCTTGTGCAATACTTGGGTCTGTTCTAAGAGAGTGCAGGTTTTGTTCCAAAAGCCCTAAAAGACGTGAATACTCTGCTTGAGCATCACTGTTTAAGGTGTTAAGCATAGTTGTATAGCCAAGGCGAAATGACATAGTTGCCACTATACGCCTAAGCTCGTTTATCCCGCCTCTTACGTCGTTTAAGTTGTTGTACCTAGCAACAGGGTAATCGTTGTAAAGGTCCATGCTCTCTTCAATAGAGCGCAAGCTCAAAACACCATAAGCAGCAACAGCCAATACCACTACAAGTAGCAACCCAAAGCCAACAGTCAGCTTTGCGCCAATTTTCATGTTTCTTAGAATAGACATTTTAAGTCCTCCTTTAAATATAGTATAGGTTATTGTAACTAGGCGGTACCTACGCAAAAAAGCGGGCAGATACTGCCTAAGGCAATGCAAATTTTCAATTCATTTTTTATTGTCACAATATGATAACATAATGTGACAACAATGTCAAGAAAAAACCATTCCACTTTTGGAATGGTTTTGGATGGTTTTTTGGCGGGCTTAGCACCTACCTGCCAGTAAATGTGTTATCAACTAAAGTGTCAAAATCCACACGGCGGGCAAGCTCCCCACCATGCTCCATAATATCTTGCAAAAGCTCAAACCCATCTCGGTTTACAGCCAAATCACTTGGCCAGGTGTCTTGGTCACGATAACGCCCAACGATAAATGTCAAATCTTCATGGGAGCTGTGCGGGAAAAATGGAGCTATAACCTCGGCAACCGCCGCATTTGAATTGTTCATCACCCACTCTTGCCCGCGGGCAATAGCATTAACAAAACCTTGGATTATATCAGGATTAGCCTCAATAAAACTCTTATTCGCCATATAAACCGTGTAAGGCAAAGCCCCGACATAATGTGCCAAATTGGCAACCACCTGACCATGCCCAGAAAGTTCAATCTCTCTTGCTGCTGGGTCAAATTCAGCTGTAAAATCGCCAATGCCTCCAACAAAGGCTCCTGCCGTGGTGGTAAAGGCAAGGTTGGTTATAATTTCAACATCTTCTCCTGGTACAATGCCATGCAAATAAAGCACATACTCAAGCACCATTTGGGGCATGCCACCTGGGCGGCCGCCTATGATGGTTTGAGCGCGCACGTCATCCCAGCTGGTGAAGGCGGCGGGGTGGCGGGCGACTAGGAAGTTGCCTGGGCGTTGGGTTAGTTGGGCAAAGGCTACGGCGTGGTCCACACGGCCTTCGATATAGACATAGATTGCGGCTTCGGTGCCCATTAGCCCAATGTCAGCCTCGCCTGCGATAAGGGCGACCATGGAGCGGTCGGCTCCTTGCCCTGTTTCTAGGACAATTTCGATGCCCTCGTCAGCAAAAAAGCCAAGCTCAATTGCTACGTATTGGGGGGCATAGAAAACTGAGCGGACTACTTCGTTTAGGTTTACTATGGTTAGGCCGTTTTCGTCATAGGTGTCGTCGCGGTTGCAGGCTGTTAGGGCTAGGGCGGCTGCCATTATGATGGCAAAAAGCGCACCCACACGCACTTTCTTAGCTAGTTTCATAAATAAACTCCTTCAAAGTCATTTTGAAATAGCATATTCTGTGGCTAGCTGTGTGGTTACTATGTTCTTTGTGGCTTGATTTTTTTTGCGGGCTGGGGTATAATTTAGGTACAACGCTTTAAGGAGGTTTTGTATGCGTAGGACTGGTTTTGTTTGTGACGAGAGTTATTTTTGGCATAATTCAGGGGGCGGGGCTTTGTTTGAGGAGGCTTTTGGGTATATTGAGGAGCTTGGGAGCATTGAGTCGCCCCTTGCCAAGCGGCGGGTGAAGAATCTTTTGGAAAAAAGCGGGCTTTTGCGGAAGCTTACGCAAATTGCACCTGTTATGGCTACAGACGAGGAGCTTAGGTTTTTTCACACTCAGCGGCATATTGATTTTGTGAAGGCTCTGTCGGATGGGGATGGGGGCGACTGCGGGGATGCCGGCATTGTGGGGCGGGGGTCTTTTGAGATTGCAAAGCTTGCTGTTGGCGGGGCGATTGCGGCTGTGGAAACTGTTGTGGGCAGCCCTGACATCAAGACTGTTTATGCCCTGACGCGCCCGCCGGGGCACCATGCAGAAGCCGACCGCGGGGCTGGTTTTTGCATATTCAACAATGCGGTTATTGCTGCAAAATATGCCCAAAAAGTCCTTGGGATTGGGCGGATTTTGATTTTGGATTGGGATGCCCACCATGGAAACGGGATTGAGGATGCCTTTTATGAGGATGATACCGTGCTTTTCATATCCCTGCATCAAGAGGGCTATGACCCCATAACCCGCGGCTTTGCCCGTGATAAAGGCAAAGGGGCAGGGGAGGGCTTTAACATAAACATCCCCTTGCACGCGGGCTCGGGAGACGCAGTTTACAAATATGCTTTTGAAAAAATTGTGACACCTGCTGCAAATGCTTTTAAGCCTGAGTTAATCATAATTTCAGCTGGGCAAGACGGCAGCTTTTTTGACCCTTTGTCTCGCATGATGCTGACCACTGAGGGCTATCGCGCTATGACGCGGGCTGTTATGGAAATTGCCAAGAGCCACGCACAGGGCAGGGTGGTTGCCCTGCACGAAGGGGGCTATTGCGCGGCGTATGTGCCCTTTTGCACCCATGCCATTATTGAGGAGCTGAGCGGCATTACCACAGATGTGGGCGACCCCTTTTTATATTCCATGGCAGGCACAACTTACAACACCCTCTTGCCCCACCAAAAAGAGCGGGTGGACGAGATTTGTGCCGACCTTTCGTTTGATAAATTTTAGACTTGTTTTTTGTCAGATTATGAGTTATAATATATACTGATATGGTAGGAATATATGATTTAGGAGCTTTGGCAATGTTAAAGAGCATGAAAATTAAAATTATTACCCCAGTGGTTGCGATTTTGGCTTTTCTTTTTGTGGTGACAATAATTGGTGTGTCTGTGGCAACAGGGAATCTGGCTGATACTCTTTCTGAGGAAAGGATACTTGGCGCGTCGCAATCGGCAAGAATATATCTGGATAACTTAAAAGCGCGCACGCAGGCGGCGTCGGCTTCTATGGCAATTAGCCCTGCCCTTATAGAGCTTTTGCAAGTTGGCAGCGGTCAGGAGCTTTATCTTTTTTTGAGTGAGCGTGCAGACGCATTAAAGATTGACGGATTTATAGTAACAGATGCTTTTGGCTATGTGGTCATGCGTACCCACACGCCTGGGTTTTACGGCGATTTGGCAGACCACCTGCCAAGCATTGCAAAGGCAATGAGGGGCGAGACCATTACGGCATATTCCCTAAGCCCTATGCACCCCATGACAATGACCACTGCATCCCCTGTTTATGACGAGCAAGGCAGTCTTATTGCCACTTTGTCCTCTTTTTTCATTCTGTCCTCTGACGATTTTGTGGACCGCTTTGGCGCGACTTTTAATGCGCAGGTTAGCGTGTTTAGTGACTATATTGTTGCCGCGTCTACTGTGCTTAATGTGGACGGCAGCCGCACTACGGGCATGCCTGTGGCGTCCCTGCTTGTGGCAGACGCGGTTATAGGACGCGGAGAGACCTTCAGAACAATTATTACCTTGTATGAAGTGGAGCACCACGCCTATTATTTCCCTCTGCATAATGCGGCTCAGGAAATAATTGGAATGTTTTTTGTGGGCTTTTCAAACGAATACACACAGTTGGCAACCGTTTCACTGCAAAACTGGATGCTGTTTTTTGGCTGGATGGGCTTGGTTGTATCAACTATCATTATGCTGTTTTTTCTTGCGGCATTTCTAAAACCTCTTGCGTCTTTGACAAAAAGCGTTTCGACAATAAGGGATGCTGGCAGGGAAGGTGCTGACATTTACGGCATCACACGTACAGACGAGGTTGGGGTTTTGTCCCGCACAATACAAAATATGCTGCAAGAAATTGGAAAAGCTCAATCCCAAGAAAAGAGAACAAGTGAGCTAAACCAAGTTATTCTTGAGTCCGCGCCCTTTGTAATTGGGCTGTGGAGCGGCAACAGCCCAATTTATGGCAACGCCTTTACAAAAGAGCTTTTTGGAGTGAATGACCCTTCAGAGGTTACGTCAAACCTTTACGACTTTTCGCCAGAACTTCAGCCTTGCGGCACGCCCACCCCGCAACTTGCCGAGCATTACGCCATAAAAGCTTACACCGAGGGCTATGTGCGGTTTGAATGGATGCACAAAGACCCCAAAGGCGGTCCCATGCCTGTTGATGTGGTGTACAAATGCTTTACACATGATGATGAAAAGATGCTTGTGTCATACACAATGGACCTGCGCGAGGCAAGGACTGCCCAAGAGGAAGCTAAATATCGTGAAAATCTGCTTAATGCTGTAAATAAGGCGGCTGAGGTTTTACTTACTGCCGATGAAGAAGACATTTTAGACGCCCTTATGGCAGGGATGGAGATTGTGGGGCGGTCTGTGGATGCCGACCGTGTGCAGATTTGGCGCAATGAAATGATTGATGACAAGCTGCATTTTGTAATGCGTTATGAATGGTTAAGCGAAGTGGGCAAGGAAAAAACCGAAGTGCCCATTGGCTTAAAATTCCCTTATAGCGACCTGCCTGAATGGCTTGAAATGTTTTCAAAAGGGCACGCAATCAATTCCCCAATTTCAAAGCTTCCGCCCCGGGATGCCCAGTTTTTGGGCTATTATGAGATGATGTCCATTGTGTGCCTGCCCTTGTTTATGAATGGCGAGTTTATCGGCTTTTTTAGCGTAGACGATTGCAGGAACGAAAAAACTTATACAAATGATGAAATGGACATGTTTGCTTCAACAGGACTCATGTTTACCAGCGTGTTTAACCGAAGCTTGCAAAAAGAGCTTGCATACACCGACGAGCTGACAGGTGCCTACAACAGAAGGCACTTTACAGAAACAGCTCAAATGGCACTGCACAAATGCAATCAAGAATTCCGTGATTTTTCCGTAATTATGATAGACATTGACCATTTTAAGGAAGTAAATGACACCCATGGTCACGCCATTGGGGATGAAGTGTTGAAAATTTTCACATCCCGCATTCGCCATGTGCTCAAACAAGACACCCCCCTTGCCAGATACGGCGGAGAGGAATTTGCCATCAAGCTTGAGGGCGTTAGCCTAGAAAATGCCGTAAGAACTGCACACAGGCTAAGCAGAGCCATCCAGGACACACCATTTATTGTAGGTCCTTTGAAAATAAACATCACCGCATCTTTTGGCGTGGCATCCAAAACCGACACATGCACAACCCTGCCAGAAATAATGAACGACGCCGACAAAGCCCTCTACCAAGCCAAAGAGTCAGGGCGAAATAATGTTGTTGGTTACAGTGCGTAATTTTTAGGAAAAATAAAAAACCCTTGACAAGCCAAGGGTTTTTTGTCGCCGGCAACAATTAAAGAAGGTATGATTAGCCTTCGATTGCGCCTTCAGTTGGGCACGCCACCAAGCAAGCGTTACAATCGATGCAGCTGTCAGCGTCAATTACGTATTGAGAACCGCCTTTAGCGATAGCTCCTACTGGACACTCAGGCTCGCAAACGCCGCAAGATACGCACGTGTTCGTGATAACATAAGCCATAGTACGACCTCCTTAAAGTTTTTTAGAGCATAGACCGATATAGATATGTAAGCTCTAACACTATGATACAACAAAACTTAAAAATTAGCAAGTAGTTTTTGAAAGATTTTTTTATAAAAGTTTTGGCAATTTGCAGTTGTCATGAAACTGTAAAAAAATATTTTCAAATAACTGTGGAAAAAATTAATTTTTTGTGCTATAATGGAAGCGGAGCTTTATAATTTGATTACAATTCGGAGGTATATATTTATGAAAATTAAAACGCGTAAGGGTTTTGTTAAAAAGATTGCAGCACTTGTTTTGGCGGTGGTGATGTCCGCCAGCTATATGCCGTTTTTTGTGGGCGAGCTGTGGGCAGCACAACCAACACCAGGGCTGCGACCTCCAAATGCGAATTTGCTTACCTTGAATTTTTCTAACAGGTTAGTACCCCAAGGGTTTGCGGTTAACCCAACTCCCTCGCGTGCTCCGGGCACACTTGATGGGCAAGTGTATATGTACTGGCCCATGCAGTCTGTGGTGGGCACTGTTTATCGCCTTACTTTTCCTGTGGGTAATTATTTTCATGCAATGTATGTTCAAATAACAGGTACGGGCACAGCTCATGTTAGGTATGTTCCTGCAGGCGGTGTTGGACCTTTTGCTGTTAATACTGGTGCTGTGGGTATAGAACCCCCTCAAGTTATGCACTTTACCTCGATAGATGAATTGGGAACTTACACGCAATTCCATGGTCGTGTTGGTAATGTGCATCATGATACAACAGACATTATTAACAGAAGCCCACTTAGAAGCGGCATGCCCGGTGATTATATTGTTGACCCTATTATTAACTCTAACCCTGCTTACCCTGATACCTCTGATATTCCCTATCTTCCACCTACGCCAGGCATACGCCGTGCGCTGTTTTCAAGATTTCTTGTTCCAAGTACCCCTCCAGGCTATGAGGTTGTAGGTCCTGCCCTTAACAGATGGTTTCCTGACCGAGGCACTCTTATTGAGTCGCCATACCTGATAGAAGACCCCAATGCTCTTGGAAATCCTGATTATTTTATACAGCTACATCCTGCGGCTTTTCACAATGCCCCGCTGTTTGGCGTTGACAGGGGCAGAGGATTTTCCTTTTCTCTTGATTCTGGCATGACCCCTGATATGTCGGCTGCTCATTCGGTTTCTTTTCATTGGAACAATGTTGGCGGCAACGACTTTTTCCATGTTACAATGGGCGGGCTTCAAAATGGGCGTGTTTATGATTTTAGTTTGTATAGAATAGCTCCTGACCTCGCCATAGATATATCCGAAGTGAGCTTTACAACCCCAGCTGGTGTCCGTGTTGGTGAAAGATTTGCTTTTACGGGATTTGAGTATTCGTCCCGTCCTTTGGCGCGCCACAGGCTTGTAGCAAGAACCGCAGAGCAGCAGTTGCCAGGCGAAACTGGGGCTGATGAACTGTTTGTCAGCAGAACGACCCCTCAGTACCTCTTGGACAACGACAGGGATTTGGGTGGTTTTACAAATTGGGATGTGAATGTTACTGCCCTTTATCCACATGCGGCTCTTTTTCACCATTCAAACGTGCTTAGTCACAGACATCCTGTTGGTCCGATTAATGACTGGTACGCTGGTGGTGTGATGCCTCACAGAATACCTAACCTAGCTCATGACCCTACTAACCCAGATTGCCCTTATCCTCCAACACTTCATGGCACCCCGATGGCACGTCAAAATATGCTTGAATTTGTGATTGAAAGACCTAGGGTTTTTGTTCCTGGCACGGGCGCTGGCACAGGATGGGTGCCAATGACTACGGGAATTGAGATTTTTGAACCGACAAACATTATGATTTTTGTGCGCGACCATGAAAATAGACCGTATTTTGATATACATGTAACGGATATGTTTGGAAGCTCTGCTGCTGGTCCTACTTTTACCGAGCCGCCATCTGGGCATGAGCATGACCAACCACCTTTTGTTTATGTGTCGGATGAAAGTGACCGAACGAGGATATTTATTGACGCTCCTGAACCCTTTGACATCGGTTCTTCAAGGCTGTTTTCGGGCACCACTGTTCAAATTGGTGTGCCGGGGTTGCTCGGTCATTTTGAAAGCCACAATTGGTATGTTAGAAACTGGAGCCAAGACATTGGCGGTCTTTATACCTTTTTGGAGTATGGCATGGTTTATATGGACGGGCAGTTTCATGTACGTGTTATACCTTACGGCATTAGAGGAACGTATACACTGTTCATTGATGGTATTGGCCAACAGCAACAAGAAGGTGTGTTTGTAGAATCGGGAGACCGCAGAGCAATTTATATACCCACCATGCTGGGCTCTGAAGTAGTAAATTCTCCCCTCAGGTTTGGTATTATATTTGAACCAAGCGAAGCGAGAATTGCACCTATTTGGTCGCAGATTACACACCTTATCAGCACCCCCGACCGAATGATTTTGACTGCCCCTACCGACTTTAGAGCCACTCCTAACAATCCTCAACTTCGCTATGTTTTGGATGGTGACGGGCGTGCAAGCTTTTCTCTTAATGTTGGCTGGCAGATGGCGACTGTTGGGGCTATGATAGGATATTTTAATATTTTACCTGGTGTTGATGAAGTTGTTTTCACTTACTATATACGCTCTAGAGATTGGCCAGGGCAGGCGGGCACGCCGCCACCTGACCCTGAGGGCACAGGCTATGCTGATATTTTGGCAAAGGTTGACCTGGTGTTTGTGCGCGATGGCGGCACGATTTGGTGGTATATAAGAGAGATTAGATATAACGTGGACGCTGTTAACTACGAGGAATTGTTTGATGAAGGTTATGTTCCGGATTATGTAACGGATGATAAAGGGTTTGTATTTTTGCCTTTTAGACCTTTTGGGGATTATACCCCTGATATTGATGACCCTGATTTTGACTTTTTAACTGAGGTTTTTGCTGGTGTGCTACCTTCGGGGGGTGCAGCTGCAACTACCCCTTTGAGAGTAGACTTTCCTCTTGAGCTTTTGGCAGACCCTCGTGGCGGGGACACTCCTATGCTTTATGAAGGTGTGTACTTTATGTCGGCTGTTTTGGTTAATGTAAACCATGAAGGGCTTCCGCCTAACTCTCCAATTGGCTTTGTGCCGACATATTTGCATGAATCCAGCCATAATCCTAATAGCTCTGTTACCATATCCCGTCCTGATTCTCGTGTTTTGCCGTCGCCTTACAGCTTGACGGTGCAGGCGCATGAGGGGGAAGCTGGGTTTGATATGTCCTTTGGTGTGCCTTTTAGGAGTTTGATTGATTATATTAACCTTTCGCCTTTTTACACGCCGCCTGGCAGTGTGCCTAGGGTGATGTACCGTGTGTTTTTGGGCAGCCAAGGTGATATTGAAAACATCAGGGGCATGGAGCCTGAAGATAGGCTTGCCCACTCGTTTTCCGTGTTTTTTGGTGATGGCGGGGCGGATATAATACCCCCTCGTGATGTGCTGCCTAGCCGCCTTCAATTCTCGGAGCCCCGTGACTTTAATTTTGGCGGGATTGCGCATACTCAGCCCCTTGGGACTATAAACTTGCAAGGACTTATTATTGAGCCTATTGCAAGCAGATTTAGAGTACCTGTGAACTGGGATGAGATTAATGCTGATTTTAGGGCGTATTTGCATGACGAGATGGGGATGTGGACTAGATTTATTGCTTGGATTGCTGATGTTGACACTCCTGGTGTTGAAGGTACTTTGACTAATAGCAAGAGAGATGCCATGTGGGATGTATTAAGGCGCGGTGTGACGGCTGCTGATGCGTGGAATGTGGATTCTGACTATCATTATGATTGGTGGGACGCTGCTGGTGATAATGGCTGGGAGACACAGGCTGCCCTTGCAGAGACTATTGCGGCTTGGAATGGGTATGCCACTATTGCATCTTGGCTTGGGATAGTGTCTTCGTCAGTTTTTGGTGCTACCTTGACGGATGCGGAGCGTGCTGCCCTTTGGAATGTTATGCGCACAGGGGTGTTTGCCGAGGTTGGAGAGCTTCCCCCTGCGTCTGTCCGCGATTTTATGAACTATTGGGATGGGGTTTTGACTGGATTCTCATGGGTTGAACACTATAGTGATTTTGGCAGACGTGAAGCGTTAAATGAATGGGATTCCAGAATTGAGGATTTCAATTTTGATGGACTTAATCATGCTCCAAGCGGTATACCTGTGATGTTTGAGGATATTGTGGTTACTGACTTTTTAAGCCCTCCAATTGTGGCTCTTTTGGACGATGAGTTGATTGATGCTCTTAATGAGGCTTTTGTGGAGCATTTGGTGGGCGGACTTCCTTCGGTGAATGAGGATACCTATATAGAGGACTGGCTTATACCTCCATTTAATTATCCGACCCTTGCTCAGCAGTTGCAACGCAATGCGGCTCTTGCTGTTTTGTGGCCTTTAGTTCGGGTGGGAGAGAATATTGGTGATTGGGATGATTTGCCTCAAGCCACAAGGGATGCCTTGTCTGCTACGTATGTGGGCATTAGTTTTGGCGACTTAAATGACCTGATTGATGATTGGCGCGACGCAGTTACTGGCTTTCACTGGAATAATTTCTTCTTGCTTGGGCGCATGCTTGCTGGTGACCTGCTTGTAAATGGCATCACCCAAGGTCCATTTGACCTTGGACCGTATGTTGGGCATTTGCGCCAAGGACCTATTGTGCTTGAGATTATGTTGTGTTTTTATGAATGGGAGCCAGACCCAGATGAAGAAGGCAGCTATAGGCGTATGCTTCTTGACCCTGCCGACCCTGCGGGGGGATATTTGCCGCGCCACCGTCCTTGGGCCGTCCCTCCAGTTTTAGCTGCGGACTTTAGGCAGGCGTTTAGCTTTATTGGCATTGATTATAACTGGGCTTATTATGTTATTGTTGATTCTTATATTCAGTTTGAGAATCAGCAGGGGGTGGCTGTGGCTTCTGCCTCGCCCATTGGGCCTCAGCCGCGGGAGTATTCGGCTTCTACCAATGTGGCTGGCTTTAACACGTGGATTGAGATTGTTACCCCTGACCCGGGAGGTATAATTCCTGGTGCTCCTAGAGAGCTTCGGGTGGATGATGTTGATTATGACTGGGTTCAGCTTTCTTGGCTTGATATTGCACCTCTTACGGTAGATGCGGGCAGAATTGAGTTTGAGATTGTGCGCATGCGCGCAGGGCAGGTTATACCTGACGAGCTTTTAGACAGGCGTGATTTGACTGTTGCTGGCTTTAGGGACGCCATGACGCCTGAGGCGCGGGCGAATTTTGAAGCTGGAGTGCGGACACAGCGCACAGGTGATACCCTTGGCTTTGCGCCGCCTCTTGCGGGGCTTACGGCAGCCGAGGGGGCTACTGCAAACTTTACACTTTTGGAGCTTACGGCAGATAATCGTGTGCGGCTTGTAAATAATGTGCTAAGACCCAATACATTGTATTTCTATTATGTGAGAACAATATGGATTACAGAGACTGGTGAGACCCGCTCGAATTGGGTGGGCGTGTCGGCTACAACTAGCATTATCCAGCCTCCTGTGAATTTGCGTGTCCTTGACCCTAGAGTGTTTCCTGAAGCAAATGTTGACCCTCAGCGTGAGCTTGTGATTCGTTTTGACGCTCCTGTGGGAGGGCTTGGCACTGGAAGTGTGGCTCAAGCCCACGGCTCGATATTTGACTTTAGAGTTTCATTGCGTGTGGACAACGGCCCGTGGGCTGACCCTGTGTTTTTGCCAAATACGGTAAGTGCGGCAGGTGCCGGCACCCGTATGATTTTGGAGCCTGTCCCGATTGCCGGGCGTCCCGGATATTATGAGTTTACGTATGTTATAAGCGGGCTTCACCCGAATACTACTTATAGTATCCGTGTGCACACCTTTGATTTAATCAATTCTCAGCCAATTGCCGAGGTGCGCAACCATGTGTATTCTGAATGGTCAAATACGGCGACAAGCCGCACGGACGTTGACCAAGACGAGTTTGACCGCGACCGCGACCGCGAGAATCTGCGCCGCTATTTGCGTGATTTGTTGATGGAGTTTTTGCGCCGTCCCTATTGGACTGCCATGAACCGTGACAATACATTTGTGGCACTTTACCGTCCTACTATGATTAATCACTTGATTGCTGAAAATGGGCAGATGATTCTCTTGGCTGATACTGAGCATGACAGAAGTGTGTTCTATCTCCCCCAAGCCCTGTTTTTGCGGGTTTGGGACGGCGGGCAAGGCTTTAGAGTTTTGCGGGGCGAAATGGAAGTGACTGTGCCCAATCAGGCGTTTAACAACATCAGTTCACAGCCCATTTTGACTGCACTTCAGCGGATTAGGGATGTGAGTGGGGTTAATGACTATTATATCCGCCTGACAACGGATACCCGCCCTCACACGGACGCCCTGATTCACGGCTCGCCCACTGCTGGGCTTCGGGTCGAACTTAACGCAGAGCTTGTGGAGTCAAACACAGTCGTCCGTGAGCTTGACGAGAGCATTTTGCGCAATTTGATGTATCGTATTGAAAATGACCATTATGTTGACAATATCGTGGGCATACGCACACAGACCTTTGCCCAAGAAATTGATAATATGATTGCTCGCGGCTTGTCCTTTGAGTATAAGGTGCGCCGCCTGCATGAGATTTCAAGGATTATCATGCAGGAAATGACGACCTATGTGGGTACGCGTTTACGCGCCACATATGGGCGTGTGACGGCATTTAACTTTATCGACCAGCCCATAGCCATCGGGCTTCGCAATGTGCAGCAGGCAACAGCTCTTGGGGGCTATCAGCTGGCTGCAGGCACATGGGCGCGGCGTGATGTGGTGCAGCAAGGAGCTTCAAGGATGATTCGCACCCAAGTTCCCGGTATTTTTGGCTTTAGCAGGATGACCTTTATACTGCCTGGCATAAATACCCTGCCGAATCATAACAACCTGCAAGCCCTGATTATACGCCATAACCTGACGGAGTTTTTGGGCTATGGAGCGACCTTTGAACTTAACGCGCCTATATCTTTAAGTGCTGTGCAAGGCATTGTTGCCCGCATAGGCGGGGCACCCCAGGGCACAAATGCCCAAAACTGGCTGACCAGTCAAGGCTATATTGCCCCGTTTAGAGGTGCAACAGCACCTGCCCAAACCCAAGAGGCCATTTACACCATAATGGCTCTATACGAAATCCGCACAAACACTAGGGTTTCGCAGTTGCGCATTTCTAACTTTAACAATCTTGCAGGTATAAACGGCATCGACAACCGCTACCGCACCCATATACAAGCGGCATTTGAGCTGGGTATTTTTACCAACCAAGCTATGAATCCTACAGCTCCTATGACTGTTGGTGACTTCCTTAGGATGCTGATTGCTCTTGACCAGCGGGTTGGGTTGTAATGGATAATTTATTGCCAAAACTTGACAGGATTGTAATTCCTGAAAGAAAGCTTACGCATTATGCCTTGAATCCCGAAAAAAATAAGGATAAGGCAGAAGCTTTTGCGAGAGCTTTAGGCTTTGATTTGACGAATTGGCAGGATTTAGTTGATGCAATTAAAACAAATTTGCAAAACTATCCTGCCAAGCTGAAGTCGGACGAAGGATTTGGAAACAAATATGAAGTAGTCATGAGAATAAAAGGTCCAAATGGGAAATATGCAAATGTTTTGACTGCTTGGATTGATGACTCGTATACTGGCGAGATGCGCATGATAAATGCGTATGTCGATAGACCAAAAGGAGGCATGTCGAATGTTGATTGAAGATTTTACCAAGGTTAGGCTTAAAACTGGCGAGATAGCTACGATTCTGGAGTATTTAAGAGATAACTGGTATATGGCAGAGGTATTTTTGAAATCGGGCGGACTTGACACTACAGAAATATACCATAACGACATCGCAAGCGTATTTGTAGAGACTGAGCATATGCTCGAGCCTGTTTGATAAAAAAGAAAAGGGGATTGATATGAAAAAAACTATGTTTTTTAAGCGAATATTGGCGGGGGGATTGGCACTTTTGTTTGCCATCGGGCTTTTGCCGCCTGTGGATGTTTTTGCCAATCCGCAGGTGCGTTTGGAGAGTTTTATAATTTCTTCGGCGTCAAGGGGTATTGGGAATACCTATAGGCTGTACCTAAACTGGTCCAGGCCGCCGGCGTATCTTGGTGTGACCAGCCCTCCACCTGGCTATACAGGGGGGAATTGGCATGGTCATCGCGCCACTCATTACGAGATACTCAGGTTTGTTGCTACTACAAATGCCGCGGCTCCTGGCACTGTGATATACACACATGGCAGCTGGGCTGAAGCAATTAACAACTTCCCCTTGGTTCAGCAAAATATGCAAAGCGGAACTATTTTTGGTTATCGTATTGTGCCGTTTCATGTGCACAATATTCATTTGCCGCCTGCAGCACCCATTCAACAAAGGTCTGCCGCCGCTGCCAGTGACCCTTCATTTTTCATGACAGACATTGAAGTGGAAGCAAGTGGCGAAGGCAATAGCCTTGAGGTTAGATGGGACAGGGTTATGTTTAACAATGAGCCCGCCTTTGACCATTATCGCATATATGTGGCATTGCAGGGTGCTGACCCCTTCAACATACCTGTTAATGTTGCTGAAAAGCTGGCTATGACCAATCCGCCTTTGGTTATTGTGGGTAATCAATATGTGCTTAATGTCAATGTGCCCCAACTAATACCCGGCAGGCTTTATAACATTTCGATTGAGCCCCTTATTGGCGGCATATCTCGTGCCAATCCTGGGTTTTCTGCCGCGTTTTCTGCCACTCACGGCAACATTGGTCCTATAACTTTAACAACAAATGAATTTGTGGCTAGAAATGTTTTTATCCGTCCTTCTTTACGTGCTGACTCTGTGGGCATGTACCATTTGCTCCTTAATTGGGATGCACCATCAGCTGACGAAAACGTACAAGAAGTTCAAGTTTTGGCTTTGCCGCAAGGTCAGACAGTGCCTATAGTTTTGGCTAGGCTGTTTCCTGCTGCCGCAAACAACATTGGCTTTTTATTGATTGAGCGTCCTAGTGTCCCTACAAGGTTTTATGTGCGTGTGCTTGTGGATGGTGCGTGGACATATTCCGTTTATGAATTTGTGCCTGAGCGGGCGCAGTTTTATCCCACCCGCCCGAATATAAACTGGGTCGAAACCTCAACAGGACCGCCTTTGCAGCTTGAGGTGAATTTTGATGCCTTCATGCGTTCGCCCTTTAGTGCTGCAGAAGGTGCGCCTTCGAGCTTAATTCGTGACCCTGACACAGTTTATGATGTTTGGATAACTGATTCTCCTGAAGTTTTTGATATGGACCCGATTCCGCCTGAGTTTATGGTGGCTGAGGGCATTACCCCTACAGGTTTTCACTATGGCGCGGCAGTGACGCGCCCTGACGGCAATGTGGTGCGGCAGTTTACGTACACCCAGCTGTTTTCGGAATTTGTAAATGAGCATGGCAATAGACAGGCAATTGTTGCTAACAGAGTGTATTATATACGTATTGTTGCGCGGCGCAATGTGCCCGGGTATCAGTCGAGCGAGGCATCTTATGCCACCCATTTTGTGGTGGGTGATGTTGACATTGGTCCACCTGTTATGCAGCGTCCGCCCCTGCGCATTGTGCCTGAAAACACCACAATGACGTCTTTAGACCTTGCTTGGGAGCTTAGGTGGGTGGAAGCCCTTAGGCTTCATGCTGATGACGGAAGCTTGACTGGCGAGTGGTTTTCTGCTTTTGGAACTAGTGGCGGTCAAGTCGTGTTTGATACAGATGTTGTGGAGCCTGACCGCTGGGGCATTAGACAAAATGTTACACCTTTTCACATCAACCCCGCAACAGGCAGACTGCACACAGATGAAGCCCACGTTAGAGCCCTGCCATGGGGAGCTAACCAACCACCCCTTAGAACGCAAAATTTGGAGCGTCCAAATGTCTCCTTCCAAGTGCATGTGCTTCCGCTGCATCAGCTTAACCAGCTTGTTAACACTAATGACCCTGAGGCACTTGCCGTTTTCAAAAACGGCTTGATGTCCAATGCGGGGGCATGGCAAACTTTGTCATACAGGGGACTTGAAGATGCAGAGCCAGGATGCCTGACCCGCCTGGCGACAATTACAGGGCTTTCCGCTGACACCACCTACGCCATATTCTTTAGACCTGTGATTGCAGGGCATCTGCCATGGTGGCCTACCTTTATCACAGGGACAACCAATAACGAGAGAGACGAGATAGAAATTACCCCGCCTGCCCCATTTTTGACGCCTTATGAAGAAGGGGATAGATGGCTTTCCTTTACAATACGTCCGTTTTCCACAGACGGCTCTTTGCGATATGAGTTTTTTATAGGCGAGAGCCCCGACCGCAGTCTAGCCCAAAGAGTTGACGATGAGTTTCTTAGAGAGCTTGGCTGGCATAATTACAATGGAACCACCCCAAGCACCGAACGCTTTAACTTTAGAGCTTCTGGGCTGTTTCCTGAAACTGTGCACTTTATTTGGGCGCGGGTTGTTGTTGTAAGCAATCCAAGTGTTTTTGTTGAATCCACTCCAATAACCATGCAAACTCTGCCGCTTATTGTTCCTTATCCACCCATGGGCTTAGGGCTTGCAGGGGATTTTGAGATGAACATTATAAACCTTGAAAATGAGACTGAGTTTCAGCGGGTTGCACCTGACCACATGACCATCACCTTCCGCCCCCTAACTGACGAAAGGGAGCATATGCCAAACGACACGCGCCTGCCCCTTACGGAAGGGCTTGTGGGTTCTGCATATAATACCACAATCCTTGGCAGTCCGCAGATTGACTGGGCTTATTTGGTGCATATTCCGGACCTGACCCCCAACCGTGCGTACTGGGTGCGCGTTCGCACCATATTTAGTGTGGAGCGTCCGGGGCCTGGGCAGCGGCCAATTACTGAGCATGTGAATTATGAACTCCAATTTGCTGACAATCCCTATTTTGTGGATGCTATAACAGTGTTTGTTATGCCTGAAGCAAGTGCAATTGAAATTGGGATGAATGTACGCATGACAATTTCTGAGTGGAGCACCGCTTTGCGCTTCTTTACCCAGCGGGACGACGGGGAGTTTGACGGGGATGTTATTGCCGAGCTTTTCCCGCTGCCTGAGCGTGATTTTGAGATTATTTATGACCCTGTTACCCAAACACTTTTGTTCCGCTTCCGCGCCACAGGTGTGGACCAGTGGGGCAACAGAGATAATCAGGTTGACCAGCGTTTTATCTCACGCCTAATCCAAAACCGTGCATTTTACCATGAAATTAACATGACCAATTATCATGGGCAGCCTGTTTCTAACCGCATTGTGGAGCTTCCCTTCTCTATCACACAAGCCCTTACAGAAAGGGATGTTGACTTTAGAGTGGTGGCTGACCAGACCACTTACACCTTTAGACCGGGCTTTGTGAACACCCCGCAAAATGTGGGCTTTGGGCGGGATTCCCGCGTGCGGCTCTACATCAGCGACCTTGATGCTGACGACATGCCGCATCCGCGCCAATATGTCACCCAGCCTCAAAACCTTGCTGTAAACATTGCAAATCCAAATAACACGGTAATTTTGCCGAGCTTAGGCTCGCAGCTTTTGGCGGAGCATACAGTTAACCGTGCTGTGGCTATGGACTTTAATGTTGGCGCGTATGTAAACACGCCAAATGATGCCGACTGGCGCAGGCTGGGCACCCCGTTTGATGAGCTTACAGGCACTGTGGCTACCCAGACCACAACTCTTGGTGACTTTGCCGCAATCGTTACGGCACTGCCGCCGCAGTTTTCGCCGGACCCGGCTTCTAGGGACGCCCTGTTCTTTGTGAACTCGCGGATTGCGCTGGCTGATATGGAATGGTTTATGCCTGATTTTCCAATTAATGCTTGGCAGATTAATAATCTTATCAGGGCAGTGGCTACAAATGCCCAAAGTGTTGATGTAAATGCCGACATCCCTCATGCTCAGCAGACCTCTTTGGCAAATGCCCAGATGCTTGTGCCAGGTGGCGATATTGTGCTTAGGGAGGATGCCCTAGCCGCCCTAGTGCGCCTGTATGAGGTGCGCACAGGACGCCGCGTCACTCCTTCAAGCACAATCGAGACTACGATGTTTACTGACATTGCACAGGCCACACCTGCGTTGCAAGGAGCACTCCTTCGTGCCGAAGCTTTAGGCTTTTTGGACTGGAACACCATGCAGGCGAACCCGCAGGAGATGATGACCATGGGTGAGGCTATGCAGATTTTTGAGATTATTTTGAGGAATTAGATGTTAGATGTTAGATTGTCACCCCGCAGAACAAGTGCGGGGTGACAGTTGGGTTAAGGAGGATTAGTATGAATGATGTGTTAAAGGCAATTGAAGAAAGGTTCTCATGCCGTGGTTATACAGGCGAGCCTGTGAGTGAAACTGATTTGAAGGCTATTGCCAAGGCGGCTTTACAAGCCCCGTCCGCAATGAATTTGCAGCCTTGGCGGCTTATTGTGGTGACTAATAAGGCACTGGTGGACAGGCTGGACGCCGCCGCCATGGCGCATATGAAAACCATGCCTGACCAAACTATGTATAACCGCATTATGGAGCGGGGCGGGAAGGTGTTTTACAATGCCCCTGTGCTATATTTGATTTTGAAAGACCCAGTTGCCAGATGGGCGGATGTGGACGCGGGCATTATGACCCAAAACATCTGCCTTGCGGCTGAATCTTTAGGGCTTCATAATGTTATTGTAGCTATGGCAAATATTCCCTTTAACAGCCCTGAAGGTGACGAGCTTAAAAAACAGGTGGGCTGGATTGAGGGCTTTGAGTTTGGGATGGGGGTCTTAGTAGGGCACGGTTCAGTCACAAAAGAACCCCATGAAATCGACTGGGAAAAGGTGAAGTTTATCTAAACGGGAGGGAATAGGGGACTGTCCCACGCTCTTGGGGACTGTCCCCAAGGCGCGAAAGGATGAAAATGCTTGAACGATACAAAACAATTCAAAAAGCAGCTGAGGTGGAGTTTTTTGAGAAAAACTCGCGGTTTATAGGCTATGCCTTTCCTTGTGCTACCGAGAAGGCGGCACTTGAACATTTAGCCGACCTTCGCGCCTTTCATCCTAAGGCGCATCACAATTGCTTTGCATACCAAATTGGTATAGCAAACCAGCATGTTCGGCAAAGTGACGATGGCGAGCCGTCGGGCACGGCGGGCATGCCTATTTTAGATGTGATTGCTAAGCAGGACTTAAAGGATGTGCTGGTGGTCGTGACCCGTTATTTTGGCGGGACGCTCCTTGGGGCTGGCGGGCTTGTGCGGGCTTATAGCCGCGGGGCGAAAGAGGCTACCCACGCCGCGCGGGTCATCCAAAAGGTGCTTCATCAAGAGCTCAAAATCACTGTGCCGTACACCCTTGGCGGCAAGCTGGAGCACGAAATCCGCACACGGGGCTATGTGCTGGCGGATACGGTTTATGCTGATAATATTCAATTTGTGATTCAAACTCCAATGCCTGATTCTGATAGGGTTGTTAAACATATCACCGACCTGACGGCGGCTGTGGCTGATGTGGCTTTGGGGGAGGCGGTTTATTTAGATGAATACTAAGGTTTACAATAACGTGATAAGTGGAAAATCAGATAATAACATTCGTTTCGTGGATTTATGTAATCTCGTTGTTGATTTGGGCTTTGAACTCAAACGACAAAGAGGTTCTCATAGATATTATGGGCATAATACTATTGCAGAGATTATCAACATTCAAGACGACAAAAGTAAAGCCAAAGGCTATCAGGTGGCGCAGGTTCGCAAGATAATAAAAAAGCATAATCTGTAGGAGAGTGATTAGATGTACCATTATTCAGTCATCATACAATATGACAAAACTGATGAAGTGTATGTGGCAAAAGTCCCAGAGCTAGAGGGGTGTATGGCGCATGGTGGCACTTATGAAGAGGCTACCAAAGAGATTAAAATTGCACTGGAAGGATGGCTTGAAACGGCTAAGGAAATGGGAATAGCCATTCCAGAGCCTATGGTTTTAGCGTCATGAGGACTATTGAAGTTTTGGACAAAAAGGACTATAATCCTGATTGGGATAGATTTGAGCGGGCGGCTGTGCGAGGGATTATTTTAGATGGTGATGGCAAAATTGCCATGGTGCGCAGTGAGAAATTTGGGGATTATAAGTTTTTGGGCGGCGGCGTGCGGGATGGGGAGTGCCATGTGGACACTCTGGTGCGGGAGGTTCGGGAGGAATCAGGTCTTGACGTGCTTGCTGACAGCGTTTCTACATGGCA
>Ga0209755_10000175_pt1 | contig 120851 bp, 118 predicted proteins | sample TergutCo191P1_FD_187301 | JGI IMG/M metagenome (GOLD analysis project Ga0209755, IMG submission 187301) | Cornitermes sp. P1 segment gut microbial communities from Petit-Saut dam, French Guiana - Co191P1 (SPAdes) (version 2) | ecosystem: Host-associated > Arthropoda: Insects > Digestive...
CACAGAGTGTTACGTGGACAAGTAGCAATACAGCGGTAGCCACAGTAGATACGTTGGGTATGGTGCGCGCAGTAACTGCCGGCACGGCTGTAATAACGGCAAGGTCTACGTTTAACACGGCGGTTACAGCACAGACAACGATAACAGTCACACAAGCGCCACCATCCGCTGAAGTAGATGTAGGTGTTGCGCCCCCGCTTCCTAGTAGCGCTGTAGTTACTTTTGGTGGTAGACAAGTATCTTCTGCTAATTTTTCTCACGAGATAGGTATAGGCACAAATACTATTACATCTGGCGAGAGAATGCCGAATGTTTATACTCGTGTGCCAATACCAGTCTTTACAAGAGTATATCCTTTAGGTGCAAATCAAGCAATTGTGTGGAGAGTTGAACAAGTAGTTTCTAATAACTTAGGCGGCTGGATGTGGAGTAGAACAGGTGTTAATCAATCTATAATTAGTGTTGCAGATGGACATATGACATTTAAACTGCCAACAAGTTTTAATGTTCATACTGGTGAATTTAGGACAGAAACTATTCAAATAATTGCCGAGTCACCAGAGCGTCCGGGTGTCCGCCTTGCTAGGTTTAGGGTTACAGTTCGTGCTAATGCTTGTCCTGATTTGTTCAACGTAAGCATAATAGGGGCTGGAAGTACTTTTATGGATGTAACAGAAACAAGGCAATTAGGCATTACTATTGCGCCGACTCCTTTTGGAAGTCCCTTTGAAGTGTGGTTAACTAATAATGCAGAGATTGTGGCGGTTACTGCTACGGGGCTTATAACTGCTGTAGGTGTGGGCATTGCCACTATAAGAGCATCAACATCATTTGATGGAAAAAGTTTTGTAAGAGAATTAACGATTATGGTAAGAGCGCCTGAAGCCCCCACAGTTGTTATTGACACTAGTTTTACGGGTGTGTTTAGATTAGGTGACACTATGCAACTGTATGCTAGGGTTTATCCGCTTACACATTCGCAAGCGGTTACTTGGACATCTTCTAACCCTGCAGTTGCTACAGTAAGCGCTAGTGGCTTAGTTACTGGTATATCTGTTGGTAATGCTGTAATTCGTGCAACTATTGCTGGAATGCACCCGGCTGTATTTGGCGAATTTAATTTAGGACAGTTATCTGATAGTGGTAATAATAATGATAGTGGCGGTTATAATGGCAACGGCAATAATAACAACAATGATAAAGATAATTGCCAAAATGGTTATTATTCAGATTGTGATAATTATGTGGGTGGTGGAACGACTGATAGCGGCGTTGCTGGTAATAATGTGACAAATCATATTCTATGGGATAATCACGGCTTTAGGATGGTAATTGCTGTTATGTTTCTTTTGGTCACGATATCCCTAGCATACAGTATTGTCATAGGTGTTGTTGGCGGCGCTAGAAAAGGGTTTAAGGGAACAAAGTATAAAGGGGGCAGATAATATGAAAAAGATTACAATATTCGTTTTAAGTTTTGGTTTACTTCTTTGTAGTGTGTTGGCTCTGCCGTTCAGTACAAATTTAACAGCAAGCGCGAGTGTGTCTGAAGAATACAAAAAGCAACAATTAGATAAAGAAGTGATAACTATAAGCGTAGCGCCATTATTTCAAGATAACCCTTATGAGACTATACGTAGTGGAGTGTATGGCGAAGGGGGTAGAAGACTGTTTGTTTTGCGTGAGACTGGTATGGTAATAACGGAAGATGGTGTGCCATTTGAAAATCCCGTAGACTCTACAGTAGTAGAGTTTGATTCTGAGACAGAAAGTTTTATAGATGGCGCAAATCGTTCTTTAGCCATAGTTTTAGACAGTAGGTTAGAAAGGCATTATTTAAGAGCAGGGGGTAGGTATGTTAGACCAATAAGGTTGGATGATAGTGTTGTTTTAATTACTTTAAACGCAAGGGGTGGTCAACGCAGAATATATGCATTCTATACGCGCTATGATAGGGGTTGGTTGGCTGGAGTCTTGAGTGGACATAGGCACGGCTATAGGTTTTATGATATGAATAGAAGGCACATTCATAATGATTACATAGCGGAATTTGTAAGCCCATCGTGGTGGAGAATAAATGTTCTAACAGTTATTACGGGCAATCATAAAATACCACTAGTTAGAATTTTAGAACGAACTACGCTAGCAAACTTGCTTGTGCGAATTAGTCACGCAACTGTGCATCCGTGGGATAGGCTAAAATGTGGTTTAACTGGTTTTGATGTAATAACAGAAGATGGCAGAGATATTTTTGTTAACCCGCGAACAAGGCAATTAACAGATTTTGCAGGTTGGGCTTTGTTTAACGAAAATACGGGGCTTCCGATAGTTTGGTACAATTATGATATTATAACAACTGATAGAAGACCACAGCGTATAGAAAATGGTGTATTGCGCGAAAGTATAACAGTTTGGGGCTTGCTTGAGAGTAGAGTAGATTTTTACATAGGCTCTATTTCAACGACATTTGGACAGTTTGATGTACCTAAATTTAGAGTTAATACAGACCCGAACAACCCAGACTGGCAACTTATAAATGGGGATTGTGCAAACGATATAGTAGATGATTCGCGACCATCAGAAGTGTTAGATGGCGAGAGTTTCGCCACGTGGTTAGGTAGGCAAACTAATAGAGTTGGCGGTAGTGCAAACAATTTTTTTAGTGGGCTTTCTAACATTATTTCAGTAGCGGGTTTTGTGCTAGTGATATTTGTTGCTCTAATGCTTGTAGGTGCAGTTAGGGAAGCGGCAAGCCCTAAAAGGCGGGAGGATAGGTAGATGGTTTTTACGGCAGTATTAACAATTCTCGTGCAAGCACTAAGCGCATTATCAACAGTTGCAAGCCTAGCCAAAGCCACCATAGCAAGAGCCTTCGCCTTGTCATTCGCGGGTCTAGTTAGCGTGTTCAGCCTTTTGTTATTGCCACTAAGTTTAATGCCTAAACGCAAAAACACAAAAGAGAGATACAAAATTAACGCTATGCTGTACGACAGAGAGTACGCATTTCAATTAAGCGAAAATGAATACTTAGACAAATATCACAACAAGGGCATAACGCTAAAAGACGCTAAAGAATTGCACAGACAAGAATTTATAAGCACCTACCACCCATCAGATTATGACACAAGTAGGTACAACCAATGATTAATTTTTTTAAAAATCTATTCCGATACAACATAGTAAAATTGCTCTTACTAGTGTTTTTCATATTGCTAGTGGGTTATGCGGTTTTTACTTGCGCGGCTGTTAGGAGTTAAATGAAAAGGCTTGTTAGGTATATAAAGCATAGAAGTTATTTGTTGCTATGTGCTTGTTTTACACTAGCAAGTCTTTTCTTTACTTTTACGATTTTCCGTGTCAATTTTGTTGTCTTGTGGAACAGCATAAAAGAACTAGGCTTAGCCTTTGTTGCATATTTTATGTATGCATTTTTTCGTGTTTTGCCAGAGCAAAGCCCGATTACTCAACCTACAGAACATCCGGTAATACCACCCGAAGCCCCACCGCCAAACATTCTACCAGAACAGCCTTACGAGTTCAGAAGTAGCGCGGAAGAGTTTTTAAGTTTACTATTTAGTAGCGAAAACCTTGTAAATTATCTAGCGCTTTTAGGTTTGGCTTTAGAGATTTTCTTACCATTTTTACCGCTTTTGCTAGTGTTTTATTTTGTACTAAAGTTTAGAATAAAGAGTAGTTTTTCAAAGCGCAACACTAGACATAATGTAGACACAATAGCGTTAAAAGCCTTTAAAAGCACTTCAGACATCGTTTATACGCCGCCTAAGTCTTATTTGGTCGATTTAGTAAAGTATATACAAACGCGGACACTTTTTGGTTTACGCCTACCATTTGTATGGTCTATGATATGGCTTTTTAACTTAAATATATTTGCCATAGTGCTATCAACTTTTGCCATTATGATATATTTTCCGGTGTCTTTAAGTTTGTTGGCGCTGTATAATTTCTTTCATAATACGTTGTTGTTGCTATTAAATATCTTTAGAGTTGTTCCACCAAAGCTTTGGTTTATACCAATAATTTACATCTTAATTAGGGTTGGTTTAAGTATAGACCGCTGGCGTAAAAAGGTAGGCATAAGCCGGCTACGCCATATGGAAAACAAGAACAAAGGCTTTATAAATTCTCTACCACCCGTAGTGATGGTAGTAGGTCCACCAGAAGCGGGCAAAACCACACTTGTTACAGATATGGGTTTATCTGCAGAAGCAATATTTCGCCATACTGTAGATGAGCAGTTATTTGAGATATCTTTAGAGTTTCCGAACTTTTCATTTAGGTTGTTAGAGCGTAGCATTATGAATGCTATAAAAAGTCAAGAAATTTATAATATGACATCTACGGAAGACTGGATAGACAGACAGTTATTTAACTACAAAAAGACTTTAAAGTTGTACTACAGATGCATTCGCGATGCGGCAAAGCGTGGCATAAAAGCAAGGGTGGCTAAAGGTTATTTAAAGCCTTATTACAAAGAAGCGCAAAAGTATATTTGGAATTACGACTTTGACAGATACGGAACAACCTATGACAACAAACTTTATGTAGTAGATATTGTAGAAGCAGTTAAAGATTATTCTAAATTTTTCTATTTCTACTTGCAAGAGTTGATACTATCTAATTTTGGGGTTAGAAAGGATGCAAGGCTTAGAGATATTGGCAACAAGCCAAAGTGGAATAACGACTTCTTTGAACGAGACAGCACGTTAATACATCATATGTCTGAGAGAGATAGCAAGGGTAGGGTGGGTATATCTAGGTACTCTAAAGTCTTTGATTATGAGATGTTCAGACTGGGCAAGAAATTAACTGAAAACCCAAAGTTTGCTGGAGCATATGAAGGTGGCGTTATATTACTAAACGAATTTGACAAAGAACGTGGCAATCAATTTAAGAATAGCGACATTAAAGAAACCATAAAGCAGTTGCGAGACAGTATAAAAATGCTTGAAAAGGCTAACGCAGATGCAACTGCTCAGAAATTAGAACTAGAGCAATTAACCGAGCGCGCAACACAACTAACGGATAAGTTAAACCACCAACTAGCGTTTATAAGGCACGCGTGTACAGTCAGAAATATCCCGCTTGTTAAGGTTATTGTAGATATGCAAAGACCGGAAGAGTTAGGCTCTGGTGCTAGAGATTTATTTCAGATAATACACATTCGCGAGAAGTCAGATACATTTTTAACAATGCCGTTTTTCTTTATCTACGAACTAATTTACTCATTAATATTTCCGCGCTATAAGAAAGTGCAAAGCGAATACGACTATAATAGGGGTGATAATTCTTTGCTGATGTATTTGCTAAAAAAGGTAGGTGCGACAATACATAACGGCTATAGGCGAATATACAATATGTTTGGCTATCACGTAAGGCTTTTGGCTGTAGAAAATGCATCTACGGGCAAAATGCTAAGAGAGAGTAAATACTACCTAATGACAAAGAAAATCTACGCAAAGCGCTTTAGCACAGATGCCTATGGTGATATTTTCAAAGCGCAACAGCGTGCTAGCCGCGTGGGGCTGTCACACTTGTCCGAATACAAAAATCTAAAGGCAAGCGTAAAAGAACTTCAAAGCCAAAACAGTTATTTCGTAAATGAAGTATTAAAATACAACAAGGAGAGTTAAAGATTATGATTGCAAGAATGATAATTTCTGTTTTTAATTTCGTAAAAAGATTAATAAAAAATGTTTTATTAATTTTGATGTTGGCGCTGTTAGCGCCGATAATAATAGCCTTAATTCCGCACTTTAGGCAAGGCAGAAAACACACTAATGCCGGTCATCCAGTTTGGGTATTTAATGAAAAGGAAGGCAAATATGAATATGTGAGTCTAACGCACGATAGTAAATACGGAAACAAAAAATTAGAAAACAACCCAAATCCTAAAGATGCAAAACCTACCTACATACATCCTAAAAGTTATACGGCAAATAAAAATGCCTTCCACCAAGAAGAAGTGAAAGGCTGGAATGATTTAACAGATAAAGATAAGGAACTAATTAAAAACTTGCCTAAAACCAATTTAACACCAAATCAAGAATATAGAGCTGCAAAAAAGAATGGTAAAAAGGATTAAAACAAAAAAGGAAGTTCCAGCCCTATCCTAGTAAACTAGGCACGCTCGTTAACTTCCTACTAATAGTATACACCAATTATATAAAAAATGCAAGCATTTTCATAAAAATTTACGGAGGGTTTATGTTTAGTTACAAGATTCACGCGGTTGGCTCTTTGAGAGTACACAGTCCTTATTTGTATGACAAGGCAAGGAAAGAGTTTGTAGATGCCATTTTTGATAATCTGAAAAATGACGGTGTTAGCAAACAAGAGCATTTAATCGAGATTACCAAAAATAAATATGCAATAGAATTTGGCAAAGACAAATATTATTTTCAATTAGATGAGTTGTTAAAGCGTAAACTTGCACGGCGAAAGCAACGCGAAATAGACATAAAAGATGGCGCATTTAAAGATTTATTTATTAAAAGCGCGAACTTATTCAAAGTAAGAACAGAAGAAGGTAGGGCAGAGCAACATAGTTTTATTAAAAGGGGCATTTTAGATGCATTCTTTGCAGAATTCTACACGCAAGATTTTGACGACTTATTACCGGCTTGTGAATGCTGTAAGCAAACTAAGGACTACCGATTAGATAACATCTGTGGCGCTTGCTATAAGTGTCAAAACAAAGGTTTAGATTGTGAAGATTGCGGGCTTGACAAGTTAGATATCTACATAAAGCAAAATGTGAAAAGAGAAGTGCGGAACATAAGAAGTAGGTTAAGGCTTGCTTTGAGAAAAGCCGAATTGAATAAGTTTAACTATTTTGTGACGTTTACTTACGACAACAAGTTGTATCTGCCAGCAGATGTGATTGCTCAAATTAAGTCAGTGAAAGAGTCAAGCGAATCTGCAAAAAGGGCTATTGCAGATGCTGAAGCTGCATTTGAAAAGCAACTAAAAATTAAACTAAGAAACGAGGCAGATAGGCGCGGATGGGCGTATATGGGTATGGATGAAGTAGGTTCAGATTCAGAGCGCTTGCACTTTCACTTTTTAATGTATATACCAGAAGACAGTATGGTAGGTGAGTTATACGAAACGCGTGACTGGTGCGGTAAGACTTTTAGGTGGGTTAAGCGCATTGAAAACAGTTACTTTTTTGATAGGTTTGGTATGAATAAGTTTGAGAAGATAACAGCCGAAAGCACACTACAACCAGCGCACTACATCAGCAAATATATGTCTAAAACAGATGGTAAAATGATTTATTCAAGGCACTTGCCAAGTTATGTGATTAAAGACCTACCAGATGTTGCCGACAATATTAACGCAGATATGATAGGTAGAATAGAAATTGACTATCCAGCAAATAGAGAAACGGGCGAAATTAAAAAGCGTGGCTTTATAATTTCAGATGTACATTTGCCCAAAAACATACCGGGCAGATTTGGTAAGATAACAGAAGCGCCCAAAATAACAAATACCACAAGGCTAGGACAATCTAAGTGGCAATTTTAGATGCACGCAGTAGCAACTTTGGTAAAGTAAGTAAAAATTCTTTACTTAATCTTATCTAAATTTTTGCCAAGCAATATAAAATCTTTTAAAAAGCACCGCTAGCGGTGCAGTCTGTGTGTATTGTAATTTTGTACCAAAAACGCATAAAAAGCCGAGTAGGCTCGGCAAAAGCGGTTTAGCGTGCCGAGCCGAAACGCTGCTTAGCGTTTTGGGTATAAAACAGGTAGCACGTGGGGCTTGCTGGCGGCGCTAGCCGCCAGCAACTTGATAATATAACGTGCGTGTAACTCTCAATAGGCAAAAAAACCAACCTTAAAACACACTTTCAAATGCCACCGCGCGCCTAACACAACAAAAAGTTGTAAAACTCTGAACCAAACAAGCAAAATTAAAAAATTGTGCCACTATTTTTCACAATAGGCTAGAAAACCCCTATCTATGCGTAAAATACAGGTTGTGTAATTGCGCCTTGTGAAAACAAAAGAAGCATAGAAAAACCTTGCAGGCTTCAAAATTTACTTACACAATATATTGCATAGTATGCAAAGAAAAAAGGCTAGCATTTCGCTAACCTTTTTCTATTAACATTGTGCATCGCATTTGCTACAATCACCATAACAGCAACCCCAACATTCACATACTTCTTTATCGCATACATAGCAACCACAAAAATTACAACCATTTTCCATAATCACTCCTTTTTACCCAAAACTCCCGTTGTTGTGAATTGCTCTTGAGGCTTGAGGGGAGGCTGTATAAATTTTTTCGTTTTTGGGTATTTTTTTTGAATTGCCCTCTCGGCTCTCGGGTTTGGCTGTACTTTTTTGAAAACATATAGTGCAAGGTTCTGTCTAGTGTTGGGGCAAATTTTCTAAAAAATTTTTTCCCCACTCGTGTGGGAATCAGAAAAAAATTTTTTGAAAATTTGCTGGTAACCGCACTAGACAGGTTCTTGCACTATATGTTATATTTCAAAACAGCCAAACCCGAGAGCCGAGCGGGAAGACTAATTCAAAAAATACCCAAAAACTTAGCCCGCCCCAAATTGCTAAGGCATTTCAAATTACAACAAGCGATATCCAAACTCGCAAACAACACCAAAACAAAAAAAGCCAACTAAATAGCAAGCCCACAAAAGTTTACCAAAGTAGTTGACTTTTTGCAAAAAATGGTATATACTAAAGGTAAGAATAAAACCTAAAACAAAAGGAGTGGAAAATATGCCAACAATAACGATAACAGAAAAAGAATTGCAAACGGAGTTTGTAAAGGCTTTAGAGAGTAAAAAGCCTGCAAAGGTAAAAATAGCAGAACGGGAAGGTGTTTTTATTTCAAAAGAAGAGTACGAAGCGTGGGTTTACAGAGATAAAAAACCAAATGCAGAAACATTAGTTGCTTTGCAAGAAAGCGAAGATATGCTTGCGGGCAAAATACCCGCTAAAGTTTTAAAAAATGTAAGTGATATGCGTAAATGGTTAGATGAGTAGGAGTAAAAATGAAAACAATAAAGTACACAAGTAAATTTAAAAAAGACTATAAATTGATGCACAAACGTGGTAAAAACTTAGAAAAATTAGAAACTGTAGCGCAATTGTTAGTTGAAGGCAAACCACTAGATAGAAAATATTTAGACCATCCACTTACAGGAAATTATAAAGGTTACAGAGATTTACATATAGAGCCCGACTGGTTACTTATCTATAAAATCACAGAAGACACTATAATTTTTGACAGAACAGGTTCCCACTCAGATTTATTCAGAAAATAAAAAAATGCGGTTAGAGCAAAAGGCTTTAACCGCATTTTTTAGTTATTTATGTCCACAATTATAACATTGTGGGTTGGTGTTAGGTTGTCGCGCACCACACCTTGTGCAATTAATCATTATTTGTATAGGGTAAGTTTCATTAGGTTGCTGTATTTGTGCTTTAGGTTCAATATCAATATTTTGTTTTTTTGAGATGGCTTTTGTATCTGCTTCTTGAATTATTTCTTTTACGAGTGCTTTATGTTCTGATTTCGCTTTGTTGCTATAAGTAAAAATACAAAAAGAAGTTAGTAGTGTGCCAATGCCTATGGTAAAGAAAACAAAATGCGGTGTTGAAAACATAGTGCTAAAAATCTCTGAAAAATAAGGGTTTCTAGTTAGATTGTACCAATCACCATATTCATACTGTGCCTCCCGAATTCTATCTTGACGTGAAATAAATCTGCTAGCATTAAAAGACAGAAGAGTTATTATTGCTCCGTGAATAATAAATTTAATGTTAATAGTTTGTTTTCTTGTTGCTTTTGCTTTATTGTCTTCAGTAGAGTTTACTGTTGGTAACAAAGAGTTTATAAGTGTGAAAATTGCAAATATGGCAAATATAAAAAAAGCAGAGTTGAAAAACATATATGCCAAGGTTTCTGATAAGTTAGTAGCACGCTGAATATCTGCAAATGTTGGGTCGTTTGGTATTTCTCTGTAACCAAACGCGGCTATGCGGCTAACTATATAGGTTAGTAAAAGTGTTATTGCACTTATTAAAATTAAAGCAAGTCTTAATGCAGTTTGAATTGTTTTTTCTCTATTTATGTTTTGGTTCATTTCATTTATTAAACATTTTTTCAAGTTTTTCACAGCGTTTGCACCTTTCAACAATTCTTTCTCTGCCGGAAGAGCCGATAGAGATATTGCCATTATTGTTAAAACTGTTTGGGCTGCCTTGAATAGTTATTCCATTTTGTGTATTTGAAAAATTATGTAGAGTTTGTTTGTTATCTGTACGACCTAAGAGATAATCTGTGCTAACATTGAAGTAGTCTGCTAAATCTACTACCATTTCAAGTTTAGGTCTTGAGTGTCCATTTTCCCAATTAGCAATAACTTGCCTATCAATTTTCAAATCGTTTGCTAGGTCTTGTTGCGTTAATTTATCTTGTTGGCGAAGTTCTTTTATAAGTTTATTTATGTCCATCTACAAAATTTTATCATAAATTTTTGAAAAACACTTGACTTTGTTTTTTTTTTTTGCTATTCTATAGTCAAGAATTATTGCTATTTGCATATTTCAAATTAAAATAATCAAAGGTTGGGGGTGCATTGAGTGAGAAATTTAAAGAAAAGAAACAAAAAAGATTTGAAGCGGGAGAAGTGTAACTATATCGGCTTCGAGGCAAGTTTTAGAAAGCACATAGCATATAAAGGATATGCTTTGTTGATTAATATGCATTGCGCGTGTGAGTGGAACAAGGATGTAGAGGGTGTTTTATATGCAGATATAGAGAGTATAGAAAAGCCAGAAGAAGTATTTCTACATATAGAAGAATTAGAAGCAAAAGGATGTCTTTCTAAATATGATTGGTACTCTGCACTAGATGATGAAAGTATGTCACCATCTAGGCGCTTGTAACCTATCGCGCTTGCTCATATCATATATGCCATTTTCGTGAATTAGTTTTGTTAGACTTATGTGGTCTTTTGGTTTATAAACCCAAACAGACATTGAAACCAAAGTTTTTGTTTCTTCATTAAAAGTTTCGGCTACTAGTTTTATTACCCTTCTGTGCAATAAGCCTACAACTTCAGCATTCTTATATTTTTCGTATGTGTCAAAAAAAGTATAAGTATTCTCACAAGATATTTTTTTAGGCTTTAAAGGGATTTCAGAAGTTGAAAATTGTAAAACTAAACTATTGCCATTATGACTAATTGGAAGTCTAAAAATTTCTTTTGCCATTGTTTGTACCTCATATTTTGATTAGATTTTTAAACCATATTATACCATAAATTTATAAAAAATGCAAATTAAAATAATCAAATAAGAGTTTGAAAAAGGAAGGGATATAGTTATGAAATTTAAAACAGTAAGCGGTTTTAATGTTAGGAAGATAACTTGTGCGGGCAAGTTATCGTTATGGTCTGTGAGTTTAGAAAGGAAGATAAGGTACGTTATACTTTGGGACAAATGCGATGTTATGGCAAGAGAATATTTTAAAGATTATGGGCAAATTGAATTTGAGATGTCTATCTACAAAAACAAGACACACGCCGTGGTACATTTTAATATCAAGCGTGAGAGATATAGGTTGAAAGGTTAAATTATGGAAAAAGTTAAAGTACAATATTTTGCAAGGAATTTGCGAAAGTTGCTATGTGATGTTAGTTTTGTAAGACAAAAGAATTTGGCAGAATTTTTAGGTGTAACCCAGCAAGCAGTAAGTCGGTGGGTTAATGGTGTTACAGAGCCTAATTTAGACAACTTGGTTAGGATAGCAGATTTTTTAGATGTAAGCATAGAAGAGTTATTGAAAGGTGAAAAATGTAAAGAGCCTTGGTGCTATAAATATAGAAAATATGGTTGCCGTGCTTAAGTTACAATAAAATGTAGTATGTTTCGAACGTATAAACAAAATTGAGTATCTCTTTAGATAAAATACAACAAAAACGAGAATGCACGTTTAGCGAAAAATTATGGAAAAAGATAAGGGTTATTGGTTAGATGGCAACTATTACACGGGTAAAGTTGGTGCGCCAGCGGGGCATATTTGGCACTATGTAGAGATGTTTGTACCAGATAGTTTTAAGGCGGAATATGAAATTATCTCTAGCCCTAACGCACACGATTATGAAATTGTTAGAAAGGATAATTTGTTACATCACGGTAAGTATCACTATTGGATAGATTACTTTATTGCTAAAGCACTAAGTTTAACACGCGACAGATTTTTAATTAAGCGTACAAAGGGTAGGGGTGGTGTTTACAAAATTATTTATGCTAACTGCTTAGAGTTAGAGTATGTAAGTTGCAGCCGTTTAGTAAAAGTAATTAACTTTTTAATGCAAAAGCAAGCAGATAAAAACGAACAAGAAAGGCAAGCAAAAGACCGCATAAGAAAAGCATACGAGCAAATGAAAGCCGATGGTCTAACAGAGAAATACATACGTAAACAATTAGAAAGTGGGGAGTATTAACATAAAACTACTTGAAAAGGATATGAGAGAGTAATCTTTTCGGGATGTTGTTGTGGCACGCTTTGTAAAAGCCGGTCACACGAAGATATGTGCAAAGCTATTAATCACAAAAAAAGGTTTAGCGTAAATTAAGCATTAGCAAGTGCGCATAGTTAATGCTTAGAAAGAAAGGTGTAATTATGGGACTAATTAGTTGGATGTTGGGTAAGTCTGCAAAGGGCAGAAGACAAAAAGCAGCACCGGGCAAAGATAGCATAAGTAGTGATAAGTACGAGGCTATTAAAGGCTATAAGTTTGGTAAACTAGATGAGTTATCAGATTACGAAAAAAGGCTTGTTGCTTTAGGTGCTGTAATAGAATCTGAATCTGCAAAAGATAGGAGACTACACGTAATGGATAGAAATGGTGGCACTTTCAGAGACGGAACAACTGCTAGAGAAGTTATAGACAAGCGCGAAGCCAAAAGAGCAGAAAGGCGCGCCAAATGGGAAGCGAATAATAAGGGAAACTAACTTGAAAGGGGAAGTAGCGGGGAAGAAGCAAATCAAAAATTTAAATCAGCGCTTATCAGAGTATAAGGCATAGGAGTAAACAAAATGACAAATGTAAAAGTAACAAAAGACACTACAGAAGTAGGTCAAGTAAAGAATGCTGCGGGTGCAGATAAAAAATTAGAAAAAGCAAGCACGACTAAAGTAGTTGCAGACAAAAAAGTTGATAAAAAAGCAGAAGCAAGCACGGCTAAATTAAGTGCAGTTAAAGAAAAGGCAGTTCTGAAAGTGCCGGGCGTTACGCGCCAAGAGTTTGTAATTAAAACAACGGGTGAGATTGCTCATTCTTACCACATAACATACTTGCGTGCTGGTCAACCATTTACAATTGATTTAGTAATACCTAGAGAAAATCAGAATATGGACAAGCGTGTTGCCTACGAAGCCATAGAGCCACTATTTGCGACCTATAGCGAATTAGAAGCACATCAAGCCTACGTGAATAACTTTGGTCAAGAAGTAGATGGTAAGGTAGATGGCGCAAGGCTGGCAGTAAGAATAAGTGGTAAAATAGACATAATGGGGCTTGAGACTAACGCAACTGCATTATTAGTGCCAAAATCTAATGTACATAGTAGGGCTTTACAAGAATACTTCAACGCAAAAACGCAAATCGGAAGATTAACGGGATAATGTACATTAGAACAATTAAATAATAAAATGGTCTATAAGGGACGGGGTAAAAAGTCAGCCAAAGCAAGTGGCTAAAAATTTACCTTGTCCCTTTTTACATTAAAAGAGTTTTTTAAGGAGTTTAATTTTTTATGGAAAATATGATTTATAGTAGAAAGTTTGTTGTGGTTGTATTGTTAATGCTGGTTGTAGTTTTTGCGACTGGTGTTTTTGCTGTGCAACAAAGAGATACAGCCCGGGCTGATGTGTATGTGGTAGATTGTACGAGTGATTGTTGTGTAACTACGCACGTGGATAGTCATACACAGTCTATACAGCCGCATAGTAGCCGGGTCTATATAGACATCAAAGTAGTTGCTGGAAATGATTTCTTTAATGATGTGTATTGCCGTATATATTGTCACGGGTATTTTAATGGTTTAAATTCGTGTTGTATGGGTTTTCGCCCTTACTATCATCGTGTATTTAGTGAGAGCATTTATTATTTTTCTGATGAGTATATTGTTTTTAAATCTGTACCTATGAGAATCTATTGGTATTCAATTTTTAATTTTGAGTGTACTTATTGGAATAGAAAGCCGTTATATTTTTGCTTTGCTACTTCGTGGGGTCTTTGTGGGTGCTGTGATGGGATGTACTATCATTTTTATACTCGCAGACACAATAGTAGTCCTGTATTTGAACCACCAACAGTCACAAGCATAACGCTAACGGGCGGGGGGCAATTAACAATACCATACCCGATACCACCTGCTAATCAAAGACCGGTTAGGTTTTTAAACGCAACTGTACACGGCACAAATTACCCGCCACAGAGTGTTACGTGGACAAGTAGCAATACAGCGGTAGCCACAGTAGATACGTTGGGTATGGTGCGCGCAGTAACTGCCGGCACGGCTGTAATAACGGCAAGGTCTACGTTTAACACGGCAGTTACTGCACAGACAACGATAACAGTCACACAAGCGCTCGCGCCGGTGATAACGGGTGTAACAATAAGTGGCGCTACAAGCCCGCTCACAATACCTTATCCCATACCGGCGGTGGCAAGCCGACCGAGCGTGCAACTGACTGCTACAGTACAAGGGCAAAATAGCCCGCCTCAGAGTGTCACGTGGACAAGTAGCAATACAAACGTAGCAACAGTCACAGCACAAGGTTTAGTGCGTGCCGTATCTGCGGGTACTGTTAGCATAACCGCGCGCTCTACAGCAAATACAGCCATAAGCCAAAGCGTGAGTATAACTGTTAATCAGACTGTAGGGGATAGTTTGCCCGTAGAAGTTTTGCCACCATTGCCCACATCGATAACCATACTTGCTAATGGCGGTACAAGGATATATATCGGGGATAGTTTGCAGTTGTCAATTAATGTTTTGCCTGCAAATGCTACACGTGATGTTGTTTGGTCTAGCAGTAACGTAGGCGTTGCTACTGTAAGTGATAACGGGCTTATTACAGCGGTAGGCGCTGGTAGTGTGATTATATCCGTTATGTCTGTAGATAATAGGGGCTTAGCAACTGGAGTAGTGGCAACTCTAAATCTAGAACTAGAAGAGTGCGCGTACTATGGCGGTGATTATAATTGTGATGACTATGTAGGTGGCGCAACTGATAGTGACACAGCGGGCAATAATGTTACTAACCACGCTGTATGGGACAATCACGGCTTTAGAATGTTACTTGCTGTTATGTTCCTTTTGATGACCACATCACTAGCCTACCACATAATATCGGGTTTTGTGCGCGGTGGTATAGCAGGGTATAAAAATGCGCGCAAGTATAGGGGGAGATAGTATGAGAGAGATAATAGTGTGCGTATTGTTAATGGTTTTAGCAATACCGCTTTTAGCATTTACAAAGCCAGATGTTAATGTTCAAACAATAGAGCCTAAAAGCATAGAGTACGAGCATTGGTTAGAAGTTAGACACTCGGCAAGTCATACACCAGCGTCAGCAAACAGAATTATGAGTGGCGAATTGCGTTCTGTTTTCTTTGGTTACAAAAGTAGAAGTTCATTTTCATTCTACTCACTAAGAGATATAGTAATTATACAAAAAAAGAGAGCGCCGGGTAACCCTTACCACATAATAATAGACTTTAACGTGCGAATTACACAAGCATTTTTTGAACATTTATCAGACAACATTTTTCACTATATTATAATTTGGTATAATGGCGAGATTGATTATAAATTTAGAGTTTTTGCGTTTAGGAATGGTGCGATGACAAGAATGCACCAAATGATGCCGGTTAGTGTTGTAGCATACTACGGGCTTATGCAAATTTCTTTTGTGTGCGGTTATGCGTTTCAAGCCACACGTTTACAGTTTTCAGTACGGGGCTTTAGAGCGCCACCACCACCGCGCGTAGTTATAACACCGAATAATGTAACATCAATAAGAGTGAATGAAATATTGCAGTTGAGCGCTAGTGTAGTTCCAGCAACCGCTTCGCAAAACATTGTTTGGACTTCAAGCAATCAATCTGTTTTGATGGTCTCAAGCACGGGGCTTATGCAAGCGTTTAGTGTGGGTAGCGTAACGATAACGGCTAGAATGTTAACAGATGGCGAAATTTATTCGCAACTCAGTTTTACTGTACTTCCGCCCGAAGTTGTAGAGCCACCACCGCCACCTTTACCAACAAACATAAGTATACAAGCGATGGGAAGCACAACTTTGAGAGTGGGGGACACTTTGCAATTAAACTTTAGTGTACAACCTTTAAATGCTAGTAGAAATGTGCGTTGGCAAGTAAACAACACTAATGTTGCAACCATTAACTCAAACGGGCTTTTAACAGCGGTTGGGGTAGGGGCTGTTGTTGTGACACTTACAGCACTAGAGCAAACGGGTGCGCTATCTGAAATATCAACAAGTTTAAGCATAAGTATGCTAGGGGCAGATGGCGGGCTTCCACCAATAGAGCCACCACCAAATATAGTTGCACCACCAACTTACTACGAAGCGCAAGAAGTGCCAATTTGGCGCTTACTATTTGCAGTAGTGGGGATATTAATTTTACTTATGGGGGTTGTTGTGGTTTTAGAAAAGATTACAACAACCAAGAGAAGATAAGGAGTTAACAAAATGAAAAACATAATCACATTTAGTTTGGTTTTTGCGCTAGGGCTAGCAAGCGTTTTGGCGTTGCCATTAGTAACAAATGCCTATGTGGCTAAAGCGTACGGCGCTGAAATCGTAGGCTTAGAGTATAAAAATGATAAGCAAGACCTTATGCCACTGACTGTAAGGGGTTCGCGCATCCACGATAACCCTTATGATATTGTCGAGCGCCACGTGTATGGACCTTGTGGAAGACCTGCAAGGTTTCAGCGCGAAACTGGTATCGTTACGAATGCCGATGGCGTACCACTAATGAACCCGGGCAACCCACATATCACGGGCGAGACCACGATTATAACATATTGTAAGTACACACAAAGTTTTATAGATGGTGCTAACCGCTCACTTGCACTATTTTTGGATAGTAGGCTAGATAGGCACTACTTACACAAAAACGGCACGCGAGTAAGAGAGATAAGGCTAGACAGCGCAGTTTTTTTAATCAACTTTAACGGGCGAGATGGGCAAAGATTAATCTACACATTTAGGGAGCGCTACGACAGGGGTTGGCTTAATGGTGTTTTTGGTGATAGGCACGGCTACCGCTTCTTTGATATGAACGGGCGGCGGATATATGAGAGATATATTGCAGAGTTTCAGCGCCCGGCTTGGTGGAGAGTGGCAATAGGTTTTGCGTTTCCGCCATATAGGCTAGGTATGGGGTTAACGGGTAACCACCTAGTAGCATTTGTTGAAATACACGAGCGTACGACACTAGGCGCGTTAACAACATTAATATCTCACGCAACAATACACCCGTGGGATAGGCTAAGGTGTTTCAACACCAACGAGTTTTTGCTAACGGAAGATGGCAGAGAAGTTTTGGTAAATCCGCGAACAAATCAAGTATCAGACTTTTTCGGATTTGCGCTTTTTAATAGTGTAAATGCGCTTCCCATTGTCTATCATAACAACGATATTATTACAACAAACTTAGAGCAACAAAGGGTAGAGCGTAGAGTTGTAGATGGTGTGGCAAGGTCTATTTTAGTAGACGCGTTCACAGTTTGGGGGTTGTTAGAGAGTGGCACAAGTTTTTATATGGCAACTGTACCAACACATTTTGGCTACTTCGATGTGCCGGTGTTAAGGAACAACGCTAACCCACACGACCCAGATTGGCGCTTAATGAATGGCGAGTGCGCAGATGGTGTAATCAAAGATATGCGCCCATCTGAAGTGGACGATGGTGAGAGTTTCGGCACGTGGCTAGGTAGAAATGTGAATAACACAAGAAGTGGTTTAGGTCGCGTGTTTTGGGGGTCTGATGGCTCTAGTGGTCTGTTTGGCGGGCTTGCTAATGTAATTGCAGTAGCGGGCTTTGTGCTAGTGATATTTGTTGCTCTAATGCTTGTAGGTGCGGTAAGGGAAGCGGCAAGCCCTAAAAGGCGGGAGGATAGGTAGATGGTTTTAACTGCAGTTTTAACAATTTTATCTCAAGCATTAAGCGCACTATCAACACTAGCCACTATGGCTAAGACTGCGATCGCCAAAGCCCTAACACTATTTTTCGCGGGACTACTCAGCGTATTCGCCGGCTTAATATCTCTACTAAGCCTCTTGTGGTTGCCATTTGGGTTGTTTTTTAAAAGCAAGAAAAGAGTAGAAAGACAAATACGCAAACTGGACAAAAAATATGGAGATGGGCAAGACACACTAACAGGTTCTAAGAGGCAAATGCAGGAAATGGGCAGACCGTTTATAGCAGAGCAATGCGAGTATGGTTACCGCTTAGATTGTAGCTGTGGCAGATGTAACTTTTGTGGCAAAAAACTAGAAATGGCAAAGCGAGAGAAAGAACTTGAAAAGTGGCGTGAGCAAAACAGACTAAAAAACAAAGAGCTTTTAAACTTGCACGGTAGAGACGATATATTTGATGCACTATGATAAAATTTTTTAAAAATCTATTCCGCTACAACATAGTAAAATTGCTACTGCTTGTTTTTGTAGTGATATTTTTAGGCTACATAATTTTCACGTGGGTGCAAGTGGGGGAATAGTACATCACTAAAACATTAACACAAAATATGGCTAAAAGTTTTGTAAAGAAACACAGTTATGCGATACTGTGCGTGATTGCAATAGCAGTAAGTATATTTTTTATGCTTACTGCTTTTAGCCATTCTTTGCTTAGAGTGCTAGAGGGTTTAAGGGAGTTGTGGTTTGGTCTAGTTAGTTTTGTGCAATTCTTTTTTTGGATAATACCGGAGGCTAGCCCGATAGTTCCGCCCGCCGATAGTGCTACGCCCGACCAAGATATTAACGTGCTACCAGATACGCCCGAAGAGTTTAGAAGTAATCTTTCAGAGTTTTTAAACTTACTTATTTGCTCTCAAAATATGGCAAGATATAGTATTGTTTTAGGGCAAGCAACAGAGATACTGACAAGGGTTTTAATGTTAGTAATTCCGCTGTGGCTAGTTGCTAATATGCTTTTTAAGCGCCATTTTAGCCGTATAAACAACAATTATAACGTAGACAGCAAACAACTAGCGCTAGTAAAGCGTGTGTCAGAGCAAACGTACGTACCTACAAAAAATTACATATTTGGCTTTATAGATTACTTCGATACATCGCGCTTTAAAAAAATTTTGTTGCTAATTTGGCTCTTAAACTTTAACATCTTTGGCATAGTTGCAACACTATTTGGCTTTTTGCTTTACTTTTTTGTGTCACTTGATGTTGCCGCAATTTACCATTTTGTTTATAAAACTGTGCTAGATTTAATGCCCGCCATACGCTTTATGTTACACCCTTTAACTGTTCCAATTGCTGTTGCAATTGTTTATTACAAACTAGATATGTGGCGCAAGGGTAGGGCGCTTGCTTGGCTAAGACGCTTTGAGGCAAGGAACAAAGGCTTTATAAGAGAAAGGCAAATAGCGTTTATGTTTGTAGGAGAGATGGGGCTAGGCAAAACAACTCTAAAGGTAGATGTATCATTGAGTTTAGAAGCGTGGTTCAGACAAACGGCATACGATATGATGTTAGAGATAGACTTGAAATTCCCATATTTCCCTTGGATAAACTTAGAGAACGAACTTAAGCGCGCTATAAAATTTGGTCACGTATATAACCTACGTACAGTAGAAAAGTGGATAAAGAAAAAGCACAACAGATTTAAAAAAGGCGGTGCTTGCTTTGATTATGATTATAAGAAATATGGTTTAGAGTATGACAGTAAAAAGAACATCAGACATCTATTTTCAGAACTTAGTGATTATGCAAAACTTTACTTTATTTACATAATAAAAAGTAGCCTTATAATTTCAAATCACGCAATTAGGACAGACTTCATAATGGACGACGAAGGCAATTTACCAGAGTGGGATTTAGATTTTTTTAACAGGTCTGCTAAGAGAATGCATTTGCATTCTAGGTATTCTAATGTATTGCATTTTGATATGTTGCGCTTGGGCTTCAAGGTTTTAAAGGATAATCCTTATGCTGAGATATTTGAGTTTGGCATAATGTCTATTACAGAGATAGGCAAAGAACTTGGCAATCAATATAAGCAGAAAGAAATAACAGACCTATTAAAAGAGATAAGGGCAACAGTAAAAAAGTTAGAAAAGGACTATTTGGATACATCACAAGAGAGACAACGCCTTAGACAATATTTGGCATATCTATATGGTAAGGTTACTGAAGCAATTAAGTTAATCAGACACAAGGCTACAGTAGCCGGCTTCCCATTTGTGCGTATTGTTATGGATGAGCAGAGAGAACAAAGTTTAGGGGCAGATGCAAGAGAACTTGCCGAAATAGTTAGAATAGAAGACAAAAGCGAAATGCGCCTAGCCAAACCATTTTTCTTTATTGGCGAACTTATATACAATTTTATTCACGCGCGCTTTCAAAGACTGTACAAGCAGTTTAGAGTTAATAGGGGTGATAATACTTTGCTAATGCATACCATTAAAAAAGTTGGCGCTATCAACCACCAGCGCTATAAACATACATACAACAGATTTGGCTACAGAGTAATAAAACTCAAGGTAGAAAAAGGTAGGCTGGATGGCTGGAGTGTTAACCGCAAATATTATCTTTCTAACAAAAAGATATACTCGGATAGGTTTGCAACAGACGCTTATAGTGATATGTTTTCAGAGCGTATGGACAGTACAACTAAGGGTATAAACGACTTGCCGAAATATACATCTCATAAGGCTACAGAAGACCAACTAATGTGGCAAGGGAGCAACTTTATAACTGAAATCACACAAGAGCATTCAGAAGAACAACATTTTAAGAATGCGAAATAGTAGGAGAAATTAAAATGGCAACAATTGCAAAAAGAATAACTTACTTATTTACTTTAGTGGTAGTTTTTATAATTTCGTTACCTTTGAAGTTAATAGGTTTTATTTTAGGTTTAAGGCGTAAATCTTATTATAGGTGGGGGGCTAGAGCAAATCGAAACCATCCAGCGTACATAATAAAAACAAAAAAGGATAAGCATACATTTGTTACTTTGACACATAAGTCTCACTTAGAAAAGGAGTTAGGCGATGGGATAAAGGAAAAGCAGGCTAATATAAAGTTAGAAAAGAATCCAGACCCAAAAGATGTGGATGAGCAAGGCAATCTACGAGATAGTTATGTTATTCCTAAAGTCACGACAAGAGAGAGCAAACTTTTCGGACCAGAAATAAAAAATTGGGATAACTTAGACCCCAAAGACCAAAAAAAGATTAAAGATTTAAATAAAAAAAAGTAGGCAGAGTAAGCGGAAGTCCGCCCTAAGTCAATACCTACTTATTAATAGTATACAATTTTACCCATAAAGTCAACTATTTTATGTAAAAAACTTTATTAAAATTTATTGGGGGCTAAACAATGACAAATAAAGAGATTGTAAAAAAGGTTAAAAGTTATCTGAACGCTGAAAACTATGCGGCTTACGAAACATATATAAACACTTTAGGGGAAGTAGAAAAAGAACAACTTATGCTTGCTTTAGAAGCGGATATGTACGGGCAATTCGGCTTAGAGCAACCGGGCGAAATAAGTTTTACAACACATAAGGTGCAAATGGATGGACACCACCCGTTAATGCTACCTTGGATAGTTTGTGAAGAAAGAAAGGCTTTGGTAGATAGACATTTTGATTGGCATATAGAGCGAATTAAGTTAACTTTTGGTAGTATAGATAATTTCTTTAGCGAGTTAGATAGCGAGAACAAAATAGCGCAAGGCAATTTAAGCAGAGTGTTTGAGGGCATAAAGTCGGCGTACATATTACTTTATTCTAAAGATAGATATTATACTGAACAACTGGACACGCTAATTAAAAAGAAACTTGCAAGACTAAAGACAAGAAAAGTTGATAACAGAGAGTTAGTGTTAGATTATTTTTTTGCCGAGAGTTTACACCTTTTTAAAGTAAGTACAAAAAAGGGTAAAGAACAACAGCGTCAATACGTAATCGATGGTCTGATAGATAATTTCTATTATAATGAAGCGGATAACGAAAATTTTAAAAAGTCTGAAGAGTATTTAGAACTTTTAAGTTTTGTAGAAAAAGTAATCAAACGCAAGGCAAGAAACTTTAATAAACGACTAAGGTTGTTCAGACAAAAAGCCCAACTTAATAACTTTAACTATTTTGCAACTATAACTATGAACGACAAGATTTTTAACCCAACGGGCGAACTTACAAAGGTACAAGCAGAAGAAGTTTTCAGGGAAAAACTTTTAAGAACACTAGCAAATAACGCAGACAGAAAAGGCTGGAAGCAAATGGGCGTGTTTGAATATGGTAGGGGATATTGCGAAAAAGACAACCTTTGCAAGTATTGCCAAAGTGTAGGTTACCACAAGGGTAGGCTTCATTTTCATATGCTTGTGTATGTTCCGACTGGACAAATGATGTCTGAGTTGAAGCCCACAAAAAAGAGATACGACCCCGTAAGAAGAAGAAAAACGCAAAGGTTAGAGTGTGCTTTTTTCAAAAAAGCCTACGGCATAAACGATTGGCAACACATAGTGGAAGTAGATATTTCACTTAAAAACCTAAATAACCCACTTGTAAACTACATACTAAAGTATATGACAAAGGCAACCGAAAGCACAGTTTACAGCAGAGGCTTGCCCGCGCATCTGATTAAAGATATATCGCAAAAACAATTCAAACTGCCGGTTTACTACAGAAATTCAGAAACAATAAAATCGTTCATATTATCACACGAAGTTATAACCGATGAAGATATCAAAAACGTAAGAACCAAAGGCAACCCTAAAAAGAAAAAGCAAGAACCTTTATTGCTGTCAAAACCTAAAACACAGATTACATTTAAACAAATGATAGACTTTGGAAGACTACCAGAGCCAGTTCCACTTCCTGCAAAAAAAGCAGAAGTGATAGAACAGATAACTTTTGTGATGTAATCTTATCTAAAGTATGAAAAATTAAACAAGCACCCTAAGCGGTGCTGTCTGTATTTTGTCCTTATTGAGAAGAGACGGCTCAGTAAGTGCAAAAATGCCCTTTAACAAATAAAGAGAGGTGGTTTTAAAGCGAATAGCGGAAACCACCTCTCTTTGTTATTGGCATTTTGGTACTTATATGGCAGAATTAGGCACGTAAGGCGCGCGAAGCGCGCCTCTTGATAATAATAACGTGCGTGTAATTCTCTCAAGCCATAAACAACAAACAAAAAGGACTACAAAAGCCCTAAAATAAAAGCACACAACGCAAATAACCGCTTTGCCTATGCTAGAGTGCCAAAATCAGACCATACGAAAAGACCCCACCCCGTTTTCTGCAAAAAAACTAAAAAATTCTCAAACGACCCCGCGTAATTCGCCAAAGAAAACCGAAATCTTAAATTCACCCATTGCGGCGAATAATAGTGAAAAAATTCTCGTGGAAATCACCCATTGCGGAAGACACCAATATCACGGAATTTTAGAACGGTGCGCGACCAACAAGCCCAAAAAACTTCCTATAACCTGTGTGTTATGGAGTTAATGTAACCAAAGCCATAAAGAACATAACCCCACCTTGTGTATAACGCAGAGAGTCAAAAATCAGACCAAAGAAAAAAAACCAAAGCAAAACAAACAACTAAAGCAAAGTATAATCAGAATCAGAATTACAAATCACTCTTGTTTAACATTACCAGTATCATCTAAGTAGTTTATTTTGTTTTTCTCGTGGAATTTAATTAGCCTTGGCAACCTATTAGGCAAATCTGCTAAATCTTTTGCTTGTGTATATATGATTGTAAGCCCCATTTCTTTATATTTGTCTAACTTAAACTGTTTGCTAGCGGCGTATCTACCTTTATCTTCTATTCCAAAATGTTCTAAAAATGCATTATGTTCAACAAGATAAAAATCGGGTTTAATATCGTCCTTTACATTTGCAGAAGTCTGTATCACCTTTTCATATTCAAACTCAATGCCTAAATCTATAAGCATATTGCCAATAAGTTGCTCGTGAGTGCTTCTTACATTTCTACCATTTTTAAGAAAGTGTTTTGCTTTGTAACCTTCTTCTAAAACGCTCGACTGAGTGCAGTTTGTAAATTCAATAGCAACTACCTTATTACTATATTTTTTGTAACAACTTTTACAAAACCAATATCCAGCAGATTGAGTTCCGCAAACTACGCAAAGTGAAGAGCGCTCAACAACAACTTCACATTTGCATTCTTGGTGTTTTAAATAATAGTAGTTGCATTCTTTGCAAAATAATATTTTGTCAAGTTCTCTAGCTTGCGAGCAGATGTAGCAATAGGTGTACTGTTTGCTCTGATAGCCACATATTAGACAATAATTCCCTTGATATTCAGCCATTTTAGTTAGCCCCCTAAAATTAATCTAAAACTATTATACAACAAAATTTTTCAAAAGGCAAACAAGTATTTGCAATTTGGTAAAATTTGTAGTAAAATGTTAATGCAAAATAAAAGTCATAATTACAAAAATGGGGCTAAATTATGAAATTAAAACAGTTAACACCAAAGCAAAAGCACAATGCATTAGCCAAATGGCTAGTTGAAAAGAAAAGCATACAGCGTGTGATGGCAGAGCATAATTGTTGCGAGCGTGCGCTCTGGTATTGGAAATCACGCTGGAAAGGCACACCTGAGAGTTTAAAACGCGATACAAGCAAGCCACGAAAAAGACATCCGAATGCGCACACAAGAAAAGAACGTAAGGCAATAGAAAGATTGCTACATCAGAACCCAACAGTAAGTAGAGCAGAGTTATACGGAATGCTACGTTTGAAATATGCCTACGCGCGAACATTACCGGCACTTAATAAGTTTATTAAAAAGAATTTGTCACATCTGGTAGCGCCACAACTCATAATAAAGCACATCAGCAAAAATTATAATACGCCTACTATGCTAGGTATAAAAACGCAAATAGATATTAAATACGTACCCAAAGAATGCTATATAGGTAAGATACACGATATAAGATTTTATCAATTTACTATGATAGATGAGGCTACTCGCGAACGTTTTATTTATCCATATGCAAATAAATGTTCAAATTCAGCCTACGATTTTGTTCAACGCGCTTTAATGTACTTTGGCTATTTACCATACATAATTCAATCAGACAATGACTACGCATTTGTGCATCCAAAAGGAACGGGTGAAAACAAAATACACCTTATAACAAAGTTAGTTAATAAACTTCGTATTAGACATATGCTTATAAGACCTTATACACCAAGGCACAACGGAAAAGTAGAGCGCTCGCATAGAACAGACAATAAATTTTACAGCAATCTAAAATTTTCAACATTAGCAGAACTAAGGCGTGAGTTAGAAATTTGGAACAAAAGATATAATAATAAACCACATTCTGCAATACGTAATCGATTTGGCAAACAAACGTGGCAAAGCCCTATTCAAAAGCGTGCAGAATTTTTAGAACAATTAGCAGAGCAACAAAATAACTTAAATCTAGAATTCGAAGTAAAATCAAAACAAGACAAACCGCTACAAGCAAGAAATAAAACTGATGTAGAAAGTACAAAACTAGAAAAGCGAATAATAAAAAGAATACGTTTTATAGCGCGCGATAATCAAACTGGTAAGTATAAACTTAGACCACAATCAGATGTACCAGTTATGCGACATATAGAACAACCACCATTAAATCCATATCCAAAACCAAGACTAGAAATATAAAGCCGTCTGCAAGACACGTCTCACGGCTAGGGTGATAGACGGAAAGGGGACAAGTTGATTGTGGCGCAACTTGTCTAGGGAATATCTTTCGCCACATAGCGTTCTGTTTGTTTTTCGGATTTGTGTCCGCTGTCTAAAGATATCCAAAAACAAACAGAATAAAAAGAACAAATTATCTAAAGCCAATTTTTACCCCCTACTAGTAGGGGGTAATGCCCATTACAAAGGTTTTCGCATTACCAAAGGCACTCTCTACCAAACAACCGCTTGCACCTAACAAAAACCCCTTATAAAAAAAGTTACAAAAAAATAAAAAACTTACTGCAAATATATTGACTTTTCTAGATTTTAATATCATAAAATGTATTGACAAAAAAGTTAGAATATGCTAACATATGGTTAGAGCATTCTAACTTTTTTAAGTTGGGGAAACATTTAACACTGAACATTGAACATTGAACAATTGCTTCGTCCGCTAGCGCGGTATAAAATTAACTTAAGAGTTGGGTCAGCGAAAGACGTCCCCGTGACCCAAAACGCTGGCTGTTCAGACGTAGAGCATTTAATGAATGCAACCATTATTCATTATTCAATGTTCATTATTCATTAAGAAAGTATGAGTAAAACACTTAAAAAAAGTGGTGAAGATTATCTAGAGGCAATTTACACGATTAAGTCTAAATACAACAAGATGAAAGTTAAGAGTGTAGATATTGCTAATTATTTGGGTGTGTCTAAGCCATCTACTAACAGAGCGCTTAATATTTTAATTGAGTATGGCTATGTAGAAAAAGAAGATTATGGTGCGGTTACGCTTACAGACTGCGGTATAAATTTAGCAAAGTCTATAAAGCGCAAGCACGATAATATTAAGTTGCTTTTAACAAAACTTTTGGGGGTATCTGAGGCGCAAGCGGAAATAGACGCTTGTAAAATAGAGCATACGCTCTCTCACGAGACAACTCAAAAGTTAGAAGAACTTATAAGCAAACTTAACACAGAAGAGTGTATAGCCGAGAAGTTTACTTGTTTGGTGGCTGGTTGTGAAGAGCATACTTGTAATCTACAAGGCAAGTTTGGCGTGTAAAAAAGCCCACAAACCCCATACAAAAAATAGCCCGCGACTACACTTTTCACTCACACTACAACTTTTCCACCTACAAAAATTTCAAAACGCTTGACTTTTTGTTTTATTTAAGTTAAGATATTATTTATGAGATATTTTCCAATTGCGTTTGCGTATATACGCGACAATTTCGGTAGGCTTTTTTTGTTGTCTGTGCCTTTAGGGGTGGTTTTAGCATTTGCGCTTAACCACTTGGCTTTTTTCGATTGGCTTGTTAATTATCAGCCTGCGGACGAGGCTTCTTTTTCTAGGGTTTGGTCTAACACTAGTTGGCTTGTTTTAGACTATTGGTATATTTTGCTTGGCGCAGCCGCCTTGTTTATTATTTTTGGCGCGCTTGCAATAGGTTATATAGATAAGCATATGCGACTGGGCATTTTCGAGTTGGCTAAGCCACCAAGCAGGTTTATAGACTGCCTTATTGCGATTTGTTTAATCACTATTGTTTTGGTTGCTTTGCTTTTGGTGTGGCAGTTGTTGGTTGCTAGTTTGTTGTTTTTGATAGAAACTTTTTTGTCTGCAGAGTTTTTAGTTTATATAAAGGCGGGTGTTGCTGGGCTTATGATTTTAATTTTGCTGTATGTAATATCGCTTTTTCTGTTTTGGGTTCCGACAATGTTAACATCGGGCTATCAGGCAAATCCGGCGCTAGCGTATGGTTTGAAGGCTATGCGTGGTAGGTCGTTCAGAATTTTATTTAATATTTTAATTATAACGCTTGTTGTGTACGGCGTAAATGTAGGCTTGCATTTTGCGCTGTATTATATGGAAGTTAATTACGCGGCGGTAGAGATAGCGCTTAAGTCTATTGTGTATACCTTTGTTGTTATATATTTTATAGCATTTTCTTTTACTGCGTTTTATAACGCGACAAATAAAGAAAGGGTAGACTTAATAGATATCAGAAATTTAGGATATAGGATTTAAGGTTACAAAATTACAATGTACAAATTACAATGTACAAATTTTAAACTCAATTAATACCAAACTTTTGAACAGTTAGATATTTCTATTTAACGCACTAGAAAATCTTGCTAGCGCTAGCGGTGAAATATTTGTAATTTGTAAACTGTAATTTGTAATTTCTTCTATTTTATTTGATAATTAAGGTTTAAGTATAAAAATGATTTTTACTAATACAATTAAATTGACACTTGCCAACTTTGGTATTTCGTGGCGTTTAGTGCTTTACAAGGCAATAGCGGTTATTATTGCTTTGGCTTTAGGCGTTGCGCTTGTTTTTCCGGCAATAGAGCCAATTAATGCGGCGTTAGAAACAGATGGCATATACGACAAACTAGCACAGCTTTGGCGTAACGAAGCCAACAAAAGCGTGGTTGTTTTAATAACAGAGTTTTATAATTACGTGCTGTGGCCATTACTAGAAGTGATTTATGCTTATACGGAAGGCTTTTGGATAAGGGTTGCGGGGCTTATTTTATTAATTTCGCTACTTTACTTTTTGCTAAATTTATCTGACTTATCGGTTACAGACAGCGTAAATGGCTATATGTCTAGTTTAACATCTTATTCTTTTACGGGTGGCTTTATCAGAACTTTAAATAAGTCGGCAAGGTATTCGGGCGTTAAAACATTGTTTACTCTGCCGTACGACTTTATAGTTGTTGCTATTGCGTTTTTAATTTTGGGTGCTGTAAACACGTGGGCTGGTGGGCTTATACCATTTTTAACAGTAATATTTTTGTGTGTGGCAATTTCGCTTCGCATTACTCTGCTGTCTCTTTTTGCGCCGACTTTGCTTTTTGGTAAAGATAAATCAAATGGGCAAGCAAGCGGGCAGAGTGCAAGTGGGCAAGGTGGTAGCACTCAAGGGGGTGAGAGTACTAGTGGCTTGGGGGCCTTTAAAGAAAGTAAAAGTGAAAGTGACGGTGAAGTTTTAGGTAGCATAGCCACAACTCAAGAACTAAAGCAAGAGAGTGCCGATGCGACAAGCGCTTTGGAAGTTGTAGCAAGTTCTTTTGTTACGTTGTTTTCTTCGCGCGCTAGAAATTTGTTTTTTAGGATATGGTTTGCTGCGTTTAATATGATGATAGTGTTGTTTTTTATAAACTATATGGGAACATTTTTTATGGGGCTTGGGCTTATAATAACGATACCAGCAACGCTTTTGATGTTGCACGTATTTAATTTGGTAATTTACTACACGATATATCAAAAAAAGTTTTACACAGACCCAAACAATGTCACTACGACTTATAAGGTGGTGTAGAAGTTGAGAGTGTAGAGTGTAAAACTTGCTTTGCTTTGAATACGACAAAAGAGATGGCGAACAAGTCGGGACATCGCAAAAGAAATTATGAGTAAAGAAAATAGCAAGCAAAACAAAATAATAGTTGAACAATATGAAGATGGTTCTGCTAAAATTTCGGTCAGATTTTCTGATGAAGACTTGTGGCTTACGCAAAAGCAGATTGTAGACATTTATAACACTTCAAGACAAAATGTGGCACACCATATAGATGGTATTTATGCCGATGGCGAATTGCAAGAAACAGCAACTAGCAAAAAATATTTGCTAGTTCAAACTGAGGGTGGTCGTGAAGTTAAGCGAGATGTTTTGCATTACAACCTAGATATGATTATTGCACTAGGTTATCGCATACAGTCGCAAATAGCCACACGCTTTCGCCAATGGGCAACTGCTAGGCTTCACGAATACATCAAAAAAGGCTTTGCAATGGATGATGAAAGGCTCAAACAAGGCGGTAACCGCTATTTTAAAGAGTTGCTGTGGCGCATTAGAGACATTAGAAGTAGTGAGCGAAACTTTTATCAGCAAGTAACCGACATATACGCAACAAGCATAGACTACGACAAAAAATCGGACATTACAAAAGAGTTTTTTGCAACTGTGCAAAACAAATTGCATTATGCGGTGCACGAAAACACGGCGGCAGAAATTATTTACAAGCGTGTAGACAATCAAAAACCACTTGTAGGTATGACAAACTTTAAAGGCAATTATGTAACGAAAGACGATGTTAAAATTGCCAAAAACTATTTAAGCGAAATTGAACTCACGCGCCTTAATTTGCTTGTTTCACAGTTTTTAGATTATGCAGAATATCAAGCACTTGTGCAAAACCCTATGAGTATGAGAGACTGGGAAGAGGCTCTAGACAACCAGATTATAAACCTAAAACAAAAATTGTTAAAAGGTAAAGGCAAAATCTCACACAAAACAGCAATAGAAAAAGCTGAAAAAGAATATGAGATTTATCGTGGGCGTGAGTTAAAAAAACTAGTAAGCGACTTTGATGAAATGCTAAAACTAATTGATAATAAAGAAAAAGAGTAAGTGCTAATGAAAAATTGACAAGAAAGTTTAATGACAATATAACGCAAAAAGTCGGCAAAAGTGTGCCGACTTTTTTAAGTTGTGGGTTTTAGAAATTCGGTTGAGATTATAGTAATTATATCGTGGCAGAAATTTGTTATGATATAGTAAATATCGCGTAGTGCGAAAATTCGTTGCGTTGGTTTTGTGTTTTATGTTCTGAATAGTTCTGTGAATGTTATTGGTCCGGCTATGCCATCTGCTGAAATGCGTGCTGCGCGTTGAAATTCGCGAAGTACGCGGTCTGTGTTTGGTCCGAAAATGCCGTCTATGCCAAAATTTCCGCTTGGGGCATTTGGGTTAAGCGGGAAGCCGTTCACCACAAGCATCGCTTGCAATATCCACACTAAAAAGCCTCTGTCGCCTTGTCTTAGCAGCATAACAGCCGCGCGCGTACGCGGACCAAATACGCCGTCTACTACAAGTTGTGGGTTTGCGCCCATTCTGTTTAACTCTATTTGCAAGGCTTTTACCATAGCGCTTCTAGACAGCGGACCAAATACGCCATCTACCGCAAGCCCTGCATTATAGCGCGAGTTTAGCGTTTGCTGTATAAACATAACTGTGTTGCGAGATGGTAGGGTTGGTCCTATAGGTTGTGGTATTACAGTAGTTGGCGGACTAGGCGGGTTAATTGGTGGTGGATTAGGGGGCTGGATAGGCGGTACAACGGGCGGGGGAAAAGGGGGTCCGACTGGAGGCGGTATTGGGGTACTGGGCAAGACCATATTAAAGGTTGCTAGTATGCCCTCGGCAATAGCCCTTGCGTATCCATCAAAATGTGTATCAAACAAAAGGTTATCTTGCGCATTAGATATAAAGCCCAACTCTAGCAGTTGGCTTGCTGGTATGTGCGTGTTTACTAAAACGGAAAAACTTGCGGTTTTAACGCCTCTGTTGCCCTGAGTAGCAACCGCATTAACGCGAGATAGTACTTCGTTGGCGTAGCGCACGGCAATTGCTGGTGGGTTTGGGCGTATGAAAGTTTCGTTGCCGGCTGCTTGAGGTGACGTGAAAGAATTTCTATGTAGTGATATAAACGCGTTTGCGTTTGCATTATTAGCAATGCGAGAGCGCTCTGCAAGCGGGACAAATACATCTGTACTGCGCGTCATAACAACGCGTACATCTGGGCGCAAAAGCAAATATTGGCGCACCCTAAGCCCCAAGCGAAGCGCATCGTCTTTTTCAAATCTACTTCCATTAACGGCGCCGGGGTCGTGTCCCCCGTGACCGGGGTCTATTACAACTGTAAGCATATATAAAAAACTCCTAAGTGCATACAAGTTTAAAATCGCTAACCTAAAAGTCCACAATTAAAGATTTCAAAACAGATTGCAAATTAAAAAAGTATGCCTATAATTTTGTTAGTTTAATGTTATATGCTATTCAAACTGGCAGTTTTTTGTTAATTTAGCAAAAAATAGTTGTTTTTTATTCAATTTGTCGTATAAAAATATTGCAATTATTTTTAAGATGTGGTACAATTTAAGTTAGAGTTGTTTTGCAACAACTCTAACAATGAACATTTAACAATGAACAATTGTTGTATTCTATTATGTAATTTTCTTTTGAACAGTCTGCGTTTTGTTTTTTAACGCAATTTGCAAACAAAACTTTGCCCGCGCTAGCGGTAAAGCCATTGTTCAATATTCAATGTTCAATGTTCAGTTGAGTATTTATTATTCATTCGCGGGTGTAGGCTCGCGCTAAAAAAGTTATGTCTGTTACAACAAAAAACATATTTGGAAAGGTATCTATATCGGACGATTGCCTGGCTGCTGTGGCCGGGTATGTTGCTTTGTCTACTTATGGGGTGGCAGAACTTGTGCCGCGTTCTTTAACGGACAACATAGCAGAATTATTTAACAAACAAAAAAACACAAAGGGTGTTAGGGTAATTACTAACAAAGATAAAATAACAATAGATTTGAATGTTATTATGCAAAGTGGCGTACCTGTTGCGGAAGTTACAAAATCTTTGCAAGAGGCGGTCAAGTTTTCTTTAGAGAATTTTTCGGGTATGATTGTTGATACCGTTAGGGTGAGTGTTGTTGGAAGTAAACTAGAATAGATTAACTATCGGAGAGCAAAAAAATGAGTATAATAAAAATAATAGAGCCAAACGTGCTTGTTAAAATGGTTGAGTACGGCGCTAAATATTTAGATATAAACAAAGAAATAGTAAACGATTTAAACGTTTTTCCAGTGCCAGACGGCGATACTGGAACAAATATGTCTTTAACAATGCAAGGTATGTGTCGCGCGGTAGAGGATGTTGCCGACACAACTTACGAGAACATTGCAAAGGCAATTACAAGCGGGGCTTTAAAAAGCGCAAGGGGTAACTCGGGCGTTATATTATCGCAGATTTTTAAAGGCTTTGCTTTAGAAGTAGAGCAATGTAAAGAGTTTGACAAAAGAGTTTTGGCTCGGGCGCTCGAGAGCGCTTCTGCCGTTGCGTACAAGGCTATAAGCAAGCCACAAGAAGGCACTATCCTTACAGTAATAAGAGAGATGGCAGAGTTTGCTAAGGCTAATGTAAAAAAGTTTGAGGGTGTGGACGACTTTTTAAATGCCATTATAGAGCGCGGCGAGCAAAGCGTTAAGGATACGCCAAAACTTTTAAAGGTGTTAGAGGACGCGGGCGTTGTAGACTCTGGCGGTAAGGGGCTTGTTACAATTTTGATAGGCTTTTACAAGGCGCTTGTTGGGGACGAGAGTTTAGAGTTGGTGGATACGGATAGTGGAAGCGCGGAAGAGACAGAGTCTGAAGTTTTGGCTTTTGAGAGTGAAGATGAGATTGCCTTTATGTATTGCACCGAGTTTTTTATTGTAAACTTAAAAAAGCGCACGACTACAACGGATATAGAAAAACTTAAAAATTACTTAGATACTTTGGGTGATAGCGTTTTATGCGTGGGGGATTTATCTAGCGTTAAGGTGCATATTCATACAAACGAGCCGCACAGGGCGCTTGCGCAAGCGCTTAAGTTGGGCGAGGTTCACGATATTAAAATAGACAATATGAAAGAGCAAGTGCGCCAACTTCTTAAAAAGCGAGAGTCTAAGCGCAAGCCGCACGGCATTTTAGCGATATCTGCGGGGGATGGGTTTAAGGCAATATTTAAGGATATAAATGTAGATGTTTTGGCGGGCGGGCAGACTATGAACCCCTCGGCCGAGGATATTCTAAAGGCGGTAAGGCGCGTTAATGCAGAAGTTGTTTTTGTGTTGCCAAACAACAGCAATATTATACTGGCGGCTAATCAAGCAAAAGAGTTAGCGTATGAAAGGGCGGCAGCGCAATCTAAAGCGAAGGGTAAAAATGGTGGCGGTAGTGGCGCAAAGCCAATTGAGATTGTGGTTATACCTACAAAGTCTATACCGCAAGGGATATCGGCGTCTCTAGGTTACGACCCGACCCTATCAGTAGAAGAGAACGAAGAGTTAATGAAAGAAGCCTTTGCTATGGTAAAGGTTGGGCAAGTGACGCGCGCGGTAAGAACAACAAGTGTTGGTGATATAAAAATAAAAGAGGGCGATATTATCGGGCTAGATTTAAAAGATATTTTGTGTAAGGCGAAAAAAGTGCCGGATGCGGTAGTGGCGCTTGTAGAAAAACTTTACGTGAGTGATGAACACTACGTACTGACGCTTTATTACGGGGCAGACATAACAGAAAGAGACGCAAATAGGCTGGCTACGCGCTTGCAAGACAAATATCAAGGTTTGGAAGTGTCTGTGTTAAATGGCGCGCAACCTGTGTATTATTATCTTATTGCGTTAGAGTGAGTTATGAGTATGAAATTTCTTGCTAAGTGCCTCCGCAGTATTGTAGGTGGCGTTTGATTGTTTGAGAATTGCGGGCGTAGTCACAATGCCGAAATTTCATACATCATAACTCTAACATTCACCACAACCTAGAACTTTAATAAGATAGCGGGTTTTAGAATGCAATTTTACATTTGGGCGTTTGGGAATTAGGGTTTGAGAATTTTTGAAAATATGCGGAATGTAATATACTTGGACAATTGTGCAACTACTAAGGTAGGTAGGGAAGCACTAGAGGTTTTTAATTTGTACTCTAGTGCTTCGTTTTTTAATCCCTCTGCCGCGTACGAGCAAGCTTATGAGGTTAGGCGGGATATAGAAAGGGCAAGGGGTGAGTTGATTGAGGGCTTTAGTGGTGGGCGAAGTGATTTGGGTAGTGGTTGGGGGCGCTGGAATTTGGTTTTTACATCTGGTGGCACAGAGGCTAATAATTTGGCGGTAAGGGGCATTGTTGGGGGTAGTGTAGGTGGCATTAGTAGTAGTGTTGGTGTTGTAAGTAGTGGTAAAAGGCGCGTGTTTGTTACTACGGAAGGTGAGCATCCATCTGTTTACGATGTGGGTAAAGATTTAAAAGCGCGCGGATATGAAGTTCGGTTTGCTAAACTTAATAGGGGCGGGGGTGTTGACTTACAGCATTTGTTAAGCCTTATTCGTGCGGACACGGCGCTTGTAAGTGTTATACACGTAAATAATGAGACGGGCGTTGTTAATAACTTGGGTGAGATTGCTAGCGCTGTAAAGGACAGGGCAAGGGCTTTAGGCAATATTAAATTGGTTTTTCATAGCGATGGTGTACAGGCTTTTGGTAAACTAGATTTTACGAAGTTAGATTTTTCAAGTGTAGATTTATATAGTGTTAGCGGGCATAAGTTGGGCGCGCCAAAAGGGATTGGTGGGCTGTTTATTAGGGATAAGGTTTTGCTAAGCCCGCAAATTGTAGGGGGCGGGCAAGAGAGTGGCAAGAGAAGTGGTACAGAGAATGTGGCGGGCATAATGGCTTTTGCTAGTGCGTTTAAGTGTGCTGTGGGCTTTACAAATGATAATCGTTTTAACGAATTTAAGCGATACATTAAAGAAAGCCTGAGCCAACACATAGTGCTTTATAATATGGCAGATACGGCGGAACATATATTTGTGTTTTCTGTTAAAGAAGATAAGCGGGGCGGGCATAAAGGCAAATATGCTAAAGCCGAAGTGTTGGTGCGACAGTTATCTATTAAGGGTGTTATTGTTGGTAATGGTGCTGCTTGCAGTTCTAAAATAGGGGTTAATCGGGTGTTGCTTGCTATGGGGCTATCAAAAGATATGGCGGGCGGCACGCTTAGGCTGTCGTTTAGTAAGGATACTACGATTGGTGAGATAAAAAAATTTTGCGAAGCGCTTAAACAGATTTTAGAGTAATATGGACAAAAACTTAATTTTTTTTGATGTAGAGTGTGCTAACAATTTTAGTGGCACGGGTAAGATTTATTCGTTTGGCTATGTTATTACTGATAGCCAATTTAATATTTTGCAAAAGGACGACATACTTATAAACCCAAACACTAGGTGGGACTGGCACGTTGTTAAAAATATTCTAGTGTACGAAAAGGACGACTTTTTAGACAAGCCAACTTTTGCTAGTGTACACCACAAGGTTAGGCATTTGCTTAGTGAGAATATACCGCTGGGCTTTGCGGTTTTAAACGACATAAAGCATATTAACGACGAGTGTGTTAGGTATTTGCTAGAGCCTATAATTGCAGATTGTTACGATGTTCAGTATGTGCATAAAAAACTTACTGGGGCGCGTGAGCCTAGCGGGCTTATTAAAATTGCTAGAGAGTTAGAGATAGACACAAGCCATTTCAGCGAGCATAAGTCGTGCGATGACGCCCACATTACAATGCTGATTTTAAAGTATATTTGCGAGTTAGAGCCTGTTAAAGAGTTAGATGTTTTTGCCGTGCTAGATATGTTTAAGTGCAGTAAAATTAACACAAAACAGACACTAAGCCAAATGAATTTTAAAAGGCAACTTAAAGAGATAAGGTCTGGCTATAAATTAAAGCGCGGCACAAAAAAGGTTTACATAACTAAAGATGTAGAAAATGGCTTAGAGCAAGATGCCCTTTTAACTTTAATAAGCCGCATTTACAAACGCGGGTTCGACTATACAAAAAAGCGACAAGACGCCCACTTCATAGTAGTGCTAGAAAAAGCCCCAAAGGTGCAAAGCGAGCCACCGCCAAAAACCAAAAAAGCAATGCGAAAAGAAATAACTCTAGCCGAGTTAGACACAATGCTACAAAAGTAAATTTTAAAAAAGTTGCGGGTAAGCGTTTGCAACTTTTTTTGTTTTGTGGTATAATGGGAATTAGGAGGGAATATGGACATAAGAGAAGACATAAGAAACATTGCAATTATTGCACACGTAGACCACGGTAAGACTACGTTGGTTGATGGCCTGCTTAAACAAAGCGGCAAATTTAGAGAGAACGAGCAGATTAGAGAGCGCGTGATGGATAGTATGGATTTAGAGCGCGAGCGCGGCATTACTATACTAGCAAAAAATACGGCGCTAAATTATAAGGGACACAAAATTAACATTGTAGACACGCCGGGTCACGCAGATTTTTCGGGCGAGGTTGAGCGCGTTTTGGGTATGGTAGATGGTGTTGTGTTGTTGGTTGATGCGTTTGAGGGGTGTATGCCGCAGACTAGGTATGTACTTAAAAAGAGTATAGAGTTAGGGCTTAAGGCGATTGTTGTTATTAACAAGGTTGATAGAGACGGCGCGCGTGTGGCGGAAGTATCTGATGAGATTTACGAGTTGTTTTTTGAACTTGGCGCGACTGATGCGCAAATAGATTTTCCAATTCTTTATGCAAGTGGTAAGCAAGGCTATGCAAAGGTTAATTTGACGGACGGCGAGGCTGAGGGGCTTTTACCGCTGTTAGACACTATAATAAGCCATATTCCAGCGCCGCAAGGCACAGAAAACACAGACTTGCAATTGGTAATTTCTAACCTAGATTATGATGAATATCTAGGTAGGCTTGGCATTGGCAGAATAATAAATGGTAAAATTAAGTATGGGCAAGAAGTTATTGCGTGTAACAAAAGTGGCGGGGTTTTAACCGAAAAGAAAGGTAAAATTACTAAACTTTACAAGTTTGAGGGGCTTAAAAAATATGAGGCGACGGACGCGAAATTTGGCGATATTGTTGTTATTGCGGGTTTTGACAACTTGAATATTGGCGATACGATTTGCACGGGTAAAGCGAATCCGGTAGATTTTCAGGATATAGACCCACCAACAATGAGTATGGAATTTTCTGTTAATACTTCACCCTTTGCTGGTAAAGAAGGCAAGTATGTAACAAGCCGACATATTAGGGATAGGCTGTTTAAAGAGGTTCAGACAAACGTTAGTATGCGAGTAGAGGCTACGGGTTCTGCCGATACGTATGTTGTTTTTGGTAGGGGTGAGTTGCACTTATCTATTTTGATAGAGACAATGCGTAGGGAAAATTTTGAGTTTGCGGTTAGCAGACCAAAGGTTTTGTTTAAAGTAGAAAACGGGGTTAAACTAGAGCCTATAGAAACCCTTGTTATAGATGTGCCGGATAATTATGTTGGCGCTATAATGTCTAAAACGGGCGCTAGAAAAGCAGAACTGGTTACTATGACGCCGGACGAGCGCGGTGGTACGCGCTTAGAGTTTAAAGTGCCTACAAGGTGTTTGATGGGCTATAGAAGTGAGATGCTTACAGACACAAAGGGTAACGGAATTATGACACATAGGCTGATTGGCTACGAGGCTTTTAAGGGTGAGTATGAGGGGCGCGTGAATGGTGTGCTTATTGCGCACGAGCAAGGTGCTGCTACAAGTTATGGGCTTTATGGGGCGCAAGAGAGGGGTACGCTTTTTATACCGGTTGGCACGGAAGTTTACGAGGGTATGATAGTTGGTAAAAACAATCGCTCTGAAGATATGGTTGTTAACGTGTGTAAGAAAAAGCAGTTAACAAATTTTAGAGCCTCGGGTGCGGACGATGCGCTTAGGTTAGAGCCAGCAACAATACTAAGTTTAGAGCAAAGCATAGAGTTTTTGGCAGATGACGAGTTGTTAGAAATTACGCCAAAAAACATAAGGCTAAGAAAAAAAATATTGGGTGAGATTGCTAGGAAAAGAGCAACACCGAAAAAATAGATTACAAATTACAGTGTACAAATTACAAATATTACACGCATTTAAAACAACACTTTTTAACAGTTTCAAATTGCGACTGTTCGAAAGTTAGATAATTAACGTACGTAACATTTGTAATTTGCGATTTGTACATTGTAATTTAAAACGGAGGTTTTATGAGAGAGATGTATAACGAGGGGCAGCACGGTAGGGTGCTGGATAGTCACGATACTACTTTTTGGGAACTTATTCCTTTTGGGCTTATCTTTTTATTGATGCCACCTGTTGGCTTGGCGCTTCTTGGTTATTTTATAGGGGCTTCTGTAATTGCGCGTCGCCGCCGTAGAAAGTATAGGCGACTTGTTAGAGACGGCGGGTTTATTGCAAATGGCGTTATAACGGAAGTTAGGGGTACTTTTGGGGCTGTTAAAACGGCTATTGGGCTTGACGAGCAGTTTTTAACTAATACACGGCAAGCAACTTTTATAAGGATACGCTATAAGTTTACAGACAACTGGGGCAAAGAAAAGCAGGGCAGGCAAACCATTGTGCTATCTATTACTGATAGGGACGATAACTTTAGGTCTAGGGCAAACATACCGCAAGAAAGGATTGATGAAGCGGTAGAGCGTTTTACAAACAAAGCAATAGAAAGGCGCACAAACTTTAGTTTTGATGGCGGGCAACCAAACAATCAAGTTAATCAACCGCAAGAAGTTGATAGCGCAAGTGAGAGTTCGGGTGAGTTTTCTTTTAACTTTGCACCGCCACCACCAAACAATAATGCTAACCAACAAAGGCAAGGGGCTTCGCAAATTGGGCAACCACCACTACCTTTTGGTGCGCCAGATAATAATGGGCAAAATGCCGGCTTTGAAAGGGTAGAGACACTAAGAAGCACCCTTACAGATTTGGCAAGAAACTTCCAGCCGGGCGTTATGCAAAATGTTGTAATTGTACATAGCAAAAGCCACTCAGCTCTTGTATCTTTTGACAATATGCAAAGTTTAGATAATATAAGGGCTAATGTGAATTTAGACACAGTTGCTATTTCTGAACAAAATAATTAGTATAAACTTTAAAAATTACAAATTACAATGTACAAATTACAAATGTTTAACCGCTAGCGCGGGCATAATAAATTTATAAAAGCTTTGTAAAATTAAATTGTTCGCCAAGTTAAGATTTGTACATTGTAATTTGTAAATTGTAATTTGAAAGTATGTTATTCGATAATCATTACGAAGTATATAATATAAATAGGCACGGGCGTGTTAGTGAGATTGCTCCGCGTACGACGCCTATGTTTTTGCTTTTGGGTTTGTTGTTTTTTGCGTTGCCTGTTGCTACTGGTATTTTTTTGCTTGTTATGTATAATGTGCAAGAGACTAGCGGGGACGTATTTTTTAGTGCTTTGGGGTGTTTTGCTATAAGCGTTGTTGGGCTTGTGTTTTTGGTAATTTACTTAAGGCAGTTTATAAAAGGCAGAGTGTTTGATATGGGTGTGCGCGAGATAACAACTTTTGGAATGGAGGCTGAATTTGGTGTAGAGTTTGGCTCTGGCAATGCTATGCAAAATGGCAAAACGAAAAGTGGTACGCGCGAGAGTATTTATGTTACGCGTGGTAGTATAACGGGTGTAAAAAATTCGCACTTTATAAAGACTAGGGGTGGTACGCACATAGCGGCGCGCGGGGCTTCGCAGTTTAATAACCCATCTAACATTATAGAGCATAGAGAGTATGTGGTTATAGAGTACGAGTTTAAGGATAATAGTGCAAGTAGTAAGGTTGTTGGTGGGGGCGGTAAGAGTGTTAGTGGGGGCAGTAGTAAGGTTGTTAGTAGGGGTAGCGAAATGCGTAAAGGTGTTGGGCGCATAGTGATAAGAGAGTTTAGACAAGGCATATACTACAGCAGAACAAGGGTAGCACTAGACCCTATTACAAACGAGCAACTAAAGGTTCAGGTTTTGCCAAAAGCAAATGAAAAAGTGTTAATTGCCTTTAACAGAAAAAATGCATATTTGCTAAGTTATGAGAGTATGCCTGAGTTCAGCGTACAGTAATGAGCGTTGAGTAATGAGCGTTGAGCGTTGAGTGATGAGCTTTTGAAAATGTAAAAGAGTTTGCTATGTTATAAAAGCAAACTCTTTTAAATTTGAATGCTGACCGCTGACTGCTGTATGCTGTTAAAACAGGGTTTTAACTACGTTGTCTGCGGCGGATATAAAGAACATACCCGGAAAGAATACTAGTAGTGCTGTTGCTATGTTTAAAATTAGAAGACCTAGCATTATAACAAGGTATTTTGCTTCGTCTAGTTTAAAGCGCTTTAAAAACATCGCAACAAGTATGCCAAGCGAGCCGCCTAGTGCGCCAATAAGCGCGTATATAGGCCAGCCGATATCGCGTGGCTCGTTATCTGAGTACTCGCCTTTTTCTGCTGCAAGCTCTCGCCTTCTGTCTATTAAAACAACTACAAAGCCCGCGATGTTAAAAATTATAAGTGAAATTGCAAAGATTATTTTTAGCATAATTTTCTCCTTTTATTTTTCAGGTTCAGTTTTAACTTGAAATGCTTTAGTTAGTCTCAACACCCAAATTACATTCTAAGTTAGTAAAGAACCTTTTTTCAAGTTTAGTTTTGTTAGAACAATTTGCTTTAGTATGTACAAATTATTTGCTATTATGCTTGCAAACAATTACACTTTTTGGTATAATAAAAAGTATGGTAAACAATATTAAAACAATTGGTATGGTTGGCGGTGGTCAACTTGGTAAAATGATGATACTAGAGGCTAAGAAGTTGGGGCTTCGCGTTGTTACGCTAGACCCGAGTGAGAGTTGTCCGTCTTCTAGTATTTCTGATGAGATGGTTGTTAGTGGCTTTGATGAGCGGGCGGGGTACGAGCAGCTAGCAAGCAAAGTAGATGTTATTACATACGAGTTTGAGCATATTAATGTAGAGCATTTAGAGGCGCTAGAAAAAGCGGGCGCTAAAATTTATCCGTCCGTTGCAAGTTTAAAAATTATACAAGACAAACTTTGGCAAAAAGAAGCCTTGAGAGAGGCTGGTATATTAGTGCCAAAGTTTTTGTCTGTAAACTCTAGGGCAGAACTTTTAGAGTATATAAGTGAGCATAAACAGCCTATTATGCTTAAGTCTAGGCGTGGTGGGTATGATGGTAAGGGTAACGCTTTGGTTAAGTGTGTCTCGTGTGTGGACGCGGGGTTTGACAAACTTAGCGGGGGTGATATAGGCGGCGTACCTAACAGAGAGTTAATGCTAGAAGAGCTTATTAATTTTTCTAGGGAGTTATCTGTTATTGTTACAAGGGGTAAGGACGGAAGCGTTGTGGTTTATCCGATTGCAGAGAATGTACACACAGATAGTATTTTGGATACGACCACAGTGCCGGCAAATAAAATTAGCGGGGCTGTTAACAAAGAGATTATGCGCGTTGCTAGGGCTGTTATGGACTGTTTTAACGGCGTAGGGACATTTTGTGCCGAGTTGTTTATAGATGACAAGCGCGGCACGGTATGGGTTAATGAGATTGCGCCGCGCGTGCATAACAGCGGGCATTACACTATAGAGGCTTGTCGGGTTTCGCAGTTTGAAAATCATATAAGGGCTATTGTGGGGCTTGGGCTTGGTAGTACAGATTTGGTTGTTGGCGGCGTTATTATGAAAAACATAATAGGGCAAGAGAATGGCAAGGTTAAGTATACGGGCGTTGAAGAGGCTTACGCCAAAAGCTCAAATGTAAATGTGCATATATATGGCAAGGGTGATGTGGCTAAGGGGCGCAAGATGGGGCATTTAACTATTACTGGCAAAAGCGTAAAAGAAGTAGCGGGGGTGCTGAGCGGAATAAAAGTGGAGGCGGTAGCGGAGTAAATTTACAATGTACAAATTACAATGTACAAATGTTAAACTCATTATATACAAAACTTTTGAACAGCCAGCAATGTGTATTTACAAAAATTTGTACTATTATAAATAGCAAATTGTAACTGTTCAAACGTTAGGGCATTAAGCATATGCAACAATTTGTGCATTGTAATTTGTAATTTTAAAAAAGTTATGAGTAAACAGAATATACAAATCGGGGTGATTTATGGTAGTGACAGCGACTTACCAAAAATGCTGCCGGCGTTTGAGATTTTTAAATTGTTCGAAAAAGAGTACGGCATTCGGGTTGCTGTTGAGACTAAGATAGTATCAGCGCACAGAACGCCGGACGAAGTTGTAAAGTACGCTAAGTCGGCTTATTCTAGGGGACTTAGGGTTATAATCGCGGCGGCGGGTGGCTCGGCTCACTTGCCGGGTATGATAGCGGCGGATACAGCGCTTCCTGTTATTGGCGTACCTATATCTAGTAAGCCAGAACTTGCGGCGCTTTTATCTATTGTGCAAATGCCACCCGGCATTCCTGTAAACACGATGGGTATTGATGCGAGCGCAAACGCAGCCCTTGCGGCACTACAAATTTTGGCTTTAACAGATAGCAAACTATACGAAGCCCTACTAAAATACAAGCAGAGCCTAGCGGACACAGTAGCTAAAAAGAATGCCGAATTAGAAAGGTTGGGCGCGGAAGCGTATGTCAAAAAAAACTTAAAGTAGCGCTTAGAAAATCAATTTAGGTAAAGAGATTTTGATTAGGCGGAATGTAGCCTAATTAAAACTTAAATTTTTAAAAAAACAAATGGGGAATGACAATGAAGTTCTAGGTGCAAGTTAGACAAGGAGAGTGGCGGATTTGTGAAGGAGCGTACTTTCTGTACGTGACTGAGACAAAACGTAACACTCGACGAAGTATAACGCAGCACATAGGGCTTCATTAGGAGCAAATTATTATGATTACTTATAAAGACAGTGGTGTCGACGTCGAGGCTGGCTATGAGAGTGTTAGGCTTATGAAAGATGATGTTAAGTCTACATTTTCTAAAAATGTTTTGGGTGGTTTTGGTGGCTTTGGCGGAATGTATTCGCTTAAAGAGTTTTTTGCCGAGGCGTCTAAATTAAAAATGAAAGAGCCGGTTTTGGTGGCTGGTGCTGATGGCGCTGGCACTAAAATAAAGTTGGCTTTTAAATTAGACAAGCACGATACAGTAGGGATAGACTTAGTTGCTATGAGCGTTAACGATATAGTTTGTAGCGGTGCTAAGCCCCTTTTCTTTTTAGATTATATTGCAACAAGTAAGGTCGAGCCTATAAAAATTGCTAGCATAGTAAAGGGCATTGCTGATGGTTGTAAAATGGCGGGGGTGTCTTTACTTGGTGGTGAGACTGCCGAGATGCCCGGCTTTTATAAAGATGGCGAGTATGATTTGGCGGGCTTTGCCGTTGGCATAGTAGACAAGGCGAATATAATTGATGGCAGTAAAATTAAAGAAGGCGATGTTTTAGTGGGGCTTCACTCTAGCGGGGTTCACGCTAATGGCTTTTCACTTGTAAGGCGCGTTGTGGGTGAGAGTAAAGAAGCTTTAGACGTTTTTTGTACTGAGTTAGGCGCAACTTGGGGCGAGGCTTTACTTAAGCCAACTCGTGTGTATGTGAAGCCCGTTTTAGAAGTTTTAAAAAAGCATAACGCTAAAACGCAGGCTGGAAGAGAGCAGGTTATCAGGGGCATTGCGCATATCACGGGGGGCGGCGCTATAGAAAACATACCGCGTATTATCCCGAGCGGGCTTGGCGTAGAGTTAGATTTATCTAAGTATCCGACGCTTCCGGTATTTACCGAAGTTGTTAAAAAAGCGGGGCTTACAAGAGAGCAGGCTCATAACACATTTAATATGGGCATTGGTATGGTGCTGGTTGTAGAGCCTAAAAGTGTTAGCGCTGTGGTTAAGCAGTTAGAGAGTTTGGGCGAGGGCGTAAGTGTAATAGGTAAGGTAGTTAAGGGAGCGGGCGTGAAGTTGTTATAAATTACAATGTACAAATTACAGTGTACAAATGTTGCTGACATTAATTATCTAACTTTTGAACAGTTGCAAGTTGAAACAAAGTTGTGTATGATTTGCTGTAAAAAATTATGAAGAGAATTGCGTTTTTTGTTTCTGGTGGTGGCTCTAATATGCAGGCGGTATTAGATGCTTTGAATAAGGGCGACTTAAGTTTTGCGCCCGCTTTAGTAATTGCTTCTAGACCAAATATTTATGCGCTTACTAGGGCCTTAGAAAACGGTTTGCCAAGCGTTGTGGTTAGCAAAAAAGATTATGCTAGCGAGCAAGCATTTGGCGCAGAACTTCTTAAGCATTTAAAAAAGCATAGTATAGACTTAATTGTTTTAAGCGGATATTTAAGTTTGATGCCAAAGTGTGTGGTGGGGGCGTACGAGAATAAAATTATAAATATACACCCAAGTTTAATTCCCGCTTTTTCTGGTGCAGGAATGTATGGCACGCGGGTATATGACGCGGTATTAAAAAGCGGTGTAGAATATACGGGGGCAACAGTCCATTTTGTAGATGAAAACTACGACACGGGCAAAATAATTTTTCAAAAACCAGTAGCCATAGACCGCCAAAAAGACACAATAGAAAGCCTACAAAAAAAGGTTCAAACAGCAGAAAACGAAATTTTAATAAGGGCTATAAAATTACTTACGTGAAAGATTATTAAGGAGTAAAATATTTATGAGAAAACGAGCGCTGATAAGTGTGTCTGATAAGACGGGGGTTGTTGCTTTTGCTAAGGGTTTGGCAAAGGCTGGCTATGAGATTATAAGTACGGGTGGCACGGCAAAGTTATTAGAAAACGAGGGGCTTAAGGTTTTGGCGATTAGTGATGTTACTAAATTTCCAGAGTGTTTGGACGGGCGCGTTAAAACGCTTCACCCAAATATTCACGCGGGGCTTTTAAGCGTTAGGGATAATGCGGGGCATATGGACTTTTTAAAAAAGCATAAGTTAAACACAATTGATGTTGTGGTGGTTAATTTATATCCGTTTAAAGATACGCTTATAAAAGAGGGCGCGGCGGAGGGTGTTGTTGGTGGCGCTGGGCTTTTAAGTTTAAGTGAAAATGCCCACAACAATATTATAGAAAATATAGATATTGGCGGACCGGCGATGCTTCGCTCTAGCGCTAAAAACTATAAGTATGTGGCGGCGGTTGTAGACCCAAAAGACTATGAGATGGTGCTTAAAGAGTTAAGTGAGGGCGTTATGGGGGACGAGACAAGGCTTTATTTAGCAAGCAAGGTGTTTTCTCACACGGCCGGGTACGATAGTTTGGTGGCGCAATATATGCTAAAAAAGCAAGACATAAAGTACCCTAAAACGCTTACGCTTACTTATAACTTGAAAGAGGTTTTAAGATATGGCGAGAACCCTCATCAGTCTGCCGCATTTTACGAGAATGTTTTGGAGACCACTGGTACGCTTCCTGCGGCTCGGCAAATTCACGGCAAAGAGTTATCTTTTAACAACATAAATGATACGACAGGCGCGATAGAACTTTTAAAAGAGTTTTCGCGCCCAACAGTAGTAGCCATAAAGCACGCGAACGCTTGTGGGGTGTCTAGCGCGGACGATATTTTTACTGCGTTTAACAATACATATAAGGCAGACCCTGTGTCTATTTTTGGCGGTATAATTGCTGCTAACAGAAAAATTTGTAAGCGCACGGCAGAAAAGATAAGTGAGATTTTTGTAGAGATTGTTGTTGCGCCGTCTTTTGAGTCTGCTGCGCTTGATATTTTAAAAAAGAAAAAAAACATAAGGCTTTTAGTTTTAGATGGAATAGAGCAACCACTTAAGGCGGGGCAACGTGTTCAGAATGTGTACGGCGGTTTGCTTTTGCAAGATAATGATATAGAAAATTACAGCCAAGAAGATTTACAGATTGTAACAAAAAAGAAGCCAACAGCAAAGCAACTAGAAGACTTAGAGTTTGCTTTTAAGGTTGTTAAGCATATAAAATCTAACGCGATTGTTTTTGCAAATAATTTGACTACTGTTGGAATTGGCATCGGGCAGACAAACAGAATATGGGCAACAGAACTTGCAATTAAGCATAGTTTGCCAACAAGCAAAGGGGCGGTTATGGCGTCCGACGCTTTCTTCCCATTTCCAGACTGTGTAGAAGCGGCGGCAAAAGCGGGCATAAAAGCAATAATACAACCGGGCGGCTCGCAAAACGACAAACTAAGCATAGACAAGTGCGATGAACTGGGCATAGCAATGGTACTAACGGGCAAAAGGCACTTCAGGCATTAAAGTAAAGGGTTGCTTAGTTATATGGTTAAGCGACTAAATTTGGTAAAAATATTATAGGTGATTTGTTTTTTAACAAGTTACATACAAAGGTGGTGGTTATGAGAGTTTTAGTTATTGGTGGTGGGGGTAGAGAGCATTCTATTGTGCAGGCTTTGTGTAGAGATGGGGGTGTTAGTGAGATTTTTTGTGCGCCGGGTAATGCGGGGATTGCGGGTGAGATTGTGAGTAGCACAAAGAATGCGGTTAGGTGCGTTGACATAAAGGCGGACGATGTGGACGGAATTGTTGCGTATGTGCAAACGGGGGGTGCGCGCGAGTTAGCAATTGATAAGGTTTTATCGGGCGGCGAGGCTAGTAAGTGTGAGCCGAAGTTTGATTTGGTGGTTGTTGCGCCGGATAATCCGCTTGCTATGGGGCTTGTGGATAGGCTTGAGGCTGTTGGTGTTAGGGCATTCGGACCAAAAAAGGCGGCGGCTGAAATTGAGAGTTCTAAGGCTTTTGCTAAAGACTTTATGAAGCGACATAATATTCCGACCGCTAGGTACAAAACATTTGATAGTTATAACAGCGCGGTGGGCTTTATAGATGGCGGGCTGTGGGGCGAGCAAAGTGTTGACATAGATTACGAAAATTCTATTTCAAAAAAAGGTGAGACTGCTAGTGAGACTATTTTTGAGCAAGCTATAACCTATCCGCTTGTTATAAAGGCAGATGGTCTAGCGCTTGGCAAGGGTGTAATAATCGCAGGCGATGTAGCGCACGCAAAGCAGGCGCTTAAAGAGATGATGTTAGAGAGCGCGTTTGGCGATAGCGGAAGCAGGGTGGTTATAGAAGAGTTTTTGGTTGGGCGCGAAGTTAGCGTTTTGGCTTTTACTGATGGCAAAACAATTGTGCCGATGCCCGCGGCGTGTGACTATAAAAGGGCATATGACAACGATTTGGGGGCAAACACGGGCGGTATGGGAACTTTTGCAAGCCCTAGTTTTTTTGATAGCAAACTTAAAAAAGAGGCTATGGACAACATTTATTTGCCTACTATTAGAGGGCTTGAGAGTGAAGGGCGCGAATTTAAGGGGGTTTTGTTTTTTGGGCTGATGGTAACGGACACAGGCATAAAGGTGATAGAGTATAACGCGCGTTTTGGCGACCCTGAAACACAAAGCATACTACCACTTTTAAAAACGGATATATCTAAAATTTTTGTGGCTGTTACGGATACGCGCTTAGACAAGGTTAAAATAGAGTGGCAAGACAAAAATTGTGTTACGGTTGTTTTGGCAAGCGAGGGCTACCCAGAAAACCCTATTAAAAATAGACCTATAAGCATTAACGCAGATTTGCTAGACAAAGATATTATTATTACGCACGCAGGCACAGCCAAGGCTAGTGGCGCTTTACTTACAAGTGGGGGGCGCGTTTTGGGGGTTAGCGCAACGCATAAAGATTTAGCCGTAGCAAGACAACTTGTGTATAATAATATAAAGCACATAAGTTTTGATGGTATGATGTTTAGAAAAGATATAGCGGGCTGTGAGAGGATAAAATAGATATGGTACAAAGAATATATGTTTACAAAAAGCCGGGGTTTGACATTGCGGCGCGAGGGTTAAGAAAAAGACTAGAGCGTAATTTTTCTGTTGAGATAGACGACCTTATCGAGTTTATAAGGTATGATGTTGAGGGCATTACTGAGAGTCAGTTTGCGGCGGTGAGAGATGTTGTTTTTGCAGAGCCACCAGTAGATGAGACTTTATCTAAACTGCCAAAACTTGCGGGGTATGAAATTGTAAGAACGCAACTGCTTGATGGGCAGTTTGATTTGCGCGCTGAGAGTGCTAGCCAATGCATTCAGTTTTTGTTGCTCTCAGAGCGCCCTTTGGTTCGGGTTGCTAGTGTTTATGCTATAAAGTTTAGTGGTGTGTGCGAGAAAAACAAGAAAAAGCAAAAGTCTGTGTGTGCTGAATTACTGTCGCAAATTAAAGCGTTTTTAATAAACCCTATAGAAAAGCAAGAGGCGATTGAGGGCGTACCACAAACTTTAGCGCTTCCAAAACAAGTTATTCCGCCAGAAAACAAGGTGGACGGCTTTATAAATTTAAAAGAGAACAAACTTAAAGAGTATTACGAGGAGGTCGGCTTTTCGTTTACATTTTTAGACTTAAAGTTTATACAAGAGTATTTTATTAAAGAAAAGCGCGACCCTTATTTTGTAGAGTTAAAGGCGCTAGACACTTATTGGTCTGACCATTGTCGCCACACAACCTTTTATACAAAACTTGAGAGTATAAAAATTGAGAGCGAGAACAAGCGCATATCGGACGCGTTCGATTTATATAACCAGTTATACATCAAGCACAATGCAGAGCGTGCAGATAAGTACATATGTTTGATGGACATTGCAACAATTGCCGTTAAGGAAATGAAGCACAGGGGGCTTTTAACAAATTTAGATGAGAGCGATGAAGTTAACGCGTGTACTATAATCGAGAAAGTGAGTATTAAAGAGGCGTGCGGAAAGGTGCGAGAAGAGGATTATCTACTTTTGTTTAAAAACGAGACTCACAACCACCCAACAGAAATAGAGCCTTTTGGTGGCGCGGCTACGTGCCTTGGTGGCGCAATTAGAGACGTTTTGGCGGCTAGGGGTTATGTTTATCAGGCTATGAGGCTAACGGGGGCGGGCGATGTGCTTGCGCCACTAGAGCAAACGATGAAGGGTAAACTTCCGCAGTCTTTAATAACGAGCGTTGCGGCGGAAGGCTTTTCTAGTTATGGTAACCAAATTGGGCTTGCAACGGGTTTGGTTAGTGAAGTTTACCACCCTAATTTTGTTGCAAAGCGAATGGAAGTTGGCTACGTTGTGGGTGCTGTGCCACTTAAGCAAGTTAGGCGAGAGAAGCCGGCTAAGTCTGATAAAATTATACTAATTGGTGGCAGAACAGGTAGAGACGGCGTTGGTGGGGCTACGGGAAGCTCTATTGAGCATACAGAGCAAAGTGTTGCTAAGGCTGGTGCGGAAGTGCAAAAGGGTAATGCGCCAGAAGAGCGTAAACTTCAGCGCTTGTTTTTAAACCCCGACTTTACTAAACTTATAAAAAAATGTAACGACTTTGGTGCTGGTGGTGTAACTGTTGCGATTGGTGAGATTGCCGATAGTTTAAAAATAGACTTAGATAAAATTCCGAAAAAGTATGAAGGGCTTACGGGGAAAGAACTTGCGCTCTCAGAAAGCCAAGAGCGTATGGCAATTGTGGTTGATAGCAAAGATGCTAAAAAGGTTTTGCAATTAGCCGAAGAAGAAAACTTAGAAGCGGTTGTTGTTGGCGAAGTTACAGACACGGGCAGAATGCAGATGTTTGTTACCAATAGCGTAACGGGCAAGCAAGAAAAGATAATAGATTTATCGCGCGAATTTTTAGATACAGCGGGTGTTGTGCAAACGGCGCGGGCGGTTATAACTGATGAGATTTCAGATTATCTAGATAATGTTAATGAGGCGATAAAGGTGTTGATTGTTGCTAAAGATTATAAAGCGGCGATAGAGCGCGAACTTAAAAGGCTTAACGTAACTAGCCAAAGGGGTATGGGCGAGATGTTTGACAGCACCATAACTGCTAGCACTTTGCTTTTGCCATACGGTGGCGCTAGCCAGACAACGCCGAGTATTGCTATGGCAAGCACAATCCCTTTTATAGACACAGACACGGCAACAATATCGGCGTATGGATATAATCCGCACCTTGCAATGTCTTCGCCATTTTTGGGCGGGCTGTATTCTGTTGTTAGCGCGATGTCTAAACTTGTGGCTAGCGGGGTTTGTAAAAGCCGCGTAACGCTTAGTATGCAAGAGTATTTCGAGCGCCTTAAACGCGAGCCGAAAAAGTGGGGGAAGCCGGTATCGGCACTTTTAGGCGCGCTTCTTGCAAAGGTTAATTTAAACCTAGCGGCAATTGGCGGTAAGGATAGTATGTCTGGCACATACAAAGAATACGATGAAGTAACGGGCAGTTATAAAGAGATAGATGTGCCACCAACTGTTATAACATTTGGCTTTGGGGTGGGGGACAAAAATAATATAATCACAAATGTTTTGCGCGAAGCGGGCAAAAAACTTTATTTGCTACCGCTTAAAAGAGACGAGTTTTGGGTGCCAGATTTTGCCTACCTTAACAATTTGTACGAGCAAGTCCATAAAAATATTGTTAGCAAAAATGTTGGTGTGGCAACTGTAACGGGTGAGGGCGGGGCGGCTATTGCCGTTATAAAGTCGTGTTTGGGCAACAGTTTGGGCTTCGATTTTTCTAATATATCGGCGTCGTTATTTAAGCCTTATTTGGCAGACATAATTATACAAGCGGACGATATATCGCTTTTAGAGGGCGTAGAAGCACTATTTTTGGGGCAAACTACGGCTGATGGGCGAATTAGCGTTGGGCAAACATCTATCTCTACGGCTAATGCGCTTAGCAGTTTTGAAAGCACTTTAAGCACACTTTTCCCACTAGATGTGCCGCCAAAAGACAAGGGGGACAAGGGCGGTAAGGCAGAAAAAGCAGATGGGCGAGAGAGAATTAGCGCAGAAAATATAAGCTTTGAAGCGAAAGCGCCTTTTGTTGCTAAGAGTAAAGTAGCGTCACCTAAGGTTTTAATTCCGGTTTTTCCGGGAACAAATTGCGAGATAGATACGGCGCGCGCGTTTGAAAAGGCGGGGGCTAGCGTAGATATTTACGTGGTAAAAAATATGCCATCTAATTTGCAAGCGGGCGGCGTTAGGCTAGATAACTCTGGGCTTCGTATAAAGCAGAGCATAGAGAACCTTGCGAAGTTGATAGACAGCGCAAATATAATAGCATTTCCGGGCGGCTTTTCTGGTGGGGACGAGCCGGAGGGGAGCGGTAAATTTATAGCGGGGCTTTTTAGAAACCCGATGCTAAAAGATAAGTTGCACAACTTTTTGCAAAATAAAGACGGGCTTATAATAGGTATTTGCAACGGCTTTCAAGCGCTAGTAAAGTTAGGGCTTTTGCCGGATAGCGAGATTAAACCGCTTACGGCAAATTCGCCAACGCTTACTTTTAACGACATTGGCAAGCATATGTCTAACATTGTAAATGTTAGGGTAGCCTCTAACAACAGCCCGTGGTTTAGCGGTGTGTCTGTGGGAGATGTTTTTTCTGTGCCTATTTCTCACGGCGAGGGTAAGTTTGTAGCAGATGACAAAACGATTAAGGCGCTTATCAAAAATGGGCAGATAGCAACTCAGTATGTAGAGCCAAAGACTATAGGCTTGGGTGCGGGGCAAGGTAGGGCTTTGGCTAATGGGCAAGGTAATGTGGAACATATTGCTAGTATGCGCCACCCTTTCAACCCGAATGGCTCTAGAATGGCGATAGAGGGTATATTCTCTAAGTGCGGTAGGATACTAGGTAAAATGGGGCATTCAGAGCGCATTGGGGACGGGCTTTACAAAAACTTTGATGGTAACTTCGATATGAAAATATTTGAGAGCGGGGTTAAATACTTCAGGTAGATTTGTTCCGTAGGAACAAATCTAATGAATAATGAACAATGAATATTGAACAATGGTTTCACCTGCTTCGCAGGCAAAATTTACGTTTTGCAAATTGTGTATAAGTGCATATCGCAGACTGTTAAAATGTAATGGCATTTGATTGCTTGCAACCATTATTCATTATTCAATATTCAATGTTCATTAAATTTAGTTTACTAAATTTATGAGTTTTATTCCAACAACAATAGATGAGTTAGGTGGGCAGTCGCCGCAGTTTGTGCTTATAAGTGGGGACGCTTATGTAGACCACCAAAGTTTTGGGCATTCTATAATTGCAAGGTTTGTGCAAAGCAAAGGCTTTTCTGTTGGGATAATTGCTCAGCCACAAGTAGACAGCGACTATACTAAACTAGGCAGACCCAGCGTTGCTTTTTTGGTGACAAGCGGTGTGATTGATAGTATGGTTAATAACTATACTGCCGCCAAAAAGAAAAGGAATGATGACAGTTACAGCGAGGGCGGAAAGGCAGGTAAGCGACCAGACAGAGCTTTAGAAGTTTATTGTAAGGCACTAAGGCGTTTGTATAGAGACACGCCAATTATTATAGGCGGGGTAGAGGCTAGCCTTAGGCGCTTTGTACATTACGATTATTGGAGCGATAGCGTTATGCCTAGTATACTAACTAGCACGGGTGCGGACTTACTTGTGTATGGCGCTGGCGAGCGCCCTTTGGGTGAGATATTAGACTTAGTTAAGGGCGGGGCGACTATAGCCGATATAAAAAATGTTAGGGGTACGGCTTACATTGGTAATTTTGCGAATTTGGACAAAAGGGCTAGTGGCGCTTTAAGTGGTAGTAACGATGGTAGCCACATTTTGCTAGACGATTATTTTACGCTTAAATGCGCAAGCAACAAAGAAAAATATTTAAAAACCTTTTTGAAAATTACTTCTTGTAAGGGTGCAGAAGTTGGGAAAAGGTTTATACAAAAGCAAAGCAGTAGTGTATACTTGGTTGTTAACGCGCCGAGTTTGCCACTTAGCGAGAGTGAGATGGATGAGATTTACGCACTTCCATTTACTAAAGAAGCACACCCAATGTATAAACCGCGTACGCAAAACGACAAAGCGCAAAACGATAAATGGCAAAACAGTAAAGGGCAAAGCAACGAGTGGCAAGGTAGTCAGGGGCATAGCAATGAAGCGCAAAGCAGTAAAGGGCATAGCAAAGAAGTTATTCCGGCGCTTGAAGAGGTTAAGTTTAGTATAACTTCTCATAGGGGTTGTTTTGGCGGTTGTAGTTTTTGCTCTCTTGCGGCGCACCAAGGCGCTAGCATACAAAGTAGGTCTAGGCGCAGTATTGTGGCTGAAGCAAAAGCGCTTAGTGAAAAACCCGACTTTAAAGGCTACATTCACGATATAGGCGGACCATCGGCAAACTATTATAAGTATAGCCATAAAGAATATCTAGAAGTGCTTCGCGAAGTAAGAGCCTTGCCAAAGGTTAAAAAGGTTTTTGTAAGAAGCGGGGTTAGGTTTGATAAAATCGTGCTAGATAGTGACAGCGCACAAGCGTTTTTTACAGAGTTAGTAAAGCACCATATAAGCGGGCAACTAAAGGTTGCGCCAGAGCATACAGAGGATAGGGTTTTAAGGCTTATGAACAAGCCGCCGCATAGGGTTTATCTAGAATTTGCTAAGCAGTTTAAAGCGCTTAATGCAAAACTTAAAAAGCAAGACAAAAGCCATAATGACAAGCAGTATTTAGTGCCGTACTTTATATCTGCCCACCCGGGCGCGACGCTTGATGATGCTATTAATTTGGCGCTTTATTTAAAAAGCATAAATTATATGCCGCTTCAAGTGCAAGATTTTTACCCAACACCATTCACGCTTTCTACCGCTATGTATTATACAGAACTAGCGCCTGTTGGTTTGGTAGAAAGCGGTAAGCAGTTCAGCGGTAAGCAGTCAGCGGTAAGCGGTCAAAGTTCGGCGGGTGGCGGGCAAAGTGAACAGCAGTTAAGCGATAAGCATTCAGCGGGCGGTGGTTCGGCGGGCGGTGGTAAGCAGTCTAACAAAACCACCACAGAGTTTGTAAAAATTTTTGTTGCGAAAAGTGCGGGTGATAAAGCGGTGCAAAGGGCGCTGTTACAATACAGAAAACCAGAGAATAAAGATATAATTATAGATGCGCTTGGGCTAGCAAAAAAATTGCATTTAGCAGAAAAGTTAGCAATAAAAGTTGACAAAAACAAGCAATTAATTTATAATAGTAATAGAGACAAAAAAGGCAAGAGAGACAAAAAACCAAAAAACCTAAAGGGCAAACCTAAAAGGTAAGCCCAAAAGTGCGAAAAATAAATCTGTTTAAAGCAAAACAAAAAACAAAGGATATTAATGATAAAACACATTTACTTAGATAATGCAGCAACAACGCCAGTAGATGAGGTGGTATTAAATGAGATGCTTCCTTTTTTTACCGATGTTTATGCTAACCCAGCCTCGCAATATTATTTGGGCAGACAAGCGAGCGAGGCGGTAGAGAATGCTAGAAAAAGGGTTGCAGATGTTTTGGGGTGTGCGCCTACAGAAGTTTATTTTACTTCAAGCGGAACGGAGGCTAACAACTGGGCAATAAGGGGTGTGGCTTTTGCTAACAAAGATAAGGGCAACCACATAATTACAACAAAGGTAGAGCATCACTCAGTTTTAAATGTTTGCAAACAGTTACAAAAAGAAGGGTTTGAAGTAACGTATTTAGATGTAGACTCAGATGGACAAATTTGCTTAAAGCAGTTAAAAGATGCAATAAAAGATACAACCATACTAGTAAGCATAATGGCTGCTAACAACGAAGTGGGTACGCTTTATCCGATAAAAGAAATTGGTAAGGTCATTGCTAAAGCAAATAAAGACGCTAAAAGAAGTGAGCCATCTCACAAAATATACTTCCACACAGATGCGGTTCAGGCTATAGGGGCGGTTAAAATATGCGTTAAAGAGTGCCATATAGACTTACTAAGTTTGTCTGCGCATAAAATTAATGGACCAAAAGGTTGTGGCGCTTTGGTTGTTAGAAATGGTGTTAGAGTTGGCAAGTTGATATACGGCGGGGCGCAAGAGCGTAACAAGCGTGCGGGTACGCATAATATGGCGGGCATTGTTGGGCTTGGCAAGGCAATAGAACTAGCAGAGGCTAACAGAGAAAAAAACGCAAAAGATATAGCAAAAAACAGAGACTATCTAATTCAGCAAATAAGGCAGCACATTCCGTATACGCGTTTAAACGGTTGCGCTAAAGAGCGCTTGCCAAACAATGTGAGTTTTTGTTTTTATTTTATAGAGGGCGAGGGTATGCTTATTCATATGGACTTATTGGGTATATACTGCTCTACTGGCTCGGCTTGCGCCTCAGGCTCACTAGCGGCTTCTCACGTTTTGGTTGCTATGGGCGTGCCGATAGAACTAGCGCACGGCTCTATAAGGTTTACGCTATCTAAAAAAACAACGAAAGAAGAATTAGATATTACTGTAGAAAAACTAAAGGGCATAGTAGAAAAATTAAGGGCAATCTCACCGCTTTACACTAAAGAAGCAAGAGCGAGATTAAATGATAAGTGTTAAATTGTAAATGTTAAATTGCTACAACCATTTAAGCCGTTGGGGTTTAACAGTCGGAAATTTGTATTTGTGTGCAATTTGGAATAGTTAATTTTTCTCGCGAAGCGAGTGAAGCCATTAAACATTTAACATTTTAAATTAAACATTAAAAGGGAATTATGTATAACGATAAGGTACTTAAGGCTTTTACGGAGGCTAAGCACGCGGGCGTTATTGAAAATGCAGATGCTGTTGGGCAGGTTGGCAACGCGTCGTGTGGCGATATTATGAAAATTTATATGAGGGTTGAAAAAGGCGTTATTACAGACGCTAAGTTTCAGACCTTTGGTTGTGCTGCTGCTATAGCATCGTCGTCCGTTGCGTGCGAGCTTGTAATTGGCAAAACTGTAGAGCAAGCCAAAAAAATTACAAATAAGCAAGTGCTAGATGTACTAGGCAGTTTGCCAGCAGAAAAAATTCATTGTAGCGTTTTGGCGGAAGAGGCGATAGAGGAAGCACTAAAAGCTTTCTAGACAATGTTAAATTGTAAATTGTAAATGTTAAATGGTTGTAGCAATTAGATGCAATGCGTTTGAACAGTCGGAAATTTGTATTCGTGTGCCTTTGGAATAGTTAATTTTCTCGCGAAGCGAGTGAAGCCATTTAACATTTAACATTTAGCATTTTGCATTTTACACTAAAAAATTTATGATTTATAATGAACTTGGTAAAACGGGGATAAGGGTGTCTAGCCTTGGGCTTGGCACGCTTACGATGGGTACTTTGCAAAAGGGTTTTTCTGCACAGCAAGCTAAGCCCGTTGTTAAAAAGTGCTTAGATGTGGGCATAAACTTTTTTGATAGTGCGCAAATTTATGGTAGTTATCACGTGTGCCGCGAAGCGATAAAAATGAAAAAGGACGTTATTGTTGCTTCTAAATCTTTCGCCGAGACTAAGGCAGAGGCTAAGCGGGCGGTGGAAGAGTGCCTTAGCGGGATTGGCAGAGATTATGTGGATATATGGTTGCTTCACGGAACGGATAATCAGCATACGATACGGGGGCATTGGGAAGCGATAGAATATTATTTAGAATGCAAAAAGAAGGGCATAATAAGGTCGGTAGGTTTTTCATCTCACACTTTGCAGTCTGTTAAAGACAGTTTGCTTTTTCCGGACTTAGATGTTATTCACCCCGTTGTAAATTATAAGGGGCTTGGCATAACAGACGGCACTAAAGAAGAGATGGAAGAGGCTGTGGCGCTTGCATCAAATGCGGGCAAAGGCATTTATGCTATGAAAGTTTTTGGTGGTGGTAGGCTTGTTGCAGAGCCAAAAAAGGCGTTAGATTATTCTATAAATTTTAAGGGCGTGCATTCTACAGTTATAGGAATGCAGAGCGTAGCGGAAGTAGAGTTTAACGTGGCTTTCTTTTTAGGGCGAGAGAGCGAGTTATCTGAGGAAACAAAAAGGGCTATTCGTAATACTAATGAGAAAACGCTAAAAGTAAGAACCAACTGTATAGCGTGCGGAAAATGTATGCCTATTTGTCCAACAAAAGCGCTTTCTCTAAAGAACGGGCGGCTAGAGATAAATAAAGAGACTTGCGTACTTTGCGGATATTGTGGCAACAGTTGTGATATAAATGCGTTACTAATACAATAACGGCGCGCAGATGTGTAAAATTTTTCGCGGTTGTTTTGCCTACGGCAAAGCCAAAGGCTCAAAATTTTAACATCTGCGCGCTAAGGCTAAAGCAATCCGACCGCCTTTGGCGGTGTAACAATTGCTTCGCAAATAGATTAAAGAGACACCCGAAAAAATATGAGAATTTTAGCAATAGATTATGGTAAGAGTAGGTTTGGTTTGGCTATGAGTGACGAATTACATATTACTGCAAACCCATTGCCTACGTATGAGAGAAAAAACATCAAAGCCGATATAGATTATGTGGTTAATCTAGTTTTGCAAAATGGGGCTTTTAAGGTGGTTTTTGGTTTGCCGCTTAATATGAATGGTAGTGAGAGCGAGATGAGTTTGCAAACTAGAGAGTTTGCCACGCGGTTGTTAAAAACTTACGAGCAACTTAAAAGTGAACAATTGGGTGAACAATCGGGCGGGCAACAAAACAGCCTTGAGATAGACTTTATAGATGAGCGTTTAAGTAGCGTGCAAGCAAATAAGGTTTTAGACAAGGCAAATGTTAAAGGCACAAAAAATAAAAATAAATATGTAGATGCAGTTGTAGCAACACTACTTCTGCAAACATATCTAAATTATAAAGTTTAATGAATATTAGGCGAAAAAAATTTAAAATTTAACATTTAAAACTTAACATTAAATTTAAGGAGATATACTTATGTCAAAAAAAGAGACAACAAAAAAAGATGCTAAGCCAAAGGCAGAAAAAGAAGTAAAGCCAAAGGCTGCAAAAGCAGAAAAAGCACCTAAGGTAGAAAAAGCACCTAAGGCAGACAAGGCGAGTACAAAGGCAAAATCTAAAGAGGCGGAGGCGGTTTTAAAGGCGGCTGCGGGGGCTGATGCTTTTGAAGATGATGAAGATGAGGACTATCCAGTAGTTACGCTAACAGACGAGGAAGGCAACGATGTAGATTTCGAAATTGTGTGGGAGTTAGAGTATAAGGGCAAGTTTTATCAACTACTACACCCAGTAGAGCCAGATGATGATATAGAAGAAGACGAGGTTTTAGTTTTCGAGTTAACACCAGTAGAGGACGACCCAGAGATGCTAAACTTTGTGCTTTTAACAGACGACAAACTAGCAGACGAAGTTTTTGCACAATACGAAAAAGAGTTTGACGAGTTGTACGGACCATTAGAGTAGGCGAGAGTATTTAGTTTACGGAAGTTACACTATTGCTTCGCAAGAGCGTATAAATTTTTATAACATATAAGGGGAGGACCAAAATATGTCAGAATTTAATTTGAATTTAGATTGTAAAACAAAGGCGGCAGAATTAATTTTACCAAATTCTGGGCGCGAATTAAACCATTTACAAACACAAGAAATTAGTGGCGGACTTGCTTTTTTATTGCCACTTATACCTTTTATTCCAAAGGCTATACCTATTGGCAAAGCGTTATTTTATGGTGGGGCTTTACTTTTAGGTGGGGCGGCGGGGACAATTGTATTTTCTGATAGTTCTGAGGCAGTAGCGCCGCCAACCACTCAAGGCTCGGGTGGCGGGGCGGCTGGCGGAGACCCAGACGAAGATGTATTTGCGAAATTGACCAAATTTTTGGAAAAGGGAAGGCGCTCGCAAGAAGAAATAGATACAGCAAGAAGGGGCTTCGAGCTTTTAAGAGATATGCCAAAGAATTTAAGGCAATAGTAATTTGGCAAGATTTTACAAGGAGAGCAAAAAATATGAGAAAAGTTATAGCAAGGACATTAATCGTTTTACTGATTTTAGTTCCGTTAATCACGTTAACCGCGTGTGACAACGACTATAACAATGGCGAAAATAGACCGGGTAGTACACCGGGGGACACGGGCAATATTACGGTAGGACTATCATCTAATATGTTTAGTGGTTTTAGAGCGGATTTAGCAGGCGCTGAGTCTTTAGCAATTGTTAATCAAAATAATGCTGCGCGGGCAAGAAGCCTACAACCGACTAATAGTGTGTTAGTTGGAATAGACAGAGATAATAATACGTTTGATATAGTGTTTACTAGAATTATTACAATTGAATGTGCTTGTGAAGTTGAATATTATTGCATATGTGGCACAAACAGAATAATGCAACTTCAAATTCAAGGGCAGATAACAAAACTTTACATAACAGAACTTTTTATTTTCTTTTCTATTTCACTTGATGTGTCGCTTCGTGTAGGTATAGACTACGACCAAACCAATTTGTTTTCTACAAACAGAATGCAAAGTTTTTTAATAGATAGGCATAATGGAAATATTTATTCGCTGTCTGCTATGCGCTACATAAGGCATATAGAGGGTAATATTGTAAGAGCAAGCCAAACACAGTTTGGTACAGAAAGATATTATTTTTTACAATTGGAAGAAAATGAAATACATTTTACACCTATAATGCCAAACCCTAATGTTAATGTTTTAGGTGTGTTTGAGTGTGAGAGTGGCTATATTTTTGTAATTACAAATTCTATAACAGAGCGTGTTGGCAACTTTATATATTTAGATGGGCAAGTTTCTAATACGTGGTTCAAATTAGGGGACGATGGTCTGATTTATAGGGTTACAAATAACTCTGTTCAGGTATATTGCATAGATACGCATTTATGGACAGCGCCAAATATTACTAGAAAGGTTACGATGAGCGCGAGAACAGCCCTTGGCGGTTTACATTCACGTACAGCAATTTTAAGTGAAAATTATTTTGTTAGTCTTTCCGTTTGGAGTACTTGGAGTAATGGCTATCTGCTTGCTGAGGTTTATCAATTTACAACTTATTATCACCAACTTGCCATTTTTGGTGGGCGTTTCATTACTTCAACACCTGCTTTCAGATTGTCGAGTAGCCGAATTTTTTATGTTAGAGATAGAGATTTATATAAAATAACGGGCATTTATTTTGGAACTTGGGGTTCTTTATCTCACACAACTAAGCGTGTGGTTGGCAATGTAAACGAAGCAGAATTTTTCAACAACCATATAATTGTAACAACCGAAACAATTTTGGGTACATTAAGATATATGATTTATTTTAACGAGCAAGGCGAATTAACACAAAGGTTATACCAACAACAGATTCACGAATGGGATGTGATAGTTATAAGACCTTTAAATATTTAAAAGCTTATTAGAAAATATTTTTTAGCATCTAAAACTTTTGTAAATTCGTTTAAAAAGGCAAGCAAAATAGTTTGCCTTTTTTTTTGTTATGTGATATAATTTAGGAATAGGAAGTTTACGGGCTTTCTAAATATATTGCACTACTAAAGTTTAACTCACTCGTGCCAAATCTTTGCTATAGGGTTATTGAGAGAATTGAACATTGAACACTGAATATTGTCAGTGTTCGCTGAACGCTGTTCGCTGGCGAAGCCGCTGGCAAAGCCCTATAGATGTCTGGTGAGTTTTAGTAGGAAGCAAACGAGGAGAAATATTATGTCGGTAGTATCGATGAGACAGCTTTTAGAGGCTGGGGTTCATTTTGGGCACCCAACAAAAAGGTGGAACCCAAAAATGAAAAAGTACATTTTCACAGCAAGGAATGATATCTATATTATAGACCTTGCAAAAACTGTTGGGCTTATTGAGGACGCGTATCGCTTTTTAAAAGAGATTGCGGCAAGTGGCGGTAACGTTTTGTTTGTTGGAACAAAAAAGCAAGCACAAGAGGCCGTTAAAGAAGAGGCGGAAAGGTGCGGAATGTTTTTTATTAACTCGCGCTGGTTAGGCGGAACGCTTACAAATTTTAAAACAATCAGAAGCAGAGTAGACAGGCTTAATAGGATAGACCAAATGGAAAAGATGGGCGAGTTTGATTTGCTTCCGAAAAAAGAGGTTATAAAGTTAAGGCTAGAGCGCGACAAGTTAGAGACTAACCTTGGCGGTATAAGAGAGATGAGAGGCTTGCCTCAAGCGCTGTTTATTGTAGACCCTAACAAAGAGCATATCGCGGTTAAGGAAGCAAGGGTTTTGGGTATACCAATTGTTGGGCTTGTAGATACAAACTGTAACCCAGATGATGTAGACTATGTAATAGCGGGTAATGACGATGCGATAAGGGCAATTAAGTTGATAGCAAGTGTTATGGCAGATGCGGTGATAGAAGGTAGGGAAGGTGTAGACGCTCAGTAATGTTAAATGTTCAATTTTAAATGTTAAATGGTTGCATTCATAAATCCAAAACTTTTTAGCAGTTAGCAATTTGTTTTTTGTACACAATTTGCAAAATCAAATCTTTTTAGCGCTAGCGGTAACAATTTAAAATTTAACATTTAACATTTAAAATTTAACACTATAATTAAATTTAAAAAATCTAATCCGATAGGAGTATAATATTATGGCATTTACTAATAAAGATGTAATGGAATTACGTCAAAAGACGGGTACTGGAATTATGGACTGTAAAGAGGCACTTACAGAGTCGGGCGGAAATATGGAAAAGGCAATAGAATATTTACGTATGAAAGGTATGGCTACTGCGGGCAAAAAGGCTGGCAGAATTGCGGGTGAGGGTATTGTTCACGCATACATTCACGCAGACGGCGCAATTGGCGTACTTGTAGAAATTAATTGCGAGACAGACTTTGTAGCAAGGTCGGACGACTTTAAAGAGTTTGCTCATAACATTGCTTTGCAGATTGCTGCGTACAAGCCACTTTATGTATCTAGCGAAGAAGTAGAGCAACACGTGATTGATAACGAGCGCAAGATTTTAATTGCTCAGGCAATAGATGAGGGCGCAAAGCCAGAGTTTGCTGATAGAATGGTAGAGGGCAGGCTTAAGAAGTATTTAAAAGATATTTGCTTGTTAGAGCAAGAGTATATTAAAAACCCAAGCCTTACAATAGCGGGGCTACTTAACGAGACAGTAGGTAAGTTGGGTGAAAAAATCACAATCAGGCGCTTTACTAAGTATGAAATGGGCGAGGGCATAGAGAAAAAGGCTGATAATTTTGTTGCTGAAGTTAACGAGCAAGTAGCAAAAATGACTGGTGGCGCTAAAGAAAAAGCGGCAGAGCCTGCTAAAGCAAAGCCAAAGGCTGCTAGTAAGGCTACTGCTAAGCCTGCGCCAAAAGCTGCTACTAAAAAAGAAACTAAGCCAAAGGCGGCTGCTAAAAAGCCTGCGGCTAAAAAGACTACTACAAAAAAGTAGTAGGCACGTTATTATAGTGTGTATGTCAGAGCAACTCATAAGCACCTTGAAAAGATACGAGAGAGTAAAACTTTTCGGAGAGTTTTGTGGTGGGCTTGTCAAAGTTCGGTCACTTGAAAGAAGATGAAAAAGTATAAACGTATTGTAATTAAGTTAAGCGGAGAAGCCTTAGCAGGTAAGGGCGGTTTTGGTTTAGACCAAGGCGTTATAGAAAAAATTGTTAAGCAAATAAAAGCGGCTAGTGAACTAGGTACTGAGATTGCTATTGTTGTAGGTGGTGGCAATTTTTGGCGGGGTCGCTCTGCTAATTCTAGTATGGACAGAACAACGGCAGACCATATGGGAATGTTAGCAACTGTTATAAATGCTTTGGCGCTTGAAGATGCCTTAGAAACTGCGGGGGTTAGAACAAGGGTTCAGACTGCTATACCGGTAGAGCGTGTTGCCGAGCCTTACATACTAAAAAGGGCTAGGAGACACCTAGAAAAAGGGCGCGTGGTTATATTTGCTTGTGGTACGGGCAACCCTTATTTTACTACGGATACGGGCGCTGCACTTCGTGCGGCGGAAATTGGGGCGGACGCACTTTTATGTGCTAAAAACGTAGACGGCATATACGACAGCGACCCAAAACTTAACAAAAAAGCAAAAAAGTACGAGCGTATTTCGTATATGGATGTTATATCGCGCCAGTTAACAGCGCTAGACCCAACAAGCATTCAGTTATGTATGGAAAATAAAATTCCAATAATAGCATTTTCTGTAACGGTAGACGATAATATAAAGAAAGCGGTTTTGGGCGAGAGTGTAGGCACGATTATATGCTAGAACAAATGTTAAATTATAAATGCTAAATTATAAATGGCTAAACTCATTTTTTAACTAACTTTTGAACGTTTGCCGTTGCTTCTCGTGAGACTTATGCAGTTAATTTTGTCGCGCTAGCGGTGCAACAATTTACCATTTAAAATTTACCATTTAACATTATTAAAACGGAGTTTAATTATGGAACAGGTTAAAATAATTTTTGATAAGTTAGATGCTGATGGTCAAAAAGCGGTAGACCATCTTAGGTTCGAGTTTTCTAAGATTAGGGCGGGGCGCGCTAATCCGCAATTGTTTGATAGGCTTTTAGTAGAATATCACGGCACACCAACACCGCTTAACCAGATGGGCAATATTTCTGTGCCAGAGCCGCGCCTTATACAAATAAGCGTGTGGGACGCGAGTTCTTTAAAAGATGTTGAAAAAGCAATTATCAATTCAGACCTAGGCTTAACGCCAACAAATGATGGTAAGGTTATAAGGGTTGCGTTCCCAGAACTGACAGAAGAGAGACGCAAAGATTTAGCAAAGCAAATTAAAAAGATAGCGGAAGATGTTAAAGTTGCGCTTAGAAATGTAAGGCGAGATGCAATTGATGCTATTAAAAAACTAGAAAAAGATGTGCCGCTTTCTAAAGACGATGTTGCAACTAACGAAAAAGAAGCAGACAAAGTGGCTCAAAAATTTATAGAGCAAGTAGACCAAATTTTTAAAGACAAAGAAAAAGAAATTCTAACTGTTTAGAGTTGTTCCTTAAACCATATCCGCTTGTATCTTTTTGCAATTTTAGCGTCCTACTGCGTTGTTTTTTCCTAGCGTACATAAAGTACGCGTCGTCAAAACCGCCTTGTAGTACATCTAAAATTGCTTCAAGTTACTGCGCGTCTAGGTTTAGGAACAACTCTAGTAAAAAATGTAAACTATGTTTAGGCGAAAAATAGATTTAGATAATGTGCCAAAGCATATTGCGTTTATAATGGACGGCAATGGCAGGTGGGCAAAAAAGCGCAGAATGGCGCGTACATACGGGCATCAAGCGGGTGTGAATAATTTAGCGAAAATTGTAGAGGAATGTAAAAACCTTGGGGTTAAGTACGTGACTATTTATGCGTTTTCTACAGAAAATTGGAAGCGCCCAAAAGATGAGATAGACACACTTTTCGACCTTTTCAGAGAGCATTTTAAAACTAACACGAGAGACTATAAAGAAAAAAACATTAAGGTTTTAACGATTGGCGACTTAACAAAATTGCCAGCCGATTTGCAAGATGCTGCCAAAGAGATTAAAGAAGCAACGAAAGACTGTGACGCTCTTACGCTTGTTGTTGCAATAAACTATGGCGCAAGGCAAGAGATTGTAAGGGCTGTTAACACAATTTTAGGCAGTAAGTCGGGTGCAGGGTCTAGCGCAAATATAGGCTCTAGCGCTGTAGGGCAAATTGATGAAAGCGAATTTGCAAAGCACTTGTGGCTGGATATACCAGACCCTGACTTATTGGTCAGAACATCGGGCGAGATGCGCTTGTCTAACTTTTTGTTGTGGCAAGTTGCGTATACAGAATTTTATTTTGCCACTTCGCATTGGCCTGCATTTTCTAAAAAACATTTACACAAAGCAATATATGCTTATCAAAAGAGAAACCGCCGCTTAGGTGGATTATAGTACATATGTTACAAAGGTTAATTACAGGAATTGTTATAGTTTTAGTTTTGGTTGGCTTCTTTGCTTTAAGGTTTGTAGACCCGCTGTTTTTAGAAGCCTTTTTTATTGCTATACTTTTTTTATGCGTGTGGGAAGTTTATAACGCTTTTAAAGAGGGCGAGCGCGCAGTTTTTCCATTAGTTGCGGTGTTGCTTTTAGCGCTGTATATACTGTTTAAACTGGAAGCCTACTTTATATATTACGTGCTTGTTTTTGTAGTTTTTGCGCTGACTTGTTTGGTGTTGATTACGTTTTGGCAAAGGTTTACAATTGATAGGGTTAAAACAACTTTGTTTGTTTTAATATATCCGAGTTTGTTTTTGCTAGCGTTAGTGCTTTTAAATTACTCGCCGTATTGGCTTTTGTTGTATGTGCTTGTTTTTGGTGTGTCTATGGCAACAGACTCTAGCGCTTACGTTGCGGGTAAAACTTTTGGGCGCATAAAGCCTTTCAGCACAAAACTTTGCCCATCTATCTCGCCTAACAAAACTTATGCGGGGGCTATTGGTGGTGTTTTGGGCGGTATAATTTGTGCGCTACTTGTGTGGGTTGTGTTTTATTTTGCGATAGGTCACGGAAGTGTGGGCTATAGAGATTATTATAGCGGCGAGTATAGTGCAGTATTTGAAGTGTATCACTTTATAATTTTAGGCACACTAGGGGCAGTTATTACGCAAGTGGGCGATTTAATTGCAAGCAAGCTAAAGCGCATAAAAGAGATTAAAGATTTTTCTAATCTACTGCCCGGTCACGGCGGCTTTTTAGACAGATTCGATGGCTTGATGTTTAACGCAATGCTAATTTATTTGTACTATGTTATAGTTTTATAAGGTGTTGCCCTGAAATAAATCGACGAATTTCTACTCCGCTACGCTGCGCAAGGAAATTCTTACGATATTATTTCAGGGCATACACCAACAGTAACTTCACAAACCACGCAAATAAATTTTTAGATAAATTTGATTTGCGCTTAAACTGGGGAGGTGGGGAAGTTTCATATGAGAAGTATAGCAGTTTTTGGAAGCACGGGAAGTGTGGGTACGCAAACCTTAGATGTTGTAAGGGCTAATGCGGATAGGTTTAGTGTATTTGCCCTTATTACATATTGCGGCATAGAAAAACTTATTGCGCAAGCAAAAGAATTTAAGCCTAAGTATGTGGCAATAATTTGCAGTAAGCAAAAAGCAAACGCCGAGACGGGCGGGTTGTCTGTTGAGAGTAGACTGCCAAAAGGCACTAAACTTTTGGTGGGGGATAGTGCCGTAGAGTATTTGGCGGCTCATAAAGAAGCAGAGATTTTAATGGTTGCTATGCTTGGCGCTGTAAACTCACTTACTTGCATACTGGCGGGTATTAGGGCTAGTGATAGTATGGTAAGGGATAGTACGGCTGGTGTGGGAAGTGCTGGCAATGTGAGTAGTGGCTTTGGTAAAATTATTGCTGTTGCAAGCAAAGAGGCTTACGTTTGTGGTGGCGACTTAATTAACGAGGCGCTAAGCAAAAGTAAAACTGCAAAAATAATACCGGTAGATAGTGAGCATTCTGCGGTGTATCAATTACTTAAAGGGCAGTCAACTAATGGGCAGTTTTATAGTGGGCAGTTTTATAGCGGTCAGTCACATAATGGACAAGGTGTAAAAATCAACGGGGTTAAAAAGATTACGCTAACGGCAAGCGGTGGCTCTATGTACGGCAAGCCTTTGGCACAACTTGAGAATGCTTGTGTAGAAAGCGTGCTTAAACACCCTAAGTGGAATATGGGCGCTAAAATTACGGTAGATAGCGCAACGCTTGTCAATAAGGGGCTTGAGATTATAGAAGCGTCTTACATCTTTGGTGTAAGCGAGATGGACGTGGTTAAGCATAAAAAAATAGACTTTGTTATACACAGACAAAGCCTAGTACACGGAATTGTAGACTTTGTAGACGGAACAACTTTTTTTAATATATCTGCCCCTGATATGCGCATACCAATAAATTATGCGCTGGGCTACCCAAGTCGGTTATCCAAGTCGGCTATAGGGGCGAATATTCCGAATGTAAGTTTAGAGCAACTAAATTCTATGACTTTTGAGACAAACGACGACAATTTACTTAAAGGGGTGGCGCTTTGTTTAAGGGCGCTAGAGTATGGCTTAACTGCACATTTAAATTTTGCGAACGACATTTTGGTAGAACGTTTTTTAAAAAAGCAAATCAGTTTTTTAGATATATATAAGGGGCTTGAAAATGTTTTAGAGCATTTTGCAAAAAAGCCAAAAATAAAGGCAGACAGTTTGGACAAAATTGTTAGTATTAATAGCATTATAACAGAATACCTTTAAAAGAAGCCCTATATTTTAAGTGTAAAGTGTAGAGTGTAAAGTGTAAAGTGATTTAACCCGCTAACGCGGGAGAAAACTTATACTGCAAATAAAAAAATAAAAGAGAAGTTGTTTATGACCTAAATGCAGACTGTTGAAAAGTTTTTGCATTTAAAGAATGTAAAAACTCTACACTTTACATTTTACACTTTAAACTATAAAAGGAGATTATGTTTAATTTATTTTCTAGTGTTTGGTACATTTTTTTAGCACTTTTGTTGCTAATGCTTTTGGTTACTGTTCACGAGTTGGGTCATTACCTTGTGGGCAAACTTTTTAAGTTTAAGATAGATGAGTTTGCTGTTGGGTTTGGTCCTAAAATTGCTCAGAAAAAACGAAAGAATGGCGAGTTGATTACGCTTAGGGCAATTCCACTTGGTGGCTATTGTGCGTTTAGAGACAGCACTTTTGACGAGCCTAAACCTTTTCCCGAGTATGAGAGTGATGAGAGTGAGAGTAGTGAGAGTGGCGATAAACTCAGTAGGCAAGGCGGTGGGCAGAATGAGAGTAGTAGGCAAGGTGAGAGTTTAAGTGGTTCTCAAATCGGGCATCTCGGTAGTAGTGATAGTGGTAAAAGTGGTGATATAAAAAATGAGACAGAGCATTCTCATAAAGGCAGTAGTTATTTAGATGATAAGGCGAAGGACAATAGTTCTAGTTTAGAAACGACCCACCTTAAAGATTTTACAGCGCAACACCCCGCAAAGCGTATTGCGGTTTTGTCTGGCGGTATAATTTTTAATTTTATTTTTGCGGTTATACTTGCGTTTATTTTGCTTGCTGGTTTTGGCGAAAACTTGATGGTTGTAAGGTACGAGCTTCCGGTTTATAACGAGGCGGGTACGTATCAAATCGGTACGGCAAGTGTTAACTCAGAAACATCTGGGGCTTATCAGGCGGGTCTTTTAGAGGGGGACATTATTGTTGCGATTAATGGCTCTAACGTGCATTTCTTTCACGGACCAAACCCTTATCTAAACCATTTAGGCAGACAGATTCAGCGCAGACTTAACAGGGGCTATGATAATATCCCCATAACTGTTTATAGGCGGGGCGTTGGTGAGATTACAGAAAATGTGCAAATAGGCACAACTGTCAGAACAAGAACAGTATATAGGGAAGGTGCGGGCTATATAAGCGAAGAGTTTACTTCCCCCAACTCACTTGGTATTTTTATAGGGTTCGAGCGACTTAACAGGGGTGTGTGGTTTGCGTTTACAAATGCGGTTGCGTTTTGTTTGAAACTTGCGTGGTTTATGCTAAGCCTTTTAGGCTCTATTGTAACGGGTGTTATTGGGCTTAGTAGTATTGCGGGACCGGTAGGTACGATTGGCGCTATATCGGGTGTTATATCTGATGCGGTTACGCACGCATCTATAGAGGTTGTAATTTCACTTGCCATTTTAATAAGCGTTAATTTGGCGGTGTTTAATGCGCTTCCTGTTCCTGCCCTCGATGGCTCGCGCATCATTTTTACAACGATAGAATGGATACGGCGAAAACCGATTGATAGACACGTAGAAGCATACATTCATTTTGCGGGCTTTTTAATGCTGATAGGCTTTGTAATATTTATAGACTTGTTTAACGCACTAAGGTGACGCGCGGATATTAAAATTTTTCGCGGTTGCCTCCGCAATATTCTCTAGCGTTTTTAACTTGAGAGTTGCGGGCGTAGTCAAAGGCTCAAAATTTTAATATCTGCGCGTAGAGGCTAAAACAATCCGACCGCCCTTGGCGGTGTAACGATTGCTACCGCAATCGGATTTTACAAAGTGGCACTTTGTGTTTAATTATGGTTAAAAAAACAAAAGAGATTAATGTTGGTGGTGTTAAGTTAGGTGCAGGTAACAAGGTAGTATTGCAGTCTATGACTAACGTGCCGACTAGTGACGCTGATAGAGTTATAGCGCAAATAAATGCCCTTGCAGATGTGGGGGCTTCTCTAGTTAGGGTGGCTGTGCCGTGTATGGATAGCGCTAGCGCTTTAAAGCAAATTGTAAAAAGGCTAAGGACGCCCATTTGTGCTGATATTCATTTTGACTATAAACTTGCAATTGCTAGCATTAAAAATGGCGCTAGTAAAATAAGGATAAACCCGGGCAATATTGGAAGTGAGAGCGAAGTTAAAAAAGTTTTAGAAGTTGCGCGTGAGTATAACGTGCCGATACGGGTGGGCGTAAACTCTGGCAGTTTAGATAAAGAGATAGAAAAAAAATACGCGAGCGATATAGCAAGTGGCAAGACTTACGTAGCGCTTGCAGAGTCTGCACTTAAGCATATTGCTCTCTTAGAGAGAGATGGCTTTTATAATATTGTTGCATCGGTTAAGTCTAGTTGCGTAAGTACAACGATTGACGCTAATATTTATTTGGCTAGCAAAGTAAATTATCCGCTACACATAGGTGTGACAGAAGCGGGTACGTACAACACTAGTGTGATAAAGTCTAGCGTGGCAATTGGTACGCTTTTAAAAATGGGCATAGGCGACACAATTAGGGTAAGCATTACGGGCGAGCCGACTAGAGAGTTGGCGGTTGCAAAAAGCATAGTGCGAAGTTTGGGGCTGAGCGCTTTGGGTGTAAGTGAGAATTACGTTGAGGTTGTGTCGTGTCCGACTTGCGCTAGGGTAAGTGTAGATATAGAAAGCATAGCAAACGAAGTAGAGCGACTTGTGGCGGGGCTTGTGGTTTCTAAAAAGCATAAGGTGGCTATTATGGGCTGTGTGGTTAACGGACCGGGCGAGGCGAAAGACGCTAGCCTTGGAATAGCGTGTGGGGATAGTGAGAGCGTAATTTTCAAAAACGGCAAACCACTTAAAAAAGTAGCAAACGAAAACTTGCTAAAAGCCTTTTTAGACTTACTAAAAACAGAGATAAAGTAAACAAACAAAATTCTTTTTCGATTATTCACCAACACTACAAACAAAACAAATGCGTAAGGCATTCGCTAGTGCAGAAATAGTACTAACAAACAAAACAAAAACGTAAAGCATTCGTTTACGATTGTGAAAAACAAAAAAATGTTTCAGGAAAAATTTAACGAAAAAACAAAAAACAAGTACAAAGAAAAACTCTTTTTTAAAGAGGTATTGTTCAGCGAAAAAGAAAAGCGCGCAGAACTTATTTTTTCTACGCTTTCTAAAACGGGCTTGTATATAGAAAGCAACAGAAAAGAAATTGAGAATGCGTGCCGTTTAATATTGCCGAGTGAAATAAACCTAAGCGTTGTTTTTGAAAAAAGTAAGCCCGATAAAGAAGTGTTAGAATACGATGTTGCAAACTTTTTAAAAACAACTTTTCCGTCGGTTTATTCTACGCTTATTAAAAAAATTGCAGATATAAAAACTGCTAGCATAACACTTACGCTAGACCAAAATACAGAAAGTTATGTAGAGAATACAAAACTGCCGGCTACTCTGCAAAAATATTTGTATAAAAGTTATAGCAAAGAATTTAGTGTGGACATAAATTTTGGAAAGTCAAAGAAAGCAAGCATAACGGGCGAGTTGGTTCAAACCGACATACTAGGCAACGATTTTGATAAAGTAGGCAATGTAGTATCAGGGGCGGCTTTGGGTGAATTGGATAACTTAGAAAAAGAAGTTGCCGCTACGCTGTTCCCGCAAGAGATGTACAACACGTATTCGGGTGAAGCGCAATTTAGCGTTGCAAGTATATACGCAAGTGCAACACCGACTGCATCGCAACCTACACATTCCCTCAAACAACCTAAGCCACAGCCTACTACAAATACTTCTCGCTTGTCGCTGGGCGCTGGACCCTCACTTAAGGGTACTTACATAGTTTTTGATATAGAAACAACGGGCTTAGAGCCGACACTAGATACCATTATAGAGTTAGCGGCGGTTAAGTTAGTAGATGGCGTTGTGGTGGATACGTTCTCAGAATTGATAGACCCAAAAATTCCGCTACCTGCAAAAATAACAGAAATTACAGGGCTAAAAGATGCAGACTTAAAAGGCAAGCCAACACTTGATAAGATACTGCCAAAGTTTTTCGAGTTTTGTAACGCCGCAAATACTAGCGGGGGCTTTAGCGAGGCTTTAGGTAGTATTGTAGGTGGCGGCGAAGCCACGCTTGTTGGGCATAACTCTATTAAGTTCGATTTTCCGTTTGTAGACTATCACGCAAGAAAGCAGGGCATAGTTTTTAAAAACAAGGTGTTAGACACGCTTCAACTATCGCGCCAAAAACTAAGGCTAATGTCTTACCGATTAGAAAACGTAGCCAGAAGCCTAGGCGTCTCACTAATAAACGCCCACCGCGCGCTAGACGATGCAACAGCCACAGCAGAAATTTTTGTTAAACTTTATTCTAGTCCAGCAAGGTAATCTGCACTTACTTCAAAGAAATCGCAAAATTTTAGAAATATTTTTAATCTTGGTATTTGCTTACCATTCTCATAATTTAAAATACTTTCTTTTTTCAAGTCTAATTTGCGTGCCAATTGGTTTTCTGTTAAACCATTTTTAAGTCTTAATTCTTTTAATCTGCTAGCAAAGTTTTGTTCCATAGTAACCCCCGTAATGCATTTATTACATTAATAGTATAAACCAAAAAATGCATTAAGTCAAGCATTTTTTGCATTATTGGTATAATTTTTTTATGGGGTTTAGTAAAAGGTTAAAACAACTTAGGGAAGAGTTAAATATTTCTCAAGCAACTTTGGGTAAAGATTTGGGTGTTCCGCAATCTACCATAGCAAATTGGGAAATTAGAAGGGGCGAGCCAAATACAGAAATGTTAAAGGTTTTGGCTACATATTTTGAAGTGTCACTAGATTATTTATTAGGTTATGTAGATTTTGTATGTTGTAGGTTTCCGCTTTCAGAAAAAGAATAGTATTATTATTAATTTTTTTTTGTGTATAAAAACAGTTGCTAAATTTTTTTGTTTGTGATATAATTAGGTTAGAGATTGTGGTGAGAGAAGTTGGTGGTGAAGTAAAAAATTGGTAAAAGGAAAAGTGCTGTGGGTAAGTTGCCCACATTTTTTGTTGTTTAGGATTATTGCGAAAAGCGGGTGTAGCACATTTAAAGGTAACTTTGTAAAGATAGAAATATAAGCGTAGTAAGGGGATACTAAGGGGATAAAATGTTAGAGAAAATAACGGAAATTGTTAAGCCTATTGTAGAGAGTTTAGGTTACGAATTGGTGGATATAGAGATTAAGAAGCGCGGGCGGACAGACTTAATTGTATACATTTATAATAAAGATGGAACTTGCATAGACGACTGCGAAAAGGTGCATTTAGCAATAGAGCAACCACTAGATGAGTTAGACCCATTTGTAGAGAGTTGGTATTTAAATGTATCTAGCCCGGGCGTAGACAGAGCATTTAAAACGCAAGCAGATTTTGTAAGAAACATAGACAAACTGTGTGAGATTAAACTTTACAAGCCATACAGAAAAACTAAGCACAAGCAACTAACTGCCACCCTTTTAGAGTATAATGCGGACACAAAGGTTGTTACTGTTAAACTTAGTGGGGTGCAACTTCAAAAGGGTGTGGTGAGTTTGGCGGGCGAGATAGTAAAATTTAATTTAAACGAAATAGCAAAAATATCACAAGCGATAGCATTGTAATGTTAAATGGTAAATTTTAAATGTTAAATGTCTGCACACGTTAATACCCAAACTTCTGAACAGTACGCGTTTACATCTTTTAACAATTTGCATATAATTATTGCCCGCGCTAGCGGTGAAACAATTTAACATTTAACATTAAACATTTAAAATTAATAAGAGGAATAAATGAAAAGAAAAGAATTTTTTGATGCTTTAACTGCATTAGAGGAATTAAAAGGAATTAAGAAAGAGACTTTTATAGAAATTTTAGAGAGCGCTTTAGCAATTGCTTACAAGCGTAATTATGGCGAGGCTTCTAACGTTTCTGTTAAGTTGTTGCCAGAGAGCAATAAAATAGAGGTTAATGCGGTTAAAACAATTGTAGAGACTGTAGAAAACCCGGACACTGAAATTACGCTTGCAGATGCTAAAGAGCGTTCTAAAGGCAAGCGCCGTGGTTATAAAGTTGGGGATACTTACAAAGAAGAGATTAAGCCAAGGGAAGACTTTGGTCGTATTGCTGCTATGACTGCTAAGCAAGTTGTTATGCAAAGGCTTCGCGATGTAGAGCGCAATATGGTTTTGGCAGATTTCGAAAACAAGTTAAACACAATGTTAACAACTATTGTAAGGCGAGTGGATAACAATGTGGTTTATGTAGATTTAAGCGTTGCTCATTTAGATGGCGTTATGGCACAGAGCGACCAAATACCGCGCGAGAAGTATAAGGTTGGGCAGAAAATTAGGGTGTTTGTAAAAGAAGTTAAAACCGGCACAAAGGCATCTCAAATAAGAGTGTCGCGTTCTGACCCGGGGTTTGTTAAGGCTTTGTTTGCCTTAGAAGTGCCTGAGATTGCTGATGGTGCTGTAGAGATAAAATCTATTGCTAGGGAAGCGGGTTACAGAACCAAAATGGCAGTAAACGCAAACGACAAAAACGTAGACCCGGTGGGTGCTTGTGTTGGTAATAGGGGCGTTAGGATAAATGCCGTTGTTGCAGAACTTAACGGCGAGAAGATAGATATAATTCCGTATAGTGACGACCCGCTAGATTATATCGCGCGCTCTTTAAGCCCGGCAACTGTTAACGAGGTTATGCTTGATGTTGAGGCTAGGGAGGCTACTGTAATAGTGCCAAAAGATAAGTTGTCGCTTGCTATTGGTAAAGAAGGGCAGAATGTTAGGCTTGCGGCAAGGCTTACTGGCTATAAAATAGATGTTTACGCAGAAGGGCAAGAGGACGAGGCGAGAGACCACAAGAAGTTAGCAAAAGAGAAAAAGGCGGCGGTTAGCGCTATGCTAGATGGTGTAGAAGAGACGGGTACGCTTCCGGACTTTGCGGCTGTGGCAGATTTGGCAGACTTATCAGATTTATCTGACCTATCCGATTTGGCAAACCTAGCGGGGCTAGACGAAGATAGTAAGTAACGTGGGTAGCATAAGTGTTGGGGTAGGTGTAGATGTAAATGGTAGGAAACGTACTAGAGCGGGGGTGTAAGCGGGGGTTCTTTTATGGCACGTAAAAAGCATATACCACAAAGAATGTGCATTGTTTGTCGGGTTAGGTTTGATAAAAAAGATTTAACGCGCGTTGTTAAACAAAAGGAAAAAGATGCGCAAAATGCTTCGGACAAACAAAAGGAAAAAGATGTGCAAAAGGCTTCGGATAAGCAAAAGGACACGCAAAAAGTCGCACATAAAATTATTGTAGACGAGTCGCAAAAGGCAGATGGGCGCGGTGCATACATTTGTAAAAAGGCAGAGTGTTACGAGATATTAGTTAAGCAAAAGCGACTAAATAGGTCTTTTAGTGCAGATGTGCCGAGTGATGTGTATACAGAGTTGGGGAAGCAGTTAGGTAGTAAATAAATAAGGAAGCAATTAGGTAAAAGGAAGCAATTAAGGAAGCAAGTATGGATAGCAAAATAATTTCGTATATGGGCTTTAGCGTAAAGGCTAGAAAGTATATTGTGGGCGCAAGTTTAATTAGCGCTTACAGAAAAAAGATACATTTAATTATGCTTTGCGCAAGTGCTTCGGATAATACAAAAAAAGATGCGCATACGCTTGCTACTCGGTTTGGTGCGCCACTTGTTTTAATAAGTAATATATTACTAGAGGATATCATATATAAATCTAACGCAAAAATAATGGCTTTGACGGACTTTAATTTAGCAAAATCAATATTACAAAATATATCGGATAACGAAAATTTTAAAGTTATCGAAGTTTAATGGAGTAAATGACTAAAAAGCAGACTACTGACACACAAGAAGAAAAAAAGGTTGCTTACGAGAATTTGCGGCGCATAAAACTTTTGGTTTCTGAATCGGCGCACTTAAAGGCTTTACAAAACAATGTGAAAGACTTAAAGCGCAAGTTTGAGAATAATTTGCGAGATGCAAAAACCAGAGAGAAAGAGCGCATAGACAAAGAGCGTAAGCAAAGGTTTGAAGAGCAACAAGCGGCTGCAAAAAAGGCACAAGCAGCGGCTGATTTATCAGTTGAAAAGGACGCAAAAACTGCGGGTGAGAAAACAGCAGGTGTTGTTGCAGAGCAGAGCAAAGAGCAAAGAGATAGGGGCGGGGAAAGAGATAGAGGCGCTGATAGGGGTGAGAGACAAGGCAAGCCTCAATTTGATAATAGGCAAGGTAGAGATGCTCAGCAAGGCGATAGGCGCGATAGGGGCGGCTCTGGCGATAGGCGCGACAGCAGACAAGGCGGGCAAGGCGGACAAGGTGGCGAGCGTAGAGATAGGGATAGGCAAGACAACAGACAGGGTGATAATAGGCAAGGCGACAATAGAGATAGGGATAGTAGGCAAGGTCAGCACACGGGCGATAGGTCTCGCTCATTTGATAGGCAAGGTGACAGACAAGGCGATAACAGACAAGGGCAAGGTGATAGACAAGGGGGGCGTCAAGGCGATAATAGACAAGGTGGCGATAGGCAAGGTGATAACAGACAAGGCGGTGACAATAGACAAGGTGGGCAAGGGCGTCCATTTGATAGACAAGGCGGGGGCGCTGGCGGCGGCGGGGAGAGGCGCTCTTTTGGTCAAGGCGCTGGCGGGCAAGAAAGGCGCTCGTTTGATAATAACAGACAAGGCGGGGGCGGACCGCGCCCTTGGCAAAATAATCAAGGTGGCGGACAAGGCTCTCAAGGTGGTCAAGGTGGCGGACAAGGTGGTCAGAGGCCATTCACTCCGCGCGGGGCGGGCGCGCCACCACCACCGCCACCAACTCAGAGCAGGGGTGGCGGACAGCAACAGAAAAAGAAAACAAGCGGTGGTGGCGGTGGCTTTGGCGAGAATCGCGGCGGTATGAACAAGCGCACGCTTCTTCGCCGTGGCTACATTGTAGAAAACTTCGACGAGGGGCGCACAAGAAAGTTAAGCAACAAAAAGCAAGATAAGTTTATAAAGCCAACTTCTGCAATCGACAAGGCTGTAATAACATCAGAAAATGTAACAGTTAGGTTATTCTCAGAAAAAATCGGAAAGAGTTCTAGTGAGATTTTAAAACTTTTGTTTAACCTAGGCTATATGGTTAACATCAACTCTACAATCGATTTTGAGGCGGCTCAGTTAGTTGCTTCTGAACTAGGGATAGACTTAGAGTTAAAGGCAGAAAAATCGTACGAAGACCAACTTGCAGAGCAGTTTAAGTTAGATGCAAAGTCTGGTAAGTTATCTACGCGCCCACCTATTGTTACTGTTATGGGTCACGTAGACCACGGAAAAACTTCTTTACTTGATAGTATAAGACAGACAAATGTTACAAGTGGCGAGGCGGGCGGAATTACGCAAGCGATTGGTGCTTATACAGTTGTTAGCAAGGGTAGGACAATTACGTTTATAGACACGCCGGGTCACGAAGCGTTTACTGCTATGCGTGCTAGGGGTGCTAACTTAACGGACATTGCTATATTGGTTGTTGCGGCGGACGATGGGGTTATGCCACAAACAATAGAGGCTATAAACCATTGTAAAGCGGCGGAAGTACCTATACTTGTTGCGGTTAACAAAATAGATAAAGCGGGCGCGGATGTATCGCGCATAAGGCAACAACTTACAGAACACGGGGTTATACCAGAAGAGTGGGGCGGCGACAATATATTTACGGATATCTCAGCAAAGCAAGGCACAAACATAGATGGGCTTTTAGAGAATGTATTGCTTATTGCCGATGTATTAGACTTGAAGGCAAGCGCCGAAACTAATGCGCACGGCACGATTGTAGAAGCGCACAGAGATGTTGGGCGTGGTCCGGTTGCTACTGTTTTGGTTGGTAGTGGTACGCTTAAAGTTGGCGACACTGTTGTATCGGGTATTGCTTCTGGTAGAATAAGGGCAATGTTTGATGATAAAGGCAAGCGGGTTAGGGTGGCTGGTCCATCAATTCCGGTGTCTATATTAGGTTTAGATGATGTTCCAAGCGCGGGTGATACGATTTACGTTACAGAAAACTTATCTAAAAAGGTTGTAGCAGAGCGTAAGGTTAAAGCGGCAATAGAAAAGGCAAAGCTAAAGGTAAACGTAAGTTTAGAAAATGCTTTCGAGCGTATAGAGGCGGGCAAACTAAAAGCGCTTAACATAATTATAAAGGCAGATTATCAAGGCTCACTTGCCGCTATTGTTAACGAGCTTGGCAAGTTGGCGGTTGAGGGTGTTAGAATAAACATTATTCACCAAGCGGTTGGTGGCATTACAGAGAGCGACATTATGCTTGCTAGTTCTGCTAGTGCGATAATAATAGGCTTTAATGTAAAGTTGCTGGCACAACTTAAAAAACTTGCAGAGAAAGAGGGCGTAGATGTAAGGCTTTACGATGTAATATACAGAGCGTCGCAAGAGATAGAGCGCGCGATGAAGGGCTTATTAGGTCCGCAATACAAAGAAGTTCCGCTAGGGCAAGCGGAAGTTAGGGAAGTATTTAAAATTACTGGCTCTGGCATAATTGCGGGTTGTATGGTTTTGTCGGGTAAGATTCAGCGCCGTGCAAAGTGCAGAATTTTGCGCGAGGGCGAAGTAATTCACCAAGGCACAGTAACAAGCCTAAAGCGCTTTAAAGAAGATGTTAAAGAAGTGGGCACGGGCTATGAGTGCGGTATAGGTACAGATTTCAGCGAGTTTAAGCAGGGGGATATTATCGATGTCTTCCTATTAGAAGAAATCCCTATCTAAGCGCTATATGCGTCGCAATACTTCGTCAAACTTGAAATTGCTCAGTTTGCGTACGTTAAGTACGCGGCACTTCGCAATTTCTGCGTTTTCCTTGTCTTGCTTGCATCTAGCGCTTAGATTTAAAGGAATTGCTAAGGGCTTGCCTAACATCTAGCGCTTAGATTTAAGGAACACTAAAACATTTAAAATTACAATTAACAAATTACAATGTACAAATGTTTAATTCATACTATCCCAAACTTTTTAACAGTTACAACAAGCAAACTGTTAAAAAGCTTAGTGATTAATGAGTGAAACATTTGTAATTTGTACACTGTAATTTGTAAATTTTGCATATTTACATTTTGTACATTTTGTACGTTAATAAGGAGAAACACAAATGTCTAGAAAAGTTGAGAAACTGAATTCGGAAATGCAGCGTACTATTGCTGCGATTATAAGAGAGATAAGAGACCCACGAATGCAAAGCGGGCTTATTGTTACGGTTACAAAAGTTGAGACTACAAACGATTTGGCGCACTCTAAAGTATATATATCTGTTATGGCAGATGCGGAAACTACAGATAGGGCTTTGGTGGCAATAACTAACGCAACACCTATGATTAAAAGAGAGTTGGGTAACAGAATAAAGGTTAGAAGCATACCTGACTTAACATTTATACTAGATACAACCGAAGCAGAAGTAGCGGCAATAAACGCTCAGTTAGATAGCCTTTTAGGTGGTGGTGCTGGCGGAAGTTGCAGAAGCGGTGGTGGGTGCAGGGGTTGTGGCAAGCACTAGGCATTAAGCGCTATATGCGGCGCAATACTTCGTTGAGGTTTGCGTTTTTCTTGTTAGCGTACGCCAAGTACGCGGCACGGCGAAAATCCGCACCTCGCCTTGTCTTGCTTGCATCTAGCACTTAATGCGGGCGCTAGCGTTAAAGGTTTTGAAGCATTTTAAAATTGCTTATATACAGGTACTAGCACACCTATTAGTTTTTTCAAACTATGGAAAAGAAGTTTAAAGAGATACTCGGCAAAATACAATCGGCTAAGACTGTTGGCATTTTTTGTCATATAAATCCGGATGCGGATACTTTGGGCAGCGCACTTGCCCTCTTTTTGTATTTGCGAAAGGTTGGTAAGGGTGTGGCTGTTTATGTAGATGCAACCCATTTGCCTTTGCATTTAAGCGGTGTGGCTGGTTACGATAAGGTTATATTAGGTGCGAGTGCAGATTTGGATACAGATTTTTTGGGCATAGACTTGCTGGTTTCTATGGATACGGCGGACGAAGCACGGCTTGGCAAGTATGCAGATGTTTTTGTGTCGCACCCTAATACAATTAATATAGACCACCATATATCAAACACGGGTTATGCAAAAATTAATTTGGTGAGAGAGACTTCTGCAAACACAGAAATTGTTTTAGAAGTGCTACAGAGTTTAGACTACTTCGAGACTAAAGCAAATGGTAAGCCCACCCTTATTTGTCGTGATATTGCTATGGCGCTTTATATTGGGCTTGTGGCGGACAATGGCAATTTTTCTTTTAAAAGCGTGAACGGGAATACATTTTTAATTGCGTCTAAAATTATGAGTTATGGACTAAGCTCGCAGGATATTTTTGATGTTAACAATATGCTTTTTAAAAGTTTAAGTTTGGCTAAGTTTAAGTTGCAGCGCGCTTTGCTTAACAACGTAAAGTTTTTTTACGATAACAAGTTGGCGGTAAGTTATCTAACACTAGACGACTTTGTCGCTTGCGGCAACACAAAAGAAGGTACGGAAGGGCTTATACACAATTTGCTTAACATAGACAGCGTAGAGATAGCCGTGTCGTTTAGACAAGAGAGCATAGATAAAGATGGGTTAAGCACTTTTAAAGTTTCGTTTCGCTCTAAGGGGTGGGATGTTAACTATTTGGCTAATCAGTTTGGCGGGGGTGGTCATAGAATGGCGGCGGGCGCAAAACTAAGGGGCGATGTGTACGAAGTGATAGATTTGATAGTAGACAAAGTAAAACAACTATTATAATTTTAAATTTTAAATGTTTAATGTTAAATTGTTTCACCCGCTAGCGCGGGCAAGGTCATATTTTGCGCAAAGTTTCCTATGTAAAGATTTTAGTAATTTAACATTTAAAATTTAACATTTAACATTTTACAAAATGAACGGTGTTTTAAATATATTTAAGCCTTTGGGGGTTACAAGTTCTGGCGTTGTGCTTAAGTTAAAAAAGATGTTAGGCACACGGGCGGTTGGGCATTTTGGCACGCTAGACCCTATGGCTAGTGGGGTGCTTCCTATTGGTGTTGGAAAGTCTACAAGGCTTTTCGATTATTTTTTGGCTAAGCGAAAAGTTTATGTAACAGAGTTTACTTTTGGCAAAACTACAGACACGCTAGATAGCGAAGGGCAAGTTATAGCAACAAGCGATGTTATACCAACGGGGCAACAAATTGTAGATGCTTTGCCTAATCTAAGCGGTGTGATTAACCAAGTGCCGCCGCAATACTCTGCTAAAAATGTTGGGGGGGTACGTGCGTACGCGCTTGCAAGGGCTGGGCAAGAAGTAGAATTAAAGCCAAAGCAAGTAGAGATTTTTAAGTTTGATTATTTGGCAGGGGTAGACCAGTTTACGCACAGGTTTGAGATAGAGTGTTCTAGTGGCACATACATAAGAAGTTTGGCAAGAGACTTAGGGCAGTTATTAAACACAGTATGCTATATGAGCGCGCTAGAGCGAACAATTGTGTCAATGTTTAAAATAGATAACGCTTACACGTTAGAGAGTTTAGAGCAACACATTACAGATTTTGGCTTAGAGAGTTTGCAAGATAAATTGTTGATAGAGCCACAGCGGTGTATAGATTTGCCAAGTTACACAGTTTTAAAAACAGACAGAACCAAAATTTTAAACGGACAAAAATATTACTCTGAAAACTTTCCGAAGGGTAGTTTCAAATTGTTTTTAGAAAGAGAGTTAGAAAATGAGAGAGAGTTTTTCGGCATAGCCACAAGTATTAATTCGGCAAGTGGCAACGCTTTAAAAATAATCACAAACTTACACTAACAAGGCAGTAAAAGTAAAATTACAAACCTACACTAACAAGATAACAAAACTAACAAGATAACAAAATTAAACTTTAGTTTTGTGGCGGGCAGTAGTCGGCACTATAAAAATATGCAAATTTTACATTACAAGCAAAAGTATAACAAGCCCATTGTTCTAGCCCTAGGTTTTTTTGACAGTTTACATATTGGGCATTTAGAGATTATACAACAAACCATTAAAAAGGCACAAAAGCATAACGCGCGCCCTGCGCTTTTTACGTTTTCTAATAACCCGTCCGCCGTTTTATCTACGCTTGGGGTGGTGGGTGGCGCTAGTAAAAAAGCGCCTAACAACAAAGCACCCGTGCAAAACCAGCCTTACAAATTGGTTAACACGTTTAACGAGCGAATTGCAATACTAAAGAAAATGGGGCTAGAAGTTATTATAGCGGCAGAGTTTTCTAAAGAGTTGTTAACAACCACAAGAGAGTGCTTTTTAAAAAACTTGTTGCAAAATTTTAATATTGTTGGGCTTGTGTGCGGTACAGATTTTAAGTTTGGGCTAAAGGGTTTGGGTAACTGTGAGTTTTTGCAAGAGCAGTTGGGCGAGTTGGTTAGCGTAGTAAATTTGGTTAAGTATGGCGATAAAAAGGCGTCGTCTAGTTGTATAAGAGACTATTTGATTGCGGGCGATATACAAAGCGTTAATGCAAAATTAATATGCAAATATTCTATAAGCGGGCAAGTAGTAAAGGGCTATTCTATAGGTAGAGAGTTAGGTTTTCCCACAGCGAATATTGTGCCGTGTTTTGATAAGCACGTGATAAAGCAAGGGGTTTATGCAACCAGCACGCGAATTGGCGATAGCGACCAAACGTATTTGTCTATAAGTAATGTTGGTGGCAGACCAACCTTTAACGACAAAGAGCAAAAGATAGAGACTTATTTACTAGATTATAAGGGCGCAGAACTTTACGGCAAAAACATAACTATAACTTTTCTGCAAAGACTAAGAGATGTACAAAGTTTTGACAGCAAATCTAGTTTGGCTGTGCAAATAGAAAAAGATATAAAAAAGGTTTTAGAGTTGGATAAAAACATATGATAAGATTTGGGGTGGCGAGTAATTCGGATAGTTTTTATAGCGAGGGCTATAAAGGCACAGAGCAGGCTATGTGGTGGTTAGCAAAGCGTGGGCTAGCCGCCTTTGAATATTCTTTTGGGCGCGGTGTGAGTATTGGCGAGGCCAAGCGCGAAGCCATAAGGCAAGAGGCGCTTAAGCATAATATTGCGCTAAGCGCTCACGCACCCTACTATGTTAATTTGTGTACGGACGACACAGAAAAAACAAAAAAGTCTTTTATGTTTATTGTGCAGTCTATTGAGGCTTTAAGAGACTTTGGCGGCAATAGGGTTGTTGTGCATATAGGAAGTGCATCTAAGCAAGCGAGAGATATATCGTTTAAAAATGCGCAAGTAAATTTAGAAGCCCTAGCAAATACGCTTGCTAAAAGTGCGCTAGTAAGTGGTGGGGCAGACAAGCCTAGTGGTAGTAGCGGGGCTTTGCCAAGTAAGGCTATGGATAACAATTTACTCATATGCTTAGAGACTATGGGCAAGATAAATCAGTTTGGCAATTTAGAAGAGGTTGTTGCGCTTTGTAAAATAAGTCCGCTGTTTATTCCGTGTATAGACTTTGGTCATATAAATGCGCGCGGTGGCGGAGCGCTTACTATTTTTAAAGGCGGTAAGTTAGATTTTAGTGCAAGTAAAGACGCTTACAAAAAAGTGTTAGATTATGTGGGCGAGCAGTTGGGCGAGAGCATATTAAAAAAACTGCACATTCATTTTAGTAAAATAATGTATTCTAAGCAAGGCGAGGTTAAGCACTTAAATTTTGCAGATGAGATAGAGCCGACTAACAAAGATATAATTTTTAAGCCGTATGGTCCGTGCTACAAGCCGCTTATGCACTTACTTAAAGAGTATAAAATGGACAAAGCGGTTGTTATTTGCGAGAGTAAAGGGCATCAAGCGGAAGACGCAAATCAGATGTTGGAATATTTTAATAGCATAAACAATTGACTTTTTTTTGAAAAACTGCTACACTATTACAGTGGTTGAGGCTTTAAGTTCTCAATTTAAATGAGGTAAAATGCAAAGACACAAAACATTTTTTGAAAAATATGCCAAAGACAATGTAGACGCGCTTATTGTTTTAAGCCCGCTTAACAATTTTTATTATACGGGCTTTAAGGCAAGCAATGGTGCATTTATTGCAACCAGAAAGGGCAAGGCTGTCTACTTAACAGACTTCAGATATACAGAAGATGCCAGAGAAAAAATAGCGACCGATATAGAAGTAGAGTTGGTAGGGCAAGATGCTTTTTATAGCAAAATAAAGCAAATTTTAAAAAGCGCGCGCGCTAACATTGTTGGTGTAGAAGGCGACTTTTTAGCGTGGTCTGCATACGACAGGTTGGCTAAAGAGTTAGATTTTTGCACGCTTATAAATGTATCTGTAGAGATAGAGCGCCAAAAAGCAATAAAAACAGAAGACGAAATCTCTAACATAGCAAAGGCTCAAGACATTGCAGAAAAGGCTTTAACAAAACTTTTGCCAAAACTAAAGGTTGGCGTTACAGAGTTTGACATAGCGGCAGAACTTAACTACATAGCACTAAAGTTAGGAAGCGAAGCGCCCGCTTTTGATACGATTGTGGCTTTTGGCGCAAATTCTTCTAAGCCGCACGCAAAGCCATCTGATAACAAACTTGCTAAGGGCGATATGGTGCTTATAGATTTTGGTTGTAAAACAAATGGTTATTGTTCTGATATGACGCGCACGTTTGCCTTTTACGACAAGCCAGACGCGCGGCTAGAGCGCATATACGACATCGTTTTAAAGGCGCAGATTTACGCTATAAACAACATTAAGGCGGGTGTGTCGTGTAAAGAGGCGGATAGTTATGCGCGAGAGTTTATAACGGCAAATGGTTACGGCGAGTATTTCGGACACGGGCTAGGACACGGGGTGGGCATTTATGTACACGAGTTGCCGCGCGTATCTTCACGCTCGGAAGAAGTGCTTATGCCGGGTATGGTTATAACTGTCGAGCCGGGCATTTATGTGTCTGGGCTTGGCGGCGTTAGGATAGAAGACTTGCTAGTTATAAGGGACGGCGGAACAGAAAACTTAACAAAGTTTGCAAAGGCTTTGAGAGTATTGTAGAGAGTGTAAAATGTAAAGTGTAGAGTGTAAAGTTATTTAGCCGCTAGCGCGGGCAATATTTGTCTTGACAAAATGCTTATATTATGTGACTTGCGACTGTTCAAAAGTTGTGGTATTAATGTTTGCATCCACTTTACATTTTACACTTTACACTAAATCGGAGGTTAATATGATTTTTGCGGGAGATTTTAGAAATGGACAAACATTTGAGATGGACGGCGCTGTTTTTACAGTAGTTTCATTTCAGCACGTAAAGCCGGGCAAGGGCGCGGCTTTTGTTAGAACAAAAATTAGAAATGTGGTAACGGGTGCGGTTTTAGAAAAAACTTTCAGCCCCTCAGACAAATTTCCAAAAGCGCATATAGAGCAAAAGAAAATGAGTTACTCTTACAACGATGGGGGCTTATATTATTTTGCAGACCAAGATTGGAACTTAATCCCATTAAACGAGTCTATGGTAGAAGAGGCGCTTAAATACATAACAGAGAACGAAGAGGTTCAAGTTAAGTTTTATAAGGGCGAGCCTTTTTCTGTAGAGCCGCCGATTTTTGTAGAACTTAATATTATAGAGTGCGAGCCGGGTGCGCGTGGCGACACGGCGCAAGGCGTGCTTAAGCCAGCAACTGTAGAGACAGGGCTTGTTGTGCAAGTACCACTTTTTGTTAACAACGGCGAGCGCATAAAGATAGATACGAGGTCAGGTGAGTATGTAGAGCGCGTTAAGGGTTAAGCGCTATGTGCGGCGCAATACTTTGTCAGTCTTTACGTTTCGTCTCAGTCACGTACGTATAGTACGCTCCTTCACGAAGCCGCAGACTTCCTCGTCTTGCTTGCACCTAGCGCTTAACCCAACTTGCTTTAGATGTTACTAATCGCGAAGCGGTGAAACAATTGTTCAATGTTCAATGTTCAATGTTAATTGTTGAACAATGTTAATTGTTCAACAAAATCTGCCAACATTCGTTGCAATAAAATTACAAAAGAAAACATAGGTTAGTATTAAGCATTTTAGCACGGGGAGAATGCTAATCTATAAAGCACAAAAGGGGGTGTAAAAACCTTATGAGTTACTCTTCTATGACTAATAACAGGGTTTATCTGCACGGCACGATAACGACTAATCCTGTTTATTCGCACGATGTATACGGCGAGGGTTTTTTTGAAATGAAGCTTGCTGTCGAGCGCTTGTCGGGGCTATCAGATGTTTTGCCTATTACAATTTCAGAACGGCTGATAGAAGCGCACACAATTAAATTAGGAAGCACGCTTGCAGTTAATGGTCAGTTTAGAAGTTACAACAAAATGATTGATGGCAAGTCTAAACTTATGCTTACTGTTTTTGTAAGGGACGTCTTAGCAATGGACGAGTTAGATGGGGGCGTGGGCGCTATAAAAAAATCTACAAACGTTATAAATTTGGTGGGCTATATTTGTAAGCCGCCAATATTTAGGGTAACACCCTTTGATAGAGAGATTGCAGATTTGCTTTTGGCGGTTAATAGGGCTTACAATAAATCTGATTACATACCCTGCATTGCGTGGGGCAGAAACGCAAGGTTTGTAGAGCGGCTAAGTGTTGGCGCTAGGGTAGAGATAGAAGGGCGAATACAGTCGCGCGAGTATCAAAAAAAGTTGTCGGAAACAGAATTAGAGACTAAGGTGGCATACGAAATTTCTATAAGCAAAATTACAGATAGCAAAACAGAAGATATCGCACACGGAGTTTTTTTGAATGAATAATTACATATCGTTTATAAATAATGCGTCGGTTATAATAAAACTTATACTATGGTTGTTTTTCGGCTTTTTTTGGTATGGGCTTTATAGGGCGTTTAAAGGCAAGGTTTTAATCGGGCTTATCTGGATATTTACAGGTGGGCTTTTTGCAGTAGGCTGGATAATAGATTTTGTAACAATAATAACATCTAACAAAATAAAATTCTTAGCAGACTAGCTCAGTATATAAAAATTTTTCGCTGTTGCCTACGCACTATGGCAACGTTTTTAGTTTAGGTTTGCTAGCGTAGTCAAAGGCTCAAAATTTTTATATACTTCGCAACGTGTAGGCAATGTCCTAGCGGACGGCAAAGTTACCGAAATGGTCAACAATGTATCAATACTTTTTCAATGCATAAATTTAGCCATAAAAACATATAATTTTTATGGCTTTTTTGATTGACAAATTTCGCAAAATGTTATAAAATAATGGTATGGGTTAGATGTTTGCAAAAGTTAAGGCGTGTATCTAACATTAAATTTATCATTAAACATTATAAATGGAGGTAAAATTTTATGATGAGAAGTAGCAATTACTTTGGTCTACCAGTACTTATCGCTATCATACTTCAGTTTTTCTTAGGCGGAATATTAAGCTTTGTATGGAGACTATTAAACGGCAAGACAATTCTATTTACTATTTTAAGTTTCCCGCTTATTTTCATAACGTCTTGGATTTTCTGGCTAGCAGACTTAATAAGCTTGATAGTAAACGGAAATATAGAATGGCTAATTTAAAACACAAAAAGGCTTCAGAGAATACATTTTCTCAGAAGCCTTTTTTGGTAGGGGCTGAGTTAAGCATTTAGGGCTTCAATTGGGCGAATGTTGCTTTCAGAAGTTAGCACGGCAAACTGTAAAAACAGTTGACTTTTTAGCGTAAATGATATACAATAAAATTAAGTTAAAAAAACAATTTGGAAAATGTTCAGGTGGTGAACGCAAAAAGGAGTTTACAAAATGGCAAAAAGTGAGAAAGCACATAGTTGTGAGAAATTACATAACATACTTAAAAAAGCAAAGACTTTTGATTTTGACTTTGACGGCATTTATATTTTGTTTGAAAAAGATGAAAAGGGTCACGGGGTTGATAGGATTGTTCGTATCGGTTCACATACGGGGGAGAATAGGCTATTTAACAGGGTTAAAGAACACATTGCAAAAAATATAAACCGCAGTATATTCAGAAAAAATATAGGGCGAGTATTGCTTAATAAAAGGCAAGACGAGGATTGTTTAAAGATTTGGAATAAAAATACAACTCGAAAAGCCGATAGAGAAAAATATTCTAAAGACATTGATAAGGAGCGCGAAGCAGTTGAAAAAAAGATTTCAAAACTTGAAGAATGTATTTCAAAAGATATAAAAAAGCGTTTTTATTTTAAACTGATAAAGGTTGAATGCAGTGTATACCGCTCGAGTTTAGAAAAGCGTCTGATTGCTACAGTAGCACAATGTGAAGATTGTAGTGCGAGTGAGAATTGGCTTGGTAAAGATAGCCCAGAAAAAAAAATTGTAGAAAAAGGGTTATGGCAAGTGCAAGGCTTAAAGGGTGAAACTTTAAATGACGAAGATTTAGAATATATTGCACAAAACTTATTTTAAGAAATTTTAAGGGTGCTAAAACCAAAAAACAGTTGACTTTTTAGCGGAAATGATATATACTAAGAGTAAGAAAAAATCATTTAAATAAATGGAAAAATTTAGTTATAGGGGTAGCCAAAATATGACAACAATAAATATAACGCAAGATACTAACTGGCAAGAAGTTGCGGAAGTTTTGAAATCGAAAGGTAAAGATGAAGTTATAGTAATGTCTAAGACCGAGTTAGACGAGCATACAGAAAAAGCAATTGCTACAAATTGGCTAATGGCAGAAATTGCGAAGGGTGAAGATGATATTAAGAATGGCAGATTTACTTCTTATACTGCTGAAGACTTTAAGTCGGGCAAGTTTCTTGAGAACATAATTAATATGGCTAATGAAATTATAGATAGTCAGAAGGTGCGTTAATGAAAGATGTAATAACTACAACAAGTGCAGATAAAGATATTACTCGTATCTACCTTAACATCTATAGAGATAGCCCGAAAAATGCTTTAAAGCAGGCAGAGCAGATAGATAGGCATTTTGAAAACATAGGTCATTTTCCGGGGATTTGTTTGCCTTTAACAAATAAAGTAGATATAGAAACAGATTTAAAATATTCAATTAGTGTGCCTTACATAATTATAAGTAGGCATTATGCAAAGCATATAGAAGTTTATAGAGTTTTTCACTGTAAGGAAAACTACATATCTAAATTGTTTGAAGTTTAATTTTTTGTGAGAGCATTACGACGACAATTAAAATGATAGGCTTTTGAGAAAATTTTTTCTCGGAAGCCTTTTTTTGTTGAGCTAAGGCTTGTTTGGTTGGGGTGTTGATTTTTTGTTGGGGGGTGGTTTTTGTTGGACAATGGTTTTGAAATATGGTATAATATAAGGGAAGTGGGGTTAAGAGAAGTGGGGTTGCGGTTGGGTAGGAAATTAACTGGGGTTCTTGGGGAAGTGAGGGTGTGGTAGATTTGGGGGCTGGCTTGGGGATAAATATATAAAAACAACTAAGGAGAAAAATTTATGTGGAGAAAGGGCGATGTGATTATTAAGATTATTGATGTGGGGGACGCGGACTATAAGGCTATGCTGGATATGCGTAACAAGGTTTTGAGGCTTCCGCTGGGGCTTAATTTGTTTGACGAGAAGTTAGACGAGGCAGATGATATTTTGTTTGTTGCGTATTACGATAGGGGTGGTAGTGAGTTGCAGGTTGCGGTGAAAAGCGAGTTGCAAGGTGGCGCTTCACAGGGTGATGTTTCGCAAGGTGGGTTACAAGGCACGAGTAGTTTACAGATGGTTGGTTGTTGTATTTTGACTGTGGCACAAAAGCAGAAAAAAGACTATAATAAAACAGGCGTGCCTTCTGGTAAGTTTAAGATGCGGCAAGTTGCTGTAAGAGAAAATACTAGGGGGCTTGGCATAGGCAAGCACTTGATGCTTTGTGCTGAGAGCTATGCAATTAAAAGCGGCTTTGCAGAAATTTTTATGTCTGCAAGGGACAGCGTATATACTTTTTACGAGAAGTTGGGCTATAAATTTAAGGGCAAAGAGTATATAGAAGTTGGCTTGCCGCATAAAATTATGTATAAAAAACTTCCAAAAATAAATAAGTCAGACCTAGACCATTTGCTAGGTTTAAAGGAATATTTGTGATGTATAGTTTTAAAAACGACTATTTAGAGATTGCTCACGTGTCTATACTAGAGCGCTTGCTTAGCGTGTCTGATGTTCAGTTGGGCAGTTATGGCTCTGACAAGTTTAGCGCAAAAGCTAAAGAATTAATTGCTAAGACTTTTGGTTTGGCAGACACAAGCGGCATACATTTTTTTACGGGCGGGACGCAGGTTAATCACGTATTTTTAAACTGTGCTATGCGCGCTATAGAGGCTGTGATAGCGCCTGATAGCGGGCATATAGTTGTTAACGAGTGTGGCGCAATTGAGAGTAACGGCAACAAGATTATTACTGTGCCTAATAAGGACGGCAAGTTGACAGCGGCGCAAGTGAGTGAGACAATTAACAAATATAAGGACGAACACGTGGTTGTGCCGCGCGTTGTGTTTATATCTCAAACAACAGAAAAGGGTACGGTTTATTCTAAGAGTGAGTTAAGCGCGTTGTATGATGTTTGTAAGAAGTTGGGGCTTTATTTGTTTATAGATGGCGCACGCCTTGGCTGTTCTTTAATGGTGGATAGTTTGGCTAGTGCGAATGAGAATATACTTACGCCAAAAGATATTGCAAAGTACTGTGACGCTTTTTATATTGGCGGTACGAAAAACGGCGGGATAGGCGAGGCGCTTTGTATAGTAAACGATGGGCTAAAGCGCAACTTTAAAAACTATATGAAGCAACACGGCGCGCTTATGGCAAAGAGCGCTTTGGTTGGGTTATCTTTTAGTGTGTTGTTTTGTGATGGGGATAGTGGTAAAAGTAAACTAAAGGCAGACTTAGAAAACATTTTGTTTTTTAAATTAGCAAAGCATATGAATACGCAGGCTCAGCGTATATCAAAAGCGTTTTTAGATAAGGGCTATATTCTAAACTCTAATTCGCCCACTAATCAAGTTTTTGTTATACTGCCGGATAGTAAGGTTAAAGAGTTAAGCAAGCACTTCGATTTTCACATATGGGATAGTGGCGGGGCGGACATACCAAAAGGACATTCTCTAGCGCGTTTTGTTTGCGGGTTTAATAGTTGTGAGACACAAGTTACAAAACTTATTGATATGCTTTAAGGCGTGCACGAATTTTATCAAGGTTGTATAAAATTTTATCTAGGTTGTTTTTTCGTGTAAAGCACAAAGGGCTTAAAAGTCGTTAAAATGCTGTGTTAGCATAGTTTTAACGGCTTTTTTTGTGCATTTTACAACAACATTGTTTAAAAGACTTTACAAACTTTTAACTATTTGGTAGAATATATGTGGGAACGTCCGATTAAGTCGCCCGTAAAAATTGCCCTATGTGACATTTCCAATAGCAACAAAAATATTAATAAAAATGCTGCTTGTATTCAGGTGAAATGCAGGCAATTTTAGGGCAGCACGCAGTTTTTTTGGCGCTTTTTTGCAAAGCAAAAAAACAAAAAAACAAAGTGCGGACTTAAGAGGCGTATTCTATGAGAATTACTAAGGCTACATATCCGCAGTTTAGGAAGTTATTTGATAGTTTGAAGCATTTTTTAGTTAGTTTGAAATATGACAGGCTAGATTTTAGAATGATTGTTGCCGAGTGTATACTTAGGGGAGATAGCAAAACTTTAATGGTTTTTGATAGCCACAAGTCTAATATAGAAAAGGTTGCGCAAAATATTATTAAGCATTGTGATAGTAAGTCGGTTTTAAAACTTTTTGGGCTTCCTACAGACACGACTAACATAGAGTTTTTTTTGCCGGAAGGGGCGGTGGAAAATGGTAAGGGCGAGCCTAAAAATGTAAAGGGGGCTAAGGCGGGCAAGTCTGGCGGTGGCGATGATAGTGATGTTAAGGGGCAAAAAGAGCAAGTAAAAACACAAATCTCTTATTATGTGGCTTTTAGTTTTAAAGAAAAAGTAACATCACTTTTGGCAGATTTTTTAAGCAGATATCAGCACGAGATGTTAACAATTTTTTCCTCTCGCACAACAACGCTTTTCGATGTAATAGATAGGGTAGAGCAAACTTTTGCAGACGCTGTAAAACAATATGTAGACTTAGATATAGTGCAAACGCTTGCGGGTGCATCTTACGAGCGGCGAGATGCTGTTGGCTCTATAATATATGTTAGAACGCGTTCTGAGGCTAATTATAAGTTAAGGTTTGAAAAAGAGATAGATTTTAATTTCGATAATCTACGCCTTATCAGAAAACTTTTAGAGATGTCTGATAGTCGCGTATCGCTTGTTGTGTTTAACAAAAAAATTATCGGGCTAGGCACGAAGGGAAGCGTTTATAGAAAGGTTCAGTTTACGGGCAACCAAAAGTGGACTTTGTATTTATCTAGCAAAGAGAGTTTGCGTTTTTCGCGCGGTAAGTTTTTCTTTGATAGGGGAAACAATCAAGATATACTAGATTTGCCAAAGGGCTTCATTTTAAAGAAGTTTGAAAAGGCGTTTATCAATATTGTAAATGTTTTGAAGCGCCAAAAGAATGGTGCGCTGTTGATAATTTCAGACGAAGCAAAGCAAGAGGTTGCGCGACTTACGGGGCTTGCTAGGGGCTATGCGGTGTCACCCGTAGATTTAAACATACCCGAGAATTTAAGTTTGATAAAATATTTGGCGAATGTTGATGGTGCTGTTTTTATAGACCGCCAACTTAAATGCTACGGCACGGGGATAATACTAGATGGTATTGCTAAAACGCCGGGGTCTAACGCTAGGGGCGCTAGGTTTAATTCTGCTTGTTGTTATTTAGATAACAGAACAAAAGTGCCGGTTGCATCTATTATATTTTCCGAAGATGAGACTATGGATATTTTAGCAAACGATTTTTCCAAGCAAGTTAATTTAAGCGTGTACAAGCCAATTGTTCAGCCGGTAGATGCTAAGGGTAAGAAGGTTAAGCAAGATAAGAAAGTTTTAAAAACAACAATAGATATTTTGCCTATAGAAAAAGATAGTAAGGTAAGGGCAAACTAAAAGCGAACTAACCAGAAAAAAAATATAAACGCAAAAATATTCAAGCACAAAAAATATTTTAAATACAAAAAATTACAAAACACAAAAATATTCAAACGCGAAAACAAAAAATATTTACAAACGCAAAAAACATTTAAACACTTCACGGAGGTTTTTTTAACATATGAGTAAACTATCTCAAAAAGAAAAAATTAAAGCAAAAATAGAAAGGGAAACCGAGCAGGCTAAAGAGAGTCGTGCGCAGGTTTTGGGCATTGGTAGCAAAAGCATAATTAATTTTAACAATTTAATGTATGTTAGATTGGTTTTGTTGGCTTTGTTGCCACTTGCATTTTTTATGTATTCTAGGGCTTTGTTTGCTATAATTATTGTTTATGCGCTACTTATGATTCCTACGCGGATAATAGAAAAGCGCGCTAGTGAGTTTTCGGGCGAGCGACTTAGGCTGCCGAAACTAGACTTGATTGTTGCATTGTCTTTAATTGGTGTGGTGGTGTTTTTGATGTTTTTAAGCATTGTTACAACCAACAACAGACCTTTCAGATTTGAAGGATATTCTAGCGAGCAAGTTAGAGAGTGGCTTTTAGACGAGGGTAGCAAAACCCCACATCAAGCGAGCGAGTTAGAGCCTATAATCACCAATGGTGGCCTAACGCTTACAAGGGGTCAGCGCTATTTTGTGCAGGGTAGCACTCTGTTTGTTGGCGACAGGACGATTTTTGGGCTGCTTAATGGCAATGGCTGGGGTAGGAATAATGCGATAATAGGGTACCACTCCGAGATAGATACAAACCCAAGGGACACTTTTGGTGAGAGAGAGCAAGGTGTTATAGTTATACGACCAGATGGCGGTACGGCAGTTACTGTGGCGGCGGGCGACTATTCTGCAGTTATATCAGAAAATCGAGTTGCTAGCAATATAATACAATTTGGCGTAATACTAAATATAGTGCTACTAGCGGGCGTATTCTTTCTAGGCATAATGACAGTAGCAAAAATGCGCAGGTTAAGACTGGGCTTAGATTAACGCTTCAACACAACTTAGAACCAACAAATAAAACTAAATAGTCCGACCGACTTTTGTGGTGCTTCACAATAGAAGTTACTCGGCTTAACAAATTGAATACAAAAAAAGTGCTTACGGCAAATATGCTGTAAGCACTTTATCCTTAAAGCAATCTTAAAACGACCACAAAATTAACTACTCTAGTACTTGACAAATTCTTGTTAATATGTTAAGATTAGTATATAGAAAAAATAAAGGTGGCATACTATGGAAGAGAAAGATAAAATTAAAGAAATTGAAAAACGATTAAGCAAGAGAAAAAACAAATTTCCGCCAATAGACATTGAAATTGATGGTCTGCCGCCTTATAGAGAAGTAGACATCGTAATTGATGAACTTGTTCCGTGCTTGACTTGCAGAGATTCGGGCAAAGAATTAGACACCGAGTTTGAAGAGTTGGAAGATTTTAGTACGCTTAAAGGGCTTAAAAACTTTGGCTTTGAGTGGGATAAAGTAGACAGCGATGAATTTAAAATTAGAGCGTTGCGGGTAAAAGGGCAAAAAGAAATTCAGGGGCTTGTTGCTTATAGAATTGACAAAGGTGGTGTTTATGTTGAACTTGTTGAAAGCAATCAAAAGAATGTAAAAAAAGAGAAAGGCAGTTATGCAGGCGTCGGTGGTCATTTGTTTGCAGAAGCAGTTCGTATAAGTTTTGAAAATGACAACGAAGATGGCTTAGTATATTTTAGGTCAAAGACAAGTCTAGTAAAATATTATGAAAAGAATTTGGGTGCAGAACTAACAGTTCCGAAGCGAAATATGATGGAAATAAGTTTTGAGAGCGCACACAAATTATGGGAGAAATATTATGCAAAGAGCGATAAAAATTAAAGAATGCCCACTTGATAGCATAGAGGGGTTAATGACTGTACCTACACCAAAAGGGCAAAGACCACATTATGATTTTAAAGCAATGAGAGAATATGCAAAAGCAAAGGGCAAAAAGGTTGCAGAGCTGTCGGATAAAGAACACGACAAGTTTATTCTATATTGGAGATAGTAATTATCTTGTTGTGGTTAGAAAAAAATTACTTTGTGCGAGTCTCTCACCCAATTTTTTGCAAGAGGTCCGCTGGTAGACAACGGATATACGTAAAAAGTGCTTACGGCAAAATTGCTGTAAGCACTTTTTGTTTTGTCTTAGGTTTTGCAGTATTTCTATTTTGGTAGGTGTTTGCAGTTTTCGCAACCGAAAAATTTGTCGCGACCAATAAGGTAGTCTACTGACACGTGAAAATATTCTGCAAGTTTTATAAGCATTTCTAAGTTGGGAGTGCCTCTGCCAGTTTCCCAGTCGCCAACAGAATAGCGCTGTGTGCCTAAGTCTATTGCCATTTTGACTTGGGGGATTTTAAGTTCTTTTCTTAACTCTTTTATTCTTTCGTGAAACTTCATAAGTATATTATACTAAATTGAGTAAAAATTACTTGACATTGAGTAAAGAATACTCTATAATATTCATTGAGTAAAAATTACTCAATGCTGGTCTGGTATAAGTTTATACTATACGTAGCATACTAAAAAAATAATTTCTCTAAGAAAAAAAGTACCGCCAGTAGTGGTTGAAGTGTACCGCCATTAGCGGTTGAGTAGGTGAGAGGTTGGTTGAGTGCAAAGGGCTTTTTTCTTAGAGAGAGTTGGAGGGCTTCAGATATGGTAGAGAGTGTATTTAATGTAAAGTTAAAAGAATTGAGAGAGAGTAAGGGGCTAAGTGTGGCAGATTTGGCAACAAGGCTAGGTTTTAAAGAAAGGGACATAATCGATTTTGAAAGCGCCAAAAAAGAGCCACGGCTTAGAGACGTTATACAATTTGCAGACTTTTTTGAAGTAACACTAGAGTATATAATAAAGGGCAAGAGTTAATTTGGGCAAGCGTTAATCATTTTGGCGGTAGCAGTTGTGTAATAATTAACGTGGCGCTACTACTTTTTGTCGCGTGGTTTAAAAAAAGGCGTGTTGCACTAGTGTTGTGTTACACGCCTTTTTTGTATTTGTACATCTCTTTAAAGTATTTTTTGTTAACTGTTGGAAATTTTAAATTACGCAGATTTTAACTGTGTCTAATTCGATACGGTTAGAATTAAGCAGGTTACAATGCTTCAAGTGTTTTTTAAGACTTCGTCCATATCTCTTGCGCCGTAGACTACTCGCACTATTATAATAGTTGCTGTCTTTTCATCAGCCTTGTAAAAGCAGGTATAGTTGCCTACAAAAAATCGCCGTAGGGATTGGTCTAATATGTATTCGTTGTGGACAGGTGCGCCTGAATTTGGAAACTCTCTGATTAGGTCTAATTTTTCGTAAAATTGAATAACTAAATCTTTTGCCGCTTTTGGATTTTTCAGTTGTAATTCGATGTATTCTAAGGCGCTGTATAAATCACGCTCTGCTAAAGATGTAAATTTATAATCATATTTATTTTGCATATTTTGCTATCATCTCCGCTTTGACATTTTCGCCATCTAGAAGGGGTGTACCGCTGTCGATTTCTTTAAGTGCTTCGTTTACCAGTTTTGCTTCGTTAGTTTCTTTGAATTTTTTGTTGTAAGTATCGATATCCATAACAACAAGTCTACCATAGCCATTTTTTGTTATAAACACAGGCTCGCCCATCGCGCAAAGTTTTTCTATGGCAACAGTATCTTTTAAATCTCTGATTGGTATTATTGGCATAATTATTCCTCCATTAAAGTTTTGCAACGCGACTAGATTGCGTTACTATTACTATGTTCGTGTGGCTTAATTATATACTAAATTTAGTCACGTGTCAAGTGTTTGAGCGTAAAAATTATTTGCTAGTTAGAGTTATGTTATTTGCTTTATGTTATGCTAATGAGAATATAGTTGGCAAACTATATTGGGTTTGTGGGGTTTATAGTATTATATTGGGTTTTGTGGGTTGCATAAACTGGACAAGGTGGTGCATATAATGGGAGTATGCATTACGAGTATAATTTTTCTAAGATTAAGAGAAGGACTGCGCTTTTTTTGGCGGTGGTCTTTTTTGTGTTTCTTGTTTTGGTTAGTAGGCTTTTTTATGTGCAGTTGATACAGGGGGCGTGGCTTAGCCGACAGGCGCACGACCAATGGTTTAGAGATTTGCCTTTGCAAGCACCGCGCGGGCAGATTGTAGATGCGACTGGTCACGTGCTTGCAGATAGCCAAACGATTTATAGCGTGTATGTCAGACCAAGTGCGGTTAGGGACGCGGGGGCTGTGTCGGCGGTGCTTTCTAATGCGCTGGGGCTTGATTTTTCTTATGTTAATCAGCGCGTTACGTCTCGTGTATCTGAAGTGACTATTAAGCGCGGGGTAAGCAGAGAGCATATGCTTACGATTAGGCAGAGCAATTTGCTGGGCATTTATTTTGCGCAAGATGTTACGCGCCGGTATAGGTATGGCGATTTTGCTACGCAGGTTTTTGGTTTTACTAATATAGATGGCGATGGGCAAGCGGGGTTGGAAGCGTATTTTAACAGATATTTGCGTGGGCTTGATGGGCAGGCGCTTACGGGCGCGGATATTAGGGGGCGCGAGTATGAGGGGTCTACTACATATTTTATACCGCCGGTGCCGGGGGCTTCGCTTCATTTGCATCTAGACCACAACATACAAAGTTTTGCAGAGCAAGCGGTAGAGCGGGCAATTGCAGACCACAACGCGAAGGGGGCGCGGGCTGTTGTTATGGATGTTAACACGGGGGCTATACGGGCGCTTGCAAACAGACCCTCGTTTAATTTGAATGAGATTCCGCGAGACGATGTTGCGCTGTTGATGGAATTATCTAGAAACCCGATTATTACGGACGTTTACGAGCCGGGTTCTACTTTTAAGATTTTTACTTTGGCGGCGGCGCTAGATTTGGGTGTGGTTACGACTGCTTGTAGGTTTGGTTGCCCGGGGTTTAGGGTGATTGATGGCGAGCGGATAAGGTGTTGGCGAACAAAGGGACACGGCACTGTCGATTTGGTGCAGGGGCTTAATGTTTCGTGTAATGCTGTTTTTATGGATTTGGCGCTTCGTATTGGTGTGGATAATTTTTACGACTATATAAGGCGGTTTGGGTTCGGGCAAAAAACGGGGGTAGATTTTTATAGTGAGAGTGCGGGTATTATTATGCCGCAGAAAATGGTGCGGACTGTTGATATTGCGCGTATTGGGTTTGGACACGCGATAGCCGTTACGCCGCTTCAGTTAATGGCGGCGACTGCTGCGCTTGTTAATGGTGGTAATTGGGTGCAGCCGCAGTTTGCGTCGCACATTACGGACGAGCGCGGGCGGGTTGTAGAGCGCTTTCAGCCGGTGACTAGGCGCGTGCTTTCCCCGCAAACATCAGAGCAAGTAAGGGCTATGATGGAAGCGGTTGTGAGAGATGGCTCTGGCAAAAACGCGAGCGTTGTGGGTTATACTATGGGGGGTAAGACGGGTACTTCACAAAAGTATCAAGATGGGATTATTGCGCAGGGCAAGTATGTATCTAGTTTTATTGCGTTTGCGCCGGCGACCAACCCGCGCTATATGGTTTTGATTATTGTAGATGAGCCGGGTAATTATATGTATTATGGTAGTATTGTTGCCGCGCCTTATGCTAGGGATATTTTCGATAGAATTTTTAGGTATAGACAAATCCCGCCCGATATAGATATTACTAATGAGTTTACTCAGATGCCTGAAGTGACAGGGCTTACGCTAGAGCAAGCGATAGGCGCAATTGCGCGGGCGCGCTTGCAAGTAAAAATTTATGGCGATGGTGGGTCGGTTACAAAACAATTGCCGCCCGCAGGCACAAGGCTTATAAAGGGTAGCGTCGTCCTCATAAGGGCGGATACGAGTTAATTCGCGCGCAAATATTCGCAAGTTATACTTGCAAATATTTGCGAATGAATAATGAACAATGAATATTGAATAATGGTTACGCAACATTAATATCACGACTTTTGAACAGTTAGCATTTCGCTTTCGTGTATTTTGCTAAAATTATTTTGCCCGCGCTAGCGGTGAAACCATTGTTCAGTGTTCAATGTTCAATGTTAAGTATTCAATGTTAAATAAAAAAAGTCGCTTATTAGCGGCTTTTTTGTATTTTGGGCAAAAAAACAGAAAATTAATTTTTTTCAAAAAAAATTAAAAAACTTTGTAAAAATGCTTGCATTTTATTAACAAATATGTTACAATATTAAAAAACTTAATAATACGTTGAGGTATTATAATATGCAGAAAAATACGAAAAACTGTAAACAATGGCAAAAAGGGGGAAGAAAATATGGGGAAAAAGCATAAAGGAATGCGTTTAGTATTGCCTAAAACAGGCGAAGAAATGGAAAAAAGCGAAATGCAAGTTGTAGACGGCGGTATGTCTGGCAGAACAGCAATGAAAATTATGGCCGCAGGTATGGCTATAGGTGGCGTTGCGGGCGGACTTATGGCTTGGGGCGGCGGCGGTTCTATAGATGCGGGCAAGGCAGATTTTAAGCAATCTTGCGGTGGTGTGAAAAGTTTTGGAAAAGGTAATGTAGAAAAAGGCTATTCTTTAGCGATGGAAGGATTAGGGGCAGACCCTTCGGGGGTGTCTCAAACATTTGGTGGTAACTATGATGTTGCTAATGCAGATGTAACGGGTCACGGCTTTGGCGCAAGCGGAGGCGGTAGTGGTTACGGCGGTGATAGTGGTAATGTAAATCAATATTTACCGGCAGAGGCTACACCTGTTGCTGAGAGTAACCCTGAGGCTGGTTGGAATGTGATGGCGCAAGACGCTGGAAATGTATTATCGGCAGACGCAGCGGCTTATTATGGTGGGGGTTCTGACTATAGCATACACGCAGAGAGTTTTTCTGGCGATACATATAACGTAGCGCAGGCGTATGAAGCAGGGCTGCAAGCAGAAGAGCGAATTGCTCAGGTAGCAGAAGATTCTGGAATCGTTGCGGCGCAAATTTATGCGGAAGTTATGCAGCAAGGAGATAGTATAAACTTATCGTCAGGGGAAGTTAATATGGCAGAGTTACGTGCAAGTTTAGTTGCGACGGGTGAGTTAGGGCTTGATGCTAGGCTTGCAGACGGAATGGCTATGCATAACGGCGAGTTTTTACCAGCGGGTGGAACAGAGCAGTTTCCAAGAGCAAGTACTGGAGAGCCTGTGAGAGACGCTAGTATAACGCTAAGTGCTAATTCGCCAGCAGAGTTACACGCAAAACTAGGTGAGTTAGGGGTAAGCAACATTGCAGGTTTTGAAAATGCAACTAGCATAACTATAACATCTGACCCGACAGTATGGTCGCCGACAGCAGACGGCAGAATAAATGCACAGTTGTTTAACAGCCGTATGGGTGTAGACACAATTGCAATAAACAGAAACAGAGTTAGAGCAGCACGTGCGGGTGGCTCGCGCCCTATGGGATAAAATAAATACAAAATAAAATAAAAAAATAAAAAAGATATATGTTGGTGGGTGGTTTAATGCTTACTAAAACAAAAGGGGGATATTATTATGGGAAAGAAAATTAATAAAGGTTTGGTTTTGCCTAAAACGGGCGAAGAAATGGAAAAAACAGAAATGCAAAATGTTGATGGAGGTATGTCCGTTGCTGGTGGTATTATAACTGGTATGGCTGTTGGCGGAATGGCTGCGGGTGTGGCTATTGCTGCGATAAAAGCATTTAGTGGTGGTAGGGGTAGTTCTAGTAGTCCTACGGCTACGTCTGGTGATACTAGTCCGGCTTATCCGGGCGGTGACTATCCGGGTGGAGATTATGGCGGAAGTTCGCCTGCAGCGCCGGGGTCGCCTAGTGTGGAAACGGGAAGTCCTTCAAATCCGTCTAGCGGACACGGCTACTTTAATACGAACTCTCATACAGGTGGCTCTGGGTTTGGTATATTCTAACAGAAAAATGTTAGCCTAACTATTAAGGCAAAAAAGGGGATAATATGAATAAGGAAATTAAAAAGCAAGCAATTTTAATTTTACCAAATACTGGTAAAGAATTAGATGGTGCAGAGATTCAGTATGTAGAAGGTGGGTCTATGCGCAGTTTAAGCGGCGGCTGGCGTACTGCGCTTACTGTAACAGGAGCAGTAGCGATTGGTGCTGGTGGTATTATGATGGGTACAGCAAATAATTCTGATAGGGGTTTAGGCTTTAAGGCACAAGTTGGTATAGGTGCGGGTCTGGCTTTTGCTGGCGGGGCTTTGCTGTTGGCACTTAACTATTATCAGCCGTATGGAAGTGTTGCGGCGACGGGTGAGCCGGAGGGTGTTGCACCAGATGTGCCGGGACTGCCTTATCCGGAGAATTCTAGCCCGGGTAGTTATGTTCTTACTGGTAACTCTACGGGCTATAGCCCTAACCAAATATGGTAACAGTAAACTTTACGGATAAATTATAACGCAAATACTCTAAAATTATTGTTAGTGGTTAAACTAACAACATTGGGGAAAATTATGAAAAAGGAAGTTAATATGAAAACGAGTTTAATTTTACCTGCAACGGGTAAAGAAATAGAAAATGCAGAAATGCAATATGTTGAGGGTGGCTTACAAAGGGGCAGTGCTGGACACAATGCGCTTTTAATAGGTGGAATGGTGTCTATGGGTGCGGGTGCGCTTTTGGCGGGTGCTGCTATTAATATGGATAGTGGCAGTAGGCGTAACACTATGCTTGGCGGTGGTATTGCAGCCGCGGCTGGCGGCGCTGTGTTGGTGGCGTTGTTGTTGGCACCAGAAGAAAAGTCTGCACCACTTGCTGCTGGTGGTGGAAATGGTGGTGGCGGTGACAATGGGGGCGACAACGGGTACGACTACGACTATATTTCTACGGGTAATTCTACTGGGTACAGCCCTAACCAAATTTGGTAGGATATGCGATTTGCTTGGTAGGATATGCGATTTGCTTGGTAGATAAGCGATATACAATAAATTTCTACTGCGCGGCACTTCAAAAATGTTTTTGCATATTGTTTTTGCATTGGTTTTGTTTACGGGTGCTATATACAAAAAAATGCCTGTTGGTAAACCAACAGGCAAAAAAGGGGAAGCATAATTGGGGAAGAACAAAGTCAGTCGGCAATCTTGTAATTGGTTGCTCGGCTTTTTGTTTTATTGTGGCTAGAGTTTTTTAAGTTGCTATTAGCCACGTAAATATAGTATACCACATAATGCTAAAACACATACAACTATTTTGCAACAAATATTTTTGTTAAAATTAAAATTTTTGCCATATGGGGTTTTGGTTTTGGTTTTTGCTTTGTTTGTAGGCTAAATCTCTAGAATTTGGAAGTAGTTTTGGGTTTGGTTTGTTAGAATGTTGTAGATGTTGTTTGCTAGTATGTCTAGTGTTAGCAGTTGTTTTGTTTTTGGTGGTAGTTTTTCGTAGTCTGAGTATTGCATAATGGTGTAGATTTTGTTGCTCGCTGTATTTGCTTTCGTGTGTGCTTTCGTAAGTGTTTTGGTGTGTGTTTTGGTATGTTCTTTTGTATGGGCATTTGTAAGGGCTTTTATTATTTGTTGTTTTTTAGATTTATTTATTGCCAAAATTTTTATATAGGGTTTTGCTGAGAGTGCGTCTTTGACGTCTTTTTTTGTTATGTTTAAAAGGGCTTGTGTTAGTATGCGGTTAAGCCTTGCTTTAGAATAGCGTTTAGATTTTAAGTTGTTAAACAGACAGTTTAGTGTGGGGGATATTGGTAGGTGTTTTTTGATAAGGTTTTCTAGCCCTTCGTTAATGTCGTATATATCTGCTAGTTGTTGTGTTGGTAGGGTTAGCAGTTTGTGCATAACAAGTGTGTTGTAAGTTTGCAAGTTAATGTAATGCCCGTAAGATATAAGTTGTTCTAGCGTTTTATATGCAAAGGGTGGTAGGCTTGATATTATGTTTTGTAGGCCACTAGCCCTTATGTTGTCTCTGATAAAGGTAGCGGAAGGGGAGTTTGGGTTATTTTTAGTTTTGTCGTTGGCTTGCCTTTTAATTAGTATAGGCTGAATTTTAGAGTTCAATTTTTTTAGCGCTTTTAAATATTCTACAGCCAGCAAGTTATTTGGCTTTTCTAGAATGGAAGCGTGGTTGATGTTTGCTTGTTGCCCGTTACTTACCGACTGCTGAATGTTAATTTCTGACTGCTGCCCGCTGTCCGCTGTATGCTTAGCAATGCTCTCTCGCATTGCGCTTGGGTAAGAGTGACCTTGTTGCAGTAGTTTTTGCAAGTGTGCTTTAAACTGTGGTGGTTCTGTGTGCAGAATGTTTGCAATGGTTTGCAGATGTTCTAGGTTGTCGTCTTCTGCGCCAAAGCATAGGTATTTAACCGCGGGTATTGCGTTTAAAATTTTTAGAGCGCCGTACGCGAAAAGTTGGGCAGACATACACGAAAAAATTGTAGGCAGTTGAATTACTACATCTGCGCCGCTAAGATTGCAAGGTAAGTTTTTAGTCGCGCGCTCGTTGGTAGTTGTTTGTTCTGCACCGCCCATAATTGCCATTTGCGCGCGCGCGTGAGCGTTTGCAATTGCTGCTTCGCCGCGCTGAACAAAGTTGCCCGACATAATGCACAGTATAATGTCGGCGCCTGTTTTTTTGCGAGCCATTTCTATTTGATATTTATGCCCGTTGTGAAAGGGGTTGTATTCTGTTATAATTGCACAAATTACCATATTCTCAAGTGACCGGCTTTTTCAAAAGCACGCCACAAAACTTCCCGAAAAGATTTGTTGATGTAGCATCCGTTAACAAATCATATCATAAAAGAATTTCCTTGTGTAGCACAGCGGAACAGAAATTCGTTATGATATGATTTGTCTGTCAGCGTAAGTTAGAAAAAATAGTTAAAATTGCTAGACTTTTTACATAATTTATATTATACTATAAGTTGGCTACATTTGTAAAGCAATTTTGTTAGATTTTTTTAGGAGCGAATTTTAAGTTTATGGATATAAAAATTGAAGTATCTGCAAGGCACGTGCATTTATCTGAGAGTGATTGCCTTAAGTTGTTTGGTAAAGCTCAACTTACCTTTGTTAGAGAGTTATCTCAAAAGGGGCAGTTTTTAACGGCAGAGAAGGTTACGCTAAAAGGACTTGATGAGAGCGGCAAGCCAAATGGCAGAGAGATTAAAAACGTGGCTGTGCTAGCGCCATTTAGGTCTGAGAGCCAAGTAGAAGTTAGTTTAACCGACACTTACGCACTAAAGGCAAAAGCGCCGATAAGAGATAGTGGCGATTTGAAAGGCTCTGGCAAGATAATGCTTGTTGCAAGTGATAGTGATGGTAAGGCTTTAGGCGAGATAGTGTTAGACGCGGGTTTAATTGTTGCAAAGCGCCATATACATATGCCGCCAGAAGTTGCTAAAAAACTTAAACTTAAAGACAGACAAATTGTAAGTGTAGAAGTAGATACTGCGGATAGGTCTGTAATATTTAAAGATGTACTTATAAGGGTTGCTGAGAGTTTTTCGTTGGCTTTTCATATAGATACAGACGAGGCTAATGCAGCGAATATAGGGCTTAGTAGCGTAGGTAAAATTTTGTAATGTAGTTACTGGGGGGGGCTACGTGGCTACGGGAAAATTTATTGCGAATTATATTAATGACAAATTTTATTAAGGGCAAAATTATAGCAAATTATATTAAGGCAAATTATTTAGGCGTATAGCCTTCGATTTGATAGGAGCAAAACTTTTTATGAATATTTTAGTTTTAAATGCGGGCAGTAGTTCGCTAAAATATCAGTTATATAAAAAAGAAGATTTAACAGTTATTGCAAGTGGGGTGTGCGAGCGTATCGGGCTTGATAACTCTTTTATAAGGCACTTAGAGTGGGGGAATACTGATGAAAAGGGGGCAGAGACACGGCTTGAGAAAAAGTTTAAAACGCACGTAGATGCAATTAAGGCAATAACAAAGGTTGTAGACTTTAACACAGTTAGCGCTATTGGGCATAGGGTTGTACACAGCGGGTTAAGTTTTAAAGAGCCGGCTGTAATTGATAAGTCTAGTATTAAGAAGTTGGAGGCTATTGTGGATTTAGCGCCGCTTCATATGCCTGCCGCTTTAAATGGAATAAAGGCTTGTATGGAAGAGTTGCCTAAAATAAAGAATGTGGCAGTTTTCGATACGGCTTTTCACGCGGATATGCCTGAGTATGCTTCGCAGTATGCAATTAAGTACGAGGACGCGCAAAAGTATCAGATAAAAAAGTATGGCTTTCACGGAATGAGCCATTACTATGTGTCGCAAAGAGCGTACGAGTTGTTGGGTTTAGATGCGGGGGCGTCCCGTGTTATTACGTGCCATTTAGGTAATGGCGCTAGCGTGTCTGCTGTTTTAAATGGCGTGTCTGTAGATACTAGTATGGGGCTTACGCCGCTAGAGGGGCTTATTATGGGGACTAGAAGTGGCGATATAGATGCGTCCGTAGTAGACTATTTGTGCAGAAAGAAAAAGAAAGAGCCAAGCGAGATTGTTACTTACTTAAATAAAGAAAGTGGGCTTCGGGGTGTGTCGGGTGTTGGCTCTGATTTTAGAGACTTGCTAAAGGCGCACGCGGAGGGTAACCAGCGCGCTAGTTTGGCAATGGATATGTTTAGTTATAGGGTTAAAAAATATATTGGGGCTTATATGGCAGCGCTTAATGGCGCGGACGCGATTGTGTTTACTGCGGGGGTGGGCGAGCATAACCCATCTATCAGGGCAAAAATCTTATCTAATATGAGCGCCTTTGGCATAGAATTAGACGACACACTTAACAACAACTATAAAGTGCCGCTTGAGAGTATAATATCTAGCAAAAACTCTAGAGTAAAAGTTTTGGTAATTCCAACCAACGAAGAAATAGTTATAGCAAAACACGTAAAGCGCTTACTAGTAAAGTAGTGGTTGCTAGTTGTTAGTGGTTGGAGTATAAAATTTTTCACATAAAAGATTTTTAGTTTAAGAATGGGTAAAAACATTTTTGCAGAAGAGAATAAAAGTAGTCGGCTTAGTATGCGTTTGTATACTGAGCTGTCCGTCTTTAGTTTACAGCAATACTATGAAATGATTGACGAGTATGGGCTTGCTCAAACTTGGGACAAACTTCTATCAATTATTTTGAAATACTGTACTGCGCGACTTAATGGCTCGTTGCTTAAGTTTGATAACTTGAGTGAGTTATACGAAATAGGGCTAGCATATTCTAACAAAATTGAAAAAAAAGATTTAGGAAAGTATTATACCCCCAAAGATGTTGCAAGTGTTATGGCGGAGTTGCTACTTGAAAATGAAGTGAAATATCTTGCTGATGTTGGTTGCGGTACAGGAAATTTAATAGTACAAGTTATTGAACAAGTGCTGAAACAAGATTTATTCGATATATTAAGTTTTATAAAAAAAGGAAAACTTTTTTTGTACGATTTAGATAAAACAGCACTGAAGATATGCGTAACTAAAATATCGCTACTTGTTGGCGAAGATGTAAGCGAATATATAAATATATATAAAGGTAATTTTTTAAGTGAAAATATATCACTTCCAAAGGGCGTTAGCGTAATAACTAATCCACCTTACAATGTTGTAAAGAAGTTAGAAGAGTCTTGGCGTTATAGTGAAGTAATGAAAGAATCTATGGAGTTGTATGCTGGCTTTATAGATAAAATACTAGACTACTGTAACCACGCTGTGATTGTTTGTCCGCAATCTTTTTTAGTTGCCGATAAGTTTTCTAAATTACGAGAAAAGTTAGGTGCTGGCTTTAGTGGGGAAGTGTTTTCTTTTGATAATGTTCCGGGAACTCTATTTAACGGCAGGAAGCACGGTATCTTTAATACTAACAACGCAAACGGCGTAAGGGCTTCGATAACTAATTTAAAGCGGGCTAATGCAGGGTTTAGGCTTTCACATTTAATTAGGTTTAAAACAGGGCAAAGAAAAGTTGTTTTAAACCTTGAGTTTTTAAGAAGCAAGTTAGGAAATATTATGCAAGATTTAAGTTTGCCAATTAAGGCATTTAAAGAGTTAGAACCCTTGGTGGCAGAAGTTTTAAAAAGTGAACACTTATATTTAAGCGACCTAATAGAAGAATTCACCTCATTGCAAGACACAAACCTTAAACTTTATATTTCTTCTTCGGCAAGATACTTTGTAGTTGCCAGCACTAAAGAGTTAGATAGAAGTGGGCAATTTACAATTTATGCAAAGGATAAGCAATCTTTCAATTTGTTATATGCTTTGCTAAATTCTTCCTACGCTTATATGTGGTGGCGTTTTTTAGACGGCGGAATTTTATTTGCAAAGAGGTACCTAGATAAAACTCCTTTCTGTAAGTCGTTACTTAGCCTTAATGGCTATTTTGAAGATAAAGTTAACAAAATGATTATGAGTGAGAACAACTATCTATCATACAAAATGAATGCAGGTAAGGCTCAAGAAAGTATAAAGTTTCCAGAAGAATATCGTTTTGAGTTAAACAGCATACTTTTTTCACAGTATGCTAAGCAAATGAAGTTACTGCATAATAACTATGAGGTTACATAATGACAAAAGAACAATGGGCAGAAAATACAGCAAAACTATTCTATCAAATATTTTCGTGCGATTATGATGAAAAATTTTTGAAAAAGTTATTATCGGGTGGCGGTGGAAATTCGGCACTAGGTTCAACGTTGTACCATACATTAGGTAGTTTTGTTCATTCAAGGATTTCAAAAACATCGATTGAAGCATTTGATGAGATAGGGTTTAGTTATACACTAAAAGATAATGTTGTGAGAATTAGTAAAGCAAATATAAAAAGCCGTTGGACCTTATTTTCTAACAATGCAAAAGGCGCAGAGAAAAGGCGTCTTGCAGGAAAAGAATTTCACTTTGACCACAATCCGCCAACCAAAATGTTGTTACATCAAATTTCTACTGAAGTTAAAAAAGTGAATGATATGACCATATCTTTTGCTGAAAAAATTTCCAAACTTAAGAATTTTATGCTTACGGGTCAGACTCTAGATTTGATTACAGTAGAGCAAGACGATGAGCGAACAAAAGCGGATAGAAAAAAATTATTAACCGCTGAAGAAAGAGATGAAATTCTGCAAGATGTTTGGTACGACTTAATAATCGAATGAGAAAGGCTACGATTTTTTATCTTTGTGTTTAAATTGTTTGACTTTGGTTTTAAATTGTGTTAGAATAGTTAGGTTAAGATGCGATTAGGTTTGGGGCGTTGCTTTAGACTTTATCGGTTTTTGAAAAAGCGGGTGGTAGTACCTGAGCGGGTGGTAGTAGCTCGTAGACAATAAATTAAAGGAAGGTTGGATAAATGGCAGTACCTAAAAAGAAAGTCTCTAAGGCTAGGAGAAACTCTAGAAAGGCTAATTGGAAGTTGGATAATCCAAGTTATGCAAAGTGTTCTCAGTGCCACGAGATAAGGGCAAACCATACTGTATGTAAAAAGTGTGGTTATTACAAAGGCAGGCAAGTAATTGCTGTTAAGGGAGAATAATTGTGCGCGTTAGTAATTTTAGCGCGTGAGTATTGTTTTTGATTTTAAAATAGGCTACCGAGGTTGTAGCTTATTTTGCATATAGGCTTAGCATATAAAATTTTTATTATTGGGGTTTAAATATTATGGTAAAAAGAATTTTGGTAGATGTTTTTGGTGGTGATGAGCCAATGGAGAGTGTTAAGGGGGCGGTTGAGGCTGTTAAGGCTAATAAAGATATTAAGTGTACGTTGGTTGGCGGGTTGGACGAGATAAAGAAAATGTTAAAGGCTATCCCTTATAGTTTGGGGGAGGGTAACATAGATATTTTAAACGCGAGCGATGTTGTAACTAATTACGATAAGCCAACAAGTGTTATGGAAGAGAGACCCGATAGCAGTATGGTAGTTGGCTTGAATGCCTTAAAAGAGCAACCAGAAAAATATATGGGGCTTGTTACTACTGGCTCTACTGGCGCTATGCTTGTATGTGCGTTTAGAAAGTTTGGTAGAATAAAGGGTGTGTCGCGCCCAGCGCTTGCGCCGTTTTTGCCAACGTTTGATGGCGGGCGAGTTATACTGATAGATGCGGGCGCTAATATAGATTGTAAGCCACTTTACCTTTTACACTTTGCAATAATGGCAGATGCATTTTTAAAAACAGTATACGGCATAGAGCGCCCAAGAATTGCCCTTTTGTCTAACGGTACGGAAGATAGTAAGGGGAACGAACTTAACAAAGAAGCATTTGCGCTTTTAAAGGCGCATTCTAGTCTTAATTTTTTGGGCAATGTTGAGGGTAGAGAGATTGCAAGCGGGGCGTACGATATTGTTGTAACGGACGGCTTTGCGGGTAATATTGCGCTTAAGTCTATGGAAGGCACGGCTATAGGGCTTTTAAGGCTTATTAAAAAAGAACTGACAACTAGTGGCATACTAACAAAACTAGGGGCGGGGCTTTGCAAAAAGGCTTTTAAGAGAGTGCAAAAAGTTATGGACTATAACGAGTTGCCCGGCTCGCCTGTTTTGGGTATAAACAATATTGTATTTAAATCTCACGGCTCGTCTAAGGCTAAGAGTGTTAGAATGACAATTGAACGCATAAAGCATATGTATGAGAGTGGGGCGGTAGAAAAGTTGGCACAGGCGTTGCAAGAATAGTTAGTTAAATTTTAAATGCTAAATTTTAAATGCTAAATGCCTATAAACTTACTAACCAAGGCATTTTAACAATCGGCATTTAATGGTTGTAAATAATTTGCAAAATGTTAACGTAGACTTCGATGTTTTGCACAAAGTTAGAATATGGTAGAGTTTGACTATAAAGCGGTAGAGAATATTTTAGGCCTCACGTTTAATGATAGGGCGTTGTTGAAGCGTGCTTTTACTCATTCGTCTTATTCTAATGCGGTGGGTCTGCCTTCTAACGAGCGGCTAGAGTATTTGGGCGATAGCGTTGTTAATTTGATTGTGGCAGAATATTTGTATGCTTTGGGTGAGAGTGCGAGTGGAAGCAAGGCAACTGGTGGCGAGAGCGCAAAGGGCGAGAGTGCAAGCGGTAGTAAGGTCAGTAGTGGTGCGATAAGTGGCGAGAGTGTAAAAGATGAGTTGGCGGAAGGGGAACTTACTATTATACGGGCTAAACTTGTGCGGGACGATTCGCTTCATCTGCCTATTAAAAACTTGGGGCTTTATAAACATTTGCTTTTGGCGTATGGCGAGAAAAAGCAAAACTTGCATACGCTTAAAAGTTTGCAAGCAGATTTATTTGAAAGTATTGTGGCGGCAATTTATTTGCAAAGCGGTTATGACAAAGCGCGTGAGTTTGTAAAAAAGCATTTGCTAGATGGGGTAGACATAAAAAGCACAAAGGCGGGCGGTCAACTAGAAAACTATAAGGGCAAATTGCAAGAATATTTGCAAGCACGAAACAAAAGACCACCAGTTTACAAAATACTAGAGGATATAGAAGTTAAAGAAACAAACTCTCACATATTTACAGTAGGCATTTATATAGACAACAAGTTGTTAGCAAAAGCGCAGGGCAGTAAAAAAGCACAGGCAGAGCAAGAATGCGCAAGGCTGGCGTTAAAAATGCTTAAGAAAAAGAAATAAAATCAAATTACAAATTGCAAATGCTAAACTTAGTGGCTGTAACATTTGTATTGAAAAATATGTTTAAGAAAATAGAGTTGTACGGATTTAAAAGTTTTGCAGACAAAACGGAAATAATTTTGGATAGTGGCATAACGGGGATTGTTGGTCCTAATGGTTGTGGCAAGTCTAATGTAGTTGATGCGGTTAGGTGGGTTTTGGGAGAGCAGTCTGCTAAACTTTTGCGTGGTGCTTCTATGCACGATGTTATTTTTGCAGGCACGGCAGAGCGACGCTCGCATTCTTATTGCGAGGTTGTTTTGCATTTTGATAATGCAGATAAAAAGGTTTTTAAAGATTTAGAGTATTCTGAAGTTACAATTTCTAGAAAACTTTACAGAGACGGAACGTCTGAGTATATTTTAAACAACAAGCAAGTAAGGCTTAAGGACGTTGTAGAACTTTTACAAACTAGCGGTGTGGGGCGAGAGGGTTATTCTATAATTGGTCAGGGCAGGATAGATGAGATTTTATCTAACAAGCCAGAGGCGCGCCGTGCGATATTTGAAGAGGCTGCGGGCATTTCGCATTATAAAACTAAAAAGTTAGAGGCAGAGCGCAAACTTGGCAGGACGCTTGATAATATGACGCGCCTTAACGACATTATTATAGAGCGCGAGGCGGGGCTTTTAACGCTAGAGCAACAAAGTAAGGACGCTGAGAAGTTTTTAGAATTTAAAGACAGGCTTAAGATTTTAGAGATAAACAACTTTTTAACTTCTCACGCACAGCAAGCAGAGCAAAAAGAAAAGATTACGGCTAAGATAAACGAACTTACAACAAACTTAGAGCAAAAGCAAAAAGAGTATAAAGATATAAATGCGCTTTATTTAAACCAGCAAGAGCAGATAGATAAGATAGACAAAAACATAGATAAGTTGCATTCAGAAATTTTAGAGTTAACAGTTAAAAAAGAGCAAAAGGGCGGCGAGATTAAACTATTTAAAGAAAGGCTAAACAACGCAAAGCAACTAGCGTTTAAGTTAGAGTTTGACTCTATGAAGTCTACTTCTAGTATAGAGCAAAGTATAGATGCGCTTAAAAAGGGCGAGGCAGAACTTGAAGCGGTTAAAGCACAAATGGCGCAGTTAAAAACAGACAGGAAAGAATTAGAGGACACTAAGCGTAATGTAATTGCCGAGTTAAAAGCAGAGGCGGCAAACCTAGAGAATGTAGAAAACCAGTTGAAAGAGTTAACGCTTAAAGCGTCTGAGATATCGGCAAAGATAGCCGTGTCAGACAGACCCTCAACAGCGGGCAGGTTGTTAGAGCGCACGAAAAAGGCGAGTGATAGTGATAGCAAGCGCGCTAAAGAAGCCATACAAGGCGTTGTTGGCACGAGTTATAAAGTGGATAGCGAATATGCTTTAGCGATAGAGTTAGCGCTAGGCGCGGCTGCTCAGAACATTATAACGCAGACTGAGGCGGAGGCTAAGTTTTTAGTAAGTTATCTAAAGGCGCAAAAGTTGGGCAGGGCAACCTTTTTGCCGCTTAATCGCATTAAGAATAGTGGTGTGTTGGGTGCTAAGCGTAGTGCGAAAGATAGTGCAAAGGACGATGCGCAGACTATTCTAGCAAGCAAGGGGGCTTTGGGTGTTGCTAGTAATTTAATATCTTTTAAGTCTGCTTTTAAGCCTGTGTTTGAGAGTTTACTTGGCAGGACTGTTGTTTTTGATAATATAAATAACGCGACAGCGGCTGCTATTTCGCACAGTTTTTCTTTTAGGGCAGTTACGCTGGAGGGTGACATAATTGCAACAAGTGGTGCTATTACGGGCGGAAGTGTTAAAGAGAAAAACCTAAACAACCCGCTAGTGATAGAGCATAAGAAATTGCAAGAGGATATTAAAAACATATCTAAGAGCAGACAAGAAATTTTTAACAAGCACAAAAATACAGAAAGGGTGAAGCATCAAGTAGATGACTCACTTCGCCTTTTAGACATAAGCGAAGTTAAGGCGGATAATAAGTTGGGTACGCTTAAGGCTGAGTGTGCTAGATTACAAACTCAAATTAAGAATGCAGAGAGCGAGAAATTAGAGGCTAGAAAGGCTTTAGAAGCGCACGAGATACAAGCCGAGTCTTTAGCCAAGCAAATTACTACGCTAGAGCAAAGTTGTCCTTATACGGCTAAATTAGACGATATAAAGGCAAATATGCAAGACGTAGACAAATACAAGCAACAATTATCTAGCAGTATGAAAGACCTAGACCAGACTCGCCTAACGCTATCTAGCTCTATTGCAAAACTGACAGAAAAGCGACACAAAGAAGAGTTAGAGCTTAACAATGTAGACCACGAGATAGAGGCTATGCAGAGCAAAATTTTGGAAGACTACGAACTAGATTATAATGCGTGCTTGGCGCTTAAAGATGAGAGCCATTCGCTTAAAAAGGGAACGACAGAGGCTAACAAGGTTAAAAAGCAAATAGCAGACTTGGGGCATATAAACATAAGGGCTATTGAGGCTTATCTAGAGCATAAGGCGCGCTTTGAAGAAATGCTTACGCAAAGGGAAGACTTGATAAAAGCAGAGCAAGATATGCGCATTATAATTAGAGAGACTTCTGAAGAAATGCTTAAGCGTTTCAAAACAGAGTTCGACAAAATAAACGAGAATTTCGGCAAAACATTTAAAGCGCTTTTTGGTGGTGGTAATGCAAAACTTGTTTTGGTTGAGGGCGGCGAGAGTGTTTTAGACGCGGGTATAGATATTGTAGCAGAGCCGCCGGGTAAAAAACTTAAGTCGGTCTCACCACTATCTGGTGGCGAGCGTGCGCTTACGGCTATAGCAATTTTATTTGCAATACTAAAACTGAAGCCGATGCCGTTTTGCTTTTTAGATGAGATAGAAGCCCCGCTTGATGATGCTAATGCAGAGCGTTTTGCGCAATATTTAAAGGGCTTTTCTAAAAATACGCAGTTTGTTGTTGTTACGCACAAAAAGCAAACTATGGGCGTGGCAGATGTTTTATACGGCGTAACTATGCCAGAGCGCGGGGTTACTAAAATGGTAAGTGTTAAATTACAAGACGCACTTCAGCACGCGCAAGAAGTAGGATAAATTTTGCCCGCGCCAAGCGGTGTAGACATTGTTCAGTGTTAATTGTTCAATGTTCAATAAAACGGAGTTTTTTTTATGGGGTTTTTTAAAAAAATTGCAGCGGGGTTAAGAAAAACAAAAGATGCTATAGCATCTAAGATAGACAATTTATTTAGTAGTTCTGTAGATGAAGTAGAAGTAGAGCAAGAGATAGAGCAGGTTGTGGGGCAAGAGATAGAAGTTGCTGAGCAAGAAGTTGACAGCGATGAGATTTTGCAACAGCCAAAACAATCTCAACAGCCACAGCCACTAGATAAAAAAGCCGAAAAGGCGTTAGCCAAGCAAGAAAAAAGAGAGGCTAAGGCTCGGGCGAAGCAAGAAAAGGTAGAGACAAAAAGGCAAGCAAAAGAAGAAAAAAAGCAAATCAAGTTAGAGAAAAAGCGCATAAGGGTTTTTGAAAAACTAACGGACGACTTCTACGACGACCTTGAAGATATATTAATATCAAGCGATTTCGGTTTGGAAGCGGCAGAGGATATAGTAGATACGCTACGCAAAAAGGTTAGAAAAAACAGCATAAATACGCGCGAGGGTGTAATCGCGGCGCTTAGAGAAAGCATTGCAGAGCTTTTAGATTATCAGCCGATAGAGTTTGTATCCCCCACAGTTTTAACAATTGTTGGTGTGAATGGCGTTGGTAAAACAACGGCTATTGGCAAACTTGCTAACATATACAGAAAAGATAAAAGCGTTGTAATTGCGGCGGCAGACACGTTTAGGGCGGCGGCGGTAGACCAACTTGCTACGTGGGCAGAGCGTAGCGGGGTTAGGCTTATAAAGCACGCAGATGGCGCAGACCCAAGCAGCGTTGTGTACGATGCTATACAATCGGCAAAGGCAAAGCATACAGACCTAACAATTATAGATACGGCGGGCAGACTGCACAATAAGTCTCACTTGATGGAAGAACTTAAAAAGGTCTCGCGCACAATAAACAAAAATTATCCAGAAGCCAACCGCGTTAATTTAATAGTGCTAGATGCAACAACGGGTCAGAACGCTTTATCGCAAGTTAAAATATTTAACGAAGCAATAGATATAGACGGCATAATACTAACAAAACTAGATGGCACGGCAAAAGGCGGGGTTGTGCTTGCAATTAAAAAAATGCTGAATATCCCAGTTCTATTTATAGGGGTGGGTGAAGGGATAGACGACTTAGAAGTATTCAACCCAGCAGACTTCGCGAATGCAATAGTTTAGAGTTGTTCCGCAAAAGATAAAAACTGTGGGGATAAGTTTGTGTTTAGAAAAAATCGGTGTCCCCGCGACACGAAACAAAATAAAGATGAATAAACCAGATTTGAAACAAAAAATTTCAGAGTATATAAAATATGCTAAAGAAAATGGTGCGCTAAACGCAGTACAATTTAGCACAAAGCAAATTGTGTTTGACGAGCGCACTATTTTAAAGTGCGCCTTTGGCTGTAAAGATTGGGGTAAAAACCATACTTGCCCTTCCGCAGACAGTTTTTTGGGGCTTGATATGTACAAGCGCGTTTTACAAAAATATAAAACGGGCATAATTATACATTGTGATAATAAAAAAATCTCTCAAGAAATCAGTTTTGCCTTAGAGAGCAAAGCATATGTAGATGGCTTTTATTGGGCATTTTCACTATCTGACTGCGCGCTTTGTGGTGGCAATTGTTCTGCCGCACTAAGTGGTAGCGCCAACCCGCACCACCCAAACATCAGCCCGTGCAGACACAAAAAAAAGGCGCGCCCAGCATTCCATTCAGTAGGCATAGATGTTTTTGCAACAGTACATAAATTTGGGCTACCACTACTAACGCTAAAAGAAAACGACAAAAGCGAAAACTGGTACTCCGCCGTGTTTATCGACTAAGTTTTAAGTTAAATCTAAAATGGAGTTGACTTTTGGGTGTAAATGATATATACTAAGTAAAATACAAATTTTAATAAAATGTAGGGGGGGTGTGTTATGACAACGCTAACTATTACAAAAAATACAGATTGGCAAGAAATTGCAACAATAGCAAAATCTAAAGGTGAAAAGGTTGTTATAATGTCTGAAAAAGAATTAAGCGACCACACAAAAAAAGCCATTGCGCTAGAATGGCTTATGAACGATTTAGAACAATCGGAAGAAGATTTAAGGCAGGGTAGATACACAGACTATACTATCGAAGAGTTAAAAAATGGCAAAATGCTAGCAGATATAAAGGCTAGGCACAATGCTAAACAAGGTAACTAAATTTAAGTGGAGAGGCTTCGCATATTTTTTGCGCCTATATAAATAATGAAAAAAGTCAGAGAAACTTTTAAGTCTAAACAAGATATGGACAACATTTATGGGTATATATTTAAAGATAGCCCTAAAAATGCCGACAAGCAAATTAGCAGAATAATAAAGCATTTCGAGCAAATAAGTTTATTCCCTAATACTTGTGTGCCTTTGAGAAATATATTTGATATAGACACAGATTTAAAACGCTCTATAGTTGCGCCATACATAGTTATAACAAGGCATTACGAGACGCATATAGAAATACATAGTGTTTTTCACAGTAGGCAAAATTATATGTCGATACTGTTTGGTTAATTTTGCTTGTGAGTATTAGAGATGAAATGTAAACAATCTCAACTCTCAACTCTACATTCTCAATTTACATATGAAAATACTTAGAACATTTAAGGATACATTTTTGATGTCTTTACCGCTTATTGTTATTATGCTGGCGGTAGTGCTTATTGTTGCGCCATTTGAAGACGGGTTCGATTATGTTAGGCTTATAGTTGGTTATTTAGGGGTAGTTTTGGGCTTATCCCTATTTTTAATTGGGCTGGATATAAGCATATTGCCAATAGGCGAGAGTGTTGGTAAAAATTTGCACAAGTTTAAAAAGCCCGTGTTTATAATTTTGTTTGGCGTTATGTTTGGCTTTATAGCAACAATTGCAGAGCCGGCTATGTGGGTTTTAGCAAGGCAGACCGACATACTGCTTCCTATAATCAACGAGACTGTTTTTGTTTTTGTTATGTCTGCTGGCATAGGTGCTTTTGTAGGGCTTGCGCTTTGGAAAATTATAAAAGGCTTTAATATTAAGTGGCTGATTTTAATAAGTTATTTGGTTGTGTTTGCTCTTGTTATATTTACGCCGGCAGAATTTATCGGGCTTGCGTTTGATGGCTCGGGTGCAACCACGGGCGATATATCAGTACCTTTTATGCTAGCGCTAGGACTAGGCTGTGCGCTAACGCTATCACGGCGCGGCGCTAGAGGTGAGCGACCAGCGACCAGCGCTGAGCGACCAGCGACTAGCGACCAGCGACTAGCGACCAGCGATAAGGGAACAGCGACTAGCGACGAGGCTACTAAAAGCATAGCCAAAGACAGCAACATAACTGATACAGAAAGTGTTGTTAATGATTCTCATCACTCGTCCCTTATCCCTGTTCCCTCACAAAAGCCTTCACCCGATACATTTGGTATGATTGGAATTGCCTCGATTGGTCCGATAATTGCTATATTTATCTACGGCATAGTGATAGTTGCCCTAAGCGGCGGAAACTTAGAAATAGGTGTGTACGACCCGGGCGCGTTAGAGCCTAACATTTTAGACATTATTTTAACAAATCTACTAGCCACATCAATTGCTATCGTGCCGATTATTGCGGTGTTTTTGCCTATGCAGTTTTTTATAATAAAATTGTCGGGCAAGCAATTTAAAATGGTAATGCTTGGCATTATCCCCGTGTTTTTGGGGCTTTTAATATTTTTGGCGGCGCTAGATTTTGGCTTTGCTTTTGCGGGCGCTTACATCGGCGAAGTGTTTTTAGACACATCGCGCCCAGACTTTTTTAAGTGGCTTTTGGTTATAGTGGCTTTTATTTTGGGTGTATCTATAACACTTTCAGAACCAGCCGTTACAGTTTTGGGAGAGCAACTTGCAAACGTAACCAACGGGCAAATCTCAAGTTTAAAAATAAAAATTATATTGGCTTTAAGTATTGGGGTTGCGTGCATTTTGGCGGTAGTAAAAATATTGTTGCAAATAAACATACTGTGGTTTTTAGTGCCGCTTTATGCGGTGGCTTTGCTACTGATGTTATTTAACACAAAGTTATTTGTAGGGCTTGCGTTTGATAGTGGGGGGGTAGTTGGCGGTGCGCTAACATCAGCACTTCTAACACCGATGTTTTTAGGTATAGCACAAGCAGTAGGCTATATAGAAGGCACGCCCGAAGCCGTGCTACTAAACGGCTTTGGCATAATAGCCCTAATATCAGTAACCCCACTTATAGCAGTACAATTGCTAGGACTAAGGGGCAGAAGTAAAGGAACAGGGACGAGTGATGACTAGCCAGCACTAAGTGATATGATAGAGCGGTAAGTGATAGGCAAAACTTTACTAAACCAGTTGACTTTTTGCAAAAAATGATATATACTAAAAGTAATGAATTAAACGCGGGGGTATTATTATGACACCAATAACAATAACGACAGATACAGACTGGAAAGAGATTGCAAAAACGGTTAAGTCAAAAGGTAAAATGTATGTTATAACTGAAGAAGAATATAAAACGTATGTTCAAGCAACTAAAATTGCTAATGCAGAGACACTCGAAGCACTTAAAGAATTAGATGATGTTAAAATGGGTAAGTTGCCAAAGCAAACTATGCAGCGTGGTGAGATTTTTAAATGGGCTTTGGAGGAAAATTAGGCTATGCGAACACCTTCATATACAAATGCCTTTAAAAGAGATATTAAGCGGATAACAAAGCGCGGTAAAGATTTAAATAAATTAGATAAAGTAATGGAAATATTAGAAACAGGTAAACCACTAGACAAAAAATATAGAGACCACGCACTAGTTGGAAATTTAAAAGGAACTAGAGATTTACATATTGAGCCAGATTGGTTATTGCTGTACAAGATAACAGATACAGAAGTAGAATACGTGAGAACAGGCAAACACAATGATGTTTTCTCGAATTACTAAAACTAAATATGACAATTTAAATTCGGGTCGCTCAAATCGGGCGACTTTTTTGTTTTTAGCGCTATATTTTGGGTCGTTGTACGACGTCCCCGTGACCCAACCACCCTTTTAATTTTAACAAAATATTTTGTGTTTAATTTGATACACAAAAGTTTGTTGTTAATATTTGTTAAAAGTTTGTTCATATGCTTGACTTTTTTTTTTTTTGATAAAATATACTTATACACTTTAACATATTTTTAATATGTTGAGTGTGTTAAGAGCGTTAAAAATTAACAAAATATTAAAATCAATATAATAAGGGGGAAGAATTATGGATAACAAAAATTTAAAAGTAGGGTCTGGTAAATCTAAGTGGTTTGCTAGGCTTGTTATGCTAGCGATGGGGCTAGTTTTATCAGTTGGGGGAGTGCTAGCACTTACGCATTTTGGTGGGAGTGAGAGTGATGGTATTATGGAAGAAGTATATGCAACACAAATTACTTGCCCTAGTGGTCGCTTTGCTGGTTCACAAATAAGTCCTGCTGGTACATTGCATTGGACTTTTACTGCTCCGAATATGCAGATTGATAGAATAGACCTTATGATTGATGGTACGATAGTGGCTCAGCTTCACGGAGTAGTACCTCCGCGTACAAGTGCTAGCGGGACGCATAACTTGAATAATTATGTAGCAGTAGGTGCTAATCCAGTAATTCGGCTAAGTGAACTGAGAGGACAGTTTTCTGACACGAATTCTAGATTTACTAACTGGACGCGTACGGGTACATTAGCAAGACCAACGGCGAGCGTTAGTGGAAGTACTTTGTCTTGGAATGCTGTTGGTAGTGCTACTGGTTATCAGATACGTAATGGGGCTACAGTTATTAGGACACTTGGTAATGTGACGTCGTACAATTTGGCTAATATACCTGTTGGCACTTTATCAGTTGCTACTAACCATACTAACATAAATGTTGTGGCTACAAGTAGTGCGTGGTATTGGAATAATTCTATTGCTAGTACTAATGTTGCTTGGGGTAGGCGTGCTACGCTTGCTACACCTAATGGTGTTGGTATTAGCGCTAATAATTTAAATTGGATTGGTATTGCTAACGCGACGCACTACAGAATATATTCTAGGCGCTTAAGCGCGGGAGATTGGCGGTTTGCTGTGCAGGTTGCGCACGTGGGTGCGGCGACCGGTGCGCAAACGTTTAACCTTACAAACTGGGCTAATACAAACGACAGGTATGGCGCGATTATTGGCGCTGGAGACAGCAACCAAATAAGAGTAGTTGGTGTTAATACTACGGCTGGTACGCTGTGGGATAATTCGCCTGCATCGACCGCGGTCAACTTCTACCGCGCGGGCAGGGTAGACAGCGTAAGCATAAGTGGTACGCAGAACCTTATTGTTGCGTGGCCGCGACCGGACGGCATAAATGGAATGCCAACGGGTCAGTTAACGGCTAGTATAACCGGGGTTTACGGCACGAGCGCGGCGGTTACGTGGGACAGCGTAAACCCAGAAATCGTGAGTGTAGACGCGGCAAGCGGCGCAATTCGCGCTTCGTGGCCAGACGGTATGAGTATGTGGGAACTTTCTCAGCGCGTAAACCAGTTTACTATTATACGCGCAACGAGCGTTGTTGGCGGGGTGGTAGCAGAGTTTCACGTAACGCTTGTGTTCAGCACGCCACCGGTGCCGGTGGTGGTTGGGCTTAGCGTATCGGGCGGGGTACGCGAGATAGAGTTATCGCCGTGTGGAACTAGGTTAAGTGACAGCTTAGGTGGCGGAACGCTTTCTAGTGCTACGCAATTTGTGGCTACGGCCTTTGGATATAATTTGGCGGGAGCGGGCAATGTGTTTGCTTGGGCGTCTAGTGATACGGGCGTTGCTACGATTGATGCGGAAGGTCGGCTTACAGTACGCGGGGTAGGGGTGACACGCATAACGGCAACGAGTAGTGTTGGCAACGTGCCGTATAGTTTTGATGTGACTATTGTTAGGGACGGCACGGCGGTGGCTACGGGCGTTACAATTTTTTGTGATAAAAATAATGCGGACGAGCGTAGAATTATTATTGCTTACGACGACGCGGTGGCTTTGCCTTACATAGATTTACGTGCGTACATAGAGGGGCACAACATAACTTCGCAGTTGGTAACGTGGACGTCGTCTTGCGGGGCGAGCGTTGGTGTGCCTAGTCAGTTTTTAAGCATTGTGCTTACAGCAGACGGAGTGCGTCTTACGGGCAATAATGCTGCCGGACCTATAATTATAACGGCGACGCCTGCAAATGCTGTTGGTGCTATTGGAACATTCAGAGTATTTATAGATAGGGCGGTTGCGCCAAGTGTTATAAGTGTTAGCGTAGGCGCGCCTGCACTTAGCGAACTTATAATACCAAACAAGCGACCAGCAGATATGCCTAGCGTTCAACTAACTGCAACCACTATTGGTGGCGTTGGCGGCGGTACGAACAGCCCGGTTGCGTGGACAGTTTATCCGCTAGGGGTTGTAGAGTTAGTGGTTAATAATGCTAACCCAAATATCGTAGTGGTGCGTGCGCAGGACAGT
>Ga0209755_10000176_pt1 | contig 120699 bp, 92 predicted proteins | sample TergutCo191P1_FD_187301 | JGI IMG/M metagenome (GOLD analysis project Ga0209755, IMG submission 187301) | Cornitermes sp. P1 segment gut microbial communities from Petit-Saut dam, French Guiana - Co191P1 (SPAdes) (version 2) | ecosystem: Host-associated > Arthropoda: Insects > Digestive system...
ATAGTTCTATTACTTGACAAAACAGGCAAAATTTAATAAATTCAAGCTCCGCAGGGGGTATAGCTCATTTGGTAGAGCGCTAGCTTTGCAAGCTAGATGTAAGGGGTTCGAGTCCCCTTACCTCCAAAGTAATAAAAAACTGTATTAATAAAATATGTTTTATAGAATAAAATAAGAAGCGGAAAAAACAGGGACTCGAAACGGAGCAATCCTGTAAAAATTTCAAGGCGAAAGCCTTACTAAAATAAAAGCGCCGCAGGGATGCGGCGGGATTGCGCAGACGGGCTGGAGGGAGCAAGCAGGAGGCTTGCGACCGGAAGCCGAGTCCCCTTACCTCCAAAGTAATAAAAAACTGTATTAATAAAATATGTTTTATAGAATAAATAAGAAGCGGAAAAAACAGGGACTCGAAACGGAGCAATCCTGTAAAAATTTCAAGGCGAAAGCCTTGTTAAAATAAAAGCGCCGCAGGGATGCGGCGGGATTGCGCAGACGGGCTGGAGGAAGTTTACAGGATGTAAACGACCGGAAGCCGAGTCCCCTTACCTCCATATTCAACATTATGCCCGGTCTTTAATGCCATGAATTAAACTTAACTATAAATATCTTTCCTCATGCTGATAGTCTTACGATTCTTATTAAAAAGTTCAGTATTAGAAATGAAGCCGTTTTTTTGATAGAAATAAAGGACACCTTACCAGGTTTTCGTTGCACTTGCTTCTTGAATTCGGGATATATATTAAAGTGTATAAAAAAGAATACATATAATAAATTTAAAAATGTTTAAATTTATTATTGACAATATGGCATAATATACATATAATAATATGTATGACTTTTGAATGGGACGAAAACAAAAATTTGGAGAATATTGAAAAGCATAATGTCTCGTTTGAAATCGCTCAAGAAGCCTTTTTTGACGAAAAACGCATCATAATTAAAGACAAAAAACATTCAAAAAAGGAAGAAAGATTTTTCTGTATTGGGAATGATGGAAATGGTATAATAACTGTCAGGTTTACTATGAGAAATGAAAATATCCGCATATTTGGAGCGGGATATTGGAGAGAAGGGAGATACAAATATGAACAAAAAAAATAAAATTTATACAGAAGCGCCAAAAAATGTCTCAAAGGCAATTATAGAAGGAGAAATTATCTCTGATTTTTTACCTCCTCCAGAAAAATTAATCAGGAAGGAACCAAAGGTAAAAATAACAATAACATTAAATAGTGGCAGTATTGATTTTTTCAAAAAACACGCTAGGAAAAATAATGTAAAATATCAAACAATGATAAATGAAGTGTTAGATAAATATGTTCAAAAATATGAAAGAAAAGCGATAGTGTAAAAATCCCACTTCGCCTAACAAACGGTAACTGCTAAGCTGCTATCGCAGCAATCATAAGAGCTGTTCGCGCCCTCGAGGTTCGAAGAACCTTTGGTTCTACGGCTAGTCAGTCGCCTACGGCTCGTTCCCACTTTTAAATTAACCACGAAAGCGGTTATCCTTAACTCACCCACATTTTACCAGCCATGGTCTTGCTACGCAAGCCCTTATTCGGGCTGGCAAAACGTCAGTTACCTAGAACGAAAAAGGCTTAGATACTGCAAGTTTTGCTATTTTCATGGCTGGTATTGTCTTGATATGGATAATCAAGGCTGTGTAATTCTTTTTCTGTAGCAGATAATTTTATAAGGTAAAATGCTCTTTTTTTCCAAACTGTATGCGCATTATTCCTGCTCAAATTGTTTGTAGTATGCGATTAGTTTTTCATTTCTTTTTTGAATATTAACCGGTATGGGTTTTCGGATCTGGGCAACGACCTCGCGGATAATTTTTGGGTCTTTTATCTCTGTCGGTTGTACAGGTTTCACTTTACAAGCTGCCATTTGATACCTCTATCTAAAATATAGCATATACTGGCTTATTGAACAAGGATAAATCCCTTTTACACCGGAAGCCGAGTCCCCTTACCTCCAAAAATTTAAAAAAACTTGAATTATTGTTATTATTCACTTTTCCTGTTGATATTCACATGAAAATTTTCAGTCTTAACTCGATATTTTTATCAATAGAATTTAATTAAATTATTGCAATTACGATTTTTATCACCTAAAATATAACTATGGGGGGGTAATGTCTCAGGAGAGTAATTTTGGTGAAAAAGCTTTTTTTTGTCATTCTGTGCCTATTTTTAGCGTTTTCGACCCTTCAAGCCCAAACAAGACTGGGTGACTATTCGGTGCGCGGCGCCGCTAGTCAGGAAATGAAGAACACCGGGCTGGTTGGAGCGCACGCAAGTCTTCCCCTTAACTCAAAAGTAAAAATTACAAATCCCAAAAACGGACGGGAAGTTGAAGTAACAATAATCGAACGTATAGATCCATCCTTAAACAGGATTATCGATCTTTCGCCTACCGCAATGACCGCGCTTCAAATGAAAGCGGGTGAAGAGGCGGTTATCACAGTCGGTGCGCCGCCGCGTCCTGTGTATCAGACTTCGAATCAGGGAGAACCTATCATCGATTTGATGGAACCTGTTTTACTCGCCCGGGAAAATCCGCAGATAAACGACTATGAACGCGCGGAAGCGCCTTCTTTAAGCGGACAGCAGCCTGTGGCTGAGCAGGTCTCCGCTTCTTCGCCTCCAAGAGCGCAGAGCGGCGATGATAATCAATCGTCTATCGATGGGCAGGTTATTGCCGCTTTACAGGCTCTTTCAGAATTAAATTCAAACAGCGCGGATGAGAGCTTGAACCTGCAATGGCAGGAAATACAAATGGATCCTTACTACCCCGAATTTGTCGTTCAAGCGTTAAAAGATCCTTTTATAAAAGACGCGTTTGTTACAGCTTCCAAAAAAGGGAAGTCGGCTGAATTTTTAGCATGGCTTATCACGATGACATTTGACTCAAGAGAAGCGAGGGATACAAGAGAAGCCAGACTTATCAGGGAAGAGCGTGAGATCAGAGAAGCAAGAGAAATGAGAGAAGCAAGGGAAGTTCGCGAAGCCAGAGAAGCCCGCGAAGCTAGAGAAGCCAGAATGGCAAGAGAAGAACGGGAGATACGTGAAGCAAGAGAAGCCAGAATGGCGAGAGAAGAGCGGGAAGCAAGAGAAATGCGCCGCTTAAGAGAAACAAGATAACATTCTTGTTTCAAGGAGATTGTTTGCACATGTTAAAAACAAAGAGTTATTTTTTAATTAAACTCTTAATTTTTTGCGCGTACGCGGCGCTTGCGTTTGTTTTTGTTTCATGTGACAATCAGTTTTCGATAATTAAACCCAATGATGAATTTAATATTACAGATGTTGAATATTCAAATAACGGAAAGGGCGTAACGCTTTATTTTAACGATGATGACAGGCTCCCGCCTTCTTCTTCCAATAAAGCAAACCGCGCGCTCAGTCTTTCGCTTGCGCAGTTCGGTCATGACTATTATGAAGTGGTTTTCCTTTACAGACCCTCAGACGGCAGTTCCGACGGCAGCAATGATATTATCGCCAGAGCCGCGTGGGAAATAGGCGGATCTACAGGCATAAGCGGCATACATAGAACACCGACCGGCGTTAATTACGGCTTAGTTGGCAGCGGTGGCATTAGTGCAGGTAACGGTTATGCGATATTATTTGTAGGAAGGAAAGACGATAAAACCCTTCTTGCCGTCGGATACCTTTCCCATGTTGACGGAGTCGGAAATTCAATTATTTACAGCGGAACCAAGTCGGTAACATTTACGCTTGACGCGCTGAAAACAGGAGTAAATGAAACTGCGGCGCTGTCGGATTTTAAAACCGCGGCAGGGGGTACTTCCTTTTTAAATGTAACCGAGGGTAATACGCGCATTATCCCTATGCAAATTGCGGCAAGGATATTTCCTCTGTTCAGATTTATAAAAATGTCGCCGAATGTCCCTGTTAGAGCAAATTATAGTTTTAATCTTAACTCAGGTTTAAATTTTGACACTTACAGATACGGAATCATAGTTTCTTCGCCGGGCGCGGTTGAAGTAATAGAACCGCGTTATACGATAGGCGGGAATGTTTATACAGGCACAACTCTCCTGCACGATCAAAACACTGTTATAAGCATTATAAATAACCTTACTTCGGGAAACGTATTCGAAAGCCCTGTGCAGTTTACATTTAATATCGCAAACACGGTAGACGCTTCCGTTCTTTCTTTTATTTTCCAGATACCTGTTCACGCTATGTCTTCCCTTGACGGTTATAACGGCGGCAAGGCGGTGCAGTGGTATTTAAGACCCGGTTACGGCACATATCTTTACGATCTTGACGATGGTAAAGGCGGAACAGGCGGCGCTATATTGATTGGCACAGGCGCTGAAGGAACTCTTCAAGGTTATGTAGACTACAGGCTTGTGGTAACAAAACCGCCGAACCTTACTTTTTCAGGCACGGGGACTTTTAACCTTAACGGTATAGAAATTAAACTGTTAACAGCGGAAGGTCATTTGGTTAAAAATGTTCTGCAAAACGATTCAAATTTGAGGGTTTTTATTAACGGAACCCAGACAAACACTATTCCGGGTTCTCCGTCCGGACGTCATGTTATTGTTGAATTAAGGTATTCGTATAACGGAAAGACATACAGCGATTATCTTACAGCTTGGGTGCAATAGGAGTTATTGGTGACAAAGAGGAATTTAAAATTCTTATCTAAACTCATTTTCTCAATATCGTTACCGGCATTTATGCTGTTTATTCTGACTTGTAATTTTACAATACCAAACATGGAAGGATCAGACGAAACTGTGTGGACGGATGTTGTTTATTCAGATGACGGCAAGGGAGTAAAAATTTATCTTGAAGGCGGCGAGTATGCTCCGGCATCCCGCGCTCTAAGTCTTCCGCTTGCGAAATTGGGACATGATTTCTTTGAAGTGGTTTTTTTACACAACGAGGACGGAAACGCCGCCAACTATAAAGTTGCAAGAGCTTTTTGGGAATCTGGGCAGAATGCCGTTATTTCAGGCGTTTCAAGAGGCATCAATTACGGGAGTATTTCCATGGATCCCCCTTTAGGCGGCGGTTCGGCGGTTTTATTTGTCGGCAGAAAAGAAGATAAAACGCTTCTTGCGCTTGGAACTCTTACGCATGTTGACGGCGCGACCGGCACTACAATTACGAATACGACAAAATCCGTTACTTTTGCGGTTGACGCCTTGCAGAGCGGCATTCATAAAACACCGGCAAATTCAAGTTTTAAAACAGCAGCCCTCGGTACTCCGAACCATACGAGCGTCGGTGATGGTAATACTGAAATCGTTGAAGCGAGAATTGTAGCGAAATTTTTCCCGCTGTTTCGCCTTTCAGCCGCGCCTGTAACAAGGACAACAAGAGCCAGTTATCAATTTGCTTTGACAAGCGGAGGAGTTTCCGGCTTTAATGCATTTGGAATTATCAAAGCCGCCGCCGGTACAACGATAGATAAAATAATACCGCAATACACTCTGCCTAACGGAGCCGTTTTTCAATACTCAGGTCAAGTTGACCCCTCAACAATTGTGTCTCTTGCTAACAATCAACCGCAGACGCCTCCGGCGGCTAACGGCACAAAATTCGTTAACCCTGTGGAGTTTTCAATTTCGTTGAATAACGCTCCCGCCCCTTCCATTTTCGGTCTTATTTTTTCAATGGCGGTTCACGCGCTTTCCGCGCAGGGAGACGCTGTGCGCTGGTATTTAAGACCGGGTTACGGAAGATATCTCTACGATCTTGATGATGGTCTTGGCGGAACAGGCGGCGCAATACTGCTTGGCACAGGAGATTTTTCTATTGTAGACAATCATGGATTGGTAATAAGCCAGCTTCCCCATAAACATACCTATAGCAATGCTACAGGATGGTACATCGATCTTAACGGTATGGTTCTTGTTATGATGGATAACGGTGTCCCGCAAGGCGGAGAAATATCTCATAATAACGCCAATTTAAGATATTCACTGGACGGATTAAGCTGGATAACCTACGCCGAATTAATCGCTACCTCCCTTGAAGGCAGGGATGGCAACCAATGGATTCATCTCCGGTACACCACAGTTAACGGGGACTATTTTACTTCTTTCCAGGTATATGCAGGTAACGTGACTCTTGATATCTCCGATATTCCCGAAGATAACCGCCGTTTTATCGCTTATGACGGCGACCTCACCTATTTTCAAAATATGGTAAACGCCATTACAAATGTAAACAACGCCGAACAAAAATTCCTTATGGTTGTTAATATCTCCGTAGACCTTGGAACCTTCACGCTGAATAATGGGCCGCATACAATCGTAGTTCTCGCGGGCAATGACGGCGTAATAATTGGCAGAGGCAACGCCGGCACAAATTATGACAACACAAATAATCAAAACAAATATTATTTCGGCACTTGGCCGTTTGCAGACCCAATCCGTGTAGGCGGTAATGTTGTAAACTCACGTCCGTTTACGCTGAATGCAGGCGGGTCATGGACGGCTGTCCGTGACAATCTTGCCGGCAGCCCCGGTAACAGCCAAGCCGCAGGAGGAACAAGTATTGTTACGCTTACCGGAACAGTGCTGCCGATGATTTCAAATGTTACAGCGGTGAATTTGAACATAGGCGGCAACATAACAGTTTATAGCAGGAATTTAGTTATTCCGTAAAGATAAATATTTTAGGAGGAACGGATATTAAAAAGACGATTTTTTCACTGTTAATTTTTTCTCTTTTTTGCATATCCGCTTTCCTTCTTATAGCATGTGAAGAATTTACTCTTAAAGATAGAAATTCGCAGGAAGATGATCCTGTATGGACAGACGTTGAATATTCCAATGAAGGAGAATCTGTAACGGTACACCTTTTTGGAAACGGAAGATATGTGTCATCTTCGCGGGCTTTAAATCTTCCCCTTGCACGGCTGGGGCATGATTTTTTTGAAGTGGTTTTCCTGTATAACAGGGACGATAACCCCGCTAACAATGTTATAGCAAGAACATCATGGTCAAGAGGGCAGAAAGCGGGGATTAGCGGAGTACAGAGAGGGATTAATTACGGGCATGTGTCCTGCGAGCCTCCTGCGGGAGAAGGCTCCGCGGTTTTATTTGTGGGGAATAAATCCGATAAAACGCTTCTTGCTGTCGGGACGCTTTCGCATGTGGATAATAACGCTGTAACGCGCACAACTGCCTTAATTACAAGCTCTACAAAATCCATCACTTTTAAAGTGGACGCGCTTCATGCCGCCGTAAACGAAAATCCTGAAAATTCAAGTTTCATTACCAACGCGTTAAGACCAAGTTCAATTGTTCCGCACTGGGAAGACACTGCGGTAGCGCCGTTTAAAATCTCCGAACGGGATTTCCCGTTATTCGCCGTTGTAAGAGGTTCTCCGACGCAGCGCGCGCAGTATTCTCTGGCTTTCGAATCCGGCGCCGCTTTTGACGATTATCGTAACGCCATTATTGTCGCTACAGCGGGATCTGCAGATAAAAGAGAACCGCGTTATTCCACGTCGGACGGAAATATCAGAAAAGCTTCTAACGCTTTTCTGGATGATGTAACGGTAATAACGATGCCTAATCATGATGCGGACGACATAGGGCTTCCGATTAAAAACCCCATAGATTTTTCATTAAATACGATGAATACAAAAGAGGGCTCTATATTCGCTCTTGTTTTTGAAATACCGGTTTTCGCCCTTTCTTCGCAGAAAGATCCGGTTAAGTGGCATATAAGGCCCGGATACGGGACATATCTTTACGACCTTGACGACGGCACAGGAGCTGCCGGCGGAGCTATCCTTTGCGGCAACGGTTTTATTCCGGTTCCCGAGGGCGGCAGATTTGTAGTGATAACGCCGCCTCATAAATTTCAATACAACCAGACAACATCCAGTAAAGAATATATTAATACTTCCGGCATGACACTGCAAATGGTAGACCCGCACGGCATTACTACGAACATTTTACCAACCGATAATAACATATCATTTTGGATAAGCGGGTATCAAATAGATGTTTCTACTTTTCAATTTGAAGGATATTACGGTCTTGTCTGGATGGAAGTGCGTTACCATGATCCGGTATCGAATAACCCCTACAAAGCCGAACAGTTGATTCCTTTTTTGGTAAGCGCTGTCGGTTTTAGAGATGATAACACAAGCACGCCATTCGATGTTAATTTTACCAATTTCTCGCGGTATATGATTAACAACGCGGGTGACATTGGTGCTATCACAAACACGAATCCACAAAACGGCACATATGTTTTTATTCTTAATGCTGATGTAGATATACCTACATGGCAAAATCTCAATAACGGACCGTATTTATTTATATTTGTCGCAGCGGAAAACGTGGGTACAGGCGGTCCATGGGTATTAGGCAGACTGGGTACCGGCGGCGCTGACGGCGGTTTTTTTAATTTTGCTCATAACAGAAGGGCCGGCTATTCGCAGATTTATTTCGGCAAATGGCCGTTTGCGCAGGTATCAAACCCTGCCGCGGCTTTGACGAATCCCGTCGGCAATGCGCCGATAACCACCGAGCCGTTCAGGGTTAACGCAGGCGGACTTGCCGTGCATGTAACAGGCGTTCCGCGTGACGCGGTTCCGCCGCCTGCGCCTACTACGCCGCCTAGTGTAAATAATCCCGGTTATACCAGGGTAACAGGTTTTATGTTCAGAGCTATGAATTCCGGCAGGGTATCTGCTGTCAAGTTAATGGACGGAGAAGTGGAAGTTTTCCACCGTGATTTACTTCATTAAAAAGGAATAGGAGGACGCGGAAATGACAAATAAATTATTCACAGCATTAATTCTGTTTTCGGCAGCGTCTTTCTTCGCGTGCCCTCCTCCTCCCGAAGGCGAAGATGACCCCTATAATCCGGACATAGTATATTCCGGGCGTTTTATTACGGTCTATTTGGATTTGGAAGATACCTCTGATAACGATTCCATTAACGATTCCATTTCAATCGGCTTGGGCAATGTGAACCGCAAGAGCAGCGCTCGGGCAATGACGCCTGATACCTCTAGACCGAGATTGGAATATTTTGAAGTTTGTTTTTATTTTGATGACCATATCGCAAGGTCTTCATGGGAGATTGGAAAACGAGCTTCTGTAGACAATGTGCACAGAACATCCGCAGGCATTGATTATTCGCTGACTTATGCAGACAAATCGCCGAACGCGGCATCAGGCGGCGCGATTTTATTCGGCGGTTGGAAAGAAGATAAAACATTGTTCGCCGTAGGAAAACTTGTTAAAGTGGACGATGAAGAGACAACCCTTATTAAAAGCGATTCTGTTCATGTAACATTCGAGGTTTATATGCTTACTGCCGCGGCAAGTCACGATACTTCTACCTCCAGCTTTTTTGCGGATGATATGAACATTATTAACTCGCTTATCAGAGGAAGGTCTTTTCCGCTTTATATATTGCAATCAGGTAAGAATAATATTTCAGCGCATTACGAGTTCAAGCTTGCGGGCGAATACCTTGCGAATCAAAAAAAGTACAGATACATAGACTGGGAAGATTTTTCAAAAGGTATCATTGTAGCTTCCAACGGAGTAGCGGAAAAACGGGAAGCGCGTTATTCTGCGGGAAACAACAAATACTGGTATGCCGATTACGCCATAGATATGACAACAAAGGTGCAAATGACAAATAACAAAACAGGAAGCGAAGCGCAGAATCCTGTAGAATTTTTAATAGATACCAGCGCTACTAAAAATCCCGTAAGATCTGAAAACGGACTTTTTACCCTTGCTTTTTATATACCGGTATATGCCCTTGTTCCGTACAATGAGCTTCAGGGGGAAATGTGGCATATAAGACCCGGTTACAAGTCGTATTACTTCAACATTGACAATGGCAAGGATTCGACAGGCGGAGCTGTGCTTATCGGGGTTGACCTGCAGGAGACTGAATTGGAGATAGACGCAAGATGGGGTTAATTAAGGAATCAACCGGGGAATTTTTTCCTGTGGATTCATATATATGCATAAAATTTTTATGGAGGTTTTTATGAAAACGAAAACAATTACAGGAATCGCGATTATTCTTGTAGTGTTGCTGGGGGCATGCGATTTGTTTCAACCGCCTGCTGTCAACAACGAGGTTGAATATACAGATGTTGTATATTCAAAAGACAATAGCGGGAATACAAACGTAACGTTGTATCTTGACGGAGTGGGAGTGCCCAGCAATGAATCACAGCGCGCGTTAACGCTGGACTTGGCAAAGATGAGCCACGATTTCTTTGAGGTAATCTTCATACATGGCGATGTAGTCGCCAGAGCTTCATGGGAATTGGGGCAGAATGCCGGTATCAGAGGCGTATCCAGAAGCGGAGCGGGTGTTGATTATGCGACTACTATTTATCCTACTACTCCTGTTGCCACAACTGGTTATGCTTCTATTTTTGTAGGAAGAAAATCGGATAAGACGCTTCTTGGTATTGGAAAGCTGACGCATGTAGATCATAGTAATGCTACTCAAACTGTTCAGGCAACGAGCAGCTCTGTTACATTTACTGTTGAAGCGCTGCATACCGCTATTAGAGGTCGTACAGCTCCTAATACTGCTGCTTCTAGCTCTACCTTCCAAACGGCTACAGGAGATGGAACCGCTTATACGACCGTAAGCCTTGCCAATACAAGAGGTACTTATACAGCTCTTGGCGGAGTAGAATACCCGTTATTTACCCTTCCTGATCCTGGTACCGCCGATACTACAATATTGGCGACATATTCGTTTGAAGGGATTAAAACAAATCCAGCTAACCCAGGAGCTGCCTTAGCCAATTTGCCAGCGGCAAAACTTGTTGGTCCTGTTATGGAACCTTCAATAACCACAAGGGAACCGCGTTATCTTGACGGGGGTGTGCTTTGGTACGCAGCCACTCAGGTTGACCAGCAAACGAAAGTAGTATTTGGGTCTACTTTTCCGACAACACGTGGTGCTCAAATGCCGGCAACTGTTCCGCTTGAATTTACTACTAAATCAAATTCAGCCGGTATATTCTCTTTTACTTTTCAGGTACCTGTTTATAATAATATATATACTGACAGAGTCCCATCCACTCCTACAGGCGTATCTACAAACGGCGGACCCGATTCTGTAACATGGTTTGTAAGACCCGGTTTTGGAACAGCTCTTTATAATCTGGATGATGGTTATAATGCAGGAGGCAGCGTATTAATGGGCGTTAAAATTACTGCGCTTGACTGGCTGGAAATCTTTACAACAGGTATGGGTCTTTAATAATGCGAAAGCCTAAGGAAAGAGCATGAAAAAGCCTGTTATTCGCGCAATTTTTATTTTCACATTAATCTGCGCGTTAGCAGGCTGCTCTATGCCTATAGGAACTGTTTACGGAGTCCAAAATGAAGCTGACTCCAATCTCAATTCAATGTTTATTATACCTCGGCGTATTCTCTATGAAATTGATGAAAGATACCGGCGAAAGGAAGATTTTCAATTATTTGTAGTGGAAAACGGCGTAACTATGGAAATCTTTACAAAAACAACAGCAGGCATTACCGTGACGATTTCCGGTGATCATGATCTTACTACTGAATTTAACGATACTGTTAATACTGATTTTCATCAGTTTTTCCGCGTAGGAAGGCATATTGTAGAAGTTGAATACAACGAAAGGAAAGCGAATTATTCGCTGCAGGTAACGTCTCCGAGTAACGGCGCCGGCATCGGCGGCGACGGCGGTATCGGTATTATATGGCTTGAATAAAGGATAGCGATAGATGAAAAGAGTATTATTCTCATTAGTTTTTATTCTCTGCGCTCTTTCCCTTTTTTCACAGTCATATAGAGAAGTAAGGATTTATGTGCCGCCTATTGACGGTATCGGCGCTATTGACGACATGGCTTATTTTTACAAGCAGATAACGTCGGAATTAATTTTACAGAATCGTTCTCTTGGAAAAACCAGAAGCACATCCGATTATACGATTACAGGAAGGCTTATGCCGCTCTCGGAAGTAGAGGGCATAACACTGCCTCGCGGTTCGGAAAGAGATGAAAATATTCTCTTTATAGAGCTGTTTGACAATATACATGATCAGGAAGTCGGCACGCAGTTTATCACTTACAGAGGATGGCCTGACGAGTCAACGGATGAATCGCTTGCTGTTATCATCTACAACATGGTTGCCGGTATTCCTGACCTTATAGACTCTCAAATCGGAGGAGAAACCTGGCGCTATAAAACGCTTTATCTTAATTTAGGCTTTTTATGGGTTCCTCGGGTGTATTCAGGCGATTATCAATCTGTAAATGTAGCCAGTGTTGGCGTGGAAGTTAATGTCGATTTTCATTTTCTTTCGTTTATGGGCGTTAAAGCTGGCGCTAAACTAACGCAGGATGTGGTGGTCTTGTACGCGAATTCTTCAAAATCATACAGTGATATGATTTTGGAATTTCCCGTAGCCATTTCTTTTATTTTAAGACCTGCGGAACTTTTACTTTTAGAGCCCTACATAGGAGCGAGTTTTAATATTTCCCTTTTGGGAACGACACTGCCATTTCCCCTTTCATGGATGGCAGGAGTTAATTTGGGGTTTAAAGCCGGAATCGGCATTATAACCATCGATCCGAGATTTACAATGGATTTTAACAAATCGTATATCACAAGCAACGCTGTTTCCTATTGGAGATATACGATTAACCTTGGTATTGGCTATAAAATAGGATTTATAGACAAAAAAAGATAATATTTGGTTGAATTTGCAATTATTTTTATATCAATTATACTTATAATATCAAGGTATTATCAGGTAAGGTACAGATGAATAGGGCAATTGCAGTCTTTTTATTCGCGTTTTTATTCACCGGTTTGGCGTTTTCTCAGACAAACCTCGGTGATTTTACCATGCGCGGAGCTGCGACTATTCAGGTTCCCGGAGAAGGGCTTACAGCTTATCATCCATACCTGCCGCTTAATTCAACCGCGGTAATAACAAACCCTGTAAGCGGCGCTCAAGTAGAAGTTACAATTGCAGGACGTATCGATCCTTCCCACAGCCGTATTATCGATCTTTCCCGTTCCGCCGCGGCTTCTTTGGGAATCAGATCAGGCGATAACATTATTTTAACAGTCCTGGCGCCGACCCGGCGCGATCCAAGAGAAAGGCAGGCGCAGCTTGTCGAATTTACAGGTTTACCGATACCGCCGCAGCAAAATCAGGAGCCTCAGCAAATTATTCAATATCATACATACGAAGCTCCTCATGTTCCGCAGCAGCAGCAGCAACCTGAACCGAAACCGGAACCGGTTGTGCCGCCTCCTCAGCCGCAATATCAGCCTCCTTCGGAACCGCAGCATGCTAACGGAAATGGTAATGGTAACGGTAAATCAACGGAAATTTATATTCTTCCGCATCCGCCGCAGGAAGATGACGGCGGAATAACGGAATTTCTCGCATGGTTAATGGCTATGAGCATGGATGCAAGAGAAGCGCGTGAAGTGCGTGAAGTGCGCGAAATAAGAGACGCTCGTGAAGCAAGATTGAACCGTGAAGCGAGAGAAATGCGTGAAATCAGGGAAAATCAGGAAATCAGGGAAATTCGCGAAGCCAGAGAAGCAAGAGAATTGCGGGAAGTTAGGGATTCCAGAGAATCAAGGGAAGCGAGAGAAATAAGAGAAGCGCGTGAAGCCAGAGAAGCCGAAGCTGCGAGAATCGCTGCCTCTGCTGTTGTGAATCCAAATCAAAGGGGAAGGAGCAGAAATCATCCCGGTGAGAATGAGAACGCGGCTCAACAGCCTGCTAAAAACACCCATGTGAATCAGTCTCCTGTAAAGGTGCCTCAGGCTCCCATAAACAGCAGATCGATCAATTCCCTCAATCTGCCTCCTACAGAAAAAGAACTCGAAACCCATTGCATAGATTTGAATACATTGGCTCCAATATCTAACGCCAATCCGAATAATACTGCGGATTTTAGGGTTTCGGCGAATCAAACTCATTCATTGAATAATCAAATGCCGCCTGTTAAGCCTGAAGCTCTGCAAATACTGCCCGGTCTTCCTGACAGACATTCCAATAAGGCGTATAGTCTGCAGGTAGGGTCTTTTACGACTCTTGAAGCGGCAAACAGAGCAGCTTCTTTCATTCGAGATGTCGGTTTTGACGTAAAAATCGAGTATTCAGGCGCGGTTTACCGTGTTATGGCGGTAAAAATCGCTTCTTCTGATGTTTATACGGCTTCTGTCAGGCTTGGAACGCTTGGCTTCGCCCAGATATGGGTCAGAGAGTGATTTTACACTTGTTAAAAACAATTTTTAATGTTACATTAATAAGATAGGGGGAAGTTCCAATGGCAACAGTACGATCAACTAATGTAGATAAAACGGAATCCAGACAATTAGTAACTTTTCAACTCGGAGAAGAGCTTTACGGCGTTAATATAATGGACGTAAAGGAAATTGTACGAGTTCAGGCAATAAGGCCAATTCCCAATGCACCGATGTATGTAGAAGGAATTTTCAATCTTAGAAGCGAAATTATACCGATTATTAGTCTTCATAAAAGATTTCATTTAAGAAAACTTGTTACATCGGAAGAAGATGAGTTGTTGTCAGGTTTTATTATTATCGATATAGACGGCATGAAACTCGGAATCATCATCGATAGAATTTCCCGTGTAGTAACGGTAGAAAAAGAAGAAATACAGCCGCCGCCGCAGATGTTCTCAGGTATCGGCGCAGAATATATCGAAGGGGTAGTTCATCAGGAGGAAGGGTATCTTATTCTTCTTGAGATTAGAGATCTCTTCAACCCGAAAGAACTTCAAAAAATTGCCGAACTTCGAAAGTAAAAATCTCAGGAAGGCTTTCAGGTTAACATGAAAATCGAAATTTATTCTCCCACGATTAGACGCAAAGAAATGGATGCGGTGCTGACCGCAATGGTAGAGGAGAAAATAGGTCCAGGAGAGCGCGGCAGGCTTTTAATTCAAACAGCGAAAGAAAATCTCCGTTTCGATTTTGCTCTTGCTCTCAGAAGTCCCGCTGTCGCCTTGCATCTTGCTTTAAAAGCTCTCGATATAAAACCCGGGCAGGCTGTTGTTATATCCGCTCTTTCGCCTCAGTATTATATTCAAGTGTTAAACGATTTACAGTTACATCCGCTGTTTTGTGATGTGACATTCGATTTTCCATGCATGACACGCGAATTGATTGAAACGGCTCTTTCAAAAAAACCGCCTGAACTTGAAGTCTGCGCCATTGTTCTCCATCATACTCTGGGCTTTGTTCCCGAGACTTCCGCAATAGCCGAATTGGGAATTCCCGTTATCGAAGATATTTCTCAGAGTTACGGCTTCTGGCTGAAACCTGATATTAAAAAAGATAAACAGGATAACGAAGAAAATAAAAACGAAAAAGATAAAGAAAAGGAAGCGGATTCTGTAAAGATAAACGGAATATATTGCATTTTAGGACTCGAAGAAAGAGATATGCTGACTTCAGGCGGCGGAGCGCTTCTTTTCGCGATGAACAGAAAAGACAGCGCGTCTTTGCGCAATTTTTCAGGTATAGCGAATGAATATTGCCTGCCCGATATTAATTCCGCTCTCGCGATTGTTCAGTTTAAAGAAGCGCATAGAAATATAGACAGAAGACTGGATATCGCCAAGGTGTATCAGCAGGCGTGTTTATCGCTTGCGTCCCGAACAAAACATAAACGCTTCATAAACGCAAACGAAGACAATAGCTGCAATTATTCTTTTTCCCTTGTTTTGGAAACAGGGCTTAAAGATGTAATTGCTTACGCGAAGAAAAAAGAAATCGAAATTGAAAATGCCTTTGATAATACAATAGCCGCCATGGGATTGTGCGGCGACTGTCCTGTAAGCGCGTCATTATGCCTGCGAACAGTTCTGTTCCCCATATACCCAAGGCTGCGTTCCGCGGATGTGGAGCGCGTATCCCGCCTGATTATGACTCTTCCTTAAGGATTATAATTATGAGCAGGAAAATCGCTTTATTTGTTAATCACCTCAAAGAAAACGCTGTCCGGCTTTCGAATGAAATAAAAAACGAGCTGACAAATCGCGGCGGCAAGGTTGATATTTTCTCGGTAGAGGATGAAAACATCAGTATTTCTTCCGGGAAATGGGACATCGCTTTTTCACTCGGCGGAGACGGCACTGTTTTATATATCGCGCGTAAGATGGCTCCTTTAGGAGTGCCTATCCTTCCTGTAAATCTTGGCACGCTTGGATTTATAGCCGATGTTGAAAAGGAATGCTGGCAGGACGTGTATTCAAAATGGGAAAAGGGCGGCATCACCATTTCCCGCCGCTGTATGCTGGATATTAATATAGAACGCGGCGATAAAATTATCAGTAAAAATATCTGTCTTAACGATGCCGTAATTTCATATACGGAAATCGCAAAGCTCATTATGCTCGACGTTCACTTAAAACCTGAATCTGCGGCGCAGCCTGAAGGAGAGAGCGTTCATTTGGGTTCATACAGAAGCGATGGTCTTGTAATTGCTACTCCGACAGGTTCAACCGCGTATTCAATGGCGGCAGGAGGACCCATACTCGATCCTGAAATGAACGCACTTATATTAAATCCTATTTGTTCCTTCGCGCTTACTTCAAGACCCATGGTTTTATCCGCGCATCAAACTATTATAATAACGGTCGCCGACAAGCAAAGATCGGGAGTATTACTGACTGTAGACGGGCAGGATACCTTCGCTCTTGAATGCGGCGATAAAATTTATGTAAAACAGGCGCCTTTCAGCGCGGAGCTTGTTTTAAGCGGGCAGTATACCCATTATTCCGCGCTGAGAAAAAAACTCTTCTGGTCTGTTTCCTCAACGGAAGGAGACAGTAATGCTTGAAGAGCTGTCGATCAGAAATTACGCACTTATTGATTCAATCACGCTTAACTTCCGCCATGGCTTTAATGTTCTTTCAGGCGAAACAGGAGCCGGTAAATCAATTATTGTTGGTTCTTTAAGTTTTCTGATGGGAGCAAAGGCGGAAGCGGATGTGATTCGCTCAGGATGCGAGGATGCTTCCGTTTGCGCGATTTTAACTGTAAGTAAAAATAACAACGCCGTTACGGATTGGCTTCTTGCCCGCGATATTGAATGTAACGAAGATAATATTATTGTAAGAAGAAATATAAAGAAGACAGGGAAAGGTTCAATTTTTATCCAGAATATTCCCGTAACAAGGCAGGATTTAACCGAGTTTATGGGTATGCTTTTCGATTTGCACGGTCAGCACAATCATGAATCGCTTTTAAGAAAGGACAGTCACAGGCAGTTTTTGGATCGCTTTGCCGGAATAGAAAACGAAGTAAAAGATTTTTCAAAAACTTTTCTGGAATTAACCGAAAAAAGAAAATCCATGGAAAGTTCGCTTAAGAGCGAGCGCGAAAGGGAAGAGCGTCTTGAGATTTTGAATTACTCCGTTGATGAAATAACAAAAGCTAATATTCACTCAGGAGAAATACGCGAACTTGAAAACGAACTGCAAAAACTTTCCGATTTTGAAAAACTTGCCGGTTTTATTAAAACCGCTTCCTCGCATTTTACGGATGGAGAAAGCTCGATTTTAAGCCTTGCGCGAAAAGTAAAAAACGCAATGGATAGCGCCTCTGCCGTGGATTCAACTCTGGGAGACATTAACAGAAGATTTGAAAATCTTTATTATGAAGCCGAAGACATCTCAGGCGATTTTCGCCTTTACAGGGATACATTGTCATTTGATCCGCAAAGACTGGAAGAAGTAAACGAGCGTCTTGCGCTTTTATATAAACTGAAAAAAAAGTACGCGAAAGAAACGCAGACTGCGGGCAGTGAAGAAGAAGCGGTTTTGCAGTATAAAATAAACGCGCAGGCGGAAATTGAAGCTCTCTCCTCTGCGGAAGAAAACAGAGAAAAATTAAAAACCGAGATTAGCGCGCTTGAAAAAGCGATTGTGTCAAAAGCGCAGAATATCGGCAAAAAAAGAGCAGGCGCTTCCGTTAAATTGAGCGGTTTAATCTCTGATATATTAAAAAATCTCGGAATGCCGAATGCGCGTTTTCAAGTTTCAATTATACCAAGGCAAAACTCAGGGCAGGTTTCTTACGGACCTTACGGGGCTGAGGACGCCGAGTTTTTAATTTCGGCAAATACAGGCGAACCTCTAAAAGACCTTGCAAAAATCGCTTCAGGCGGCGAATTATCAAGGGTTATGCTTGCCGTGAAAACCGCTCTTTTAAACGATGAAGACGGCGGCGAAAAGCAGACGCAGAGCGAAGGAGTGGAAACCCTTATTTTTGACGAGATTGACGCGGGTATCGGGGGCGAGGTTGCGCTCAAAGTGGGAGATTATTTGACGAAAATCGGCAAATTTAAACAAATTTTTTGCGTTACACATCTTGCGAGTATCGCAGTTCGTGCCGATAATCATTTTAAGGTAGAAAAAAGAACGGAAGGCGGCAGAACCTATACCGGTATCGGACCTTTAAGTTGTGAAGGACGAAGGAAGGAGATTGCAAGAATGCTGGCGGGAGACTCAGGCGCTGCCGCGCTGGCTCACGCTGACGACCTGATACAAAAATATAAACGGAGCAGTTAATGGCTAAGACATCCGATTCAGATCGGCAAATGTACCACGAAAAAGTAAAAATCTATGTATCCATGACAAGGGCGCTTTTGGATACAGAGAAAAAACTTTCTGTGGAAGCCAGGAAAAGCACCCCGCAGGCTCCGCTTCAAAAACTGACTTTAGCCGATGAAATGCTCAATCTTGCCTCGTATTATATGGCGATAAACGGAATGTCGCAGGCTGTTCTTAAAAATAAAAACGAAGAAGCGCTGAATGACGCGAGAAAATCGCTTTATAAATCCGTAATTTACCTTGAAGAAGTCGTAAGCAATCTTATAGATTCTCCTTATTCCGAATACGAGGATAAACTAGCTCTTATTGAGTCTTATAATCCGAATCAAAGATTTTCTCTTATCTGTAAAATGGGGCTGGCTGTCGATATGCTTGAACAGGCATACGGCGACAACTCAAAATGGAGATGGACCTTCGTAGAGCTGGAAGGCAGATTCTCCGCGGTAGCTAAAAATATAATTGATTTTAAAAATGTTTATGTAAACGCAAGCCCGGGAGCGGAATTTTACGACGCGACTGTTTATCATTTAAGACTTATTAAAAGGCTTTTGGCTCAGTCCGCGGATCGTTACCGTGAAAAATACGAATTAAGCACAGGTCAGACGCTGGATTTTAAAACGGGTATTAATTTTTTGGCGGCTTTAAGGCGCGTGCATATCATTCTTGCTGAAAACGAAGAATCTCAGGAAATCAAAAAGAAACTTACGATTTGGGCTACAAAACTTGAGACAGACTTGAAGAAGCAGGAAGAAGCTAAAAAGAAAAAATAAACAAACCACAATGAGCCGCTCTCAGTCATCAATTAAAGAATTTAAATCGCTCTTGCCTTATCTTTCACGTTATAAATTTAAGTATATTATAGGTATTGCCTGTCTTATTATAGTTGACGGCGCGCAGATTTTAATTCCGCAGTTTACCCGCCGCGCAATAGATTTGATTTCAAGCGCGGATTTTGAATGGAAGCGGATTTTATTTATCGGGCTGTGGATGATAGGCATAATGGTTTTTGTATCTGCAGGCAGATTTTTATGGCGTTATTTTATAAACGGCTCCGCAAGGCGCATTGAAGCCGAATTGCGCGAAAATCTTTATGAACATCTGCAGAAATTATCATGGGATTTTTATCAGAAAAATAAAATCGGGGATTTGATGGCGCGTTCCATTAACGATTTACACGCTATCAGGATGTCTATAGGAATCGGCATTGTCGCTCTTTTTGATTTTGCTTTCATGGCGACCGCTATTTTGATTATTATTTTTGTTCAGGACGCGCAGTCTGCGTTTGTCGCGGTGCTTCCACTGCCTTTTATTACGGTTTTAATTCTTCTTTTCGGCAGCATGGTCGGAAAAAAGTTTCGCGTTGCGCAGGAAGCGTATTCAAAAATGAGCGACAGGACTCAGGAAACATTCTCAGGTATAAGCGTGATAAAATCTTTTGTAAAAGAATGGTGGTTCATAAAAAAGTTCAGCGATTCAAACGACGATTACCGCAAAGCGAATATGGATTTAATTCGTCTTTTCGGTTTCTTCTTTCCTTTCGTAACTTTTTTATCAGGGATTACGATTTTGATCATGCTTGGAGCCGGAGGACTGAGGGTAATTAACGGTCTAATGACGCCGGGAAGCCTTGTCGCCATGTTTCATTATCTTTCCATGTTGATTTGGCCTTTGATGGGAGCGGGTTTCATGGTAAATCTGATCCAAAGAGGAGCCGCAAGTCTTGGAAGAATCAATGAAGTATTGCATACAGAACCCGGCATAAAAGATATTATCACGAATAAAAAGGAAGAACCCGGGCAAAAAGAGACGGATTGCGCGCTTGAAATTATAGGGCTTGAGTTTTCATACGCAGACGATAAAAAAGTATTAGACGGGATTAATTTTTCTATCACGCAGGGCGAATGGCTTGGAATAATGGGTAAAACAGGTTCAGGTAAATCGACCCTTATTAAAACTTTTATGCGGATGATAGATCCGCCTGAAGGAACTGTGATCCTTTCAGGAAGGGATGTGCGCGATTTACCTTTAAGCGATCTGCGCGGAATTTTCGCTGTAAGCCCGCAGGACAGTTATCTGTTTTCAGACACAATAGCAAACAATATCACCTACGGCGTTACGCAGGAGAGTGTGACACATGGCAATGAAATAGAAAAAACCGTATTTCTCGCGTCATTGAATAAGGATTTAGATAATTTTAAAGAAGGTAAAAACACTTTAATAGGAGAGAGGGGGCTTACTCTTTCAGGCGGACAGAAACAAAGGACTGCAATCGCAAGAGCTGTAATAATAAACAGCGAAATATTGATTTTGGACGATTCGTTTTCCGCTGTTGACAATGAAACAGAGCAGAGAATATTGGAAGCGTTAAGGAATGAGAGGAAAGGACGCACGACGATAATAATTTCTCACCGCGTTTCCACTCTGAAATACTCGGACAATATACTGGTTTTGGAAAAAGGAAAGGTTCTGGAATACGGTTCTCCTTTAAAATTAACGGAAGAAGGCGGATTTTACAGCCGTACGGCGGCTTTCCAAAGACTTGAGGTAAACGCAAATGGCTGACAGTTATTTTGAAACCGATGATATTACAAAAGAATACGACAGCCGCCTTGCGCGCCGTATCCTCGGTTTTTTAAAACCGTATAAAAAACTGGTATTCATTACGCTTGCTGCTCTTGTTGTTTCCACAATGGGAGAGCTTTACATTCCTGTTTTACTCAGGCGCATTATTGACGAAGCAATAATGGTTAAAGACGCGGCGTTTTTAATTAAGGGCTGCTCTTTGTATTTAATAATTTTAATTTTTGTTTTTATTTTTACTTTTGTTCAAACATGGACTTCCAATCTTATGACTCAGCATGTAATGAAAGACATGCGCATAAGTCTATATAAAAAAACCGTCTCTCAATCAACGGGATTTCTTTCGCGTCATCCTGTGGGGAGAATTGTAACGCGCCTTACAAGCGATGTTCAAACAATGGATGATTTTTTCACGACGGTTCTTGTCGCCTTTTTAAAAGATATCGCGATAATGGCGGGAACAATTATTACAATGTTTATTTTGTTTCCGCAAATGGCGGCGATTGTGCTTGCCACGCTTCCTCCTGTTTTTATTTTAACTCTTGTAAGCAGAGTTAAAGCGCGTGACGCTTTCAGAAAACAGCGCACGGCTTCTTCAAAAGTTTTTTCCTATCTTGCGGAAAGACTCGCAGGGATGCAGGTTGTTCAGCTTTTCAGGCAGGAGAAAAAAAGTTTTAACGAATTTAAAGTAAGCAACCGCGAATTAATGGACGGGAACCTCGCCGAAATGTACGTTTTCGCGACATTCAGACCTCTTGTAGACTGGTTCGCGACATTCACGATGGCGGTTGTAATAGTTGTCGGAAGCAAATTGGCTCTCTCTCTTTCTGTGTCGCTTGGAGTGTTAATAGCTTTTATCAGCCTTGTTCAGATGTTTTTTCAGCCTGTGACAGATATCGCTGAAAAGTACACCATGCTGCAATCGGCAATGGCAGGCGGAGAAAAAATATTTAAACTGATGGATACAAATGAACAGATACCTGACAGCGGCAGTTTAAATCCGCGCTCGGATTTATTTAACGATAATTTAAAAATCGAAGGCAGCGTGGATTTTAAAAATGTTTTCTTTTCGTACAAACAGGGCGAGGATGTTTTAAAAGACCTTAATTTTTCCGTTAAGCCGGGGCAAATGGCGGCAATTGTCGGCTATACAGGATCCGGAAAAACTACGATTATAAACGTGCTAACGCGCCTTTGGGATATAGATAAAGGCGAGATAAGACTGGACGGCATTCCTATAAAAAATATTCCCTTGGATACGCTGCGCCGAAGCATTATGCCGGTAACTCAGGATATTACTTTATTTTCAGGCACTGTTGAGGAAAATATCAGCCTTGGGCTTGAACTTTCACAGGAGGAAATAACACAAGCCGCTAAAGCCGTTTACGCGCATGATTTTATTTCAAATCTGCCTGAGGGCTATAAAACCGTGCTTTCCGAGAGAGCTTCGAATATATCGACAGGGCAGAGGCAGCTTATTAGTTTTGCGCGCGTAATCGCCCATAATCCCCGCGTTGTAATTTTGGATGAAGCTACAAGTTCCATTGATACCGAGACAGAGCGTCTTATTCAATTGGGGATTAAAAAAGTGATGGCGGGAAGAACATCCTTTGTTATCGCGCACAGGCTATCCACGATAAAGGAAGCGGATCGTATTCTGGTTCTTTCGGGCGGCAGGGTAGCGGAAGACGGCAGCCATGATGAACTTATTAGAAATAACGGTTTATATTCGGGACTTTACCGCCTGCAGTATGATGAAGATAAGAATAATTAATGTATTCGCGTTATTTTTTTCAAAATTTCTTTCTTTTTTATTCTGGAATTTTACAAATTTATCCGTTAATATAGTAATAGAATGATGAAAAAGCGTTTTTTAGCATTATTCCCTCTCTTTTTACTGACTGCCGCCGGTGTTTTTGCTCAAAACAGGGATTTTATTCCTTATGTCTCTCAGATAAAAGTTGAATCCAGGAATAACCTTACAAGGCTTACTTGGCTTGATTCCCCTGATGCGCGAGGTCCCGTTTATATTTACAGATCGGCTCGTCCTTTTTCCGGCTCCATCCCCGCGAATATAAGACCTGTTGTTGTTCGTTACGGAGAGCAGTATTATATCGATGATTCCGACGACATGGAAAATGTCTATTACTTTGTAGCCGCAAGCGATCTTACAGGCAGACGCTATGATATAGTTTTGCCAAGAATTAACAGTATAAGTTTAATCCCCGGGCAAACGCAGGAAGAGACAATAGCTTCTTCTGAGTTTGAACCTTTGCCGTCCGCCGATCCAATTCAGGGTATTTCCAATTTAAGAGCGACTCAGGACGGCGAGAGGGTAATCATTACATTTACAGCGCAGGGTCCTCGCAGGAACGCGATTCTTTACAGAAGTATGACGCAAATCCGTGTTCCGCAAGATTTATTAAACGCCGTTATTGTGCAATCAGGGATCGTATCTCCCTTTATTGATTTCCCTGTTCCTGTTCCGGGACTTCAATGGTATTACGCGGTGATATACGAGGATGAAGTTGCAAGCGGCAATATGGGAATAAAACCGGGAATTAACTCGACAAACACCGCGGTAACCGTAATCAGCGAACAGACACCCGAGCGTCCTTTGCGTCCTATCCCTCTTCCTGTTCTTACATTACGCAACACCATGCCCGACAGCAGTTTTATGACGGATATCCCTCAGCAGATGCCTTTAAGCGCGGTATCGGAAGATATTCTGCGCGATACAAAAATGCCTTCGAAGGTTCCGCTTAATTTAAAAAGACCGCGCGTTTTTGCGGTTGACCTTGTCGCTCCCACAGGCGGCGAAGAGTCGGCGTTGTTCCAGATAATTACCGAGTTCTTTGTAACCTTCCAGTGGGAAACGGCGAGAATCGGTTTACAGCATTATCTTTCTTTGCCGAGATCAAGAGACATAGAAGCGCGCGCGCGTTTTTATCTTGGGCAGACCTTATACTTCTGCGGAAATCACCGTGAAGCTTTAATGGAGTTTTTAAAGATTAGATCTGTTCATGCCATTGAAGCGAATAACTGGATAGAAGCTGTTCTTACAGCGATGGTTTACTGATTTAGCGCAGCGTTTTTAACGCAGCGTTCTAAGAAGCGCGCGCAGTTCCGGGTTTGCCGCCGTTTCACCTGTCTGTTGAACCTGTTTTTTACTTTGAAGAATTATTTCATCCTGAGGCTCTATACGATCAAAGAATCCGTTTCTCTGCAATCTGCCTATGGATATTTCTTCGTCGATATTTGTTATCGTAAGTTTTCCTACAAGTTCATCGGCTGAGTATATAAGAGCGAATCCTTCGTTAGCAGGCTGAGGGCGTCCGCGTTTAACAATATCGTAGACAGTATCCGCGAGGATGCCGTCCGCTTTGCCTTTATTAATTAGCGCCTGTCCCTGTTTGCGGATAAGAAGTCTTGCGCGCATCGGCATGGAGCTTGTTAATTGACTGATAACGGCGCGGCTTGCGTCACGAAGCCTGTCCGTTCCGGTGCGGAAAGAATATAAGGTGCCGGCCGGAGATCCTGTTCTGCCTGTATACACTTCGGCTTTTATAGAAATATCCCGTTCATTCTCCGTGACGGAAATTAAAACAAAATAATCAGCTCCTCCTTCTCTTGCAAGCCTGAAAGCCTGAGAAAAAGAAGTTTGACGGTGATCGAAGCTCATGGGCGTTATATTGCGATCGTGAACAAGCAGTTCTCTTATTACGCCCGCGGCTACAGTGCCGGCATCCGCATGATAAAAACTCGATTGCCCGGCAAGGGAGAAGATCGCGATCTTCCAATGTCTTTCCGCGAGGTCTACAGGGTTTACCTGCCATTGTCTGAAAAGCGCGTTGGATAAAAGAGAGCTGTATGCTTCAACCGCGTCTGTAAGGTTTCGATCCGACATTCCCTGATCCTGCAGGAAAAGAAGCTCTTCAAGGTAACGGGCAGGGTAGCCAGAAAGCCTTAGAAGCTCGGCGTATTCGCGCCTGTCCGCCGCAAAGGGATTCAATCTTAAACCTCTCCTGTATTCAAAAAGAGCCTGATCGACTAAATTGCGTTCACGGTATGATCTCGCTCTGTTAAAATGCCAGAGAGCGAATCCTGCGCGGCGCGGGTCTTCAAGCAGAGTAGAGGATATAACAGTCTCTTCCAAAATGGCGCGGATAAATTCATCGTTTTCGTTTATGGAAACCGCGCTTGTAAGCAGTGTAATAGCTTCCTGTTTGCGGTTTAGCCTGATAAATGACAAGCCTTTTAAATACCATGCGCTTAAATCCTGTCTGTTTTTCGCTATTAATATATCGCACAGGCGGGCTGCTTCATTGTAATCGCCGCTGCGGTAGCGCAGGGAAGCCATCAGTGACTGAGCAGGTAAAAAATCGCCTTTATAATAAATTGAACTTTCCGCGTAACGAATCGCTTCCGCGATTTTGTTATTCACGGAATAGATATAAGCGGCGTAATAAAAAACGCGGTAATCGCCGGGGTGGTTTGTAAGCGCGTTATTTATATATGTTATCGCGGTGTCGCCGTCTCCGAGAGACAGGGTAACAAGCGCGAGAGACACAAGCAGTCTGCGATCGTCAGGATAACGGCGCACAGCGTCACGGTAACGGAGCATAGCTTCTGACGGTCTTCCTCTCGCGATATCAAGCTCGCCTGCGGCAAAAAGGGTTTCTCTGTTGTAAGGCTCTCTTGCGAGGATTTCATTTACAAGAGCTGCTGCGGTATCAAGCCTTCCTAAAGCTATATGGATAAAAACTTCCAGATTGGCGACTGTCATATTGGTACGCGCAAGCTGCCTTGCCTTTCTTATCCAATTAAGCGCTTCGTCAAATTCAGCAAGTTCGTAATAACACTCCGCGAGAGCAGCCGTTCCTTCGGCATGCGCGGAGTTTAATCTGACGCATTCAAGAAGTGATTCAACGGCGGAATACCAGTTTTCCTGCGTCATAAATTCCCTGCCGCGTTCGTAAAAAACCGCCGCCTGCTGAGACTGGGCTGAAAGATTAACAGAGAATATTGTAATGACAGATATAAAAAGTATTATTCTTATGCGCATTGCCCCTCCCTTAATTAAACAATCATTCCTTTTTTTGCGTTACAATTTTTATTGAATTGATCTTGTGTCCGTCCAGCTCCTGAATGATAAAGTCATATTCTTTATACACTATTTTTTCGTTTTTTGCAGGAACTTTGCCGAAAAGGTCAAAAACAAAACCGCCGAGGGTATCAAAATCGTTTACTGGAAGCTCAAGCCCTGTATCCTCGGCAAGGAAATTGAGTTTAACCCTCGCGTCGCAAAGCCATATCCCTTCGTCCAGTTTTACAACATCTTCCGTTTCATGATCGAACTCGTCCTGAATGTCGCCTATTATTTCTTCTATTATGTTTTCCATGGATACTATGCCCGATACTCCGCCGTACTCGTCTACAACAATAGCGATATGCACTTTTTTTCTGCGCAGTTCGCGCAGAAGATCGTCTATGTGTTTGGAAACGGGCACAAAATACGGCTTTCTTACAAGTTCTTTTATGCTGAAAGGCTTATCATTTATTACGGCTTTAAAAACGTCTTTTACATGGAGGATACCTATTACATGGTCTACAGTATCCTGATATACGGGAAATCGCGAATGTTCGCTCTCGCAGATACAGGTCAGCAGTTCTTCTTTTGAAGCTGCGGCTGATAAAAATACCGTATCCGTTCTTGGAACCATTACTTCTTTTACGGTCTTGTCGGATAGTTCGACAACTCCGCGGATCATTTCCTTTTGATCCTCTTCAAGTTCTTTTATTGCCTGTGAATTGATTTTAAACGGGGTTTTCAATCTTTTCCTCCATCGGGAATAATGCGCTCGTTTTTGAGCTTGTTCAGAATCTCCTCCTGTAATACAAGCATAGGTTCGCTTGAATCGATAGTCCTGTGATCCATACCGTTTAAATGCAGAATACCATGAATCAGCAGTCTTCGTAACTCCTCATCCTGTGATACTTTAAAATACCTTGCGTTTTCCTGCAAGGTTTCAAGGGAAATTATGATATCTCCCGGCAGATAAATATCGATTTCGCCGTCTTTTACGGTTTCTCCGAGATTAAAAGATAAAATATCCGTAGGCTCATCATTATTTCGGTATTGATTATTCAGATTTTTGATTGTTTTATTATCGCAGAACAGAACGGAAAGTTCCCAATTATCACGTTCTATTTCTTCAAGGACTTTCATAGCATAGCCGCAGGCAGCATCGCTCCAGACAGGCAGGGTCAATTCTTGCGCATTGACAGTCACATTATTCATCTTTTGAATTTTCCTCTTTCTGTTTCGGATATTCGATTCTAGCGTGATAGTAACCTGCAAGCACTCTTACAAATGTTTTTTTGATTATTTCCAAATCACGGAAAGATAATTCCGATTCCGATAACTGTCCGTGCTCGACTTTTGCCTCAAAGAGCTGCTGTATAAATTTATCGATTTTATTAGCGGTAGGTTTATTCAATGTGCGCACCGCAGCTTCGGTTATGTCGGCTAGCATTACAATTGCCGATTCCTTTGATTTAGGCGGACTTCCGGGATATGAAAAATCCTCTGAGTTTACGGCAGCTTCCTGTTCCGTAGCTTTATTGTAAAACCAAGAAATTATCGAATTGCCGTGATGTTCCGCGATTATAGCGATTACGTCATTGGGAAGACCTAAGTTTTGCGCTTTTTCTACGCCGAGTTTTACATGGCTTCGGATTATTGTCGCGGAAAGACGCGGAGCGATTTCGTCGTGTCTGTTATGGTCGGTCTGATTTTCTACAAAGTAATCCGGGTTATCCATTTTTCCTATGTCGTGATAATACGCGCCGACCCTTGCAAGAAGAGGATCCGCTCCTATGTCCTGGCACGCCTGTTCGGCGAGATTCGCTACCATAAGAGAGTGGTTGTATGTCCCGGGCGCTGTTGTAAAAAGTTTGCGTAATATGGGCGCGTTTAAATCGGATAATTCCATAAGCCTGTAAGGCGTTACAGCGTTAAGCGCGTGTTCAAGCGGCGGCAGACAGCCTATGCATAACATTCCGCATACTATACCGTTAAGCGCAGCCCAAAAGAGCAGCGCAAGATATTCGTTTAAAGAAGCTTCGCTTAAAAGAAGCACAACTATCATGGCAAAACACTGGGCAAACGCGATAATTACTCCCGCTTTTATAAGGCTCATTCTGTTTTGCGATTTATGAAGAACGGTGGATGCCGCCGCGCCTGACACAAGCGCTATTATGTATGAATAGCTGTCAAAGGCGCCTGCGAAATAAGCGCCAAGCGGCAGAGCGACAGCGAAAATAACCGCCGGTCTTTTGCCCAAGAATACGGAAATCAGCATAATAAAAAGAGCTGTAGGAACCGTAAGAGCGACAGGAAAGCCTTCAAAACCGGGCGATAAATTGTTTATTATTACGGAACCTATTATATAGGAGCCTGTAAGAGAGGCGAGCAGATATTTTTCGCTGTTGGTTAAATTTTTTCCAAGGATTGTATTTCCCTGTAAAATTATATATATGATAAAGACGGAAAACAAAAGGAACACGGTTCCAATGATTGTGCGAAAGTCTTTTATCATCTCGTAGTTTTCGCTTGCGATAACTATGAAAATGCCGGCGATACATAAAATAAAACTGAAAATAACCGGTCCCGATTTGAATTTATTCAGTACCGAATGAATCCCGTTTTTTAATGTATTATTTTTCTCTTTCATTATACGCCTGTATTATTTTTTTTATCAGCGGGTTACGCGCAACATCGCCTGTATGCAGGAAAGAAAATTTAATGCCTTCAATTTCCCTTAACAGTTCAAGCGCGTTTAAAAGCCCCGATTCATTTTTCCGAGGTAGATCAATCTGCGTTGTGTCTCCCGTTATTATTGCGCAAGTTCCAGAGCCGATTCTTGTAAGAAACATTTTCATTTGCTCTTTTGTGGTGTTCTGCGCTTCATCCAAAATTACCATGCAGTCGTTAAGGCTTCGCCCTCTCATGTACGCAAGCGGAGCGATTTCTATCGATCTTGTTTCTTCCATTCTGTTAATTACATCGTAGGGAATAAGCGATTCCATCGCGTCATAAAGCGGTTTCAGGTAAGGATCGATTTTTTGCGCAAGGTCTCCCGGGAGAAATCCAAGATTTTCACCCGCTTCCACAACAGGGCGGGTAAGAACCAGTTTTCGCACTTTTTTTGAAAGCAGCGCTTGAAGAGCGTGAGCTATCGCAAGATAGGTTTTGCCTGTGCCGGCAGGTCCTATGCAGAAACATATTTCATTTTCTCTCATGCCTTGTATATATTCAGCCTGATTTCTTGTTCTCGGAAAAACGCGGTTAAAACCGTGAGGGATTTGAATCATGGAGTCGCGGAATAAAGAGCTGTTTTTGTCTTCGTTAGTCCCGGCAGGATGCAAATCTCCGGCAAGAGCGCGGATATAATCGGCGGAAAGCTGTTCGCCTTCTTTAACTGCCGTGATTAGATTATCCATCATTGTCCTGAAGCGTTTAACGCCGATTTCATCCTGACTTTCAAAATGTATTTCATTGCCTCTTGCCGTGATAAAACCGCCCAAAGACCCTTCTATTACCCTTAGATTTCCGTCATTTGCGCCGCAAACGCCGCTTAATAGGTCTCTGTTGTCAAAAGCTATGGTTATCCCGTCGTCCAAATTCACCTCTTCCTCATTTTATAGCTCGATTATATGCAAGTCAAGTATTCGCTTTTACCGCTATTTTACAATCATTTTATCGATTCTGCCTTCGTATTTTATGTCGGATTTTATCTCTGAAATCGGAACCCACTTAACCATAAATGAAACATCGGCGATTATTTTATAAATCGGACGAACTCCCGAATGATCAGGATAAGGATATACATTAACTCCCAATTCCGCGCTCCAGTCTCCGAGATTATGAATGGCTTTTAAATCTAATTTATGCATTTTAAACGCCGATCTTTTCCGCGCGTTTTCGTCAAAGAAATTAAACGAATCCAGTAAATCGAGGAACAGATTGAACTGTCTGCCTTCTCCAAGATACATTGAAGTATCAATACCGGGAACATCTTTAAAGTAACGCCAAATTTCAACATTGCGCGATGTCGCTGCCATTGATATATCAAGAAAATTATTTATTTTTAAGCTGAAGCCCATTGAAAACATGAAGATAGAATTTGTATAACGCTGCAAATCGTAGGTTAAAGAAGTGTCTATGTTAAACGAAAGATGCAGACGATCATTGAAAAATTTTAAATTTACGAATGACTGTTTGTACGAGAACGATAATTCTTTTGCATTTAATACAGGATCTCCTTTTTGTTCCCACTTGCGGTTGTTCGGATCTGAATTATTAAAGAAATATATTGGAGTATTAACCATAATAAATTCCGCTCTGAAAACGCTCCATAAAGAAAGAGTTGATCTTAAGCTTGTAACTCTGTTATTTTCCTCGGGAGTTACCGCCAAATACTGAACAAACGATCCTACCTTGCCGAAATTAAAAGTACCCCTGATGTCATAGGGTTTTATAATCCAGTCTTTTTCGGCTTCCGGTTTTTCCATTCTGAAATTAAAGGCCGTTTCCGCTATCCATGCCCTGAAAGTCGCGTTAGCCGTAATAAGACCGTCCATTGGAGGCAGTTCCGTGCTGAAAGACAGCGACTGGGTTTTATCAAATACGTTAGCCGCAAGATTCGCGGACAGCCTGTGACTGCTCAATCCCAGTATGTCCTTGTTTCTGTCTTCTTTTACCCATGAACCCCATTCCGGAGTCAGCTCAGGTCCGTTTCCGTCTGTATATTTTTTTGATCTTACAAGCGTTCCCCTGAAAGCATATTGAAGGTTTGACTGCCCGAATATTGAATCATTGTATAAAGGTTTGAAAGTTCCGTTATATGAATAAACGGCGTTATAGTTTGTAAAGCCGTACTGGTTTTTCTTTTCTCTTTCCATCGCTTCTTCAACAGTTTCACCGCTTTGTGTAGTTACAAATTCAGGGTTTAAATATGTGTAATCGCGCAGGTTTCCGGTGCTTGAAAAAGCAAGCACATTGGTAAAAAGTCCGCTTGAATGATCATAGCGAAAGTTAAGATTTGCTATTAAACTGAAATGAGATATAATTGATTTTACGTCGCTCCAGTCAACGTCTTTATACGATCTCCAGTCCTGAAACATAAAATTCAACCCTGATGTCGCGGAAGGCGATAGCTGGTAATCAAAGCTGAACCTTGTATTTCCAGCGGACGGTATACTGAAAGTCTGGCTTATAACAGGCGGAACTAAAAGCTCGTTTGACGCGGGTTTTTCAGACGATTTTTCTTCTTTTTCCTGCCATGGAGATATGGGCGTTCCCATTCCATTAAAAGGGTCTTCCGCTTCTTTTGAATTTGCGGTATTGTTCGCATTTGAACGCGGGGCAGCTCCTATTGAAAAAGGAGTTCCTGTAATAGAAGCGGATATATTGTATATGGTTAATTTATCTGGAGCGAAAAAGAAACGGCTGGGAGCTTCTCTTGATATAAGACTGTCTTCAATTCTGACAAAGGATAATGAAGTTGAAATTGTAGAGAATGATATTCTTGTAATATATGGGTTCAGTTTCTGCAAAGGCGGGTTAAAAGTTCCGTTTAATTGCCACTGAAAAGGACCGAGTTCCCCCGATTGCTCGCTTATAGGATCAATCGCTGCTCCCTGCTGAACCATGTTCATCCAGTCCATGCTTTCCGCGCGGTTAGCGAAATCCCTATCCATAAAAGGATCGGAATAGAAAGGAATATTCCATGTAAGTCCGCCGTATTTTGCGCTGATACCGCTTGTGAAACGTATTTTATAACGGAAGGGCACCATGGCGGAAAAAAGATTGGATTGATCCCAGTTAAAAGTGCCGTCAGTATTATACGGAGTGTAACCCGAGGATGTGTTTCTGAGCGTTCTTGAAAAACCCAAGCCTAAAGAAAAATCCACAGAATTGAGTATGCCTGTTTTTGGAGTTGTAAGTTCAATGCCGGCGTACGCTCCGAGATTTACATAATAGTCAGCCAGAGCTTTAAGACTTACTTCATTCTGATTAACTACCTTTTTATTGGTGCTTCTTAAAAACAAACCCTGTAATTTTTTCTCATTGTCATTTGAATTGCCCATAATTTTACTGAGCGAACTTGCCTGCGAGTTATCCGCTTTTGGTCTTCCAAGAATATATGTTGTTGTTTGAATAAAACCGCCTTCGCGGCTGCGGTATCCCAAAACAGGATGAAAAACTATCTCGTCTGTCGGAAAATAAAAAAAAGGAATATATAAAACAGGAATTTCTCCCACGCTTAAAACCGCGTTTAAAATCGCGAAGTCAGAGCCGGGAAGCAGCCATAATTTTGACGCTTTTATTGACCAGTACGCTTCTTCGGAATTCGCGTTTGAAATTCTCGCTTTGTTTAAAATGGTTACGTCCTGATCGCTTCTGTAAATAACGGAGCCTGAAAAAAGATACGCAGACCCGCCGTCTTCGAAGGTAGAGCTTCCGTCAAGAAAAATGCTTGACCAGTCGTCTATGTTGACTGTCAGGCTTTTTCCCCTGAACGTTTCCATTGTATCGGCTTCTTTTTTTTCGTACTGGATATTGCCGCTTGCGCTTAACAGATTTCTTGTGCGGTTAAAAAGAACTTCATCAGCTTTAATATTGTGAACGGTATCTTTATCTTTAAGGCTGATTCTTACGCCGCCTTTAAGTCTTGCGTAATCTTCGCCTATTACATCTATCGAAAAATATTCAGATGTCTGGGCGGCTTCAATCGTTATTACTTTACGGTTTTCATTGTCCTGCTGACCCTGCGCCACATTTAAATGATCGCTTATACGTTTTGTGAGATCCGTTCTTGTGCCGCTTTCGGAAAGACCGAGCATACGGCACCATGAGGCAAGTTCCTGCAGCGTTGAAGTTTTAAGTTCCATTTCAATGCGCCGTCTTTCCTGACTCGAAAGCATTTCAATTTCTTCTGTTTCACTCATGGGCTGAGGAATTTCTTCCTGCGAAAACGCCGCGGAATTTATGCAAAAGAGCATTAATAAAAAAGTTAAAAACCACTTCTGAGTTGCCGCTTTCATTTTCTCCCGGTTTTCTTAGGGCTGTCCCTCTTCAGCATTTCTTTGATGTAAAACCCTGTGTATGAAGCTGCGCATTGCGCGATCTGTTCAGGCGTTCCTTTTGCTATTACTTGTCCGCCTTTGTCGCCGCCTTCAGGACCCAAGTCTATAATATGATCCGCCTGTAAAAGCACATCAAGGTTATGTTCTATCATTATAACGGTATTTCCCTGGTCTACCAACCGTTTTATAACGTCCATAAGCTGCTTTACATCGGCGAAATGAAGTCCTGTTGTCGGCTCATCCAGAATAAAAAGGGTTCTTCCGGTTGAGCGTTTTGAAAGTTCAAGAGCCAGTTTCACCCTCTGCGCCTCTCCGCCCGACAGTGTAAGCGCCGACTGTCCTAGTTTTACATAACCCAGCCCTACAGACAGCAGAGTATCCATTTTTCGTGAAATCTGCGGGATGGGAGCGAAAAAAACGGCTCCTTCTTCGATAGTCATATCCAGTATTTCGTTTATATTTTTACCCTTATAACGGATTTCCAGTGTCTCTTTATTAAATCGTTTTCCTTGGCAGACATCGCATGTTATGTAAACATCGGGCAGAAAGTTCATCTCGATTTTTATCGTGCCGTCTCCTTCGCAATGTTCGCATCTTCCGCCGCGCACATTGAAGGAAAACCGCCCGGCTTTATATCCTCTCATTTTTGATTCCGGCAAAGCCGCAAACATATCCCTTATCGCGGTAAAACCTTCAACATAAGTGATGGGGTTTGATCTCGGCGTTCTTCCGATTGGGCTTTGATCGATGTCGATTACCTTGTCTATGTGTTCGCAGCCTTCGATTTTTTTATACGCGCCTTCCGAATGGCTCGATCCGTAAACCTTGTTCGCCAAAGCCGGGTATAAAACATCGGAGAGCAGCGTGGATTTTCCAGAGCCTGAAACGCCTGTAATGCAGGTAAAAACGCCCAACGGTACATCGACATTAATATTTTTTAAATTATGTTCGCTTACGCCGCGCAGTTTTAGAAACGCGCCGTTTCCTTTGCGCCTTTCATTCGGAATATCGATACAAAGTTTTCCGCAAAGGTATTGCCCTGTTAAACTTTCCTTTATTTTCATTACATCCGTAACGCTTCCCTGCGCGACAACATATCCGCCGTGAACGCCCGCGCCGGGACCCAAATCTACAATGTGATCCGCCGTGCGCAAGGTTTGCTCGTCATGTTCAACTACAATCAAGGTGTTGCCAAGGTTGCGAAGATATAAAAGCGTATCTATTAAACGCTGGTTGTCTCTCTGGTGAAGCCCGATTGAAGGCTCGTCTAAAATGTAAAGAACGCCTACAAGGCTGGAGCCTATCTGCGTCGCAAGCCTAATCCTTTGGGCTTCTCCGCCTGAAAGGGTGGAGGCTTTGCGTTCAAGCGAAAGATAATCCAAGCCAACATTCTTCATAAAACCGAGACGGGAGTTTATCTCTTTTAAAATCTGATACGCGATTTTATTTTCGTTCTTGTTAAGTTTTACATTTTCAAAAAATTTAAGAGAGTCTGTTACGGAAAGTTCAGATAACTCCCATATATTTTTATTTGCGACAGTTACGGCTAACACTTCAGGTTTCAATTTTTTTCCGTCGCAGTCTTCGCAGTGAGTTTGACTCATGAATTTTTCAAGCCAGTCTTTAACTCCCTGAGACTGTGTTTCCAGATAGCGCCTTTTTAGTTCTTCCAGAATTCCGGGAAATTGCGTGTTATATTGAAAAGAGCCTGTCTTGTCGCGGTTGACGTATTTAACCCTGACTTCATCTTCCGTGCCGTAGAGGATAGCGTTTATTATTTTTTTCGGCAGTTTGTTAAACGGAGTATCAAGGCTGAAACCGAAATGCTTGGCGAGTGCTTTAAATCTGCTGGAGTGCCACGCGCTGTCCGGGTTATAGGGAACGCAGCCGCCTTCGTTATATGAAAGCGAGCGATCAGGTATTACAAGGTCAGGATCAAACTCCATCTTTGTTCCTATGCCTGAACAGCCAGTGCACGCGCCGAAAGGATTGTTAAACGAAAAAAGACGCGGCTGCAATTCCGGGATGGAGACGCCGCAGTCAGGGCAGGAGTTCTTCTGAGAGAAAATCTGTTCGTGGTTTTTTCCGTCTTCGTTAATTAAAACAATTAAAAGCCCGTCAGCCGTTTGCACTGCGGCTTCAACGGATTCAGCCAAACGGGAGCGTATGCCTTTTCCGATAACAAGCCTGTCTACGATAATTTCTATGCTGTGTTTTTTTTGTTTATCAAGTTTTATGCTTTCATCAAGATTGACAGGAACGCCGTCTATCCTCGCGCGCGCGAAACCCGCTTTTTTCGCGTCTTCGATTATTTTTTGATGCTCACCCTTTTTGCCGCGGATAACAGGGGCAAGAAGTTGAATTTTCGTTCCTTCCTTGTACTGCATAATGGTTTCAACAATTAAATCGACAGGCTGTTCGCGTATTTCCTTGCCGCAGACAGGGCAGTGCGGTATGCCGATTCGCGCGAAAAGCAGACGGTAATAATCATAAATTTCCGTTACGGTGCCAACAGTTGAACGCGGATTGCGGTGTGTGGTTTTTTGCTCGATGGAAATCGCAGGGGAAAGCCCTTCGATATAATCCAAATCAGGCTTATCCATGCGCCCCAGAAACTGGCGCGCGTAGGCGGAAAGGCTTTCCACATACCGCCTTTGCCCCTCGGCGAAAATTGTATCAAAAGCCAATGAACTTTTGCCTGAACCTGAGAGCCCTGAAATAACGATTAGTTTATCACGAGGCAGTTCAAGATCGATGTTTTTAAGGTTATGCTCACGCGCTCCCTTGATGATTAATTTATCCATAACATTAGTATAGCGGTTATGAATAATGTAAGGAAGATATCGAAGAAGTATTGAACTGTCTTCAATTTTTCGCTATCATTCATTATATATAGAGGTTATAACCATGCTGCTATCCGAACTGGGCTCGCCCATTCAAGATTTATTCACAAAAATCAGCGATACATGGAGGCGTCTTTGAAGACGCGGGATTTGCGCAGAGGATTGCCGAAATAGAAGCCAAAACCTCAGAGCCGGGTTTCTGGAACGATCAGGAAGAAGTCGAAAAATCAATGTCCTCAATGAAAAGTCTCAAAAGCAGGTACGAGCCGTGGAAACAGCTCCGTGACGAAATTGCCGATTTACAGACGCTTTTTGAGCTTGCGATGGAAGCAAAAGATGAGAGTGAGACTTCCGGAATAGAAAGCTCCCTTAAAAGTTTGACTGAACGCTACGATAAACAAAATGTCTTTGAATTGATGGCAGGTGAAATGGATAAAAACCCCTGCTTTCTTACCGTTCATTCGGGCGCGGGAGGGACAGAAGCCTGCGACTGGTCGCAAATGCTCTACCGTATGTACCTTCGCTGGGCGGAGCAGAAAGGTTTTACTGTTGAAGAAGTTGACAGGCAGGAAGCCGAAGGCGGCATTAAATCCGCGACTTGCCGTATCGAAGGCGATTACGCTTACGGTTATTTGAAAGGCGAATCCGGGATTCACAGGCTTGTAAGGATCAGTCCCTTTGATTCCAACGCGAGGCGCCATACTTCTTTCGCTTCTGTTTACTTATTTCCCGTTATTGATGATACAATTGATGTAGAGATAAAACCCGAAGATTTGCGGGTTGATACTTACCGCGCAGGCGGCGCAGGCGGACAGCATGTTAATAAAACCGACAGCGCGGTTCGGTTTACGCATCTTCCTACAGGCATAGTTGTCGCCTGTCAGAATGAGAGAAGCCAGATTAAAAACAGACAGATTGCGATGAGCATGTTAAAGGCGCGCCTTTACGAATATTACAGACAGGAGAAGGAAAAAGAGAACGCGAAATTTTCACAGGAGAAAAAAGATATTTCGTGGGGAAACCAGATAAGGTCTTACGTGTTTCAGCCTTATACGATGGTGAAAGATTACAGAACGAAGGTTGAGAAGGGAAATATTCAGGCTGTAATGGACGGAGATATCGATCCTTTTATCGAGGAGTTCCTGAAATTTTCATGGAATAACAAGGAGTGCATTTGAAATTAAAAGCATTGTGCTTTCTTTTTATTTTTTTCTCATTTTTAAATCAGTTATCCGCAAAAGGCTCATCCGATTCTGATATAGATGCTGTTACGCAAAATAACGAATGGGTTTTATGCATTACGGAATTTGACATGTCTTTGCTTGCCGCGGATAAAATTTATATATGGTCTGTAGCTTCAAGAGAACTGATGGAAAAATTCAAAGCGATAAGCAATCGTACGCGCGTATCGCCTGAATACGCTTATTATGAGGAATACGCATGGGCTAAAGCGAGAGCGGCAGCGGCGAAATTATTAGCCGCCAAAATGGAAGAAAGATCACGCCTGATTTACACCGGAGAGCCCGACTGGAAGTACAAGCAAAATTTAAAAAGAGTGGATACCGATATAGAAAAATTACGCAAAACTTTAGATGAGGTTAACAGCAATGTCCCTTTAATAAATAACGAACCTGATTTCAAATTAACAAGCCAGAATTTATCACTTTCATTTCCTCAGGCTCCTGTGGCAGGACATGAAGCCAGATTTTGCGTATCACAGAAAGCGGACGCTGTGCTTCTTGGAAAAATAACGGAGTTTCACGGTAGATATGTTTTAACCGTAAAACTTTACACGCTTTACAATAGAGCATTCATATGGGAAGACAATATAATATTTTCGCATGACGATATAAACAGCGCTCTCGATGAATTAATTAAAAAACTTGTAATAGTTCTAACCGGGAATCGTCCCGCGGCATTGGCAATCAAATCGGATGTTGAAGATACATTGCTTCTTGTAAACAGAACTTTCGCGGGCAGGGGAGAAGCAAAACTTGTTGAATATCCTCCGGGCGCAGTAACTGTGACAGCTTCCGCGCTGAATCACGAAACCATCACTTTTGAAGCGGAATTAAAATCTGGCGAGCTGACAGAGATTAATTTTAAATTAAATCCTATTGAATACACGAATATTGATGTAACAGGAGATGTTTCCGGAAATATTTACCACGGCGCTCTTTATGTTGGAAAAGCGCCTCTTACATTAAGGCTTCCTGTTAATAATTTTGAATACTTGGAAATGACGGCGGAAAAAGGCAGCAGAGGTTCAATAGTGTTTCAAACGCATGAAACTCAGGAAAGTTCTCAGGCTATGGCTATAAAATCTGGAATTCCTGTACAAAAAGGAAAGATAGACAAGGAAAGGAGAGCTTATTATTGGGCATGGGGCAGCCAATGGATTACAGGTATAGCGGCATGGATCAGTTATTATTCATATACAGAAGCCAGCAGAGCTTATCTATCGTCAAGAGGTAACGATAGATTGTTTCAGGAGCAGCAGATTTTAGAAGGCGTTTCTATAGGAACAATTATTGCTTTTGGCGCCGCTTCAGCTTATGGAATATATCAGATGATAAGATATATTGTAATTTCAAGTAAAGACGAAACGAAATTACCGAAAACAGGCAGAGTAAAATGACATTCGGCGAAAAAATAAAGAATTTCTTTAAAGGAAAAAACATTGTAAATGAAGAAATTTTCGATGATCTTTGCGATTTATTAATCGAAGGCGATTTCGGCGCATCACAGGCGTATAAAACAGTAGAAAATTTAAAAAGTATATGCAAGAACAATCCGTCATGCGACATGAGCGAGAAACTTTCTTCGCTTCTTGAAGAAGAACTTAAAAAGGCAAAACCAGCGCCCGAGATTAACAATGAGGGACTAAGCGCGATATTGTTGTTAGGTGTAAACGGAGTCGGAAAAACGACAACGGCGGCGAAACTTTCAAGTCTTCTTAATAAAAAATACAATAAAAAAACCATATTGGCAGCGGCGGATACTTTCAGAGCCGCCGCGATAGATCAATTAAAAATTCACGGCGAGAAACTTGATACGCGCGTAGTCGCGCACAAACAGGGCGGAGACCCTGCCGCTGTCGTATTTGACGCTCTTGATGCCGCAATATCTTCGGGCGCGGATGTTGTAATCGCCGATACTGCGGGAAGAATGCATACAAAATCAGCTCTCGTGGAAGAACTGCGAAAGATTGACAGGGTAGTGGAATCAAAAGCAAAAGACGCTAATTATTTAAAATTCCTTGTGCTGGATGCGACAACGGGAAGAAACGCTTTTGCGCAGGCGGAAATTTTCAATGACGCGGTTGCGCCTGACGGAATAATATTAACTAAATACGATTCAACAGCGAAAGGCGGAGTGGTTTTTTCACTAGCGTCCGAATTAAAACTGCCTGTAATGTTTGTATGCACAGGCGAAAAATACGAAGATATAGAATTTTTTAATCCTAATAAATTTGCGAGGGAATTTGCGGGTATCAGCTAAAAATATAATTCCAGTTGTTATTCTCTTTCTTATTCTTTTCGCGGTATTTTACGCGCTGACAGACGAGATAGATCTTGTGCTGCCCGTTTTCACCTCTGTGGAAGAAAAACCGCCTGCCGCGCAGGAAGAAATTGAAATTGATGTTTATCAAATTGACAAAGACAGGGATATGCCGAGCTGGGCAAAGCCCGCGCGGTGGTTTCGCTCGAATCCGGGAGGAATGGCTCTGGAAGAAATGAAATCCCGTTATGCGGCTCTTAGAAATGAATACGCTCTTGCGATAAATTACGCGCACAGCGATGAACTTCCTGATTATTTAGTTCCTTACTACAATGAAAATCATATTTTAGAAGTGCGCATTTTATACAGGAAGGGCGAACAACTGCGAACTCAGTGGATATTCAGGGATGAAAACAGAGCTACAAGGCTTAACGCAGTATTTTTAGAACCCAATAAAGAAGAGCCGTTTGTCCGCGAAGAAATAATCGAAACAGATGATGAAACGGCGCAAATCGCTGAAGCCGAAATAGAACCTGAACCTGAAACCGAAGATAATATTGAAATGGAAATTGAAACTCCTGTAATTCTTGCGGATGTTAAAAGCAAAAGCGGTTTTCTTGAAATATTTAATGAAGATTCTTTTTTAACCGAGGAATACCGGTATTTTGAAAACGGCGGCATAAGTAAGATCGAATACTTTTTAAAAGAAAATCTTTTAATAAAAGCAGTTTATAAAGAATGGAATAATAAAAATAGCGGCGAATATATAACATTATATACAGATAATTATTTTTATAATCGTTCGCTGTCTCTTAGAAATATAGAACGCGTTTTTTTAAATGGTCAGAAATTAAGCGATCCTGTAAGAGTAGCTTTCCCAAGGCGCATTATGGATTTGGCTGATACCGGAATATTTGTAAGAGAAAGACTTAATGTGTATCCTGATTTTTTCGGCGATGTTTATGTCAGTAAAGGCTCCAGAATGATTTTTGACACGGATAACAGAGGAAGGATTATGAGCCAGATACTTTATAACAGCGAAGATAAAGTTATCTGGGCTATTCATAATACATGGCAGAATAACCGTATCGTTTCTTCCGTAAAAACTGAAGGCGATACTGTTTTTTTAGCGGAGTTTGCGTATAATTCAAACGGAGACAAGGTATTGGAAAGAAACTCGAAAAACGGAGTTTTGGAAAGGGTAGTCCGCGCGGAAGGAAATGCGGAAATAGAAGAGCTTTATATGGATAGCGCAATAGTTCTTCGCGCCGTTTGGGAAGACGGAAGAAAAATATCCGAGACATGGGTTAGAAATTGAAAAAATTATGGATTTTATTTGTAGCTTCACGTTATATCTTTAAGGGAAGGAACAGCTCTCCTGTTCTCTCCGTGCTTGGAATCGCGGTAGGAGTTCTTGCCCTGATTATAATAATTTCCGTAATGAACGGCTTTCAATTGGGATTTATCGAAAGTATTCTGGAAATTTCTTCTTATCATCTGCGCTTGGAAAATATCGGCAAAAATAATGTTGAAAATTTACGCGAAATAATGCTTTCTGTTCCGGGAGTAAAAGCCGCAGTTCCTTTCAAGGAGTATCAGGCGATTGCCAGAGGCAGAAGAATTTCGCAGCAGGCTGTATTGATAAGAGGAGTAGACAGTAATACAGGAGATATTGACAGCGCAATGATGAAAAAATTGGAATTCGAAGAAGGTTATTTTAATATTTCAAATCAAAACGATGTTCTTTTAGGAGTTGAACTTGCGCGGAGATTGGGTGTTTACATAGGAGATGACGTTACAATCTTTTCTATTACAGGTCTTATGTCGGCGCAGGACGCGGACGGAACTGACACATATAAAGTAAGAGGCATTTTCAGAACAGGTTTTTATGAATATGACTGCAGCTGGGTCTTCATGAACATTAATCATCCTTCATTTAATGTTAATGAAAGCGATTTAAAATTAGGCATAAAACTTGTAAACCGTTTCAATGATAAAAAATCAATCGCTCTTGCGCGAAAAAGCCTTGCGTCTTATGAAGATGTGAAACTGTCAAGCTGGCGCGATTATAACCGCTCATTTTTTGGAGCGTTAAGAACAGAGAAACTTTTTATGTTTATACTTGTCGGACTTATTTTTATCGTGGTTGGTCTTAATATTTTTCAATCGCAAAGAAGATCTGTTCTGCAAAGACGCGAAGAAATAGGGCTTTTACGCGCAGTCGGCGGAACTCAAAATGCTGTGCGTCTGGTGTTTGTAATTGACGGCGCAATTATCGGACTTACGGGAGCCGGAATAGGGCTTTTTGTAGGACTTGCGGTAGCTTCAAACATTCCGCAGTTTTTTTCGTTAGTTGAAAATATTGTAAACTTTTTTATTCGCGTTTTAAACAGCCTGACAGGTTTTTTTGGAATGACGGCAGCAGGCGGTTTTTCCGTTTTTTCTCCCGCTGTTTTCTATATTAAAGAAATACCTTCCCGCATTTTGGCGCAAGAGGTTGTATTTATATTTATGTTCGGTTTCCTGTCCGCTCTTGCGGCGGCATGGTTCGCTTCGCGAAAAGCGGCAAAAATTCAGCCTGCGGAGGTTCTGAGATATGAATGAAGATCAAAATGTTATTTTAAAGGTTTCAAGTATAGTTAAAAATTATATTTCAGGAGCGGAAACTCTTCACATCCTTCAGGGTATCGAGTTCGATATTGAAGAAGGAAAATCAGCCGCGATTATGGGAATTAGCGGGAGCGGAAAAAGCACGCTTTTAAATATAATTGGAGGACTTGATCGCGCAGACGGAGGAAGCGTTTTTATAGGCGGCAAAGAAATAACATCGTTATCTGAAAAGGAAATGTCTTTGTACAGGTCAAAGCAAATCGGCTTTATTTTTCAGTTTCATTATTTATTAAAAGATTTTACCGCGTTGGAAAATATAATGATTCCGGCTTACATAGGCGGAATGAAGAAAAAAGATGCGATACAAAGAGCGAAGGAGCTTTTATCCGATGTAAAACTTGAAAACAGAGGAAGTCATTTTCCTTCTCAGCTTTCAGGCGGAGAGCGCCAGAGGGTAGCCGTGGCGCGTTCCATGGTGAATAATCCTTCCATAATTCTCGCGGACGAGCCTACGGGAAACCTCGATCCTCAGAACAGCGAAGTTGTAGCTCAGCTCCTGTACGAGAACGCTCAAAAACATAATAAAACTCTGATAGTGGTAACCCATGATAAAAAAGTGGCTCTCAGGGCGGATATGCGTCTTGTTCTGGAAAACGGCAGACTGTGCGGATTATCCGAAGGAAGCAGCGGAGATCAAAATTGAAGATAAATATTTCTTTTTTTATCGCGATTAGATATCTGTGGGGCAGAGCCCGCGAAGGAGTCCGTTATCTGCGCGGAGCTGCGGCAGGAATCGCGATAAGCCTTGTGCCAATAATTGTAACTTTAATTGTAGCCGACGGAATGATAAGAGGAATTACAGACAGATACATTGAACTTGGAACAGGACATCTTCAGGTGCTGGATTACAATGATTACGGCGGCATGGAAGAGACAATAAGGATAATAAATGAAATAGAAGGCGTTAAGGGAATATGGCGTGAACAGCGCGGTATGGGAGTTATCGCAGGAAAAAGCGGCAAAACAGGGGTTACAGTGCGCTCGATTGATCCTTCATTTTGGGATGAAAAGGGAAGCGAGCCTTTTTTAAAAATTATTGACGGCGATAAAAAACCTCAGACAGAACGCGACGTTGTGTTAGGTGAAACACTTGCGATGAATCTTGGAGTAAAACCCGGAGATACTGTCCGTATAATGACTGTAATTCCGCTTGACGGCGGAAGAATGTCTCCAAGGACAGCTTCGTTTACGGTTAGAGGCATTTTATCATGCGGATACAACGAACTGGACGCTCTGTGGTGCATAACAAGTTTTGAAGGAGTAAAACGCATATTCCCTGCGGATCAATCTACAAATTATTTAATAAAAATTAAAGATCCTTATAAAAGAGCTGATGATTTCGCGTGGGAATTGCATAATAAACTGTCGTCCAGTTACAGCATTTTTACATGGAAAGATCTTCTTCGCTCACAGTACAGCTCGTATCAGACAACAAGGCAGCTGCTGTTGTTCATTATGGCGTTAATCGTAATTGTCGCGGCGGTTAATGTTTCATCCGCCACAAGTATGCTTGTGCTTGAAAGGCAGAGAGATATTGCGGTATTAAAAGTAACAGGAGCCGGCGTTAAGGGCGTTACAAATATCTTTTTATGGGGAAGTTTTCTTACAGGTTTTATCGGAGGTTTAATCGGCATCCTTGCAGGACTTTTAATAGGAAGCAATATAAACGAGATTTTAAAGTTTTTGGAAATAATTTTAAGTTTTTTTTCCAATTTGTTCAGCGGGAATGACATTAAAATCCTTGATCCCGGTTTTTATCTTGAAAAAATTCCCATTATAATTGACTGGAAAGCCGTGTTTATCATCTGGTTTTTCGCGATTCTGTGTTCCGTAACCGCCTCATTGATTCCCGCGGCAAAAGCGGGTAAACTGAAACCTATGGAGCTCTTAAGAAAGACATAATAAAAAGTTAAAAGGAGGGGAAATGAAAAGGTTAGTCTTTTTTGCTTTAATATGTTTTATTTTATTCTCCTGCAAATCAAGCGTTCCAGCGGCTGCGGAAAAACCCGCTCCATCCCCCATCGCGCAAAAAAGCAATATGGCTTTGATACCTGAAGGATTTTTTTTAATGGGAAGTCCTGTTAATGAAAGAGATCGTTTTAACGCCGAAGGTCCGCAGCACAAGGTTACGTTAAAAGCTTTTTATTTATGCAAATATGAAGTGAGCCAAAAAGAATTTCAGGATATAATGGGAATTAATAACAGCACTTTTAAAGGAGATAATTATCCTGTCGATATGGTGTCATGGTTTGAAGCGATAGAATACTGCAACGCTCTAAGTAAAAAAGAAAAATTAAAACCCGCGTATACGGTTAATAACGATTCTGTAACATGGGACAGGAGCGCAAACGGCTATCGTCTGCCTGCCGAAGCGGAATGGGAATATGCCTGCCGTGCCGGAACCGTAACGGCTTTTTACACCGGAAATAATATTACAACATCGCAGGCGAATTACGACGGAAACTGGCCTTACGGCAATAATCCGCGCGGCGAATATAGAAGAAAATTTACCGAAGCAGGCTCGTTTCCTGCAAACCCCTGGGGTTTACACGATATAAACGGGAACGCGTGGGAGTGGTGCTGGGACTGGTTCGGACCTTATTCAGAGACAGATAAGGAAAATCCTTCAGGCGCGTCCTCAGGCTCAACGCGGGTGCAGCGCGGAGGATCGTGGGGCAGCACCGGAGCCGAATTGCGCTGCGCTTTCAGGCGAAGCTATTATCCCAATGAAAGAGTTATATCCGCAGGTTTTCGCGTAGCAAGGAATTATTAAGGTTCTCTTAATATTCTTCCCATGATTTAATTTCCAGTTCCGCTCCGTTGTGTAATGTTTCAAGCGCGTCTATAAATTCTTTCGCGACTTTTATATTTGTAAAAAGAGGGATGTCAAAATCTATCGCCATGCGGCGGATGATATAATCATTCTTTAACTCAAGCTCCGCGTTATTCTTTGGAATGTTGATTATTATATCTATGCCGCGCTTTTTAATTAAATCCGCTATGTTGGGATCTTTTTTCTCCAAAGGCCATGCAAGAGGCGTTACTGGAAGTCTGTTATCTGATAAAAATTTCGCGGTTCCGCGCGAGGCGAAAAGAGTGTGACCCATTTCTACGAGTTTTCTCGCTGAATCAAGGAAGTCCAGTTTGTCTACGATTGGACCTGTTGAAAGCAGCACCTTCGCCTTTCCTTTTGGAATTTTATATCCAACGGAAAGCAGGGCTTTTAACAGCGCGTCTGAAATGCTTGAACCTATGCAGCCGACTTCTCCCGTGCTTGCCATCTCAACTCCGCTGATTGGGTCGGCTCCGTGTAAACGCGAAAAACTGAATTGTGCGGCTTTTACGCCGACGCATTGGAGTTCCAGCGCGGATACAGGCACTTTTTCAACCTGTTCGCCTAGCATGGCTTTAACGGCGAGGTCTATCATGTTTACGCGGCTTACCTTTGAACAGAAGGGGAAACTTCGCGAAGAACGCAGATTGCATTCAATTACGCGCACATGGCTTCTTTGCGCGAGGAATTGAATGTTAAAAGGTCCTGTGATATCAAGAGCTTTCGCGATTTTTTCGCTTATCTGCCTTATTTTTCGCAGCGTTTCAACATACAGTCTTTGCGCGGGAAGAACAACAGTCGCGTCTCCCGAATGAACACCGGCGTTTTCTATATGTTCCGTAATTGCATGGAAAAGTATCTCGCCTTTTTTTGCGACAGCGTCGATTTCGATTTCTTTGGAATTTTCCATAAATTTTGAAATAACGACAGGATGTTCTTTTGATACATCAGCGGCGAGACTTAAGTATTCTTCAAGGGAAGAATCATCCCACGCGACGTTCATGGCGGCTCCCGATAGCACATAACTTGGACGAATCAAAACAGGGTAGGCGGCGCTTCTTGCGAACTCTTTCGCTTCTTCAAAATTGGTAAGTTCCTTCCACAGAGGCTGTTCGATGCCGAGTTTGTCAAGGAGAGTCGAGAATTTATTTCGATCTTCCGCGCTGTCAATCGACTGCGGCGTTGTGCCGTAAATATTCACTCCCGCTGTGTGAAGCTTTGTCGCAAGGTTGTTAGGAATCTGACCTCCCATGGAAATAATCACGCCGTCTGGATTTTCTCTGTCGTAGATATCAAGAACGCGCTCAAGGGTGAGTTCCTCAAAATAGAGCCTGTCGCACATATCGTAATCCGTGGAAACGGTTTCCGGGTTACAATTTACCATTATCGAATAACGCCCGATATTGCGAACTGTCTGCACCGCGTTTACGCAGCACCAGTCAAACTCAACGCTCGATCCGATTCTGTAAACGCCCGAGCCCAGAACCATTACGCCCCGGTTTGAAGCTGTCACATCGTCTATCTGAATGCCGGGACGAGGAGAAGCCGCTGCGCCGTATGTCATGTAAAGATAATTGTTTTTCGCCTGAAACTCGCCCGCAAGCGTGTCTATCTGCTTTATTGCGGGTAATATACGGTTCTCCTTTCTGATAGATCTTACATCCATCTCGGATAAACCTGCAAAGGCGGCGATACGCGAATCTGAGAAACCCTGCCATTTCGCATAGGAAAGAAGTTCCGTATCAAGACCGGACTTTCCCTTTTCGCGTAAAGTTTTTTCGGTTTTCCATACATTGGCGATTTTATTCAAGAACCATTTATCGATTTTTGTAAGTTTATAGATTTTATCGATAGACCAGCCTTCAGCGATAGCGCGGTAGATGACATAGATTCTTCTGTCTGTCGGACGGCTAAGAGCGTCGCGTATTTTTGCGTTAATGTCGCCTGAACCTGAAAAATTTTCTCCGCAGAGAGAGTCGTCTCCTGCAAGACCCGGAGCGCCTATTCCTGTCATGCGAAGAGCTTTTTGAATCGCCTCTTCGAATGTTCTTGCAATAGACATAACTTCGCCTACAGATTTCATTTCAGAGCCGATTCGTAAATCTACATTCTTAAACTTTGTTAAATCCCAGCGCGGTACTTTTATAACGATGTAATCAAGGGCGGGCTCGAAACATGATTTTGTCGCGTGCGTTATGCGGTTGTCAATTTCCAAAAGCGAGTGACCCAAAGCGATTTTTGCCGCGATAAAAGCCAGTGGATAACCTGTCGCCTTTGACGCCAGAGCGGAACTTCGCGATAAACGCGCGTTTACTTCTATTATGCGGTAGTCTTCCGAAAATGGATCGAGAGCGAATTGTATATTACATTCTCCGATAATTCCCAGATGGCGTATAACGTCTATGCCGATTCTACGAAGTTTTCCCAGTTCCGAATCTGTTAATGTAAGCGCCGGAGCTACGACTATGCTTTCTCCTGTATGTATCCCAAGCGGGTCAAAGTTTTCCATGCTGGCGACTGTAATACAGTTGTCATAAGCGTCTCTTACAATTTCAAACTCTATTTCCTTCCAGCCGCCGAGCCACTCCTCGACAAGAACCTGAGGCGGCGTGTCAATTTCGTTTTTTCTCGCAAAAACAAAAGCGCATCTTTTTGTAAGTTCCGCCTCGTTTTTACAGATGCCCGATCCCGCGCCGCCAAGAGCGAAAGCGACGCGCGCCATGACAGGATAACCTATCTCGGTTGCCGCTTTTAAGGCTGATTCAGTGTCAGTTACCGCGAAACTTCGCGGAGTAAGCGCGTTTATTTCATTTAAACGATTAACAAAGAGCTGACGGTCTTCCGTATCTTCTATGGTTTTTACAGGAGTGCCCAATACGCGCACATTATATTTTGAAAGAGTGCCGTCTCTTTCCAAAGCGACGCCGCAGTTTAGAGCTGTCTGTCCGCCGAAAGAAAGAAGCATAGCATCAGGTTTTTCCTTTTCGATTACTTTGCTTACATATTCAGGCGTTATGGGAAGAAAATAAATTGAGTCTGCCATGCCTTCGCTTGTTTGAATTGTTGCGATGTTCGGATTAATTAAAACGACTTTTATATTTTCTTCGCGCAGAGCTTTAATCGCCTGAGAGCCCGAATAGTCAAACTCGCCTGCTTGTCCGATTTTTAAACCGCCTGAACCGAGTATCAGAACTTTTTTTGGAAGAGTAGTGTTAGCCGACATTATTTCCCCTCCTTTATTTGTTCAAAAAAGCGGTCGAAAAGGAACTCGGTATCACGCGAACCGGGACATCCTTCAGGATAAAATTGAACGGCGGAAAAAGGCTTATTTTCGTTTTTAATTCCTTCGACAGTGCCGTCGTTGGCGTTTGTAAACCATTGTTTCCAGTCTTTAGGAAGACTTTCCGCTCTTACAGCATACCCGTGGTTTTGCGATGTTACATAACAGTTGTTTGTGCCTTCTTCTATGCTAGGCTGATTCTGGCTTCTGTGACCGAAAGGCAGTTTGTAGGTATCGGCTCCGGCGGCAAGAGCCATAATAAGGTTTCCAAGCCCTATGCCAAAAACAGGCTTGTTACCTGATAAGGCTTTGCGTACGCTCTCAATTACTTTTTTGTAATCTTTGGGATTACCCGGTCCGCTTGAAATTACAAGAGCGTCATAGTTGTGGTTTTCCAATTCCATGCTGCAAGGAATACGGATAACTTGTGCGCCGCGATCTAAAAGACAGCGGATTATATTCGCTTTCGCGCCGCAGTCAAGAAGCGCTATTTTAATATTTGATTTTTTTGAAGCGGGATGATATGTCTTTACCTCTTTTAGCGGAATTCCGTCATGGTTAGAAAGGTTGATTTTTTTTGATGAAACATCTTCAAAGCCTTGTTTTGATTTATCCTCCACAAGGATTTTTCCTGTCATTGTGCCGCGGTCGCGCAGACGAAGCGCAAGAGATCTTGTATCAATGCCATAAACGCCCGCTGTTTTATTTTTTTCAAGCCATGCTGAAAGAGTTATTTTTGATGAATAATGGCTTGGCTCTTCGCATAGATCGGAAACGATTAATCCTGAAATTTGAATTTTTTCCGATTCCAGCGTAAGAGGGAGAGCTTGTTCATCAAAAAAAGGCGCGCCGTTTTTATTAACAGGCACGCCGCAATTTCCGACAATAGGCCAGGTGCAGACCAGTATCTGCCCTTTGTATCCGGGATCGGTTAAAGCCTGAACGAAACCGAACATTCCGGTGTTAAAAACCACTTCCCCGGCTGTTGATTTACTTTTTCCGAAAGCCCATCCGAAAAATTCACTTCCGTCTTCCAAAACCAGTTTCGCCTGCAATTTTTCCATTCTATAACCTCTGCGCTATAGCGTCTATAAATTCCCATGAGTTAAGAACCTTATCCGGCTGAGGTTCTGATAACCTGGCTAAATCTCCTGTCATTATCCCGTCTTCGATTGTGCTTATAAGAGCGGTTTCTATTTTTTGTGAAAAATTTAAAAGATCGGGAGTGTTGTCGAGTTCCGCGCGTTTTGCCAATGCGCCAGTCCATGCGAAAATGAGCGCCGCGGGATTCGTGCTTGTTTTTTCTCCTTTCTGCCAGCGGTAGTAGTGCTGCTGAACTGTTCCGTGAGCGGCTTCGTATTCAAATACGCCTGTGGGTGAGACAAGAACGCTTGTCATCATGGCAAGGCTTCCCGCCGCGCTTGCTATCATGTCGCTTTGAACATCGCCGTCGTAATTTTTGCAAGCCCACAAAAAGCCGCCTTCGCTTTTTACGACGCGAGCTACAGCGTCATCGATCAATGTATAGAAATATTCGACGCCTGCGTTTTTGCATTTGTCTTTGAATTCGGTTTCGTATATTTCATTAAAAATTGCTTTAAATCGTCCGTCGTAGGTTTTGGAAATCGTATCTTTTGTAGCGAACCAAATCGGAAGTTTTTCCGCGATTGCGTAAAGAAAACATGCGCGCGCGAAACTTTTAATTGATTCGTCAAAGTTGTGCATCCCCTGAACAATTCCTCTTCCTTCAAAGTCAGCGACTTTAACGCGGCGTTCGCTGCCGTCCGCTTTTGTGTAGACAAGCTCGACTTTTCCCGGTCCTTCTATTTCTATTTCGGAGGCTTTATAAACATCGCCGTAGGCATGGCGTCCGATTACAATCGGTTTTTTCCATGTGTTTACAGAGGGTTTGATTCTGCTTACAGAAATCGGTTTTCTGAAAACAGTGCCGTCAAGAATCGCCCTGATTGTCGCGTTAGGGCTTGGATGAAGATGTTTTAAGTTGTACTCTTTCTGTCTTGCGGTATTTGAGGTTATTGTCGCGCATTTAACTCCGACGCCAAGTTTCTTGATCGCTTCAGCGGATTTAACCGTAATTTCATCATTGGTATTGTCACGGTTAACAAGACCCAAATCGAAGTATTCGGTTTTCAAATTAATAAAGGGGTTAAGAAGTTTCTCTTTGATTACTTCCCATAAAACGCGGGTCATTTCATCCCCGTCGATTTCCACAATGGGGGTTTTCATGTCTATTTTCGCCATAAGAACAGTATATCAAAAAAATTGATGTTAGTAAATGGCGGAAATTCTTTTTATTCTTAAGTTATTTAAAACATGGATATAGAATTAAGGCTCATCGCATCTATCGTAAATCGAATTTTATTTTATTTATCGCTTCTCCCAATGAGAGTTCCGTGTTTTGTCTTGTTTTTAAATTACGCAGAGTAATATTTTTAGGGGTGTCGCTCGGAATAATCACATATTGAAAACCTTTTTTTTCAGCAAGTACAAACTGTTTTACAAGATTTTTTTCGCCGCAGGGGTCTGTAAAAACCTCGCAAGGCACACCCTCATTTCGAATTCTTTGCGCAAGCGCTTGATATTGCCCCGATTTTTCGCCGTCGGCGCAGGTTATAGCTGTATTACAGCGGTTTACTGCAGGAAGTTTATTTAAGCTTTCAAGAGCTGCAAGCAGGCGATCCAAGCCCACAGATGTGCCCACTCCGCTGATAGAATCTTTTTCTTTAGAGTATAATCCGGCAAGGTTGTCATATCTTCCGCCTGAGCAGACAGAGCCGATATCGGGCATTTCTTTTAAAAATGTTTCAAACACGACACCTGTATAATAATCAAGTCCGCGCGTTATGGAAGGATTTAAAATAAAAGGATCATTGCTTTCATCTTCGCAGGCATCGAGCATATACTCGCGTAACTGAGAAAGTCTTTGAGACTGCGCGCAGTCTCCGCCTGATAATTCCGTTATGCGCTCAAGGACTTCTTTAAAACTTCCTTTTGCTCCGATAAACTCTAAAATTTTATTTGCGTTTGCGTTTCCTGTAAGGTCTGTCAGGCTTTCGCGCGTTTTATTTTCGCCGACTTTAGATAGTTTATCCACAGTGCGTAAGATTTCAACGGATTTTTCGCTTTGTTCTATGTGCGATAAAAAGCGGTTAAACAACCCTCGGTGGTTTACATTTATGTCTACATCGACGCCAAGGTTTTTAAAAACTGCGCGAATCAAAAGAATTATTTCAAAATCCGAGGAAGGAGTATCGCTTCCTATAATATCAAAATCGCACTGGATGAACTCGCGGTATCTGCCGCGCTGTGTGTTTTCACCTCTCCATGCTTTTCCAATATGGTAGCGCTTGAACGGAAATACAAGGTCTGTGCGGTGAAGAGCGACAAAACGCGCGAAAGGAACGGTTAAATCGAAACGAAGGGCTACATCGCGCTCTCCGTTGTCTTTAAAACGGAAAATTTGCTTTTCCGTCTCGCCGCCTGATTTTCCAAGGAGAATCTCCGCGTATTCCATAGCCGGAGTATCGATAGGCACAAAGCCGAAGGAACGGCATGTGTTTTCTATATTTTCGATTAAACTTCTTCTTACTATTTCCGCGTCCGGGAGAAAATCCCTGAAACCTTTTAGAACCTTGGGTTCGATATATGCCGCCATATCAATACTTTATTAATAAAATTAAAAAAGCTCAAGCATAGTTAAAGCTTTTTGAATTCATAAGTAGTTCCTGAAGGTTTCACATGAACAATAATATATATGTTTGTAGATCTGAAATCTTCAAATGTTACATAAGTAACATTTCCGGCTTCGTTTATAGCGCGTTGATGTGAATGACCTGAGAACATGAATTTGGCTTTGTTTCTTAATATTGACATAACACGCGCTCTTTCTCTTGTGTCTGTAACCTGCTGCATTTTTATACCTGTTGTAAAAAGCGGCGCATGGGTAAAGACAAAAATGTTTTTACTTTTGGCTTTATTGATTTCGTCTTCAAGCCAGTCAAGCTGGTCTTTTCCAAAAAACGCGTTTGCTGTGTCAAGAACTAAAAGAGTTGTGTGAGGATCGCCGATACCAACTGTATTTCTGAATTCAATCTTGTAATTAGTAGAACCGATATATTCCTTCCATACGCTCCAGTTATTAAAATAAATATCGTGGTTTCCTATAACAGGGTAGAACGGTATTTCTGTGCTGTCTGCAATATCAATAAATAATTTTATATCACGTTCTGTTCCGTGCTGTGTTATATCACCTAAATTAACCGCAAATTTTATATCACTGTCATTTTTTATTATTTCTTCTATCTTTCTAAATTCAAAATCATCTCCGTCTTCTATGTGAGTATCGGTTACTATTAAAAATTTGTATTCATTGCCATTAAATGCTGTGTTTCTCCAATTTCTGACAGGATCGTCAAGAAAAGGAAAATGATTTTTTGATTCAAGGCGATAGTCAAGATCGTTTGAAGCGACAAGTCCTTCAAAATCATTACTGCAGGTTGATAAAATGCAGGCAGCGCAAAAAATAAGAATAGTTAAAAATATATTAAAACTTTGTTTTACCATTTAAATTTTACTCCTCCGCGCCATGCGATGCCAAAGTAGGTAGCCGTTAATCCATCCATGCCGCTTTGCATCCATTCGATTTCATTGTAGACGGAAAGGATTTTGCTTACGCGTATATCCGCGTTCAGATTAAGCCAGATTGCCGCCATATTTCTTGCGCCAAAATCATTATAAGTTCCGGCTCCCACGCCCATTACAAATGTTTTCTTTCTGAGAAAATTAAAATAGCCGTAAAATGTGAGTACGGATTCAAACTGCGGTTCTTCGCCGAAGAAGGATGTAAATCTGAAACTGCAGCCTGCAGAAACTCCTGCGATATCCGTTGTATAGAAAACCATCGGTAAAATCGTGTGAGTATTAACATCGATTTCCATTATGCCGTTGTAAATATACGAGAAAGAGAAACCCAGAGGCGACAAATATTTGGGTTTAAAAGGCGATATCTTTGCATTGAAAAAAAAGTTTAAGTCCGCGCCCATAATGCTTTGACCATACTGCAAACCGGTTCTGATATGAATCGTGTCTATAAACTCAATACCCGCCGTCAGCGATATTCTTCCTGTGTTTAAATTCCCTCGGTTATACTCCGCGCCAAGAAAGGCTTCAAGCTCTATTGCCGTTATACCGGAAGGCAAAGACGAGGATGATTCATCCGCGCTGTCTTTAGTTTTTTCGGTATCAACCGCTTCTATTGGTTTTTCTATATCTGATTCCTGCGCGAAAACCCAATGCGCGCAAAAAAGCAGAAAGATTAAAAATATTAACTTTACTCTGAAAATCATACAAGCATTATTACATATTTTTAAATTAATAACTATACCAAATCAGAGGAAATTTGTTGTTCCATGCCGGAACTGCCGCATTTTTGCTATCATTTTGATTTAGTTTCGGCTATAATAGCGATATGAACAACAGATTTTTACACATTGTAAGGCGTTTGTTATTAGCGCTCGCGGGAGCGGTGATAATGGCATTTAATATTAAAACCTTCGTAAACGCAGGCTCTCTTCTTCCCGGAGGTTTTACAGGTCTAGCCCTTCTTATTCAGGAAATTTGCCTTCGTTTCGGCAATTTTGCGCTTCCTTTCAGCGTAATACTCTATACGGTTAATATTGCGCCTGTAGTAATCGGCTTTAAATTTATCGGCGTGAAATTTACGCTTTATTCGATAATGGTAGTTATTGTTACGGGTCTTTTAACGGATTTTATGCCGTCAATGTTCACAAGCTTTTTAACAACTCAGGATATTTTGCTTTCCGCTGTTTTCGGCGGACTTTTAAACGCGGTTGGAATCAGCCTGTGCCTGCACGCGGACGCGGCTTCAGGCGGCACGGATTTTATCGCCGTTTATATTTCCGAAAAATTCCGCAAAGACGCGTGGAATTATATTCTTGCGATCAACTTTGTAATTCTCGCCGCGGCAGGTATTCTTTTCGGTTTAGACAGATCTCTTTACTCGATAATTTTCCAGTTTGCAACGACAATGGCGCTAGGCGTGCTCTACAAAAACTATCAGCAAAGGACGCTTTTAATTGTCACCAATAATCCCGATGAAATCTTTAAAAAGATAAGCGAAACAACCAACCACGGCGCTACTTTAGTTGACTGTTTCGGCAGTTACGGCGGCAAAAACACACGCACCCTTCTTTATTCGGTTGTTACAGCCAGCCAGATTAAAAAGTTGATTCCTGCGATCATGAAAATCGATCCCGCCGCTTTTATCAATGTAATCAAAACAGAGCAGGTGAACGGCAGATTCAGCCAACGCCCAAAAGATTGAAGAGAGAATAATTGTAATAAAATGCTTTCTGCATACAAGTCTCAAACCAAAAACTTAAAAACAATCTGCCTGGCAGACGGTTCGATGTCTGTTAATCCAACAGCTTTTCTATTGCCTCGAAAACCTGAGGCGTATCCCATTGTATGCTTCCTACAACCCTTCCTGTGATTTTTCCTTCGCGGTCGATTATAAATGTTGTCGGAATCGCTTCGATACCGTAAATGGCGCTTATTTGACTTTTTGTATCGAGTAAGACGGGAAAAGAGTAGTTGTATCTTTGTATAAACTGGTTTACCGTGTCGATATTTTCTCCGATATCGACGGCAAGTATTTCAAGCCCCATTTCTCTATAGCGTTTGTATAGGATTTCCATGGAAGGCATTTCGGCGCGGCACGGCGGACACCATGTCGCCCAAAAGTTAAGTATCACTACATTGCCTTTGAACGAAGAAAGAGAAGCATTCTCTCCGTTAAGAAGCGGTAAAGTAAAATTTTCAGGCTCTATACTTTTGTTTAAAACTTGAATTCTTGCGTTTCTTAACAGAGAGGCAGTATCGTCGGAAACACGAGCGGAAGGTTCCTGTTTTACAGGATTTATACTCAATGCGGAAAATTGATCCGTCAATATAAGAACGCCAATTATTATAAGAACAAAAGCGCTGATTTTTTTTATTATCTGCATTTTATTTTGAAACCATTTTGCAGGGACAAGGAAGCGATCAAAAAATAATGCAGATAACAAAAATGGAATGCCGAGTCCAATCGAATAAAGAGCAAGGTAAAGTGCGGCGATTCCTGTTTTGCCGCTTTGCCCCGCAAGAAACAACACGCCTGTGAGTATCGGTCCTATACACGGAGTCCATCCTGCGCCGAACGCAGCTCCCGCGATAAATGCGCCCGCTAAACCTCTCGGCTTGTTATTTATTTTGAATCGTTTTTCGTAGTTAAGAATTTTTATAAAATCAAAAAACAAATTTGCGCCGAGAATTATAACGATTATTCCCGCCGCGATTCTGATGTATTTTGAAACGCCGCCCATTAGCAGGAAGGTTTTAGAAATTAAAATGCTTAAAATAATAAAGATAAGCGTAAATCCCAATACAAAACATAATGAAGTTGCAAAAAGAACAAAGCGTTTTTTACCTGCGCCTTCGTTCTCCTGCGAAGATACCGCAATTCCTCCCGCGCTGCCAAGAATACTCAGGTAGGAAGGTATCAGAGGAAGCACACAGGGTGATAAAAACGATAATAGTCCTGCAGTGAAAGTCAGTAATATAGACGGATATTCGGTCATAATTTCATTAATATTCTAATGCAGTTTTTAAACACAGGCAAATATGTTCGCTTTGTGTTCTGTGCGTCCTTTAGGCTATTTTCCTGGAATCCTGTAAATACACTACTTGAATCAACCAAAACGCCTTGATATAGTATAAAAATGCAGTCTCTTGGTATAAATATTGGTTCAACAAGCCTTAAAATGGCGCTTTTGGAAGACGGAAAGGCGGTTTGGACGGCTTCTGTCCCTCACGAAGGGGATTTTATCGCAGCAGTCCACAAGCTTCTTGCCGAAGGTAAGATAAACCCGGGTATTCCGGCTCTTGTAACCGGCAATGAAGGCAGGTTCATGTTCGATGTGTCCGGCACTTTAGAGCCGCTTTGCGTCGAGGCGGCTTTGCGCAGTCTCGGCATAAAAGCGGACGCTGTTGTCAGCATGGGCGGCGAGGACTTAATCGTCTACTCGCTGGATTCCAACGGCAAAATTGTCAACAGTTTTTCGGGTAATAAATGCGCGAGCGGCACAGGAGAATTTTTAAAACAGCAGCTTGCCCGCATGGATATGACGCTCAACGATATTGATAAAGTGCCTGACACCGCGAAAGTGTACGCGCTTTCCACGCGCTGCTCGGTGTTCATGAAAAGCGACTGTACCCACAGGCTTAACAAGCGCGAAGCGACCAAAGATGATATTGTTCTTTCGCTCTCCGATGTAATGGCGGTAAAGGTAATCGACTTTTTAAAACGCGCCAAGGTAACGTCGGGCAGGGTTGCGCTGACAGGCGGTATTACTCTTAACCGCCACATTATCCGTTTTATCCGCGAAAAAGCGCCGCAGATTGAATTTGTTATCCCGGAAACCGCTCCCGTGTTCGAAGCCCTTGGAGCCGCTGTTATGGCTCCTGATTCTGGAAGCAGTCTTCCAAGCGCCGATAAATTGCTGCGCACCAACGATGTGCGTTTCGGCACGCTCGGCGCGTTACGCGAATGGAAAGATAAAGTAAAGTTTTTTGATAAAGCCGGCGGCAAAGTGCAAGCCGGACGCAAATATATTCTCGGTGTTGACGGCGGCTCCACCACAACTAAAGCCTGTCTTGTCGATATTGAAACCGACGAAATCGTTGCAAGCCATTACGGGCGCACTCACGGCGATCCTGTTAAGGCGTTAAAAGAATGTTTAAAAATTATTCAGGAAAAAGTTGCCGCCGATACAGGCAGTAAAAATATTGATATACGGCTTGTCAGCACCACAGGTTCAAGCCGCGAAATTCTCGGCGTGTTTTTGGAAACGCCGGGCGTTTACAACGAGATTATCGCGCATTCTGTTGGGACAACCTATTTTGACAAGGGCGTAGAAACCATTTTTGAAATCGGCGGACAGGACGCAAAATATGTTCTTCTTAAAAACGGCGTGCCAATCGACTACGCGATGAACGAAGCCTGCTCGGCGGGAACGGGTTCCTTTTTGGAAGAATCCGCCGCCGGAGATTTATCAATTCACAGCGCGAAGGACATCGGTCCTATTGCCTTAGACGCAAACGCCCCGTGTAAATTCGGCGAACATTGTTCGGCGTTTATCAACAGCGATATACGCAAAGCGGTTCAGCAGGGCGCGGGAAGAGAAAATATCACAGCAGGAATTGTATGCTCAATCGTGGCGAATTACCTTAACCGCGTTGTAGGAAACCGTACCATCGGCGGAAAAATCTTTCTGCAGGGCGGTGTTGCCAAAAACCCCGCGGTGCCTCTTGCCTTCGCAATGCTTTTAAACAAAGAAATTCTTGTCCCGCCTTCGCCTGAACTTATGGGCTGCTTCGGCGTTGCCCTCCTTGCGAAACGTAAACGCGATGATGGTCTGCTTGAAGAGCAAAGTGTAGTTATCGACGACATCATCAACCGCGAAATCGGCTACGAAAAAGTTTTCCCCTGCCAAGCCTGTGAAAACCTCTGTCCGATTCAGGTACTGAACGTAAACAACCACAAGTATATGTTCGGCGGACGCTGCAACAAATATACCAATATGCGTAAAAAGGTAAACGACATACCGGTTTTTGACTATGTGGAAAAACGGCAAAAAATGTTGTTTGAAGAATTTGCCGCTCCTGCGTTGAAAACCAACAAAAGAAATTATGTAGTTGGCATTCCAAGAGCTTTCTCAGTCCACACACTATATCCGCTCTACAGTTGGTTCTTCCATGAGTTGGGTATTAAAACTTTCCTGTCTACCGAAGTCGCTCATGCCGGAGTTGCTCGCGCCGAGGCTCAATATTGCTTCCCGGCAGAAATTGCGCACGGAGCAATTCAAGATTGTCTTGATAAGGGCGCCGATTATGTGCTTCTGCCGCATTTCAGGGATATGCCAAGTTATCAGGATGATGTACACGCGAATTTCTGTCCGATTACTCAGGCATTACCATACTACATGAAAAAGGCTTTCCCTGATATCAATCCAAATAAATGGCTGCCATTAGTTGTCAGTTTTAAATTCGGCGAAGGAAAAGCGCTGGAATTGTTCTGCGAGATGACAAAGACTCTTGATATCAGCGAAGCGCAGACTAAGGCGGCTTTTGATGTTGCCTGGGCTAAACAGCAGGAATTTTTCAAAGCGGCGGAAAAAATGGGATTGCAGGCGCTCGATGAAGCCAGAAAAGCCGACAGGCCTGTTATCGCCGTTCTCGGAAGACCGTATAATGCCTTTACGCCTGAAGCGAATATGGGTATTCCCCGCAAGTTTACAACACGCGGATATTCAATCATTCCGTTTGATATTCTGCCGTTCCGCGATAAAGAAATTTTCCCGAATATGTATTGGTTCTACGGACAGCAGGATTTGAAAGCTGCCAAGCTTTTAAAAGACGAAGAAAATATCTATCTTACATTTATTTCCAACTTTTCCTGCGCTCCCGATTCATTCATACTTCATTACATTAAATGGACTATGGGGCAAAAACCCTTCCTTGTTCTGGAACTGGATTCACATTCGGCAGATGCCGGAGTTGATACCCGCGTTGAAGCTTTCCTTGATATCATCGACGGTTACCGCGCGAAGAAGAACGAGATTGAAGCCGAGCGTTTTGATAACGGTTTACGTTTTGTCAGCGAGAAGAAAGACTCAGGCGATTTTGATTTGCGCATAGACAATATTAAGACAGGCGAAAAAATTTCTTTACATAACAACAAGCAGGTAAAGATTTTATTATCCAACATGGGAAATATTTCTACAGAATACATGGGAGCCGCGATTCGCAATTTGGGATTTAATGCCGAAGCGATGCCTGTGGCAACTTCCAAAACAATTCAAATCGCAAGAGCTCATGCTTCAGGAAAGGAATGTGTTCCATCTCATCTTGTTCTGGGAAGCGCTCTTGAATATTTTTTCAGCGACAAATACAGAAAGGATGAATTGTACCTTCTTTTTGTGCCTATTACCACAGGACCTTGCCGTACGGGGCAGTATTATGTTTACTACGAAAATCTTTTCCGCGATTTACGCCTTGAAAATGTCTGCGTCTTTATTCTTTCCGCCGATAACTCATACACGGAGCTAGGTCCTACCTTCGCGAAAAATATGTGGAAGGGCTTAGTGTTATCTGACTATTTAAAAGACATTCAATGCTCGCTCCTTGCAGCCGCTGAAAATCCCAAAAAGGCGGAAAGTGAATTTGAACATTCATGGCGGAAACTAATGCACACCGTTGAACACAAGCCTGAGGATTTATGGAAAGAGCTGAAAAATGTCGCAAGAGACGTTAAAAAAATTCCATTAAAAAGAAAAGTCGCCGACTGCCCGCGCGTTCTTGTCGTCGGCGAAATATATGTGCGCCGCGATGATTTTGCCGTAGGCGAGCTAATCGAACTTATGAGCGAAAGAGGTATTGTTGTAAAAGTCGCAGGCATAAGCGAATGGATTCATTATCTTGATTTCGTTCGCGAATACGCTCTTAATAAGCTGATTAAACTTCAAAAACCGGGCAAAAGATTATTTTCCAAACCGTCAAGGGACTTGAAAAAACTTCAGATTGAAGAATGGTGGAAACATCATATCGAAAAGAAAGTTCTAGCGATTCTTGAACCGACAGGACTCATCCCCGAAACGCCTCATGATATGCATCATATAATGAAATACACGGTAGAGCACTTTGTTAATCTTGAATTAAACTCTGAAATCGCAGTCTCCTCAGGATCGGCTGCCGCCGCGATGGACGAAGGCTATTCAGGTATTGTAAACATCTCTCCTTTCGCCTGTCTTATCGGACGCGTAATAGAGGGCTTGTTCACTCCTTGGGCAAGAGAGCGCAACTACCCGATTTTATCTGTCGAAGTAGACGGCAATCTTTTGCCGCCGAACATCGTAAATAAACTTAATATTTTCATGGTAAATGTGTTACGCTTTAAAGGAGGCGCTGACCTGTCAACGCTGGTAGACAAGGCGAAGAATGAATAGGCTTGAAAAATCAATAGAATCGCTTCTCGAAAATTATATGTCCTACGGTATGTTGAATCGCTCAGGGGCGGAAAATTTGCCGGGAAGGGAAAGCGTTGATAACATAGTCCGAGGTTTGGAAGAACTGCTTTTCCCCGGCTATCTGGAAAATCAAAGTACGGATAATGACACTCTAAAGGAAGCTACCGCGCAAAAAATTAAAAATTTATCCCTGCCTTTCAGATCGGAAGTAGAGAAGAGCCTTGCTTTTTCGGCGCGCCTTGGGACATTGAACTGCGGGCATGAAGGCTGCAGAGCGGTTGCCGCAATGATTATCGAAGAATTTTTCGAGGAACTGCCAAAAATCAGAGTCATACTTGCCAAAGACTTGGATGCCGCTGTGCGCGGAGATCCCGCCGCTATGAGCACGGACGAGGTTATTCTTTCGTATCCGGGGTTTCAAGCGATTGTTGTTCACCGTATCGCTCATTTTTTCTATTCGCGGCAGGTGCCTCTTATACCGCGCATGATGAGCGAATTAATTCACAGGCGCACAGGCATAGATATTCACCCGGGAGCGGAAATCGGCGAATCTTTTTTTATTGATCACGGCACAGGCGTTGTTTTCGGCGAGACTACGATTATCGGAAAAAATGTAAAAATCTATCAGGGCGTTACGCTCGGAGCGCTTTCCGTAAAAAAAGGCGAAAGCGGAAAAAAACGTCACCCGACAATCGAAGATGATGTTACAATATACGCGAATGCGACTATTCTCGGCGGAGATACTGTAATCGGCAAAGGAAGCGTAATCGGAGGCAGCGTTTGGATAACGCAGTCTGTTCCGCCGAACAGCAAGATATATAATTCCTGAAATACAATTAAGGAGGCTTTATGAAAAAGCTTTTGATATTTTTAACGGTTTTCTTTTTTATTACCGCAGCCGGTTTTTCGCAGAATAATGTAAACGATATTAAAGAGATGGATCAAGCCGTAAGGAGTCTTGCGATTGGCATTCACGCGAAATTATTAGAGAAAAAAGCCGACAAGGTTTTTGTCGGTCAATTTACTTTTCAAAACAGCGTGCCGTTGTTAGGTGATTATTTGTCAAATCAATTGGCAGCAGAGCTCGCGAATATGCCGCGGAGGAATTATACGGTCCTTTCGGGAGCCGCGACTGAAAGCGTTCATTATGTGGTTACAGGAGGAATAATTCATACGCTGGATATTCTCAGATTGTATACCCGCATAATTAAACTGCCTGATATGTCAATAGAAGCGTCTTTTTCTTCCGATTTTCAGCGAAGCGATTACATACTCAGCATGATTTCAAGTTCTTCAAGATCATCTTTTACGCGATCTGATCCTTTTGAGCCGGACAGCAGAGAATCTCCTGTAAACTATGAAATCGGCAGTTCTGAAAATGTATCTGTTATGGAAAGATCGCTTACAGAAAGCGACAGTGATTTCTTTCTTCTCATTCCAAAAGGTTCAGGGCGGCTGACGATTGAAACAACGGGCAACTTAGACACCATAATGGAACTTTACAATGAAAGCGGAGAGAGAATTGCTCTTAACGACGATGGAGGCGCTAACAATAACGCCAGAATAACAATCAGGGTAAACGAAGGAAAACGCTATATTGCGCTTGTAAAAGGATATGAATCTTCCGAAACAGGTTCGTACGGTTTTCGCGCGTATCTTGTAATATTGGAAGATATTACAAGAGATGAATTCGAGCCGGATGATACTTTCATTCAGGCAAAAGCGATTGTAACAGGTTCAACTCAAAAAAGATCATTTCACAGCTCGGATGATATAGACTGGGTCAGATTCGAGGTAAGCCGTGAAGGAAGATATGTCATTAACGCAAGAGGGACAGAGAATAACAGACTAGACACATATTTTGAATTATTCGACGCGGATCAAAATAAGATAGCGGAAGACGACGACGGGGGTGAATCATACAGCGCGCGTCTTTCCATAAACCTGAAAAGCGGCGTATATTACCTTAAAATCATGTGTCTGGATGATAATCCTGATCAATGGTATACGCTGAATATTGCAATTGAGCCGTAAAAGGGTATATTGCATTAAATTTTCATTTTAGATATACTTGGCGTATAATCTATTTCGGAGCTAAAAAGATGGGAATTTTAACTGTTGTTTTACTGGTTTTTTTTATAATTAACGCGGTATTGCTTGTATTATTGGTTTTGATTCAAAACGACGAAGGCGGCGGTCTCGGCGGTATTTTTGCGGGCGGCTCAAACACGGCTTTTGGCTCGCGTTCGGGAAATGTTCTTACCCGGGCAACCACGGTTCTTGGCGCTTTATTTCTTGTTATCAGTTTCAGTCTTGCTTTACTCAGCCGCACCCCAGGCGGCGCCGGCATAGAACAGGAAGCCAGAAGGCTTAGCGCGGAAGAAGCTTCTACACTCTGGATAGACGAAGAATTTAACCCGATATCCGATGATGATGACCACACCGGGCATAATCACTAAACAGTAAGGTTTCCTATGATTCTGCAGGATGTATTATTACCCGAGTTCATCAAAGTTGATATGGAAGCCGAAGACAAAGAAGAGGCTTTCGAAGAACTTGTAGCGTATTATTGCAAAGCAGGCAAATCATCAGCTCACGATCAAATTCTGGATGCGATAACAAAACGCGAAGCCAAAATGTCTACAGGCATTCATAAAGGAATAGCGGTTCCTCACGGGAAAACCACCGCTGTTGAAACCCTGTGCGGCGTGCTTGGAATTTCCCGAAAAGGCGTACAGTACGATTCATTGGACGGAGAGCCTGTATATCTTATGTTTATGATTATCTCCCCTATGGAAGATTCTGAAAAACATTTAAGGCTTTTAAAACATCTAGCCGAGCTTATGGAGATTCCGCAGTTTCAATTGGAACTTCAGGCGCAGAAGGATCCTCAAAGCGCTTTTAAAATTATCCGAAAATTTGAAGAAATGCTTTCTTCCCAGTCTTAATCATGGCTAATACAACGCTTGAGCATTTACTGACAATCGAAGCTGAAGCTCAAGCTTTAGTAAATGAAGCGCAGAATGAAGCCGACATTTTACTGCATGACAACGAGGAAAAAAACCGCGTTCTCTACGAAGAGCGCATAAAAGCCGAAATAAAATCGCGCGAATCATCTCTTGATAGCGAAAAAGAAAAAATAAAAGCGCGTTACGATAAGGAACTTGAAAATTACCGAAGCGAATTATCGGCGTTAAAATCAGATGATAAAAAGTTCAGCGCCCTTCTTAATGAATACATAGAGAAAGGATAATAAAAATGGCCGACGATAATGGTTTTGCGTACGCTAAAGCTTGCGGTATTATCGGCAAATCGTTTCTTGGGAAAAGAGCTGCGAATTTAAAAAATATTCATTCATTAAATGAACTTGACAGGCTTGTTTTTTCTTTGCAGCATAAAGAACTTTCAGATAAGCAGCTTCTTTCCGATTTTAAAAGCCGCATTGATGCGCGGACTGTTAAAAAAATTCTTTATGTGATTAAATCCTACGCGCCGGAAGTAAAACTTTTAACTTTAGCCTTTAAAAATTATAAAAGCAGCGAATTAGTGGAAACAGGAGCCGAACTCGACAGGCATTATTATCAGGAATTAATAGGCAGTCTTTGCGAACTTGAACAGGGAGATCGCGAAATAGCGCAAAAATTAATAGCGGATGAAATATGCATAAGAAACTGTCTTTGGGCTTTGCGCCTGCGCTCTTTTTACAACATGACGCCGTTACAGACTAAAAATTACCTTCTTGACTTAAAATTCAACTCAGACGCTTTCCTTAAAAAGCAGTCTCTTGCGGCGAAGGCGAAATCCTCATTGCAATTTGCACTTGATACCCGTCAGCATTGGGAAGGCTGGAAATGGGAAAGATTTTTAAATCCTCATGAAGACATAAGAAGCTGGAAAGCGGATCCGAGATATTTTCAAAATGCCGCGTCTTTATATCTATGTAATACGGTATATCATAATTTTCACAGTAACCCTTTAACCGTAAGTTCCATTTATTGTTTTATTAAACTAATGCAATACGAAGAGGATCTTTTGATAAGCGCGGCGCAGGCAATAGCTTTCGGTATGGAGGCAATCTGATGCTTTTCCCCCGCAAAATGCGTTTTATCGAAATTACCGTTCTTAAAAACGATATGGATGCGGTTATAGAATATATAGGCAGAAAAACGCAGATTCAATTTTCTGATGAAGATAAAAATCCTGCCGGTCAGCAGGCTGTTTCAATTAAAACGCTTGTTGAAAGACTGAAAAAAGCGAATGAATATCTTTTGGGAGAGTCAACAAACGATTTGTACAGGCAAATTAATGATGATACAGCTCTTCCTTCGCAGGAACAAAAAACGGAAGCACAGAAGCTATGTCTTCTTTGCGAAGAATTAAAAGAGCGCGAAGACAATGTTTTACAGAAAAAAAAACGCATATTAAAGTCAATAAATGAATTAAAAATATTTACGGAAATGAATGTGCCATTTTCTGATTTTGAAAACCTTTCTCATCTTACTCTTCGCGCCGGCAGAATCGATATGAGCGAATTGGATAAGCTGCGTGAAAGTCTCGGGCAGAGAGCTGTGATTATTCATCTTGAAGATAACCGTATCCTTGCGGTGGCTTCAAAAAAAGGACGTTTCTCCCTTGACGCAAAACTGGAACAGTTTTCATTCGAGAGCGAAAAACTTCCTCAGGTAGACGGACCGGTTTCGGATTTTATTAAAGATTTGCATAAACAGGAAGAATTAATCAATAAAGAACTTGATAAAATTAGAATCGAAAAAGACAATCTTGTTAAGAATAACGCCGCCGATTTTTGCTCGCTTTTTTCGGCATGGCGTATTGCCTTGGTAATAGAAGAGATAAAACAAAGGTTTAAAGCCACTGAATCTTTGTTTTTATTTTCAGGATGGATACCGGCTGATATTTTAAAAAGAACCGTAAAAGATTTATCCGATTTAACCGGAGGAAGAATCGCGATTAATTCATATAAACCTTACGAAGTTCCAAGCGTTAAAAGCGGACTGGAAAAAGTGCCTGTAGCAATGAGACATTCCGCTTTTGTAAAAGGATTTGAAGGAGTTGTTTTTTCCTACGGCGCTCCTGTGTACGGCTCGGTAGACCCTACGGCTCTTGTCGCGATCTTTTTTACGCTGATGTTCGGCATTATGTTCGGAGATGTCGGGCAGGGCGCGCTGCTTCTCGCAGCCGGTCTTTTGATTAAATTCAAAATTATTAAGCGTTTTCAAAAATTCGCTGTTCCTTTAATTTCTGTAAGTATTGCGTCAATGATCATGGGTTTTCTTTCAGGCTCAGTTTTCGCGAATGAATCACTGCTCATTGCGCCGTCAAGAGCGATAACGGCGTTTTTTACGGGAGAAGAAAGAGACAGAATTTTAACAATTCTGCCTATGGCGTCTCACGGCGGAAGCGTCACAAAATTGCTGTACTTTTTCGCTTTTACGGTTTCAATCGGCGTTGTGATAAATTCATTGGGATTAATTATAAACATTGTAAATCGCATCTTGTTTAAAAAATACGAACAGGCTTTTTTTTCCAAAACAGGACTTGCAGGGCTTTTGATGTTCTGGTACGCGCTTTTTATCGCGGTAAGGTTGATAAGAGGCGGAAATCTTTACAGTTTTGATTTTTTAGGAATCTGCATACCCCTTTTCTTTATAATATTCGGTCATGTGATTTGGCATATTATAACAGGCTCAAAATTCCGCATGGAAAGCGGGCTTTTCGCCTTTGTTATGGAAGGTTTTGTGGAAATACTGGATACGGTTTCTTCTTATGTTTCAAATACAGCAAGTTTTCTGCGCGTCGGCGCCTTTGCCCTTGCCCATGCCGTATTTTCGTTTATCATTTTTTTCTTTACGGAAAGTCTTTCAGGCTCAGGCGCTAAAGGCGCGCTTAGCGCCGCTTTAATAATGATTATCGGAAATGCTATAATAATAGTGCTTGAAGGATTGATAGTGGCTATTCAGGTAATGCGCCTGCAATACTATGAATTTTTTAATAAATTTTTTGTTGAAACGGGCGTAGAGTTCGCGCCATTTCGTTTTCAGCATAAGAAGTGAGGTTATTTATGAAAAGAGCTGCGTTTGTTTTATGTGTAATAATTATTTCATGCGCCGGAGCTGCCGGCGTTTTCGCGCAGGATCATTCGGCTGCTGTAAGCGCACAGGGAAATACGGCTGATTCCATTAAAGCCATAGCCGCGGGAATCGCGGTCGGGCTTTCGTGTATCGCAGGCGGTATTGCTGTAGGCAAAATCGGAGCTGCGGCTATGGGCGCAATGAGCGAAAATCCTGACCTTTTCGGAAAAGCTCTTCCGCTTGTCGGACTTGCCGAAGGTATTTGTCTTTGGGGCTTCCTTGTCGCTCTTCTAATTTTATTCATCTAAGTAAGGGACATGGAATATTTTTTCCTCGGTGATGAAGAGCTTGTAACGGCTTTTCGTTTTATCGGCATAAACGGAGCTGCGGTGAAAGACGCATCCGAAGCTGTTAAAGCGTTTAAGGAAATCACCGAAGGAAAGAATGAAAAAGCGGCGGACTGCAAGATACTTGTTATGACCGAAGACACCGCAGACTGTATCGGCGATTTGGCTCTTGAATGGCAGTTGTCGGGTTTGTATCCTCTGTTAGTTGAAATCCCCGGTATTTCAGGAAGAAAACCCGACAGAAAGACGCTTGTAGATGCCATCAGGGAAGCGATCGGGATTCATGTTTAAGATTGCCTTTTTAACAGGCGCTTCGATTGCTTCATTTAAAAATTCAAGTTTCCATGCATGAAGAAAAAAATCCGTTTTTCCTTCGTTTTTACCGCTTGATTTTTTTCCGCCGTATTTTAGATCGCCTGCAAGCGGATGACCATGCGAAGCTGCCTGCGCTCGTATCTGATGAGTTCTCCCTGTGACAATCTGCGCCTTAATCAATGTTAAACCGTTTTCAGATACAATCGGCGTAATCATGGTAATAGCTGTTTTTCCGCATATATCTTTAGTAATAAAAGTTTTCTTTTTTTCTTTGTCGCGGACAAGCTCATCCTGCCATGTTTCTTCGTTTTTTATTATGCCTTCCACTACAGCCAAATATGTTTTTTTTACTTTCCGCTCTTTTATAAGCGATGTAAAAAGCCTCGCTCCTTCAAGGCTCTTTGAAAAAACCACAATGCCGCTTGATGGTTTATCAAGCCTGTGTAAAGGACCGGGTTTGAACGACAGGGAAGGAGGCAGTTTGTCTTTATAATATGAGTTTAAACTATCATCAAGGCTGTCTTTCCCGTGTACGGCAATACCCGATGGTTTATTTACAGCAATCAAATCCTCGCTTTCCCATATAATTTCTATATCCTTTTTTTTATTAGAATTGCGAAGCGAGGGTTTAATATGGTTTTGCGTTATATTCAATTTTATGGAATCCGGGACAGTGATTTTCATCCGGCTGTCGACTCTTTCATTGGCTTTTCCCGGTTTACCGTTTACCAGCACCTTCTTTTGACGCAAAAGCTTATGTATTAATGGCAGAGGATAATCAGGAAGCGCTTTTCTTAAAATTCTATCTAACCGCCTGTTCTTGTCATTTTCGCCTGTTATCAGTTCCATATAGTAGATTTATACCATAATTATGAGGTAATTTCTCTTACTGATTGACAAAACATCGATATTTTTGTAATGTTTAGAAATGACAGCCCCGGAGGCAATTAAGTCTTTACTATTAAATAAGATATTCTTTTCCACGGTCGGAAGCCTGATAACAGCTCAATTTTTGAAGATGGTTTTTTACCTGCTTACCTCCAAAAAACGCAAGAAATGGGAGGCGGTAGAAACGATGATTTGGCGTACAGGCGGTATGCCTTCGAGCCATGCCGCTATAGTGTGCGCTCTTGTAACATCCGTAGGCATTTATGAAGGGCTCGATTCAAACCTTTTCATTTTTTCACTGATATTCGCTATGGTTGTGTTAAGGGACGCAGTCGGGGTAAGAAGAGCGGCAGGGCTTCAGGCGAAGGCGCTTAATAATCTGGGAAGACAATACGCCAAATTAACAGGAATGGAATTTCATTCTGTAAAGGAAATACAAGGTCATACGCCTTTGGAAGTGCTTGTAGGAGTGGTATTAGGCATCGCGATCGCGTTCAGCTCCGTTTTGTTTTAGGTTTCTATATGTCCTTTTTTCGATCGGTTTTACTCGCAAGCCTTATATCCTTGTTAGCCGCATTAATACTCCTTTTTATCGGCTCCGCTATGGGTTATGAAGAATTCAGAGGCGGATACGCTGTTCTTACAACAAACGCTTCTTTAAACGACAGAGATATACGTTCTCTTTTGGAATCAAGCGAATATTTTTTCGGCGGCTCGCCTGTTTCTGAATCTTCACAGTGGGTTTTACTTGATGAATTTGATTCCATAAAACGAATACCCCTTGATCAGTATTCAACAAGGATTTTTTCGTTTGATCCGCGCAACGACGGTTACGCCGATAAACTGCGCAATGTTTTTATAAAAGACGATAAGCGTTTTATTTACATTCCTCTTGTCGCAGGCAACTGGAACTCAAGTCTTCTTGATAAAAAATTCAACGAACTCCTCGGCGATATTCCGTTTTCTGTGGATTACTACGGTATAGGGCGGCCTTTAGCGCTTTTTTTTATTGTATACGCTGCGGCATCTGTATGCCTTCTTGTTATGTGCTATCTTAAAAGAAAAAAACACAGAAGTATCGTAAATATTATTCCGATGATCCCTGTTCTTTCATCGCTCGGGTTTTTCGGCGCGGCGGGGATTGGGACAGCCGCAATTCTTTACGCTCTTTTTATCATGTTAAAAGAGCCTCTTAATGAATTGATTAATCCGCCGCCGTTAAGGGAAAACGCGCTTAAATTTAAAACCATTTACAAAGAGGTAATTCTGCCTTACAGGTTTTACTGGCTCTTTCTTCCTGTTTTTGCCGGAGCTTTGGCGGTTCTTGTTATTTTCACTCAGCTTCGTTTATTGTTTTTACTTGCCGTGTCAGCAGCGTCTTTCGCCGTTTTTTTCTTTTCATTAAAAATTGTATCGTTTTCCGGTGTGGAGCACAGGAGATTCAATCCCTTAACTATAGTAAGGCAGCGCTTCCCTGAATTTATTTTCCCCGGTTATATTTTTCCCTTTGCTCTTGGCGCGGTTATAACGATATTTTTTACGCCTTTTATGTCGGGAAGTTTTGATTACAATAAAAAATTCGATTTTATCATAACAGAGCATGATTATTACGAACATATAACGTATCAGTCCACTTTTTCGACTCATCAAATGGGCACTTCCTCGGCAGCTTTCCCTGAATTTTATTTTGACAGAGACGGACTTGTCGCGATGGATAGAGGAAAGCTAACCCAGTCTGTAAGAATGAGCGATTTTCCTGCTTTCCCTTTAAGGCATTTAATGGAGTTCTTTAATAACGTAAACAAAGGGGTTAAAACGGATACTACAGGCGGTCAGACGGGAACCCATGAAAAGTTTTCGCTTCTTGTGCTGCTTCTGTTTCTGCTTCCCGCTTTACTGGTTTTTAAAAATGATGAAAATACCGGAAAAGTGAGTTTTGAGGGATTGAAACGCTTTACGCGTCAGACAGGTCTTAACCGTAATAAAACTTTACTGTATAATACAAAAAAGACATTACGTTCCCAAAAGGACGCTTAAATTATGAAGATATATTCATTTCCGCGCGGAGGATTGCCTTATGAGGATCCTGCCGCTCCAGATAAATCCTCTGCCGTAAACGCGTTTTTGCCTGTTGTTTCCGTGATTTCGCTTGGAAGCAAGCCAAGGCAGGTTACTCCCATTGTCAATATTGGAGACTATGTGCGCGAAGGAATGTTGATTGGCAGAGCTACCTCTGAATATACGGCGAATGTTCATGCCACTGTCCCGGGTAAGGTTATTAAAAAAGTTTCATGGAAAGACAGGGATGATATAAGTTACGACGCTCTTGTTATAAAAATGGAAGGAGCTTTTGAAAAACTTGGTCGAAAGGAAGATACATTAATCTGGACCGGTTTGAACGGTTATGATATTCAAAAAATAATATCCGACTGCGGAATCGCGGAAATGGAGAATGACGAAAGACCGCTTGCAAAATTAATCTCAGACGCAAGAAGAGAAGAAAAGATAAGCCTTGTGGTGCGCTGCGTTTTCGACGATTCATGGCTTGTTGCCGATTATGCTCTTTGCCGTGACAGGCTCGATGCTGTAATCGAAGGAGCCGCAATTGTCGCTAAGGCATGTCAAAAGGTTACGCAGGTAATATTCGCGGTTTCTCACCGTGAAAAAGAACTTGGAGAAATGATCATAAGCGCGTCGGGAGGCGTGATTACAAGCGGACAGCAGGAAATTCCTGTTTCTGTGGTTTATACAGGTTCTCGTTATCCGCAAAGGAATTCCAGGGAACTTGAATTGGCTCTGCGCGCCTATGAAAAAAAAGAAAACGCCGATTTGGGGTCGCTTTTAATTTTGGGACCGGCTCTCCTTACCGCGGCGTTTGATGCAGTTGTTCATAAAAGACCTGTTTTGGATCGTTATGTCGCTGTTGGAGGATCCGCCGTAAAATATCCGCAAATAATGAAAGTAAGAATAGGAACCAGAATAGGTGATGTAATAGAGCAGTGCGGAGGTTTCAGCGAAGCGCCTTACAGAATTCTTACAGGCTCTCCTTTATCGGGAAGGGAAGTAATGTATCTGGACGAACCTGTCGGCAGAATCTGTTACGCGATTGTAGCATTGGCAAAATCGCAGGCTGTGATTCAAAGCCAGCAGAACTGCATTAACTGCGGAGAATGCAGAGCGGTGTGCCCTATAGGGCTTGATCCTCAGAATACTTATAAAAAAATCAAAACGCTTGGAATTGAAAATGCGGGAGTAACGGGATGTCATGGCTGCGGCTGCTGTAAAATTGTCTGCCCTTCGGGTCTTCCATTGTCGGAAATAATTCTTGAAAAGAAACAGGAGAATATGAGTGCCTGAAAAGAAAACGGTATATGTTCATAAACCTCAAATAAATATTTCATATCCCAGTACCGGAAGAATGTGGCTCGTCTGCTGCTGCGCTTTTTTTTGCGTATTGCAGTCAGGATTAACAGATTCAGGGAAATCATTGATAATAGCCGGCACCGCGCTGGTTTCCGCGATCATAATCGAATTGCTGCTAACGTGGCGTAAGCACGGAGCGTCAAAAATTAAGGACGGCAGCGCCGCCGCGAGCGCAATGATACTTTCCATGCTTCTGCCGAATCAAATTCATCCTGTTTATGTTTTCTTTGGAATCGCGTTCGCGATAATCGTAGTAAAATATACATTCGGCGGACTTGGATCAAACTGGCTTAATCCGGCTCTCGGAGGCTGGCTTTTTATAAAGTTTTCATGGCCTGCCGGTTTTTCACAAGCGCTGCCTGAGTACATTTCCGTTTCGGAAATGGCTTCGGCGCAGAATATCAGCTCTTTGGATAGCCCGATTACCGAATTTTTCAACAATTCGATTTTTTCCATCGCGGGAGTTCAGCTTCCTTCAGGCTATATCGATCTTTTATTCTACAGCGGGGACGGAGCGATTACGGACAGAGGATTATTCGCTCTCTTATTGGGTACGGTAGTTATAACCGCAATAGGAATTAACCGCGGCTGGGTTCCTCTCGTTTTCCTCGCCGTTTACGGTTTTTTAATTCGTTTCGCTGGTGATGTTTCGGGAATGTACTGGAACGGAGATATGCTTTACGGAATATTCTCTGGAGGCACAATAGCCGCGGCTTTTATTATTTCGGCGGAACCTGCGAGTCAGGCGAAATTAAAACCCGGAATTTTATTTACCGTTATACTAGGCGCGTTTCTTTCGTGGTTTTTCCGTTATAAATGTATGGAATACTTCGGCTGTTTTATCGCGCTTGCTCTCATAAATTGCATAACGCCTGTTATTCGCTTTATAGAAGAAAAATTATTCTTTTCGCAGGAGATTCTGTAATGAAAGACAAAGCGATTATGTTCGGCTGGATCATAGGAATATTATTGCTAATCTCTGTTTTATGGATTGCGACGCAGCCCTTTCAGGCAAGACATTTATCAAGAGTCGTTAATAATATTTTAATTAATAACAGCGATTCGCGCAGAGTGTTGGCTTTTATTCCGCAAAAAGCGGGAAGCAAAAACCTTTTCGGATTTTGGTACACAATGTCGTCAACGCAGGATAAAATGTTTGTATTCACGGCTTTTCAGGACGGAATATTACTGCCGCTGGGCGCCTTTGTTTCCCATGATTGCATTGTAAAAGAAATTATTCCGCTAAGCTCACACGCCGCGCAGGTTTTTGACAGATTTCCAAAAAGTATTTTAGACATTTATACCGCAAGAATAGAAGAAGCGGCTTTTGATGTAACGGAAGCGCAGGCGGTCAACAGATGAGTATAAAAGGTCAGCATTCATTTTGGGGTTCTCTTTCGCCTCTCGGCGGGTTAACAGGCGCAGGCATTTTAATAATGGCTTCCGCTCGTCTTTCATGGGCTGTAACTGTCGCGCTCGGTCTTTTTTGGGTCTATGGGCTTACAGCCGGCACTTTCACTTTTTTTATGTCAGAAACAGGCAAGAAAATATTTCCGAAAGGAGGAAGAGTTCATATTTATACATGCCTTTCGGCATTTTACGGAAGTTTATATCTTTTCATGTTCTGGCTCTTATGCCCCTTTGCGGCGCTGGAAGTGTTTCTTGTACTTTTGCTAGTTCCGATTTACTGCGCAGGTTCGGGAGTTGTGCAGCAAATGCAGCCAATTTCACATAATCCTCACGCGGATATTTTTGATAATGTGTCCGATTCAATATCGCAGGCTATATCCCTTGCCGGACTTCTTCTTGTGTTTTCGATAATACGCGAACCTCTGTCTTATTGTTCGCTTTCATTTCCCGGCACGTATCAGGGAATGATAATAATAGTTTACTTTAAAGCCGGCGCTTTCTTTCCGATAGGCATTTTCGCGGCATCATCAGGCGCGCTTTTATTACTGGGATATTTTATCTGCATGTATCAATACTGGAAAAATAATAAAGGAGAACATTGATGAATCAGATATCATTTTCTCTCCTTTTAATTTACTCAAGCCTTACGATGAATCTGGTTTTACAGTGCGGGCTTGGACTTAAGGGAATAGCCGAATCAAAAAGCGTTTTCAATTTGCAGGCAGTCGTTAAATCGATTCTTATTTTCGTTTCAATCATATTATTATGGTTCTTTTTTGTAAAAATTGTTTTTTCGCTTGTATCAGGTATATTCGTCTATGTGCTTTTATTCCCTGTAAGCGCGATTGTATATGACGGCATTGAATATCTGGTATTTAAATATTTATTAAGAAGAAATAGAGAAGAAGAAACATTTATAAGTTTTCCGGGAGGAACCGCGGCAGTTGCCGTTTTTATCTGCATTAATCTTGCAGGAGGATTTTTAGAGGCTTTAATTTTAGCTTTCGGTTTCAGTTCCGGTATTTTAATTATTAATTTAATAATCCGCGAGATACGAAAAAGAGCCGCTTTTGAAACTATTCCTCTTTTTCTGAGAGGGAAACCGCTTGTGCTTATCGCAATGGGGATGTTGTCCCTCATTTTTACCGCCGCGTCATATTTATTTTTCAGGATGATAAGCGCAGGGTGAAGTCCGATAATAAAATCATATTGATTTTAGGGTCACATGCGCATGTGCCCTCAGGCTCGTCTGAGAGTGATTTTGAATTTATATACGAAAATAAAATACGTCCTTTTGTTTCCAATCTTTACCGTTACTCGAATATTCAGGCGGTTCTTCATTATTCGGGCGTATTGCTTTACTGGGTAGAAAGAACGCATCCTGAATCTTTTATGCTTATAGAAGATATGATTACGCGAAAGCAGGTGGAAATTATGGGCGGAGGATTTTACGAACCCGCTTTTCCCGTAATTTCGCTGCAGGATAGAATAGGACAGATTGAACTTATGACGACGTATCTTAGAAAGCATTTCGGCAAACGTCCTGTCGGATGCTGGGTCCCCGGTTTCGCATGGGAGCAGAATCTTGCCGCGGCTCTTTGCGCAAGCGACATGAGTTATACCTTTCTTTCACAGGAACAGTTTGAAATGGCGGGTTTAAAAGGCTCTGATCTTTTTAAACCATGCCTTACGGAAGATCAAGGAAAACTTACAGCCATTTTTCCTGTTTCCATTTTTCTTGAAGAAGAGCTTTCAAAAAAAAGTTTTTCACAGGTTTTCGTTGATTTAAAAAATAAATTTCAGGAAGTATGCGGAAATTGCCAAGCGGAAAAAATAATCAGCGTATTTCCGGAATCGGTTTATTCGTCTCCGGAAGAAGCCCCCGATACAGCATGGAACCGTTTTTTTGAGGAGATTTCACTGTCTGACGGCATTGTAGGAACCGCGCTGCCTTCAAAATTATTAAAGTCATTTGGAGTATATAAAAAAGCGAGTTTTCCCAACTCATCGGCTTTTGAAAATGATTTTTCCGTTCGAAGGTTTTTGATAGACAACGGCGAAGCGAGCGGCATTTATTCAAAAATGATTTTTATCAATCTTTTAATAAATCAGCTTAAAGGCGACAAAGCAAGAAAACAAAACGCGAGAGAAGAGCTTTGGAAGGCGCAGGATTCATGTTTCTTTCTGCCGGGAACAGGTCAGTACAGAAACGAATTGAGAAAATCAGCTTACAGCTCTCTTTTACGCGCTGAAATGCTTTCGCGGGAAAAAGGAAAGTTTGTCTCATCTTTAATTCAATATGATTTTGATTTTGACGGAACAAAAGAATATATTTTTCAGGATACGAAAGTTAATTGTTATATACAATTAAAAGGCGCAGGTATCTTTGAACTCGATTATCTTCCAAAAGAGTGGAATTATCTTGACTGCGGAACTTACAGCGAACCTAATAAAGTGAAGCCCCCTGTCAGCGACAATTCAAATAAACGCATCGCCTTCGCCGATATGCTTTTTCCCTTCGACACTAAACTTGATGATAATGTTAATATACTTCCCGAGAACGGCAGATTCTGCCTTCAGGAACAATATGAAGAAATAAATCAAGACAGAAAAGGAAATTCCTGTTTCAAACTCCCTTCCCGTACGGACGACGTTCCTTTCGCGTGTATAGAGATAAACAAATGTTATCTGCTTAAAAAGGATATTATATCCGTTACATATACGCTTGCAAATAAAGGAAATGAAACCGTTAAATTTCTTTTTGTCCCTGAAATCGATTTTTCATTTGCCGGTGTCGGAGACGAATGCGTCCGTTTTTATACCGTTGATTCAAGCGCGAAAGACGTGCCTGTCTACCGCCTGCTTGATACCGATAATCTTAAAATCCTTGATGTAAAAAACGAAGTGCAGATACTCCTTGCTTCTGTAAAGCAGTTTACAGGCTGTTTATACCCCGTTTACAGATACGATATGTATCAGGCAACAAGAATTTTACCCGCTTTTTCTGTTTCTCTTGAAGCGAATGAAACATGGTCGAATGAGTTTACGCTGAAATTCTCGCATTAGGTTATTGAAGCGCGGGAAGTTTTTAGTTATCATTATTAATTATGAAAAGAAGATTAATTACATCAGCGCTGCCTTATGTAAACAACGAACCTCATCTTGGAAACCTTATACAAGTTTTATCGGCAGACGCTTTCTCCCGCTTTTGCAGGCTCTACGGTTACGAAAGTCTTTACATAGGCGGTACGGATGAATACGGAACCGCCACGGAAAATAAAGCGGCGCAGGAAGGCATAAGCCCGAGGGAATTGTGCGACAGGTATCACGCGGTACACGCCGATATTTATAAATGGTTTAATATTGATTTTGACAAATTCGGACGGACATCAACTGTTTTTCAAACTGAAGTCGTACAGGAACTATTTAAAAAGCTCGATGATGCAGGGTACATTGCAGAGCGTACTACAGAGCAGTTTTACTGTTCAAAATGCGAAAGATTTCTTGCAGACAGATATATACTCGGTATATGCCCGAAATGCGGCAGCGCTGAAGCGAGAGGCGACCAATGCGAAGCCTGCGGTAAATTGCTCGATCCTGTGGAATTAAAAGAACCCAAATGTTCGGCATGCGGCAGCGTACCTGAGTTAAAAAATACGAATCACCTTTATATTGATCTTCCGGCGATTAAAGACAAACTTGAAAACTGGATTAAAAAAACAAGCTCAGAAGGATATTGGGCGCATAACGCAGTTAAAATGACAGAGGCATGGATAAGAGACGGATTAAAAGAGCGGGCTATTACAAGAGATTTAAAATGGGGAATACCGGTTCCTAAACCCGGATATGAAAATAAAGTATTTTACGTATGGTTCGACGCTCCCATAGGATATATTTCAATCACAGGAATGTTAGGTGAAGAAAAGGGAAACTGGAGGGAGTTTAAGGATTATTGGTGGAAAAGACCGGATGAAGTCGATTTATTTCAATTTATAGGGAAAGATAATATTCCTTTTCATACAGTAATATTTCCTTCAAGCCTTTTAGGAAGCGGCGAAAAATGGACTATGCTTCACCATATGTCGAGCACCGAGTATTTGAATTACGAAAATTCCAAATTCTCAAAATCAAGAGGAGTGGGTGTTTTTGGAACAGACGCGATGGAAACCGGCATCCCATCTGATGTATGGCGTTTTTACTTGTTTTACAACAGACCCGAAAAAGCGGACGCGATGTTTATGTGGGATGATTTTCAGGAGAAAGTAAACGGCGAATTGATAGGAAATCTCGGCAATCTTGTAAACCGCACGCTTTCCTTTGTTACGCGCTATTATGACGGTAAAATCCCTGAAGCGAAAAGCGATACAAAATTCTGGGAAGAAGTTGTAAAATACGAACAATCCATAGCCTGTAAATTGGATAAAGCCGAATTAAGGGACGCTTTTCGCTGTATTTTTGAGCTTTCCTCATTTGCAAACAAATATTTCCAGGACAATGAACCGTGGCGTCTTAGAAATGACGAGCCCGAAAAAGGAAAATCCGTAATACGCGATCTTTCCTATCTTGTCCGTGATTTATCCGTATTAACGGAACCTTATATTCCCTTCGCAGCTGCAAAAATCGCTTCGTTTTTTGGTCTTAAACACAAGGAAAACCTGAACTGGAAAGACATAGGAAAACCTCAAGGGATAGGCGATGTACTGATAAAAAGCGAAATGCTGTTTTCCAAGCTGGAAGATGAAAAAATATGCGAATTGCGTGAAAAATACTCAGGCACACAGAATGAAAGAAAAGAGCAGACTCAATTTTCTTCCGTTATTGATCTGCGAGTCGCGAAGATTGAAAAGATAGAAAGACATCCGAAAGCCGACAAATTATACATTATAAATCTGGAAATCGCAGGCTCAGAAAGACAAATTGTCTCCGGTCTTGTTCCTTTCTACACAGAGGATCAACTGCTCGGTAAAAAAATAATTGTCGCCTATAATTTAAAACCTGCCAAGCTGAGAGGCATTGAATCAAGAGGTATGCTTCTTGCGGCGGGAGATAACAAGGGTTCAGCGGAAGACGGACAGCCAAAAGAGCGCGTTGAAGTTCTGGATGCGGGAGATTTCCCGACAGGAACGAGATTTATGCCGGAAGGCGAGGACGCTGAAGCTCCTTCGGAAATAGACATAGACACATTCTTTACATATCCAATTGAAGTAAAAGATTATATTGTAATGACAGGCGGAAAAAAGCTCTGTTTAAACGGTGAACCTGTGAAAACTTCGATTATTCCTGAAGGAGAGGTTCATTAAATTAACGCAGGCGGATATAACAGTTTGTGAAAACGCGGATTCTTTCCTGCAATCTTCAATGTGGGCTGAGTTTAAATCACGCTTCGGCTGGAAAACCTCCTTTTTTTTAATTGACTGGTTTGAAGACGGAAAAATAAAAACGCCTCTTCTTGTTTTGTCACGAAAACTCATTCCCGGTTTTTCTTTCGCTTATATCCCATGGGGTCCTTCAATGCCGCCTTCGCAATTTTCGGCGGAAGAAAGGGCGCATGCTGCAGCGGTGCTTTCTAGAAAAATGAAACATCTCCTTTCGCGTAATACCGTTTTTTTACGTTTCGATTTTCCGTGGTATTATTTGGACGGCGATGAAAATCTAATAAATGAAAATACTTTATTAAAAAAAGCGGGTTTTATTCCCGCTGCCGCTAATGTTCAGCCGCCTGATACCGTTATAATTGATTTAAAAAAATCATGCGATGAAATATTATCTTCCATGAAATCGAAATGGCGCTATAATATTTCGCTTGCCGAAAAAAAAGGAGTAACAGTAAAACAGCGCGAATCCTGTGATTTAGAAATATTTTATAATCTTTTAAAGGAAACGGCTCTGAGGGACGGAATCGCCGTTCATGGCTATAATTACTATAAAACTCTTTTTGATTTATGCGAAAATCAGAAAAAAGAAAAACATTCTGTAAAATTGTACACAGCAAGCCATGAGGGTGAAACGCTTGCGGCAATTGTGGTTCTTTTTCGCGGAAAGGACGCCGTGTATTTGTACGGCGCTTCGTCTAATAACAAGAGAAACCTGATGTGCCCCTATGTTCTTCAATGGAAGGCGATGAATGACGCAAAAGAAGCCGGCTGCGAAAGTTACGATCTTTTCGGCATTCCGCCGGATGATAATCCGAATCATCCGATGGCGGGATTGTACCGCTTTAAAACAGGCTTTGGCGGGCAGATAATCCATCGTATCGGCAGCAGTGATTTTATATACAAAAAATTGTTTTATGTTCTTTTCAGATCGGCGGAGAAACTGAGAAAAAAGCTCTTTGATTTAAAGAAGACTTCACACAAAGCTGCAAAGAAGATATAATTTTGCCAAGGAGTAGATTATGGCATTTGCATTGAACACGTATCCAATCACTTACCGCGCGCAATTTACAGGCGGAAAATGGAGCGATGAATACATCGAGAAACCTCACAAAACTCAAGAAGAAGAAGCGGCGATGAGCGCGGATGAACGCGCAAGGCTTGAAAATTCCCGAAATCATTATGACGATATGCCTCTTGTCAATTATACAAGCCAGTACGGTCTTGCCTGCTTCGAGGGATTAAAAGCGTTTCCGCAGAAAAACGACGGTCTTGCGATTTTCAGACCTGACAAGAACGGTGAAAGATTCGCGGCTTCAATGATAGGATTATGTATGTCTCCTTTCCCGAAAGAGGATTTTGTAAAATCCTGTTTGGAAACAGTAAGGCGAAACGCGTCTCTCGGGTTTAAGCCGCATTACAAGAGCGAATGGGAAAAAGATTCCTTTATGTACGCTGACGCTGTTTACATAAGACCTTTTACAATTGCGGAAGGCGGAATAGGCGTTAATCTTTCAAGGGAACCCTACGTGATGGTAATAAATACGCCTGTAAGCGCGTACTTTTCATCGGGAAGCTCAGATGCCATCGTTTCAGATAAAGTCCGCGCAATGCCGAACGGCACAGGTTGGATAAAAGCCTGTTCCAATTATGTAATATCAGCTCTCGCGAAATCCGAAGCTTTAAAAGCCGGTTACATGGAATGTATTTTTTTGGATGGAACTCACCGCAAGTACATAGAAGAAGGATCTTCCTGTAATATTTTCTTTTATCTGAAGTCGGGCGAACTTGTAACTCCGGATTTAGGTGATACAATTTTACCTGGTATCACAAGAATGAGCATAATAGAACTTGCACGCGATAAGGGCGTTAAAGTAACAGAGCGCAAAATATCGATAGATGAAGCGATGGAAGAAACCAAGGAATGTTTTGTAAGCGGGACCGCCGCAGGAGCGACGCCTCTTTCCTCGATTAGTTATCAAGGAAAAAAAGCCGTTTTTAACGACGGCAAAACCGGCGAATTTACAACCGACATCCGTGACACCCTCAAGGGTATCCAATACGGCAAACTCCCCGACACCAAAGGGTGGATGGTACCGGTCATCTGAAAGATGACAAGTTAATAAATTTCCTTATACCACGGGTCGCAAGACCCGATGGTGCCGGTCATCTGAAAGATGACCATATTATAAATTTCTTTACACCACAGACCGCAAGGTCTGATGGTACCCGTTGCGTGAGCAATGTTTTAATAAAACTTTAAATTACAGCTTTCTACAGTACCATTTTTTTAGGAAGTCATTTTGCTAAGTTCTTATATGGTATAGACTTAGCTTTTTCCACCACTTTGCCGCCTCGGAGAATTGAACTCCAGACACGCAGATTTTCAGTCTGCTGCTCTACCAACTGAGCTAAGGCGGCTAGCGCACTTAGGGTGACACAATCAACAATATGCCAAAAACATGAAAAAATGTCAATACAGCATATTTATGGAGATATGGGGATTCGAACCCCAGACCTATTGATTGCGAACCAATCGCTCTACCAACTGAGCTATATCCCCGATGGATATTATTTAATAAAAAAAACGGAATTTAGTCAAGTGCCGCTGCCGGACGAAGATTACCATGTTAGCGATGAGTGCCGTAACCGGGTCAGAGCGGCGGCGTTTTTGTTAAATCGCGCACAGGGCGGACATGATGCCATTCTTTTACGGGAAGAGAAGTGTCGCGTCCTATTACAAGATCGTTCTTTTTATTCTTGTCTATGCAGGTGATAACAGCGGTTGCCGCAGTTTGATTCTTGCGTTCATTCGACCAGTGAAAAATATTTTCGTTTGCGTGTTCAACGCTTCTTTCTTCGCGGATCTGGGCGTTTATAAATGCGGCGGAGGCGGATAGCTCCTTAAGCGACGGAAACCGCCAGTCGTTAAAGCCATTGAAAGAAAAATGCTTACAGATGTTTTCAGCGTTTTCCCAGGGGCAATAACCCGCGTCCGCAGGAGACAGCTCGTAAAGCCCTGTTTTATCCTTTAATTTAAAAACATATCCTCCGGCGGGACCCATATCTCCGTGCTGAAGAGGAAAATTATTTAACAGAATTTCTCTTGTTTCGGGTATATCGCGCGCAGGACGCCATACATTGTCTTTGGGGAGCCTGTAAACATACATATCCCAGCCGAATTCGCGCTTTTTCGCGCGTTCTGCCAGTTCTTCCATGGTAAATGGACCATATTCACGATAATAAATACTGATTAGCCATAAATTGTTTACACTATATTTTTTGTTTAACATAAACTTGCCGCCATTATAGTAAATATTAAAAGTAATGACAAGCATGGTAATATTTAAAAATTGTTAATTAACTATTGTCACTTTTGAATGTCGCGAATGCCTTTTAATATTATTGTTCTGATTTCATCATCTGCCTGCGCAAGCAGGAATTCCATAATAACTTGAATAATGTCCGAATCCGTACCGTCTTGAATCAGCTCAAGACCTATCCTTAAAATAATATTTTTTTCTTTTTTTATTTCATCGCCAAGGGCGAGAACGCCCATTTTTTTTGTTAAATCTCTTAACTCGGCTGTTCTGTTTTGTAAATTAACACAGTATTTTTCGCTGAAAGCCGGTTTTTTATCCTTGTCGGAAACCGGGTAAAATTTTCCTGTAAAAAATTCAATGCTTTTATATGTCGGAATTATTTCTCTTTTCCCAAACGCTTTATTGATATTTTCTATATTATTTTTGTTATGACCGTACATCAAGGCAAGCTGTTTGAAAGAAACGATATCTCCTTTTAACGCGCTTTGCTCGAACCAGTAAACCGACAATGTATATAAATCAATATCTTCTTCGTCTACTTCGCGGATAAAATAAGCGTAGTTCCTTGCAGCGGCGCCGTTTGATGCGTAAGTCTGATACCATTCGCCTGCGCTTTTATATCTGTCATTTTTTCCTTTGCCGCTGTCATAGTATTTATCGAGCGATTCAAGCGCGTAAATATCATCCGCCGCTTTTGCGTACCAATAATCAGCTTTCTTTTGATCTTTTTCAACGCCTACGCCGTTCTCGTAACATCTTCCAAGATGCAGTTGAGCTGTTCCGTCATTCTGCTGAGCGGCTTTTGTGTACCAGATAACGGCTTTATGAGAATCTTCTTCAATGCCTTTTCCGTTTTCGTATAACATACCCAGATGAAATTGTGATCTTGTATTTCCCTGTTCAGCCGCTTTCGTATGCCAATACACTGCCTTTTTAAAGTTTTGGGCGATATCGGCTCCCATTTCATAATAAAGAGCTATAATACCCTGTGATATATCGTCACCCTGTTCCGCTGATTGCAAATACCAGTAAAGCGCTTTTTTTGTATCCCTTTCCACGCCGTCACCGTTTTCGTAGCACATACCCAAAAGACACTGCGCGCTTGAATCACCCTGTTCTGAAGCTTTTGTATACCAGAAAGCCGCGAGCTGCATGTCTTTTTCCACGCCTTTACCGCTTGAATAGCACATGGCAAGGCTGGTTTGAGCATTGGAATCTCCGGATTCTGCCGCTTTAATAATCGCTTCAATACTGAGATTCTCGCTGTTCATTTCCCCTCCCTGATTTTCATTAATGGTATTTGCCTTTGTCGTAGGTTCCATCTTCAGTTGACGCTGCTTTATCTTTTAAATCCGCTGCAAGGCATAAATATTTACGCGCCTGTTTTGAATCGGCTTTAACAGGTAAGATATCTATCTGACCTGAGAATATTTCATACAGAGCGTAAGCCGCAAAATGGCTTTCCATCTCTGCGGCTTTTTCAAGCGCGTCTATCGCTTCTTGTACATCTGCGCCTTTATCAAGCAGTATTTTTATAATACTTATACGCACATCACCTTCTGAATTATTAATCGCAAGGCTTAAGGGAGTAGTCCCTGTATCGCTTTTATAGTTAACATCGGCATTATGATCGACAAGCAGTTTTATCTTTTCGATTTCCTTGGCTTTGATTGGAGTGAACTCGTGAGTTTCTTCATCGTATTCAGACGGCAGAAGCGTAAGGTGCAATGGCATTATTTTTATTTCCCCGGTATCCGTTAAACGGTTGGGATCAGCGCCGGCTTCGAGTAAAGTTTTCATTATTATGGGTAAGCCGTTATTCAAACACTGGTTTCCAAGCGGAGTGTCGCCTTCTTCACACGCCATATCGGGACTGGCGCCGTTTGCGGCAAGGAAGCGAATCATTTTTAAAGGGTCTTCCATAAAGCCTACAAGTTTTTTTGTTGTAACATAGTAAAGCGGAGTAGGGCGCCATGTTCCGAAAACCGAACTTACTCTGTCGTTTACGGGCAATTTTTCCGTAAGGTATTTGTTTAATATCGGGTAGTTTTCTTCTCTTGCAAGAACCGCAAGAAGATTTGCGCAGTCTTCCTTGCCGATAATATCCGTTATTATTCTGTTCATATTCGCGCTGACTCTTGCGCGAAGCGATGTAAAAATAGGGTAGCCGTCTTTTATAACAGATTCAATTGAATCCAATTTTTCAAATACTAAAAGAATTTTTGCCGCGTATTCATGCGGCTGTGATTTATAATGTTTTTCCGCGATTGTTACTTCTTTTTTGTTAAAGATAGCTTCGCGCACATCAGTATCATTGAAAAATTCTTGTGGCACTTTTTTTAACAGAATAAATTGATCGGGTCTTCTTCTAAAAAGCGCATTATCGCCGCCTGAGTAAAGAATTTCGGGCTCCAAAGGATCGCCTTCCTGCATTGAGATGCATAAAATTATATTGCCGTTATTTTTTTGAATTGTGACTTTTTCCTGGGAAATAATGGGTTTTTCATCTTCATCATTAATGCTGTCTTTAAGAGATTTCGGATTATTCTTATGCTCTTGTGACATTTCATAATCGAAAGCGGCGGCGTGATTTGCTTTAAATCTGTTCCATGCGGCATTGTCTGTATTGCCCATTTCATTGTAAATTTTCGCGCGAAGAAGATAATAATCACGGCTGCTCTTTTCAAGAAGCGCTGCGTTGATATCACTGAGAGCGTTATTAAAATCTCCTTTCGAAAAATACGCTTTTGAGCGAAAGGAGTAGTATAAACTTAAGGATGAATCGCGTTTTTGTATTTCATTGGTATAAAACTCGATAACTTTATCAGGATCTTCTATGTCAGTGCGTTCTGTTTTATTTTCCTCGTTTTTATCCTCTGATGAAATTAAAGTAAAAACCATGCGATCGCAGATGGAGGTTCTGAATAAATATTTCTGTTTTAGCCATTCATAGGTTTCAGGCAGGTCTTCAAGAATTTTAACGCAAGTCTCGAAACTTCCCAAATTGCGGTAGAGCTCCGCTATTGTAATTGTAATTTCTTCTTTTTTTACCTTGCCGATATTCTTATCTTTTACTCCGGTTACTTTAAGTTCCAAAAGAGAAAGAAGCGCTTTACAGTTTGCTTCCCAAAGTCTGCCGTTCTCGCTTTCAAGGAAATCGTTTTCTTCATCGCTGTTACGATCATTCTGTTTGCGGTTGTGGCGTATTATATCGTTAAGCGCGTGCCATAAACATGAACGCGCTTCAATTTCTTCATCATTGGTTTTTGAAAGTCCCTGTTTTACAGCTCTTATATAATCATTTTTTTCGGGCGATTCCAGATATTTGAATTTCTTGTTTGATATTATTTTGGTTGTAGGTTTTAAATTATTAAGAAAGAATATTTCCCTGCAAAAAGGACATTTCGCGAGACTGGGAGTAAAATGAGGCGTAAAAGGTCCTGCGCGTTCTGTTCTGACTCCGTCCGAGTAAACATTATTTGTCTGAACAGAATAACTGAAAAGGTTCATTTCTGCGACCGGTTTTTTACAAGCCGGACAGAAATAAACAGTCGGAGGAGCGATATCCATAAAACCTCCTTTTAATGAAGTATTTTATGAATAATATCATAAAGCCCCGGCTTTTAAAAGCTGTAAGCTAGAGACATTTTTAGAAAATTGTTCTTTTTATATTGACCGAGCTGCCCGTTCGAATCACCGAGAAAGAAACAACCTGAAAAAGCAGCGCGTAAACTGTCTCTCGTCCAAATTATTGAAGGAATTATTACGCAGTCCTTATCTTCAATTCCCCAAACGACAGCGGCGCGCACTTCAAGTTCATCGCGAAGGAATTTTCTGGAAAGCATTGTTGTAAGCCTTGTTGAAGTCAAGGAAGCGTCGGCTTCGATATCAAAATTAAGACCATAAGGATTGTTAATGCTGCTGCCGACTTTATCATCCAAAAGACGGACAGTTCCGTTTGCCTGCATATTTAAATTTATACCCAGGAAAAGATCGCGGTCAAAGCCAAGTGAATATCCGAATGAAGGATTGTAAATATATTCTTTATCGCCTTTTATATCTTCCGTTATATTAAACGCGGCTTCAGCTCTTATATTAAAACCCGCAAGCACCTGGGCATAATCAATGCCAATCTGGTGGTATTTATTAAAGATCAATTCAAAGTTGAAAGCAGGGATCATAGGATTGGAAGTGTCTATATTTGTTTTAACAGCAGGCTGATACATACGTCCGTAAAAATATTGCATTCCAATATCAACGCTTCCTATTGTTGTTGTAAATCTTAACCCTGCCTGCGCGAAATCAAGCCCTTTTGTTTCTTCAATTTTTAAGATACCCGATCCATAGTAAGTTCTAAAATCTTTCATCTGTTCGGGTATCCATCTTTCCTGAGAAGAGCCGATTAATAAAGCCATCATTTGATTTGAACTGTCTGATAGCGCAGACTCTATTGCAGCTCCTATAACCAAAAAACTTGGTAAAAATAAACATTCTATTTTTGAAAACTGCCCGAACCTGTATGTTGCATGAACAACAGGATTTGCGATTTTTACATCCATAAGATTTGAATTGTCCGCCATTTCTATGAACATTCTGGATTGATCGGGCATATTGATAATATCGAGGGGACCGAATTGATCTGCCTTGCCCCAGCTGACTTTTTTTAATCCCGCAGAAATGTCAAAACCTCCGAAAAACGCGCTGATATAAGCTTCATCAATGCTGACAGGAATAAGAGCCGGCGCTAATTTTAAATTTATTACGCCATTAGCGATGGATGACTGCGCGCTGAAATTTAATTTTCCGGAAAGCATGAACATTTCCTGTGTGTCTATATTTTCAGCGCCGTCTTTCATGTCTTCAATATAGCCTATGATTGCCGAGGATACTTCGCCGCTTATGGATACGGCAAGAGAAGAGGAGCTTGATGCAGAAAAACCGCTTTGTTCATCGTCAAAGGAACCAAAACCGAATTCCTGCGCGTGTATTTGAGTAATGTAAATAAAAATTGTTAATACTAATACTAAAGATTTTTTAAACACAGTATCTCCGGTTAATTGCGCTATCTGGCTCTGCCTGTTTCTAGATACGCGGAAGTAAAAACGCCGTCGGGAATCGGATCGTCGTATTTCATTATTTCCATAAATATCGTAGTGGATGTACCCGCAGAAACTGTGGAAACTTTTGTCTGCATTGGAGTTATTCGTCCTTGTACTTCTTTGAAATCCGACATTTCCATTGTTTTCGCGACTTCGCCTCTGCGGTTATACATTTCTGATTTATAGATTAAAAAGTTTTCTTTATCTACCCAAGTGTTTGTTTTTGAATATTGATATGATGTATCTTTCGGGATCGATTGAATAACATAACAATTTTTTCCGTTTATAGATTCTTCTCTTAAGATTGTATGAGTATCAAGCGAAATATCCCTATCCATGGATGAAATGTCATCGTAAGAAAAATCGGTTCCCATAAAGTTACCGCCGCTTTCGGATGCTGCAATGCGTCTTACCCTGCCCAGACTCGGTAAAAATATCCATTGATCCGTTCCGCCTGAAGCGTTATCCATGGTAAGGAAACGAGAACCGGCAACATTGGCAGGGCGCTGGAATACAATGACGGTTCTCGATCCATTAGGTCCGTCTTTTGAAAACTGGTCAATAACCCTTTCTGATGTATTTCCGTCCTTCGCGGTGATAACCATGCGTGAGCGGGAAGATACGGTGTCCGATTTAACGCGGTTTTTCGCGAATGTCATGACAGCGTTTGCGTCATTTTGCGCGTAAACAGAGACAGCGCCGCATAAAAATACCGCCGTTAATAAAGCAGTTGTCAATCTATTCATTTTTTACTCCCATAAATAAATTTCGGTTTAATCAGTGTAAGCAGCACAGGCATTGTTGTAAGACTTACAATGGTTGTCGTCAACATACAAAGCGCCGTTAAAAGACCAAATTCCGCGATAATTTTAAATTGCGAAAACGCCAAGACCGCAAAGCCTATTCCTACAGACATCGCGGTGGTGCAAATGGCTCTTCCGCAGGCGATGAAAGTTCTTCTGAGCGCGCCCTGTTCGCTTACCTTATACTCAAGTTTATAAAACTCGATGAAGTGAATGGCATCGTCAATGCCAATGCACACGGTAAGACTCGCGATAAGCGCCGTTCCGAGGTTCAACTTAATACCAAAAACCCCCATAACCAAAAAGTTACACATAACCGCGAGAATTAAGGGGACTGCGCTGATAATTCCGGCTATAAACGATTTATTGGCAATGGAAACAATGATAAATATCATTAAAACGGAGATCATTATTGAAATTATTTGTGAATTAAGAATCAAGTCCGTAACCGCCAATTCCAGCGCGACTCCGCCTGAAATCATTGTCCTTACGTTTTTCGGGAAATTAAGCGCTATGTATCCGTTGATTGTATCGAGAACTTTCTGCGTGTCGCCGCTTCCTGTTGTGCGAAGCTGCATCATCATCCTGATTGACGTGGGTTCAAAGGGATCATTTGAATAACTTTGATCGTCATTGCCGGCGAGGAGAACCAGGTAATTAGCGATTAACTTTTGCAGGTCTTCAGGGTTTTTCTTGCCGTAACGCGCCGGGTCTGACGGGATTTCATAATAAGCCATACCGTCGTAGTTTGTTAAACGCTTTAATTCATGAACAAGATCATTGCCGCTTAGTTTCGGCGAAATCCCCGTTGTAATATCCAAAAATCTGAGCAGGTCAGCCGCGCTGTATTGAGCCCAGACAGGTTCGCCGTTATTGGCGGATGAGGAGGCAGGCTGTACGCTGCTATTGGAGGCAAAACTGTCAAAACCGAAATTGCCGAAACCGAAATCATCATTGAAACCAAAACCGCTTGTTTCCGAAACTGCCGACGGCGGCAAACCGTCCGGGCTTTGATCGACATTGAATACCTGATTTACTCTTTTTATGATGTCAGTAAAACCGGCAATTTTCCCAACCTTTGGCACATGATTGGTCAGATAAAATGAAAGTCCGTCTATGGCTTTTAGAACATCGGGGTGGAGAAGTTCCTCTGTTGTGTCAGCTTGAATAACAAGGTTTAAATCCTTTGTTCCGCCGAAGTATTCGCGGATAAAACGATCAGAGCGGCTTACATCCGTTTCATTCTGGAAAAAATCAACAATGGAATTATCAACTATTATTTTTGATATACCCCATATCGATATTATAATTAAAAATATGGTGGAAAAAAGCACGGTTTTCTTCTTTCTGGCTATGCTTAGAAAAATATCGGCGATTATATTGCTTATTTTATCATTTTCAATCTGAGCGTCATCGTCGCGCGTTTGCGTCTGTTTTCCCGGTCCCCGCAGAAGAAGCATGGACGGTATAAATAAAATTGTTAACGCGAAAACGGCAAGAACGCCTATGCTTGTGTAATATCCAAACTCGCGCATTGGAACAATGGGAGTAAAACAAAAAGATAAGAAACCCGTTACGGTTGTGATTGCCGCAAGGAAAACAGGTTTAACCATTTTTCTCATTAGATCAAAAACAATCAAACGGTGTTCTTCTAAAGACAGCGTTTTTTCGCGTATGTCTTTTACATAATGCGTTATTACGTGAATGCCGTAGGCGTGTCCTACAGCGATTAGAATAATTGGCATAATTGTTGTAATGGTCGAAAGTTTTACGCCGAACAGAGCCGCAAGCCCGACAGTCCAGATAACGGAAATTACCGCTGTCGATATCGGAAGAACTACATATATAAGACGTTTAAAGGAAAAGAAAAGAAGTCCAAGTACGACAAGAATCGCAAGCGGGAACAAGAGAACATTGTCTTTTACAATGGACTCATTTATTACGGCGTTTATAACAGCCTGTCCTGCGAAATAGACATTGGCGTCTCCCTTGAAAATGTCGTCAGCGATTTTTCTGATTTTTGAAAAGGAAAGAGCTACTTCAGGGCTTGTCGAATCTATGGTAAATACGTCAAGGGTTATAAGTATTTGCGTTGCGCTTAAATCGTCCGAAACAAGGGAACCGCGGAATAAATCCCACGACGCGATTTTACGGCGCAGTTCTGCGATTTCTTCGGGTGTTCCAAGGAAATTATCAGGTACTAAATCAGAAACAATAATGCTTTCGCTGTCGCCTGATATATACTGCGTAGACATGATTGAATTGACGGATTTTACCAAATCTACATTTTCAACTGTATGCGAAAATTCGCGGATTCTCTGTAAAAATTCGCTTTCAAAGACAGTTTTATAAGGACGCTGCAGCCCGACAAGAATTATTACCTGTCCGCCGAAGGTTTTATCCACATAATCCGATACGAGTTTTGCCTCATTATTTTCCGGTAAAAAACGAAGGTTGTTATTATCCAATTCCACATGAGGAAGCTGGATGCCTAAAAACACGGTAATTGCCGCGATGATGCCGATTATCAGGGCAGGTCGTTTAAATAGTTTTTCCATAGGTTGTCTCTTTTTATAAATTATACCACAGATTTTTAAAAAGAGTATATATGCCTAAAAATAGATAAAAAAATAGAATTTTAGCCGTAAAATTTGAAATTTAGTTGTATCTTCAATGTCAGCATGGTACAATTTAGCAAGTTTTATTATGATCGATATAATTAATTCCAAAAATGATTTATGTACCGGTTGTAACCGCTGTGTCCGTGAATGTCCCATGGAAACGACAAATATCACTTATCAGGACGAAAATGGAAACATAAAAGTAAAGATCGATCACAGCAAATGTATAGTATGCGGCAGGTGTATATCCGCCTGTAAACATGAAGCCAGATATTTTGTTGACGATATCGAAAGATTTTTTAATGATCTCAGGAACGGCGTTCCCATTTCGATAATCACGGCTCCTTCGATAAGAACAAACATCCCTCATTATAAACACCTTTTTAAGTATTTAAAAAATCTCGGCGTAAAACTGATATTCGACGTGTCTTTAGGCGCGGACATCTGCGTTTGGGCTCATATTAAATACTTTGAAGAAAAAGGTATATCTCCCATTATTACTCAGCCTTGCCCTGCGATTGTTTCATACTGCGAAATGTACCGCCATGATTTGCTGCCGCGTCTTTCTCCCATACATAGCCCCGCCGCATGTATATCCATTTACATGAAAAAGTATAAAGGCATAACAGATTCCATTGCGCTTCTTTCTCCGTGTATGGCAAAGACAAACGAGATAAGAAATACAGGGCTTGCTCAATACAATATAACATTTGAATATCTGCACAGATATCTGAAAGGGAATAATATAACGCTCCCTGATGATAAAATAGAATTTGACAGCGATGAAAGCGGACTTGGTTCCATGTTTCCAATGCCAGGCGGCTTAAAAGAAAATATCGAATATTTCATGAAAAAAGATATTCACATAACAAAAGCGGAAGGATCTTCCGTTTATAATAAACTGGATGTATATTCAAAAACCGCAAAGGAATTTCTTCCTGATATTTACGATGTTCTTAACTGCGAAGAAGGCTGCAATATAGGTTCCGCTTATTCATCAGACAGAAACATTTTTGAAATTAATAAAATAATGTGCGACAAAAGAAGAAGGGTAACGCAGGATATAAAAAGAAAATATCACGATGAAATTTATAATTCATATCAGTCCGTTCTGGATATTAATGATTTTATCAGAGAATATAAACCTAAAACTGACGCTCCGCCTGAGATTAGCGAAGCTGATATTATGCGCGCTTTTGATCTTCTCGGTAAAAATAATTACGAAAAGCAAAACATAGACTGCGGTTCATGCGGAAGCCGCACATGCAGAAACATGGCAAGAAAAATCGCGTTAAATGTAAATATTCCCGTTAATTGCATTTTTAAAACAATGACGGACGTTAAAAATGAACATGATGATAATATACGCACCCACGAGCGTGAAAAGGAATTGTATTCAGCGCAGGAAAAAAATGAGCTCCAGCTTACAATGTTAAACGCGGTAGTAAAAGCGACAAAAATCGGTTTATGGGATGTGACGATAATTGATAACGATCCTATGAATCCGGGAAATGTTTTTTCATGGTCTGATGAGTTCAGATTCATGCTCGGATATTCAAATGTGTATGATTTTCCTAACACTTTCGAAAGCTGGAACGACAAACTTCACCCTGATGAAAGAAAGGACGCGCATCAGGCTATTTACGCGCATTTAAGAGACCTTAAGGGAAAAACGCCCTATGATGTGGAATACCGCCTGCTTCATAAAAACGGCGAATACCTTTATTTTCGCGCGTGCGGAGAGTCAATTCGCGATAAAGACGGAAATGTCATACGCATAGCGGGCGCGATAATGGATATAACGGAATCCAAAAAAGTTTTATTGAATACCGAGAAGCAGAGAAAAGAAGCCGAAGATGCGAGCAGAGCAAAGACAAGTTTCTTAAGCAATATGAGCCATGAGATTCGAACGCCTTTAAACGCTATTATCGGAATGACAACAATAGGAAAACTTGCCTCCGGAATCGAAAAAAAAGATAACGCCTTTTTCAAGATTGAAGGAGCGTCCAAACATCTCCTTGGCGTAATAAATGATATTTTGGATATGTCAAAAATCGAGGCGAATAAATTGGAACTTTCTCCTGTCAATTTTGTATACGAAGACATGCTGCAAAAAGTTGCGGACATTGTAACTCCGCGCATAGACGAAAAACAACTTATTTTCTTAATTAATATTGACGAAAATGTGCCTCGTGTTCTGATAGGAGACGATCAAAGGCTTACGCAGGTTATTACAAACCTGCTGTCAAACGCCGTAAAATTTACACCTAATGAAGGAACGATTCAGCTCGATACCCATCTTTTATATGAATCAAACGGAATGTGCCGGCTTGAAATCAGCGTTAAAGACACCGGAATAGGCATTACGGAGGAGCAAAAATCCCGTTTATTTGAGTCTTTTGAACAGGCGGATGCCGGAACTTCGCGTAATTTCGGCGGAACAGGTCTTGGACTTACGATCTCGAAGCGTATTGTAGAGTTAATGGACGGAAATATTTATGTAGAATCACAAGCCGGAAAGGGTTCCAAATTTATATTAAACGTGTTATTAAAGCGCGGAGAAGACACAGGCTGTATTCAACAGGATGATATTAAAACGCATAGCGATTACGCTGATGTTTTTAACGGCAAAACAATTCTTCTTGCGGAAGACGTGGAGATCAACAGGGAGATAATCGTATCTCTTCTTGAACCTACAAAACTTATTATTGAGAGCGCGGAAAACGGAGCTGCCGCTGTAAAAATGTTCACAGAATCGCCTGAAAAATACGATTTGATTTTTATGGATATACAAATGCCTGAAATGGACGGCTATCAGGCGACAAAAAAAATAAGAGAGTACGAGCAAAACAATTCCGATAAAAATTCAGGCAGGCAAATCCCTATTGTAGCGATGACAGCAAACGTATTCCGCGAGGATGTGGAAAGGTGTTTAGCCGCCGGCATGAACGGACACATCAGAAAACCAATTGATATTAACGAACTTATAGGATTATTAAAACAGTATTTGTAATTTTTCCAGGCGATGTGTTTTTTTTAAGCTGTATAAATAAGTAAGCTTTTTTCCACCTGACACATCGGGCATCGGAAATCTTCGGGAAGAGAATCAAACTCCTCTTTAGTCATTTTATGCTCATAACCGCATATACTGCATTTGTAATAACCGCCTGAAGACAGGGAGTTCTGTCTGTCTTCAACATAGGTTGAGGCGGTCTTAGGCGCCTTTCCTTTAATAACATTATGATAATATTCATAAGTCATGGGTTTTTCGACAGACAGAATCTGGGCTTCCTGAACCTCGCCTATGAAAATCGTGTGCGTGTAGTTCTCGAATGATTCAATTACCTTGCATTGGAAAAAGGCTGTAACGCCTTCATTTATATATGGGATACCGTCCTGAGTATAAGCCGTTGAAAAACCGGCGAATTTATCTTTTTCCTTTCCGCAGGTAAAACCAAAGGTTCCTATAATATTTTCTCTTGCTCTTTCCGATATAACCGAAACCGAAAACATATTCGTTTTTTTAATGCATTCATTTGTATAATTTTCTTTATTAACGCAGACAGTAACTGTAACAGGTTTTGAAGTAGACTGTGAGACGGTAGTTACAACACAGCCTGCGTCTCTTTCGCCGTCTTTTACGCCTATTATGTATACGCCGTAGGACAATTTAAACAGAGCGCTGATATCCATAAATGCACCTCATTTTTATTTCTTTCACACTACCCAAAAATGATAACTTTTCAAATAAGTAATGTCAATACTTTTGATATCAATTTTTTTATCAAAAACAGTTGACATATCCTTGGGAAGGCATTATTATTATAGTTGAACAGTTATTCAACTATAGGAGTAAGATATGAAGAAAAACGCGCCTGTATGCGACTGCGACATGATTCACGCGGATACGGTGAAAAAAGTCCGCGCGCTTATGCCGCAGGAAGAGGATTTTTATGATCTTGCAGACCTATATAAAATGTTTTCCGACAGCACAAGAGTGCGTCTTTTATGGGCTCTTTCCTGCAAAGAAATGTGCGTTTGCGATTTGGCTGTTTTATTGAATATGACAAAATCCGCGATTTCCCATCAGCTTAAACTTCTTCGCCTCACAAACCTTGTTAAATACGAAAAACAGGGAAAAATTGTTTTTTACTCGCTTGCGGACAGCCATGTAAAAGACATTTTTAAGAAAGGATTCGAACATATTAAGGAAGACCATTAAGGAGAGAAGATATGAACATTATAAAAGACGAAAAAAGCAATTTAATCAGAATAATTATCGGAGCTGCTGTTTACTTAACCGGGTTTATACTTAAATTTACGATTCAAAACGCATATATGCCTTTTTTTATTTTCACGGCGGCTTATATCATTTTAGGTTTTGATATTATTTTTAAGGCGTTTAAAAATCTTTTTAAAGGAAAAGTTTTTGATGAAAATTTCCTGATGGCTCTTGCGACAATAGGCGCGTTCGCGATAGGGGAAACGCCTGAAGCTGTAGGAGTTATGCTTTTTTACCAGATAGGCGAGTATTTTCAGGAAATGGCTGTTGAAAAATCCAAAAAATCCATCACGGATTTAATGGATATAAGACCAGATTACGCGAATATCGTAAATGACGACGGCATAAAAAAAGCGCCTCCCGATACCGTAAATATCGACGATTTAATAATTGTGAAACCAGGCGAAAAGATTCCGCTGGATGGAGTTGTAATTAAAGGCTCGTCTATGCTGGATACATCCGCATTAACAGGCGAATCCGTGCCAAGAAGCGTCAGCGTTTCAAGCGAAGTTTTATCAGGTTGTATTAATCAAAGCGGGATGTTGACGGTTAAGGTAACAAAACCTTTCGGAGAATCCACAGTTTCAAAAATAATTAATCTAGTGGAAAACGCCGCGGGAAAAAAAGCGAAAACCGAAAATTTTATTACAAAGTTCGCGCGAGTTTACACTCCGATAGTTGTAATTTTAGCCGCACTTCTTGCAATTCTTCCGCCACTTTTATTCGGCGGCGAATGGAAAACATGGATTAACCGCTCCCTTGTATTCCTTGTAATTTCATGCCCCTGCGCTCTTGTTTTATCAATTCCCATGGGATTTTTCGCGGGTATTGGAAAGGCGGCGAAAAACGGCATTTTGGTAAAAGGCGGAAATTATCTTGAAGCTTTCAGTAAACTGGAAACCGCTGTGTTCGATAAAACCGGAACCTTGACTCGCGGCGTTTTTAAGGTTACTTCGATTCATAATGAAAGCGCAAACGGTTTTGGCGAAGAAGAATTGCTGGAACTTGCGGCTAACGCGGAATATTATTCCAATCATCCCATTGCCTTGTCGGTAAGAAATGAATTTAAAGGCAATATAAATAAAGATGATTTAAGCGAATACTCGGAAATTGCGGGTTACGGCGTAAGCGTCTTAGTAAAAGGCAGACAGGTTTTAGCCGGTAATAAAAATTTAATGAGTAAAAACGATATTGAATTTAAAGAATCGCAAAGTGAAGGAACAAAAGTATATGTCGCCTGCGGCGGTGTTTTCGCTGGCTGCATTGTAATTTCAGACGAGATAAAGAGCGGCAGTTTTACGCTTGTGCAGGAATTGAAAAAGAGAGGAGTAAGTAAAACGGTAATGCTGACAGGCGATAATCCTCAGATTGCGCATGATGTAGCCGAAAAATTGGCTTTTAATGAAGTGTACGCAAGTCTTCTTCCGCAGGAAAAAGTTGAAATTGTAGAAAGATTAAATTTGCAGAATATTAATAAGAAAAACGCGGGAAAACTTGCCTTTGTAGGAGACGGAATCAATGACGCGCCAGTGCTTGCAATGGCAGATATCGGCATCGCTATGGGAGCTCTCGGTTCAGACGCGGCAATCGAAGCCGCCGATGTTGTGCTGATGACAGACGAGCCTTCAAAACTGATTCAAGCCATAGATATTTCTAAATTTACAGGAAGGATTGTGCGTGAGAACATTATTTTTACTCTGACTGTAAAGACCGCGTTCTTGGCGCTTGGCGCTTTCGGGCTTGCTTCAATGTGGGAAGCTGTTTTTGCGGATGTCGGAGTTTCGCTTCTTGCGGTGCTCAATTCCATGAGAATAATGAAGTTTAACTTGCAAAACAGGTAAAAACATTTCATACTGATAAGATATGTAAAAGGAGATACTATTAATGCATAAGAGCGGATACAGAATCCCCGTTGATTATTACATCATGCTCGGTATCTGCGTTTTATTTATAATTATCGCCTTTATTCTTGATACACCGCAAAAGATTTACGACGGTTTTTACAAAATCCATATTTCAAGAAGTGTGCTCATAACGGATTATATCGCGCTTGCGGGGATTGGAGCCGCGCTTTTAAACTCCGCCATTCTGGTTATTTTTAATTTATTTATATTGATTATAACAAAACGAGAGCCGAACGGAAAAGTAATAGCCGCGCTTTTTTTAACAATAGGTTTTTCTTTATTCGGAAAAAATATATTTAATACGCTTCCGATAATGGCAGGCGTATGGCTGTACGGAAAAGTTTCCGGGAAACATTTTTCCGAAATGGCAATCTTCGCGATAATAAGCACGACAATCGCGCCAATTGTAAGCGAAATAGCGTTTTTAAAAGATGATTTTACCATAACAAGATTCATACTTGCCTATGCGACAGGATTGTTCATAGGTTTTATTTTTCCTGTAATAGCGGATTATGTGAAAGGCATGCACAACCATTACTGCCTTTACAACGGCGGAATCGCGGGCGGCTTTATTGCCACAATGTTCGCCGGATTTTTAAGAAGCATAGGCGTTGAAATAATTCCTGAGAATCTATGGGATACCGCGTATACAAATCAGCTTGCGATTCTCGCGTATGTGATAGCGGCGGTTTTGATTTTATACGGTCTTATCACGGACAAACCGAAAAATGTAGTTAAAAAATATATAGAATTATTAAAGGAAAAAGACCCCGACGACTGCGATTACTTAACGAAGTATCACAATACCTGTTATGTAAACATAGGCATTATGTGCATAGTATCAACTACAGTTATGCTGAGTCTTGGAAAGCCTATAAACGGTCCCATATTGGGAGGAATTTTCACGGTTTCAGGCTTCGCCGCCTGCGGTAAACATTTAAGAAACGCGATTCCCATACTTGCGGGAAGCATAATAGCGGCTCATCTTAACCATCTGGAGTTTGACGCTTCCGTAAATACCCTCGCGATTCTTTTCTCGACAGGATTGGCTCCTATTTCAGGCAGATACGGCTGGCATTGGGGAGTTATTACAGGTTTTATGCATGTGTCAATCGCCGTGTTCATAGGAGACGTAAACGGAGGACTCAATCTTTACAATAACGGATTTGCGGGAAGTTTTGTGGCTGTTATAATTCTTCCAATAATCGCGGCTTTTAAAGGTTTTTATTTTAAAATAAAAAAGAAGTAAACAAGAGCTTTACAATTGAAAGAGAGTGTATCACAATTAAACGATGAAAAATAAAAGCCCGGGCGTTGATCTTAAAAAAACACGAATTATACAAATTGCCGCGCTCACGGCTCTATTTGGAAATCTGATTCTAGCCGCAATTAAAATCGCCGCAGGTATTTTATCTGGAAGCCACGCTGTTATAGGCGACGGTATTGATTCTTCGGTTGATGTAATGATTGCGATCATGTCTTTAATCGTAGCGAAAATAATTTCACGTCCCGCAGATGAGGATCATCCTTGGGGGCACGGCAGAGCGGAAACAATAGCTACGGCGATTCTTTCATTTTTGCTTTTCTTTGCAGGAGCGCAGCTGGTTTTTAGCTCCGGAAAAGATATTATTTATGGCGCAGATAGGGAAGTGCCGACTCTCCTTGCCGTAATAGGAACAGGCATTTCGATAATCGGAAAATTATTATTAGCGTGGTCGCAGTACATTATGGGAAAGAAAGCCGGCTCTCTCATGCTTAAAGCCAACGCCAAAAACATGACTGCCGATGTTTTACTTTCAGCCGGAGTGTTAATAGGTCTTGGACTTTCAATGTTCTTTAACATAGGTTTAATCGATTCATGGGCGGCGGTTCTTGTCGGTATATGGGTAATAAAATCCGCAATCGGAATTTTTATGGAAGTAAACAAAGAACTGATGGACGGCGGTTCTTACGAGGAATACTACAAAGAAGTTTTTGATGCCGTTAAATCAATAGATGAAGCCGGAAACCCTCACCGCGTAAGAATGCGCCGTATCGCAGGTTTCTGGGACATTGATATTGACATTGAAGTTCCTCCGAATAAAACTGTATTGGAAGCTCACTGGATCGCTTACAAGGTGGAAAAGGCGATAAAAAAACGCATTCATAATGTTTACGATATCATGGTGCACGTTGAACCTGAAGGAAACATGGAAAACGAAGGCTTCGGTTTAAACGAAGAAATGCTTGAAAATTAAAACACTAAGCGCGTAACAAATTGATCGATAAGCACAAAAAGACCTAATACGCCTGTATAAATCGCAAAGCCGAATAAAGATTTTTCTTTAATTATTTTCAGCATAAATTTAACAGCGAAAAATCCGACAATGGCGGCGGCAAGGGTTCCCGCGATAACAGCCGCGATGTTAATGTTTACTTCGTTCTGTGCCGCGTTTCCTTTTATTAAATCTTTTGCCTGCAGAACAACAGCTCCCAGTATCGCGGGAATAGACATTAAAAAAGAAAAGCGCGCGGCAAAATCACGATCAAGTTTGCAAAAAAGCGCTCCGGAAATCGTCGCGCCTGAGCGTGAAATCCCGGGCGGTATCGCTACAGCCTGCATAAAACCGATGAAAAGCGCGTGAAACCATTTCATGCTGTCTGTTTTTGAGTCTGATTTTAAAGCGCGCCTTGAAAGCAGTTCCGCGCTGACAAGCAGAGCGCTTGTAAATAAGAAACACCAGCCTAAAAATTTCGCGGAAAGAAAAAGATTTTCGATTGAATCTTTAAATGTAAGAGCCGCAATCACTGCCGGAATTGTAGCGATAATCAAAAATAATGTAAGTTTCTGAATAGGTTTTTTTAATATTTCCCATATATCTTTCCAAAGAACGATAAAAACGGCGGTTAAGGTTCCCAAATGCAGCATGGTATCAAAAAATAAAGAAGGCTCTCTAATTTTAAAAACTTTTTGCAGCAGAACAAGATGACCTGAACTGCTGACAGGTAAAAATTCCGTTAGACCCTGCACAATACCTAAAAAGACAGCTTCGATTACATTCATATTTTTCTCCGTACTCTCGCGTGATTTTTTACTTGCTCGGCAATATCATCGCCGTAACTTTAATATTTCTTTCGCCGACCGCTCGATCTACCATCGCCTTTGTGATTTTGCCCCTCGGATTCGGATGCGGAGGAGCGTCTCCGATCAGGATCATTATACGCGCCTGCGCTTCCCATGTAAATCTTGTAGCGCCTTCGTGTAGAGCTTCGTAAACAGCTTCGGGAATGTCTCCGCCTCCCTGCACACGGATTGCGTTCAAGTCGCGCTGGAAACGCGTAAAGTTATTTGTAAAGGGAATAATCCTTGTAACGTAAACTTCATAGTAATCCTTAAAAAGAACCATTCCTATCCTGAAAGAAGCAAAGTCATTTAAAATCGCTTCGAGCATGGGAATGAGTTTTTGGCGTGTAGCGTCTATATATTTTTTCATGCTGCTTGTAGTGTCAAAGCAGATAACAAGGTCTAAGGTTTTTCCTCTTTCTTTTTCAAGCACAGATTTTATAAGGTCTACTAAATCTTCTGGCTCTTTGGAATAAAGAAGATCGCCGCTTCCCGATTTCGCGATTTCTGTAAACGCGACAAGCGTTTCTTCAAGATAAATTCCTTCCGGCTGATTGGGAAGCGCTTCCTGCTTTGCTTCAAGCATAAAAGGATTATCCCTGAACGCGCCGCGGTAATCGGCGTAGGGCAGGGCGAAAGACCTTATATTTAAAAAAGTACCGTCCGTAAGATACACAGCTCCATGGCGCGTGTTTTCGTAACCGTAGTAAAGAATGTATGGAATGTAAATATGAAAGGCGTCTCCTAAAGACGGATGTTTAACAACAGTGGAAGAAATCAGAGAATAGATTCTGCTTTCTCTTGGAATCGGAGAGCCGTTTAAAATGCGTACTTCATCACCGTTAATCGAATTCCATTCCCCTGCGCGGTATGCGTAATTATCGGCTTGCATATTAGGATCTCTCGTAGATTCAGTTAAGAGAACCGAAGAAATATCAGGTTTCTTCCTGATAAAAAGATGAAAACCGCCGTCAGCCCTTAATTCAAGCAGCAGATCGCTTGATTGTATGCTCAAATCCTGCGCGTATATGAAAAAGCCGGGAATTATAAAAATAAGCAGGCTGATACAGCGTTTTTTCATATAATAATTATCGGCATTACTCTTGTTTTTCCGCATTTACCGTGGTATTGTGTTAAAAATAATAAATAAAGGAAGTAATATGGGTTTCATATTGGAAAATCTTTCTCACATTGGATGGAGAGAGTGCGTGATGTATATTGTCGGCGTCATTCTTATCTATTTAGCTGTTAAAAAAGAATACGAACCGGCTCTGCTCTTACCGATGGGATTCGGCGCAATTCTGGTTAATCTGCCCCTCAGCGGCGCGATAGACCAGATTTTGCCGGGAATCGGAGCCGTTCACGGTCCTATAGCTTGGCTCTACTCGACGGGAATAGAGGCTTCGGAAATACTGCCCCTGCTTTTGTTTATAGGCATAGGAGCTATGATTGACTTCGGTCCTCTTCTTTCGCGCCCTTATTATTTCTTCTTCGGCGCGGCTGCTCATTTCGGCATATTCGCGGCGATAACCGTTTCCATACTTTTAGGATTCAACATGAACGACGCGGCGGCGATAGGAATCATAGGAGCTGCGGACGGACCTACCACAATTTTAGTGGCTAATATTTTAAAATCAAAATATGTAGGACCTATACTTGTAACGGCTTTCTCTTATATGGCGCTTGTGCCGATTATTCAACCGTCTGTTATCAAGGCGCTTACAACAAAGAAAGAGCGCATGATTAGAATGCCTCCGCTGGAAGACAAGGATATCCCAAGAGCCGTAAAAATTATTTTCCCGATTATGGTAACGATTATTGTAGGCGTTATATCTCCCGCGGCAGTTTCGCTTATCGGTTTTTTAATGTTCGGTAATCTGATAAGAGAATGTACGGTTCTCAATTCGCTTTCGGAAACAGCGCAAAAAACGCTTGCAAACCTTATTACTCTTTTACTCGGCATTACGGTCGCTTTCACGCTTCAAGCTGAAAGATTTATTCAGATGGAAACGCTGATGATTTTAGGACTCGGTCTTGTGGCTTTTATTATCAATACGGCAGGCGGTGTGTTATTCGCAAAGCTGCTGAATATTTTTCTTAAAACAAAAATAAATCCGATGATAGGAGCTACGGGAATCTCCGCCTTTCCCATGTCTGCGCGCGTTATTCAAAGAATGGCGCTAAAGGAAGACCCTGAGAATATTTTATTAATGCATGCTGTAAGCGCCAATGTTTCAGGTCAGGTTGCGTCTGTCGCCGCAAGCGGTCTTGTATTAAGCCTTGTATTAAATTATCTGGCTGGATAAGGAGTATAAAATGGAAATTAACACTGTAGATTTAATAGCGTCATTGCATATAATGTGGAAAGGAATGCTGGGTTTATTTGTCTGCTGCGCGGTTATCGCGCTTTGCACAATGGGGCTTACTAGAATATTCATTCCTAAGAAGAAGAGCTGAAAATATTATTACCTTTGGCGTCAATGCTTACGATAAGCGGTCCGAAAAGACCGCTTTTCATTACCCACATGCATTCCGCCATTCCCAGCTCCTGCCAGATGCAGTCTTCTATTTTTTCAATCTGACTCGCGCCTAGAACCGCGCATCCTCCGGGATACACACAGTGAATCGCGCCCGATTCGCGGCAGGCAGTTTCGGTTTTCTCTCCCATAGCTCCCTTGCCGATCATGATTTTTATTCCTGTCTTCTTTATAAAATCGCCCGCCCATTTTTCCATGCGTATCGAAGAAGTGGGTCCGATTGAAACTAATTCGTCTTTTCCTTTAACGATTGGTCCTGCGTGATAAATAGCCATTCCTTTTAAATCCGCAGGAGGCATTATGCCATCTTCAACAACCCTGTGGTACACTTCATCTCTTCCTGTGAAAAGCAAGCCGGATAAAAAGAATATATCTCCTATGCGTAAACCATTAATATCTTCGTTTTTACATGGGAGTTTTATGACTTTTTCCATTTTTGATATTCCGCGATTATTTCTCATAACAAGGCATCCTTGTAAGTCGGCAGCTCGTATGATAGATCGCTTTTTATTTTAATAATTCCCCTTCTTAGCACATAACACGAAAGATTGACAGCGCAGGCTCTTGTGGCGGTATGTCTTGCGGACGATTCTACATGCACTCCCATCGCAACTTGTTTCCCTTTAAGCCCCTGAGCTCCGATACCGAGTTTATTAAGACCTTCCAATAATGTATTTTCCATTTCCGCTCCTTTGGGATGCGGATGCCTTGTTCCTAAAAGGCGAAGACAGGCTTTTTTCGCGAGAGCTGCGGCGTTGTCGATATTGTGCCCAAGCCCGACGCCGACAAGCAAAGGAGGGCAGGCGTTAATTCCGGCTCCTGTCACTATGCTGTGAACAAAAGGAATTATCGCCTCTATGCCGTCTGATGGTTTAAAAACCTTAGCTTGAGCCGGTAAACTGCAGCCGGCTCCTGAAAAATAAAGCGTTATTTCAATTTGATCTGATGCCGGAACCGGCTCCCAGTCTATCCATGGAGTTCTCTCTCCCGTATTGTCGCCTGTATTTTTATCATCGAAATAATTTACGGCATTGGGTCTTAAAGGAACGCTTTTCGTAGCGCTCACTGTCGCTTTTTCAATCGCTTCTGAAATATCATCCAAATAAGGGAATTTTGTTCCCGCTTTTACATAGAACTGAAGAAGCCCTGTATCCTGACAACAGGGTTTTTTTAAATCAACCGCCATTTTAAAATTGGTAAAATAGCTGTCGTAGACCGCTTTTTGCAGTTCGGAATCTTCGTTTTTACGCATTTGTTCAAGACGCTCGATTACATCGTCGCTTAACCTTACAGCCGCAAGAGTAATAAATTTTTCCAGTATATCAGCCAAACCGTCTTTATTATTCATAAATTCTCATTTGATTCTTTTTCGAATAATCTTTATCTGCCGTTTTACTTCTTTCGGCGCAGGACCTCCTGGAAGGCTGCGCGCTCTTACGCTTGCGTTAGGTGTAATTGCTTTGTAAATATCTTCTTCAAAAAGTTTTGAGTGTTTTTTGAGTTCGGCTATTTCAAGAGCGGATATCTGCTTTAATCCCGATTCAATGCAGTTGCGCACAATTTTCCCCGCTATTTCATGCGCTTCGCGGAAAGGCATACCCTTGCGGACAAGATATTCCGCAGCGTCAGTCGCTTCAAGAAAACCGCCGATGCAATGGGCTTTCATGCGCTTTAAATTGAAAGCCGCGCTTTTAATCATTCCTTCAAACATTCTAAGACATGATGATAATGTATCTATGCTGTCGAAAAGCGCTTCCTTGTCTTCCTGCAAATCTTTGTTGTAAGCGTAGGGAAGACCTTTCAGAAGCGTGAAAAGCGTAACAAGGTTACCCGCCGCTCTTCCGGTTTTTCCACGGATAAGCTCTGCGTAATCCGGGTTTTTTTTCTGAGGCATGATGGAAGATCCCGTACTCCACATGTCAGATAACTCAACATATTTAAATTCTTCGCTTGCCCACAAAACAACATCCTCGCAAAAACGCGAAAGATGAACCATGGTAATAGCTGTGACGCTTGTAATTTCAAGCGCAAAGTCGCGATCTGATACCGCGTCCATGGAGTTTACGCTCAATCTGTCAAAACCAAGCGCGAGAGAAACAGATTTTCGATCAAGGGGTAGGGAAGAGGAGGCAAGAGCTCCGCTTCCCAGAGGACATTCATCAAGCCTGTTTATAGCGTCTGTGAAACGCGAGTAATCCCTTTCAAGAGCGCAGCACCACGCCGCAAGATGATGACCAAGAGTTACGCATTGCGCCCTTTGAAGATGAGTGTATCCGGGCATTAAACTGTTTACGTGCAATTGAGCTATATCCAAAAGCGTATTGATTAAAGCCGCAAGTTCGCCTTGAAGTTCCGGCAATACGCGTTTCAGATGAAGGCGAAACGCGGCGGCAACCTGATCGTTTCTGCTGCGTCCCGCGTGAACCATCTTGCCGATATCGCCAAGCCTCTGCGTAAGAGCTGTTTCTAAAAACGAATGAATGTCTTCGCAGTCCTCGGTTACTTTTAACTTGCCTGTTTTAATTTCCGAGGATATCGTTTCCAGCTCTTTGCTTATTTGGCTTGCCGCGCTCTTTGGAATGATTCCCTGTTTTCCAAGCATGGAAACATGAGCTCTGCTCGCCTGAATATCATCAAATACAAGCCTCTTATCAATGCTTATGGAAGCTTGAAAATTAAACGCGTCGGATTCAGGCGTGTGCGATAACCTGCCTGCCCATAAAGGCTTGGAATTTTTTACAGTTGTTTTTGCCATCTGCCCTTTTTCATCCTTATTTCTTTGTTGCCTGACTCTTTTTTCCCTGAGGTTTAGCGCTTGATGCCGCCTTAGCGCCAGCCGCTTTAGCTCCCGCTGCCGCTTTCACGCTTGTTTTCTTGTCCTGTTCCATAAGTGATCTTACCAATACAGGAAGTCCGTACAGTTTTATAAATCCTTTCGCGTCGGCATGATTGAAAAGCTCGCCTGTTGTAAAACTTGCAAGACTCGGATTGTAAAGCGAGTTAGGCGACACGGCTCCCGCAGCGCTGATGGAACCTTTATAAAGTTTTAGTTTAACTTTACCGTTCACGCTTTCCTGTGTAAAATCCACAAAGGCGCAAATCGCCTGTCTTAAAGGCGTAAACCACAATCCGCCGTAAATGAGTTCTCCCATTTTCAAAGAAATCTGCTGTTTAAATGAATATGTCTGTCTGTCAAGGCAGAGGTGTTCAAGTTCCTGATGCGCGTAATAAAGAATTGTGCCGCCGGGAGTTTCGTAAACGCCGCGGCTTTTCATGCCGACAACCCTGTTTTCAACGATGTCTACAATGCCGACGCCGTTGGCTCCGCCGATTTTATTAAGCGCGTTGATAAGAGCTATACCTTCCATTTTTTTACCGTTAAGAGCGACAGGTATGCCTTTTTCAAATTCGATTTCCACATATTCAGGTTTGTTAGGCGCTTTTTCCGGTGGTACGATCATTGAAAGCATTTTTTTATATTGAGGTTCTGCCGCCGGGTCTTCCAGCTCAAGCCCTTCATGGGAAATGTGCCAGAGGTTGTCGTCCATGCTGTAGGAATTTTTTTTCTTCATGGGAATTTGAATTTTTCTTCTTGCGAGATATCTCATCTCATCCTGTCTGCTTTTCAGTTTCCATGTTCGCCACGGAGCGATTATTTCCAAATCCGGCGCAAGCGCCATGATACCCAAATCGAAGCGAACCTGATCGTTTCCTTTTCCTGTAGCTCCATGCGCTATCGCCTGCGCTTTTTCCTTCCGCGCGTAATCAACCAAAACTTTCGCAATAAGAGGTCTTGCCGTAGAAGTACCTAAAAGATATTTATCTTCGTAGACGGCGCCCGCTTTTAACGCAGGCCAGATGTATTCTTCTACATATTCCTTTCTGACATCGGCTACATAACAAGCGCTCGCTCCGGTTGCCATTGCGCGTTTTGTAATCGCTTTCCAGTCAGCAGCCTGCCCGACATCAACACAGACAGCGATGATTTCACATTCCTGATTTTCTTTTAACCAGGGGATAATAACAGTTGTGTCCAGTCCTCCCGAATATGCGAGGATAATCTTCTTTTTCATTATTAAAACTCCTTAAAAATGTATAATATTGACCTATATTATCTGAAATTCTCACTTTTTTTACAATACAATTAATGCAAAATAAGCGGAATTTTGCCGATAAATTCAATATATATATGAAAAAACCGGCAAAACGCGGGAAAATCACTCGAAAAACAGTGAGGAAAAATAAAAAAATTAAATTCTCTGACGCTGTAAAAGCCTTCCTGCTTGTCGGCGCAGTTGTAGGCGTTTCAGCGGTTTTATCATTCGCGGCGATAATGATTCATTCCTCGATGAATAAAAGCGTTTTAAATAATGAAACTCAAATTATTAAAAAGGACGATTCTGATCTTATAAACTCAAGCGCTGCGGTGAATGAAAAAGAAAATGAAAAAGAAAAAACGCCGTCTCCCATTACAGTTACTATCGATCCTGCTCCTGTAAAAGAAACGCCCGTTAAACCTGTACCAACTAAAACGCCGGTTCAACCTGTTCAACCCGTATCTCCTGCCGTTCCTGCCGCTCCTGTTACGCAAACTGTATCCGCGCTTATTATTCCAAAAGAGCCTGCTGTCAATCTCGGCACGCTTGTCTTCGTTATTGATGACGCGGGAAATAATTTACGAGAGCTCGAGCCTTTTTTAAAAGTGCCGGGACATTTAACAATTGCCGTTCTGCCGGGATTGCCTCATTCCGCAGAAGCCGCGAAAAGAATCAGAGAAGCGGGAAAAGAAGTTATTTTACACCAGCCGATGGAAGCGATAGGAGGACAGGATCCCGGTCCTTCAGCGATTTATTCAGGCATGGGCGCATCTGAAATAAGAGAAATACTTGCGCGTAACATCGCGGAAGTCGGACCTGTAAAGGGAATAAACAATCATCAGGGGTCTAAGGTAACGATGGATGCCGAAGCTATGAAAACCATTCTTTCTTTCTGCGCCGAGAATAAACTTTATTTTTTGGATTCAAGGACTACAACAGAAACCGCGGCTCCCAAGGTAGCGGCTCAATTGGGAATTAAAATCGCGGAAAGAAATATTTTTATCGACAATGAACAAAATATAGACAGTATGCGAAGATATATCTCAGGCGGTTTAACAAGAGCGCAAAGAAACGGTCTTGCCGTGATGATAGGTCATACATGGTCGCCTGATTTAGCGCCGCTTTTAAACGAGCAGTATAAAACGCTTTCAGAGCAAGGTTACACCATAAAGAAAGTTTCTGATATAATAAACTGATGAAGGTTCTTGGAATTGAAACATCCTGTGATGAATGTTCATCATCGGTTGTTGAAGACGGCGAAAAAATTCTCTCTAATATAATCGCGACACAGATTCCATTTCACGCAAAATACAACGGCGTAGTTCCCGAAATCGCGAGCCGCAAACACACGGAATGGATTTATTCCGTTACAAAAGAAGCGCTTGAAAAAGCGAATCTTAGCGTTGAAGAAATCGACGCGGTCGCGGTAACAAACAGACCCGGGCTTTTAGGTTCTCTTTTAACAGGTTTATCCTTCGCGAAAGCTTTTGCGTGGGCAAGAAAAATACCTTTCATTGCGGTAGATCACATGCTCGCTCACTTGTATGCTCCACGTTTATTAGCCGAAACAAAATGCGGGTATCCTTTTTTAGGACTTTTAGTCTCAGGCGGGCATACGATTATCTGCCGCGCCGATGATTTTGACAATATCACGGTTCTTGGAACAACAATAGACGATGCCGCGGGCGAAGCTTTCGATAAAGTAGCGAAACATTATAATTTCGGTTATCCTGGAGGTGCCGTAATCGATAAAATGGCGCAGTCAGGCGACAACGGAGCTTTTAATTTTCCCATGCCGTCCCTGCACAAGGGAGGATTCGCCCAGAGCGCGGACGGACGCAGCGTTCAGTGTCATCGTTACGACGTCTCGTATTCAGGAATAAAAAACGCGGTTATAAATCAATTTGAAAATTTCAAGGTTAAAGAAAATTACACAAAAGAAGACTTGGCGGCTTCTTTTCAAAAAACCGCGGTAAACATTCTGTTACGCGCTCTTTTAAACGCGGCGCAGGATACGGGAATTACAACAATAGTGGCGGGAGGAGGAGTAGCCGCTAACAGTTACCTTCGCTCGGTTTTGGCGCAGCAGTCAAGCCTTAAATGCGTATTTCCGCCATTGGAACTTTGCGGCGATAACGCTGCTATGATAGCCGGAATCGGCTACCATTATTTGAAAAGAGGGGAATCATCCGCGCTGAACACGACAGCAAGCGCGAGAGTAACGGGTTTTAAAAAGAAATATCCGTAAATTGATGCTGTTTCAAAACTTTCGAACCGAAGGTTCGCGTTTTTTGGAACAAGCTCAATTATTTCATGTATTTTTCTATGTACTTTTCGCTGACGCGCAGTAATTCTTCTTTTGGTAATTCAGATAACACTTTCCAGCCGAGATCAAGAGTGGTTTCAATGCTGCGGTTTTCGTATTCACCCTGAGTTAAAAACACCTGCTCGAACTTGTCGCCGAATTTTAAAAATTGTTTGTCGCCTGAAGACAAATCTTCCTCGCCGATAATCGAGGCAAGATTTCTGATCTGCTTCACTTTCGCGTAAGACGCGAAAAGCTGGCTTGATACTTCCTTATGATCTTCCCTTGTCATGTCCTGTCCTATGCCGTCTTTCATTAAACGCGAAAGACTAGGAAGACCAGCTATGGGAGGGTAAATGCCTCTTTGACTCAATTCACGTTCCAATACAATCTGCCCTTCCGTGATATAACCTGATAAATCGGGAATAGGATGGCTTATGTCGTCGTTTGGCATGGAAAGAATCGGAATTTGAGTTATAGACCCCGGAGAATCTTTTATTTTTCCGGCTCTCTCGTAAAGCGAAGCAAGATCGGAATAAAGATAACCGGGGTATCCCTTGCGGCTGGGAACTTCTCCGCGAATGGAAGAAACTTCGCGTAACGCTTCGCAGTAATTGGTCATGTCTGTCATGACAACAAGAACGTGCATATTCTTTTCAAAAGCAAGGTACTCCGCCGCGGTAAGAGCTGAGCGAGGAGCTATAAGCCTTTCGAGAGAAGGAGAATCTGCTAGCGAAAGGAAAACTACAACTCTTGAAAGAACTCCGGCTCTTTCAAAATCATCAAGGAAGAAACGCGCAACGTCGTTTTTTACGCCCATAGCGCAGAAAACAATTACAAATTGTTCGCCGGATTTTAAAAGTTTCGCCTGCCTTACAATTTGAGCCGCAAGGCGGTTATGCGCAAGACCGTTGCCAGAAAAAATCGGCAGTTTCTGCCCACGTATAAGCGTGTTCATGCCGTCGATTGAAGAAATGCCGGTCTGGATAAAATCGCGCGGGTAGGCGCGGGCGTAAGGATTTATCGGAAGACCGTTAATATCGCGGTACTGTGAAGAAAAAATATTTCCAAATCCGTCTATGGGTTCTCCAAGACCGTTAAAAACCCTGCCTAAAAGACCGTTTCCAACACGAAGTTCCATAGGTCTTTCAAGGAATTCGACTCTTGAATCATCCGCCGAAAGCCCCGAGCTGCTTCCGAAAATCTGAATCGCCGCCCAGTCGTCGCTTAAATCAAGAACGCGTCCGAGTCTTTTATTGCCGTCGCGGTCGTAGACGTTTACCATCTCGTTGTAACTGACATCATGGCATTTCGCGGTAATTACAACAGGACCTTCTATGCGGGAAAGTTTTTTATATTCAACGCCTCTCATAACACTTTCCTCGCTCGGTATGTTTTTTCAAGCTCTTCAAGTTTATGGCGCATTTTCACCCCGAACTCGTCTATTTCACCTAACGAATCGTTCTTGACGGCGCTTTTAAGGCGGGACAGTTTTTCTCTTAAACCTGTTTCGGCGATTTTTGTCATGGGCGCTCCAAGCTCTATGCAGACCTGCGCTCTTTCGTGAAATTCCATTATTAAAAGTAAAAGATTTACCTGTTTATCCGGAACGCAGTACATATCGGTTTCGTCAAACGAATTTTGCTGTAAAAAACCGTCTTTAATAATCTGCGCAGTTAAGAGGATCAGTTTCTGTTCATCGGGAAGCGCGTCTGATCCTATAAGCCGCGCGATTTCGGCTAACCTCTGTTCCTGTTTTAAAAGATCAAGGCTTTTTCTTCTGGCGGAAGTCCATGCGGGATTTACTTTTTCCCACCATCGCTGAACTTCTTCGGCGTATTCGGAGTAACTGTCAGTCCAAGAAATAGCGGGGTAGTGTCTCGCGTTTGCGAGGTCTCTGTCTAAAGCCCAGAAACAGCGTATAAAACGTTTTGTGTGCTGGGTGACAGGCTCGGAAAAATCTCCTCCCGGAGGAGATACTGCGCCTATTATTGAAATCGATCCTTCTTTGCCGCCGAGAGTTTTAACTCTGCCTGCGCGTTCGTAAAATTCGGCAAGACGGGTTGGAAGATAGGCGGGAAAACCCTCTTCCGCTGGCATTTCTTCCATGCGTCCTGAAAGTTCGCGTAACGCCTCAGCCCATCTGCTCGTTGAATCCGCCATAATCGCGACATGATAACCCATATCGCGGTAAAACTCCGCGAGAGTAACTCCTGTGTAAATTGACACCTCACGCGCTGCGACAGGCATATTTGAAGTATTCGCGATTAAAAGAGTTCTTTCCATAAGGCTGCGTCCTGTTCTAGGATCCGTTAATTGAACAAACTCCGTAAGAACATCCGTCATTTCATTGCCCCTCTCTCCGCAGCCGATGTAAATTATTACATCAGCGTCGCAGAATTTGGCAATCGCGTGCTGTGTCATGGTTTTTCCCGTGCCGAAACCGCCCGGGATAGCGGCGGTTCCGCCTTTGGAAAGCGGAAAAAAAATGTCGATAACCCTTTCGCCTGTGATTAAGGGCTCGCTAGGCGATAAACGCGAAAAAACGGGTCTGCTTTTTCTCACAGGCCACCATTGAGCGAATTTTATTTCTTCGCCGTAATTTGTTTTTGCGCATATTTCAAATATAGTATAATCGCCTTCAGCGCATAGAAAAATAATTTCGCCGCCTTTTGTGTCAGGCGGAACCATAATCTTGCACGTAACGCTCTCGGTTTCTTTAATGGAGCCGAGAACCAGCCCAGCTTTTGCGCTGATTTTTTCTCCTGACGCGATTTTAGCCGACAGCGAAGGCTCGGGAGTGAAGCGCCATTTTTTATTTTCATCTAACGCGCATACGCTTCCGCCCGGTTTCATAAAAGCGCCGTCCTGCTCATAAAGAAGCGCAAGAGGTCTTTGTATACCGTCGTAAATCGTACCCATTAAACCCGGACCCAAAAGAGCGGATAAAGGTCTGCCTGTGCTGACAGCGGAACTTCCTGTTTTCAAACCGGTATTATCTTCATAAACCTGAATTACAGCTTCGTCGCCTGTGTCGGAACTTCGCCCGTCAATAGACCTTGACTGTTCCAGTCTGACAATTTCGCCGATTATTTTTTTTTCGCCTACCTCGACAAGATCAAAAAGCCCGCAGGAGCCGAGATTCGATGCTCTGATAATCGGACCCGATATGCGGCGGACTCTTCCTTCCTGCATCAGATATTCTCCATGAAACTGCCGCCGATAAGAGCTTCGATTAGTTCCGTTCGTTTTACATGCAGATGGAAATCGATTATTTTTTGAATCGAGGCTGTTATACGCACATCATCGGTGTCAAGAATTATCGCAGGATAAGGACTGACAGGCGGGATTTCCTCGATTTTACACGTTATTTTTTCGTTATTTAATAAAAGCAGAGCTTCTTCGGAAGTTAGACCCGAATAAAAAGCCGTCTTTTGAGTGTTTTTTTCCATATCGCTGCAGTATTTAATTCTATTTGACAATTCATTACCTAAAAGTTCCAAAACACGCCCGCGCTTCAGTTCTTTATACCAAGTATCCTCAGCCGCCTGCAGCAGTTTTTCGATTTTTTCATTTTTCGCCCTGAGTTTATCGACAGGAAGCCGCGCCATGACCATTTCTTCTTCGTCTTTCTCAAGTTGTTTGTATTTTTTATCTATTTCGTCAAGGTAATCCCGGGTTTTACTTTCCCATTTCGCATTCTGCGCCGCTGCCGCGCTCTCGCAGTCCTTTCGAATCCGCAGCGCTTTTTTCTTAGCGTCCTCGATTATTTCGCGATCCAATTTTTCTGTAGATTGTAACTCTTCCATACACCCGCCGGGATTCGATCAGTATAACAGTTTCCCGCAGAATGTAAAAGTATGTCTTGGGCTAATCTGAAGTCTCTAAAACCCTGCTCAAAAACTTAAAACCAAAATTAAAATATTTTCTGTTTTTCCTCACGCTTGAGTAAGCTTCGGATTCAGAGGATTCCCGAGAAGCTCTTCGCAGCCTTCTTTCAGCCTGTACCCGCAGGCAAGTGTCAAAAGTCAATGTGATTAACGGTGAGATATTACCCGCTTACATTGACGGAAAATCGCCTCGGCTTGATGTCAATGTCACTTTCAATGACGGGGAACTTGCGGATTTGGAAATGCAGATGAAAAGAACAGAAGATGATCTGAAAGAAAGATCGAGCCAGTATCTATCAATGCTTCATGCGGGTCAGGTAAAAAAAGGAAAAGAATATAATGATACTAAGCGGGTGTATCAAATATTTTTTCTTAACTTTAATCTTTTTCCTGGAAGCCATAAAGTACCGCGCAGGTATGGCTTTAGAGAGGAAAGCGAACATGATTTACTCTCAGATAAAACAGAGATCATTTTTTACGAGATGCCAAAACTTGAACAAAAAGTAAAGGATTATTTTGACGGCAAGGCAGGAATAGAAAACTTGTCAGAAGATGAAAAATGGTGTATATATTTTAAATACAGACATGAACGGGAAATAAAGCCTTTAATCAGCGAATTATGCCGCAGGGAGGAAGGGATTATGAAAGCCGAAAATGAAGTTGTTAAAGTAAGCCGAAGTTTTAAAAGATATATTCGCCAGATGAGTAAAATGAAAGATGAAATTGATTTAAGATATAAGCTGAGAGCTGCGCGCAGAGAAGGGATTGTTGAGATCGCCCGAAATCTTCTTGCTAAAGGTTCCACATCCGAGTTTGTGAGCGAAATCACCGGACTCTCCCTCGAAGAAATCGCCGATTTATAGCTCAGATGTTTTACAAGAAAAACAATATCAATCACCCACACTACTAATAGCGTAGTGAAAAATAAAACGACACCATATATAGCGTGGTTTTGAACTAATATTGTCTGCTTTTTTTATATTCTGCGCTCAAACAAAAGCAATCAAATGCTATCAAAACCGCTAAAACTGATAAAAACTAACAAATTCATTAAAAACATACAAAAACTGCGGCTATTAGAACTAATTCCTCAAAAAACTGCAGCTATTAGAAATAAATTCTAAAAATTGGCGGCTTTCGGAAAAAAATCCTTAAAAATGCAAAGTTCGCCAAAAAACCGTCAAAACTGATAAAATCCAACAAATATAATAAATATCCTTCAAAAAACAATGTTTTACAACAAACTCGTTAATATCATCCAAATAAAAAAGTCAAGGAAAAAATGCGCGGAATCGAATGAAATCAATAAAAAATATTAAAAAAATTTTAAATTTTCGGGTCTTTGTCTTGTAATGATTTTTTCTTTACGGTATATTTATATTGTAGAATTATCTTTAAATTTGCGTCTGAAAAATCATATTTTTTTTGGAGGATATATTATGAATAATTCCGTAAAAAAACTCTCTGTGTGTTTTTTAACAGCGGTGTTTGCGGTGTTCGCGATGGTTTTCACAACCTGCGAACTCGGTCTTGGCTCAATGGTTAATACCGAAAAACCTTTGATTTCTACTCCCGCGGATGATCCCAATTCAACTCCGGGCGCCTTCCTTCAAACGCATAACTGCGCAAATTTAGGTCATGCCGAATGCGCCGACAGCGGCAATAACCGGCTCGCGCTTGAAGTTGAGCAGCCCTTTGGTTTGAGAGAAGTATATGTGACTGCTACCTACTGGGTAATTGAAGACGGTGAAAGAAAACAGAAAACCGGAATATTTCCCGCCAAACAAGATCCGGAAACAGGATTATGGTACGCCGATCTTCCGACAGGCGAATGGGCAGACGGAAGAATAGTTGCCACAGTAACAGCCGTAGACGTGTCGGGTAACACTGTAACAACTACCGACATGATTTACAACATTAAAAATTCACCGCCGCAAATTGAACTGAGTATTCCGAAATTAAAAGGCATACAGTTTGACAGCCCCACATTAAACTCAAATGATTTAGGGGAAAATAAAATATATGTCGGCACAGACCTTATGGGTACAGCCTACGATGAAAAAGGAATTGGAGCCGGCTTTCCTAAAATAATGATCTGGCCTGCAGAAGATAATATTTATTTTAGAGATTCTTTAGACAATGAAGATTTTAAGAGTGTACAGATTGATCAGAATACAAAATTGCCTGTAAAAATTGATGAGGCTACCGGTTTACCTTCGTTAAAAGATGGCGATCATCATGACTCAAAGTGGGGGAAATGGCATACCGTTGTAGATACAACATACAGACCTTTAAATATGGATCCCACAGTAACTGTAACGGCTATGCAATTCCGATGGCCATTGGTTAATTTAACCGCCGACGGACAAATACCTCCCGCCGGAAGCTTAAAGGAACTTCCTCCGGCTTCGTACAATGTAATGATTGTTTTGAACGATACCTTTGATAATCCGAACTGGAACTATTATCCAAACCGTTTGGAAAATTCCAAAAAAATGAATCCTGATTCTTCGTTCAATACTCCGGCTGATAATCCAATAAAATTTATGACAATGAAAATAACGGCTGCTACAAACCCGATTTTAAGAATCAGGGAGACTCCTCCCTATTACAACCCTGATAATCAATTTGTTGGAGTGGTTTCTGTAGAAATGCCCGGAGAAGGTCAATCCCCGCAAGCTCTTTACGCAAGATTTTCACATATCGATGATACTGACCAAATTACTGACATGGACCTGGTTCAATTAACACCGGATGTAAGCGGTAAATACTCGGGTGGTTACACAATATCGATGTCCAGCGCTGAAGTAAAAGCCAATCTGGCTGGTCATAATCTTTCGGGAGAAAAATATTGGCTTGTTAAGGTAAAAGGTCTTTCCGAAGATTCAGTAGCGGTTACAAGACAGCCTGTTATATTTGATAATGCCAAGCCGTCAATGAATTTTGTTCAGCCGCGCGGAGTCGGAACTCCGGAAGGTTCAACGCCTGTAACAAGCAGAGTGGAAATGCGCGGCTCGGTTCTCGATAACCAGATTGTAGATAAACTGTACTATGCTCTTGGGCATACTGAAATTACTAAAATTAATAATAATCCAAGTAGTTTATTAAAAGACAATAATGCAGGATTCTGGCTGGATACAAAATTGGGTATGCATACCGCTACCTGTACATCTACCTGTGATGATCCCGACCACACCCCGGTACACGGTGTTCACCCAAATCATCAAGGTGGAGGGACTATTCCACAGGTAAACTACGAATGGGATTCAAAGGGAATACTTCAGGCATGGATGTGGACCTTTACGGATATTGCGCAATTTTGCGCTGCGCAAGGTAGTACCGGTAATTATTTCGTAACCCCATTCGAAGCAGGACCGGATAATAACTTATGGAAACTGCCTATTAAATTTAAAATGATTGACAAAGCAGGAAACGTAGGTATCGAGGACGCTCTTTTAATACTTGACCCTGACGGAGACTTGCCTGTAGTTACATACAACGCTCCAAAAGAAGGAGCGACTGTAGGCGGAATAGTGCGTGTAAACGGAATGGCTGTTGATAACGAATGGGTACACAGCGTAGAAATTCGCGTATATAACGAAAGCACAAATTCATGGGCTGTCGGCGATAACACTACATGGAAAATATTACACGAAGCGAGCTGTGATTGTCATGATCATGTCCCCACTGAAACCGGAAGCATGAGTACAGCGGGTTCCGCCGTAAACTGGTTCTATAATCTTAACGATAACGGCTCCTTAACGCCGCCAGCCGGAACATTATGGAACGTAAGAGTTGAAGTGCGCGCGCGAGACGCTTTTGCCTCAACTCCTACTCAGGTGAAGGCAAAAACCGGCAATGCAGAGCTGTTAAGAATTAAATTTGATCCCGGTATGCCTGTAATAAGCGAGCCTGTAATAATACACGGAAATTATGGGACATGGAACGCTGCCAACGCAGCCGGAAAAACAGCAATGGAAGAAGCCTACTCATACGGTATGAATAAGGTGGCAGGAAAGATAACCCTAAGGGTTGACGTGTCGGATGACGGCGATCTTAGCAGCATAAGAGTAGACCTTAACGGAACTTTCGTAGAATATAAAAGTACAGTAACGCCAGATGATGATGCCCCGTTCATTCAAGATATAACAACTTCTCCATCTAATCCGTCAAAAACATACAGACTCTTTATTCCGATAGATACAACTGCAATTAGAAACGGAGAATTTGGATATAACGGCACCCCGAATATATTTACCCTGTTCATGGACGCGACAGAAGATACTGATAATAAATTACGGCAAAACGCTACCTTTACCTTGCAAATTGACAACTTCCATCCATTAGGTAATTTTGATGGTCTTAACAGAGCGCAGGGAAGTTACGAAATTAAAGGAAAAGCCTGGGACAGCGCTTTAGGTAAAACAAGGGTCGGCGGCGTATCAAGAGTTGTTGTTTATTTCTCTAAACCCGCAAACGCAACCGATAATGTCGGAACATTTATTACTTTGGACGGAGCAGCGGGAACATCAGGCACTAATTTTGTTACCAACCAGATTGCAAGGAAGAACAGAACAGGAACAGCGCCTAATCCAACTACAGGTCAACAGTTCGATATAACTAATGGTGATAATCCTGCCGCGCTTAATTTCTTCCCGGTTTTAGCAGCTAACTGGACTTCGAACAATAACGGTATTGTTATTGCTCCGAACGGACTAGGAAGCGATACCAATCAAACAGGTTTTTCAGGAAGCTCGATAGTAGACTGGAGCGTGTTCTTTAACTCAACGCGCTTAGGTGCAGGACCGTTTATTTTGAATTACGTAGTCTTTGATCAATCTGAAAACGCTACCCATTACAGTAAAAGAATCTTTATTGCCAATAACAGACCGGAAATAACCAGTATAACGCTTGGCACAGATAATGACAATGATGGTAACATACAGGTTACAAGAGGCGAAACATTTACTTATCCGCAGGTTACAGGAGATGTAGTAGGACATAGTCAAATTGATCCTAACTTTAGGGTGCAGAACCAAAGACTCCAACTGGTAATAGATACAAAAGCCGGAACCGGAAATGGACAAAAAAAATATCAAGTTTATTACGCGACAAGAACTGCGGCTCAAACCACAGGTACATTAACAGCTGGAAATGTTTATACAATTATCGCTCATGGCGATGCTGAATGGTTTAATTACGGAGCTCCCGAATTCCATACAAACAAGGCGTCTTATAACGGCGTTACATTTGTAGCTTCGGAAACTTTTGCATTGCCTTCAGGCGCTTCGGTTTATGGATATACAAGAGTGCCGACAGGAACGGTAGGGGCTACAGCGACGTCAAGAACAGGAAATTTTGATACGAATTCTAATAATTCAACAAGTGAGATTAGGTTTGGAGCTACCGGAACAGGATTTACTGTAACAACTCCCCATACAAACGCATTTGCATCCGGTAATATTGCTGATTCTACAGGTATAAGCATAGGAACGACAGGCGCCGATGAAGGAAAGATTATTTGGAATAAAAATGATCCAAGATTTATCATAGCTCATGTATATGATACTGTTCCAAACACAACAGCTACGACACTTGCGGATCAGCTGTCCCATGTAGCTCTTATAAATATTGGCGTTACAAATGCCGATGCAATAGATCCAAGAATGGAAATTGCACAGATGGGCTTTAAGCATGTACAGAAAGAATCCACAATGGGAAGCACAACCTATAACGAAAACTACGATCACAGGGTTCAGGTTGAGCTTTCTGAGTCCGAATACGATGAAAATGTTGTTACAAGCCTGACAGGCAAAAGAAAGGGTTATGTGCAGTACAGAAGCCATGATACATCAACAGCCACTGAAGCGGACAAACGCGCGAATGTCAGCGGAATGGTAATCTTTAAGGGCAAGATGATGGACAACAGCCGTATAAATAACATACAGGTTCTTATTGGAGGCACAATAGCAGGAGGCACAACAACTAACGGCATAAGAACAGGAGTTACAGGAGTTACAGGTGCCGTACATACATATACCGTGGCAACGTATAGTGCTACAGCTGGTCTTGGAAATACGACTAACACAATAGAAGCGATGAGAGCGGATGACGCTACAAACGCATGGGGCTTTTACGCGGCTCCGTTAACCGCAGCGTCTACGGATCAGTTTACAACAACCGATTACGGTCATGTGCTTAACTGGAGCTTTGCCTGGGATTCCTCAACTTATACAAACCAGGTAGGGTCAAACGTCCCGATAACATTTGTTATTACAGACGGCGCAGGTCGCATTGTTAGAAATACAATTTATGTAAACATAGTTCCGTATATCTCGGAAATTGAAACTCCCTTAAGTAAAGCGTTCAGGTCTACTCCTTCCGCCTTTAACAGGTCTGCGACAGGATGGTATCCTGTAAGAGAAAACGACATTATTACAATTAGGGGATTCAACCTTGGGACTTCTGCAACGGTTCTCGGAATTAATTCAACTACTTTAACTCATAACACTGCAACAACTCCCACAGCCGGCAATTTCAGGGTTGTCAGTAAAAATGAAATAATAGCAAATGTCGGAGCAACCGCTACTTCAGGAGCTTTGAGTGTAACTGTCAATAGTATTGTCGCTATAAACAACACAAACAATACAACGGCGCATTATAATAAGGAACCGAATAATGTCAACAATAACATGCTGACAGACGACAGGAATTTGTACATTTGGAAAGTAAATGCTTTCTTTACAGAAGGTGTAGGCAACAGAATCAACAGTACCACTGGTACCGGCAATGATTTCCCATATCTTAATCCTGTTATGCGTATGGATCCAAGCTCTAACTGGTATATGAATTTTGGAGGATCTTCTACTAATAACGGAAAATTATGGGCTAGGAAAAATGCCGAAACTACCACTGAAGTTATAAGTGCTCAAAACAGATACCGCCATACAACGGTTGCGTATGATTCGTTTGGGAATCATTATACCATAGCGGCGAATCAAACAGCCGGCTCTACCAATTGGCAATTTTTTCACAAACAAACTGCCGCAGGCGGAACTTGGCGAGCTACAACTATTCCCACTAATACAGCCGGCGGTGATCGTTTCCAGATACCCAGAATTGCGACACAAACTACCGGCGGTACAGCTATTGGTACTACTGCTCCTGCAAGGGTGCTTATAAGTTACTTTGACACATTGACTGCTCCAAACAATCTTTACGTCCATTATGGGTTAGTTACAAGTAGTGCAGCAGGTGGTGCTACGCTGGGTAATCCCCAAACAGTTGCGAGTAACACTACAAATCATAATGGCAGTATGTTTACCGCTGTAGGCTTCTTAAGTACAGGAAGACCTGTTATCGCCTGGTACGACAGAAACAACTCGAATCTTGTATTGTCTTATGGAAATGTGCCGACAAATGCCACCACTGCGCCAACTGCTCCCAATTGGCAGACTAACGCAAGAATAGTACATTCTCTGGCAGGCTCGCATGTTGATATGGTGATAGACCCGAATAATAATATACATCTTGCTTACTACGATTCATTGAACGGCGGGCTTTATTATGCGATGGTACCTTCAACGGGAACGAATACAATTCCGAATGTTGTTCAAGACACTCAATATGTAAAGATAGACACCTATCTTTCTGCCGGAACAAGGATCATGCTTAATGTTCGTCAGGAAACCCATACGGCAAGTCATCCCGCTGGCGTCGGTACAAGATATGTACCCTACATTTCTTACTTCCACGCGTCATTTGATGAAACCAAGAATTCAATAAGGGTTGCATGGCAGAGAACATTCCCATATGCAGCAGGTTCGGACGCAAATGACAGGCTGACAGGCGCATGGGAAGTAATGACTGTTCCTGCAGAAAATACTCCTGCATCAGGTCAGTTTATTTGTAACGGCGTACCTACAAGCGGTACTCCTTCCGGTACTGCTACAACTGGTTTCCATACCAGTTTAGCAAAAACCATGATTGTTACTTATACAACCGATACAAATTACGAAGGCGCGATGTTGAAGCACGATATGTATTAAAACGCGCCATTAGGCAAAGAAATGCAGCCTCCTTTTTGGAGGCTGCTTTTTTTTAAGATATATGAGTAACCGTCAAAACAACCGCTTCGTAACCGTCAAAACAACGTAACCGTCAAAACAACCGCTTCTCCCATCAGTAAGAAAAGCAAAGTAAACTTCCAGAAAAAATAAAATACTGGAGGAGTCAGATGAGGTACAGTGAAGAAGAAAAAGCGATGTGGCTGGAGGATTG